>Ga0302227_10002241_pt1 | contig 13469 bp, 8 predicted proteins | sample II_Palsa_N1_1_FD_193525 | JGI IMG/M metagenome (GOLD analysis project Ga0302227, IMG submission 193525) | Peat permafrost microbial communities from Stordalen Mire near Abisko, Sweden - II_Palsa_N1_1 | ecosystem: Environmental > Terrestrial > Soil > Palsa > Peat permafrost | place: Sweden...
TTAAAAGAAGGCTTGTTTTATTTTGTAGCGAGTCATCGTCACCATGCGGAGTTGTTGGAAGCTTATCCTCGGCTGATGATCTCCCGTGCAGTGGATGGCATCATCGCTGTAGACACCAAGGTGAGCGAGAACATCCCCGTGCCCGTAGTCGCAGTCTCGGGCCATTGGCATAATCAGCGGGCGATCAGCGTCGAACTCGATCACAGGCTAGCAGCACATCAGGCGCTTGAACATCTGCAAAAGCTCGGCCATCATCGTATTGCCTTCATTAAAGGCCAGGCTTTTAGTTCAGATACCAACCGGCGTTGGAGAGCCATTCGCGATGTTGCCGCGAAGCTCGGCATTCCAATTCATCCTGAGTTGACTGTCCAGTTGCGGAGCCCTGATCCCGGCCCGGAACCTGGTCACCTGGCTACACAGGAATTGCTCGGCCGCAAGAGTCAGTTCTCAGCCATATTCAGCTTCAACGATATCTCTGCAATTGGCGCCATTACGGCCCTCCGCGAGGCTGGCCTGCAGGTTCCTCGCGATGTATCGATCGTCGGGTTCGACGACGTACTTTTTGCCGCTACCAGCCACCCGCCGCTGACTACAGTGCGGCAGCCACTGCGAGAGATGGGGCATATGGCTGCGACGACCCTGCTGAGCATGATCCAGGGCAACGCGAGCCACGCTCCAGGGACGGTCATCACTGTCTATCCAGAGTTGATTGTCCGCAGATCGACTTCCCGATTTTCTCACTAGGCGACCGAAGCTACCTCCTGCGCGAGCGACTGCTCACTTATCTCATCGTTTCGTTGCCGAGCGCAATCATGGACCCAGAAAAATGGCCCGGATGCCCGGGCCATTTGTATTGCAAGTCGTTGTAAGTTGGCACTAAAAGTTGAAGCGAGCTTGGAAGTCGATTGTTCTCGATCCAAGTGCGCCCGATGCCTGACCAAGGTTTGAATTTGCAACGTTGGTCGAGATCGTGGTTGGATTGATGTTCAAGAGATTGAAGACATTGAACATGTTGGCCTTGAACTCGATCTGAGCGTGTTCGCCCAGGATGCGCGCGTTGGGCAAGCCGAACGCCTTGGCGACGGTGAGGTCGACATTGCGGTAGTCGGGACCGGGGAAAGAGTTGCGATCGATTCCCGGCGCAGGGATGTAGGTGTTGGTCGACTGTCCCGCAGTGTTCGTGATGGCAGCCGAGTAGTCCGGAATTGTGAAGTAATTGTCGCTGAATTGATCGTTGGTTGTCCCTGGACCTGTATAGACGGTCCCCGGATTCGAGAAATTGCTTCCGGTCTTGAAGGCATCGTTGCCGGTGCTGTTGCCGGCTCCGCCGTGATATGTGGGGCGCAGGTTCTGATAGTTGTAGTTACAGCTATAGCAATAGATCTGGTTATTTCCTATGTTGAAGACCGGAGTCCAGCCAAATCCGGTGTGATATGTGTAGATGCCGCTGAGCGACCATCCGCCGGCGACCTTCTCTGCCCAGTTGTGGCTGCCGTGGAAGATAACCGGCTCCCAGACGCCAAAGATCTTGAAGGATTGGTTGACGTCAAAGTCCGAGCGACCGTAAGAGTAGTTGGGATTGTAGAGATAGGCATCCCGGGAGTACGGGCCCGAGTCGGTATCCATGCTATGGGCCCAAGTGTATTGCGCTTCCGCGGAGAAGGTATGCGAGAACTGATGTTTGAGCCCGGCCAGCATCATGTTGTTATTCGACTTGCCCTTGCTCCCGAAGGTGTTGACGCTGTTGACCAGAGGATTCAGCGGCGCCCCCAGGATATCTCCGAGAGCGTTGGCGTCATAGTCGTACAGGGTGTGGTGGCTGGAACTCCCCTCGTAGCCCAGATTGAACACCCATCCATGGGTCAGATCCATCTCCATATCAACGGAATAGTGATGTGTGTATTCGGTCGGCATGGTGCCAGGCAGGCCACCTAGGTTCGCACCGCCGGCCGTGGGCAGGCCACTGGAGGTAAAGGTGGTGATGGCGTTCGGATTTGCCGGATAACCATTGATGTTGGTCGGGCTGCTCGAAACCGCGTAGATGATATTCGGATTGATATCAAATTTCTTGGTGGAGCCTGGAAGCGAGCTGGTACCAGGAGGGTTCCCGTCGTAATTGTTGGCGGTTGCGATTTGCTGCTGGTTGTAATTCAGGCCGTAACCTCCGCGAAAGACGATCCTGCCATTGGAAGAGAGCGGACTCCAGTTGAAGCCAACCTGTGGTCCGAAGTTCAGCTTTTGCGCGTTCCAGGCTGGGATTCCGGTGCGGATGGTAATACCGTTCAAAAGGTTGGTGCCGGTGCCGAACGAGAGGACACCCATGTTGTTGTCTTTGTCCGTCATCGGTCCGAAGTAGTTGTAACGCAGGCCGGCGTTGATAGTGAGGTTGGGCCGAACCTTCCACTCATCCTGGAAGAAAATGCCGTACAGCGTCTCGCGGTTATCGTTCCGGAATCCGCCGGGAAGCCCAGTGGTCGCTTGAAAGTTGCCGCCCTCGGCTTCGGGCGCATCATTCAAGAAGTCCCAGATGTTATAGAACGTGTAATTCGGGGTCCCGATGGGATCGTTCAGGTAATAAAGACGGGTCAAATCGAAACCGAATTTCATCGTCTGCGCGTGCAGGACTTTGGTTGCCACATCCTTGTAGCCATAAGTCCACTGATCCAGATGGTTAGGCGCCGATACGCCGAGATCCCCCAACGTGATACTGCCAATCGCGGTTATGCTGTCCTGAGGAAGGCCGAAGGGAGCCTGAGGATTGTCGGTGACCTCGTTGTAGCGCCAGCCTGCCGCATTGGCACGGGCTTCGTTGAGGAAGGTCGGCGAGAAAACATGATTCCAGATCACTGAGAAAGCATCGTTGACCTGTGAGTGATTGAAAAGGTCATATCCAAGCCCGCCGTTGTAGGTGGTTGTTGTGGCGGGTACCCAGTAAATCGCGAAGCTGGCGTGATCCTTGCTGGTAACATCGGCGTCAAGACGTCCGTTGTATTGCTTAAAGTCGCTGCTCGTCGGGTTGCTTATCGTGTATTGAGCGATGTCAGCGACATTCGAGAGTCCGCTACCGACACCGGGAGAGGTGCTGCTGCTGTAGGTCAGATCCTGCGTACCGAGGCCGGAGGTGAGCGGTGAGCCGATGTTGAGGCCCTGTCCAGGTATGGTGACGCAGTTGTTGCCAGTTTTGGCGCCTTCGACGAGACCGATGTCTGCGCAAGTGACGGAACCAATAACCGTCCCAAGTACGGCTGCTTTCGGGAAATTGAGGTAGGTAGACGCTATGCTGTTTGTCGGAGCCAGTCCCGTAAGAGCCGAGGTCGGAAACCATTGCGTGCTCGTCGCGGGGACATTCTGACTCTGGCCCTCGTAGTTAAAGAAGGCGAAGATCCTGTTTTTCCAAATTGGTCCGCCAATGCTGCCCCCAAGCTGGTTGTACCTGTCTTCGTCCCTCAGGAGGCCGCGCTCCGAGGGCGTTTTCTTCGTTCCGTCCGGATTGAAGGCCTCTACCGAGCCAGCTCCGTTCCAACGCTGATATGCGTTCAATCCCGGACGATTGATCTGGATGAAAAAGCTTCCGTGAATTTCATTGGTTCCGCTTTTGGAGGTGATTTCGGTCAGCGCTCCGGAGAAGCGACCGTTCTCTGCGTCGTAGGCGTTGGTAACGACCTTGACGTTGCTGACCGAATCTTCACTAGGGGTAATAACCGTCGACCCGCCCCAGACAGCGCTTACCGTGCTGATACCGTCGACCGTGTAGCCATTCGTTTCGAACTGGCCGCCATTGGCATTCGCAGAAGCGCCATTTTCCGTCGCAAAGATGCTGCTTGAATGGCCTAAATTACCGCCGCCTCCAGAGGACGCGCCAGTTTGCGTGCCAGGAGACTGGAAGCCGCCGCCGCCAGCTGACTGCGACCCATCAGCGAGCACGCCAGGGGCCAACTGAATCAGGCTCGTCACGTCGCGCTCATAGGTGGGCATGTGCTGGACTTCATTCTCTGAAATTGTCGTTCCGTTATCTGCGGTTTCGGTATCGAGAGCGGGTTCAGTTGAGGCGTTTACGGTCACGGTCTGCGCCGCGGCGCCCACCTCCAATATCACGTTGACCGCATTTGCCTGCTCGGGGATCAGTTGCAACTTGTCGAGAACCTTGGTCTGAAAGCCCTGCATTGTGACAACCAGGCTGAACGTATCTGCCGGCAATGCGTTGAAATTGAAGATCCCACTGGAATCGCTCGTGCGCACCTGCTTCTCATTGGTTCCGAGGTCAGTGAGTGTAAGCGTGGCTCCAGGAATCACAGCCCCGGAGCTATCACTGACAACGCCTTGGATCGACGCTCGATATTGTGCCCGCGCGGTCGTTGCCAACACGAGTAAGAGGACAGCAATAAGGCATCCGGCCCAGTTTGCAGCTCCGAACCTGCGACTTGAAACCCATTGAGCGTTTGCGGCCCTTCTGCTTGAGATTTGTGTCGTTGTATTTTGGTGTAGCATCGATCCTCCATGAAGTGAGTACAGGAATTGCTCAGGCAATTTCTCGTTTTACTGTCAGTCGCGTTCGCATTCAGCCGCCGGACATCCTCGCTGCGGGTTTGCGACGATCTTATTGCGCAAGCGATTGCGCAACGGCTATAAGTGATACCACCCGGCATCAACGATAGTCAAGCGCACCCGATGTGCGAGTTAGCCAACTCGTAACGCATCGGAACGTACAACTCTACGCACTAAGATGCCTCCGCCATGGTCTCGATTGCACATTTTTGAAGAGGAATTGTTGAGACAGCATTCCTTGTCGAATTCCCGGCCTAGCGCGATGCCGGGCCAGATCTGCCACTGACGAGTTCAGGCCTTGCATTCCGCATGCTCAAACGCAATCCCAGGATTAGCATGAGCACTGACGCCCCAAGTGGCACCAGCAAGCCGGTTCGCAGTGAGGAGGTAGAACTGGAGACAACGCCCGTCAGCCATGGAAAAAAGGCCGAGCCAACTCCTGCGACGAAAAAGATCGCAGTGTTTTCTGAGTATTGCAGCGCGATCGCCAACAACAAGGGATAGACCGGTCCAAGACCGAAGCCCACAAGAAAAACTCCAACCAGAATTCCTATGCTGGCCTTGCTTGCAATGAGCAACAGCGCTCCTCCGACTACGGTGCATAAGCTCTGGCTCAGCACTAGCCGCTCTGATCGCCGCACTAGCAGGAGTGTAGAAGCGATGGTCCTGCTCAGCATCAGTCCCACCCAAAAGCACGAGCCCGCAGTCACCGTCGTGGCGATCGTCTCATGAGTCCGCTGAACATAAGCAGCGATCCAGCCGCCCATTGAGCTCTCGATACCTGTTGGCAGCAAGATGACGATGACCAGTGAAATCGGCCAGAGCGCGAGACTCCATTTCTGCCGACCAGAAGCGAGGTCGTTGACCCGCTGGTCAGGCCCGAAGCGAGTCTTGGTCTCGCGCTCAAAGACCAGCATCCAAAGAGACATCAGAAAGAAAAACAGTCCGAGGCCGCAGAAAATGACTCGAGCGCTGGCAACACGTAGCGAATGCGCTGCCAGCGAAGGGCACACACAGGCTCCGAGTGCCCAGACAAGATTTAGGCGATTCAGCTCTGCGCCACGCCGATCTGCGTTGCGAGCAGACTGCAATAGGCTTGTCGAGGTCATCGTCATGCCAAGCCCAATCCCGTAGACAGCCATGGAGAAGAAGCAGGACCAGCGGGAGCTGTAGGACATCCCAAATGCACCGAGAGCTGCAAGCATGTTCCCCAGCGCAAGAGATCGCACCCTTGAGGCTTGCACCAGGAGTGCGCCGAGCGATGAGCCGGACCAGCCGAGAAAAAAGAGCAAACCGGCTTGTCGATCCGCGAGAGACCATTGGGAGAGCAGCGCAGGCAACACCGATCCCGGCAAAGCCATCCCTACTCCGGTAGCCGCGAAACCGAGGTAAACGACCACAGGAGATAGAAGACTCGGAGGCATATGCTTGTTCATCTGGGCAGATCGATTCCCTTGAGCGGCTGACTTGAAGATTGTAAGGTGTCTGGCACCTCAGCGATCTTACCCTCGCATTGTGGTTTTACGAGAGAGTTCGCGTTGTGTGTCGCTCCAGGTTGCTCCCCGCTACAAAATAGACTGGGTCGAAATAGACTGGATCGAGCTTGCGGAGACGACCTCCGGCAGCATCTAATAGCTTGCATTCAACTGTCCTGCAAAAGGGGAACACGAAATGTCTGAACTCTTGAGCCCTGGTACACCGGCGCCCGATTTTTCTCTGCCCGTAACCCCCGACCAAAAGCTATCCTTGCACGAACTACGCGGGAAGCCCGTAATCCTGGCCTTCTATCCAGCCGATTGGAGTCCAGTTTGCGGCGATCAAATGGCTCTCTATAACGAGATCCTGCCTGAGTTCCAAAAGCATGAAGCGGAGCTACTGGGAATATCGGTGGACGGGGTGTGGTGCCACACGGCCTTTGCCAAGGACCGCAATCTGCACTTCCCGCTGCTTGCGGACTTTGAACCCAAAGGCGCAGTAGCACGTGCCTATGGCGCTTACTTTGATCAGGCGGGCATTACCGAGCGGGCCCTGTTTGTCATCGACAAAGATGGCGTCATTCGATGGAGCTATCTGTCTCCTCTTGCAGTCAACCCGGGTGCGGACGGAATTCTTGAGGCTCTGGAAGCGTTGAAGAAATAGGGAGTCTGCATGGCCACACTGAAGATTCCTATTAGCGATCAGGATCACATTCAGGGGAATGTCAAGGCCGCGTGCACACTTGTAGAGTATGGCGACTACGAGTGCCCCAACTGCGGAGCAGCCTATCCGCTGGTCAAGCAGATCCAACAGCATTTTGGACCACGGATTCAATTCGTTTTCCGAAATTTTCCCATGACCAGAATGCATCCCAACGCACAGACCGCCGCCGAGGTTGCGGAGTTCGCGGCAATAAAGGGTCAGTTCTGGAAGATGCATGATCTGCTCTACGAAAACCAGCATCAACTGGGTGAAGCCCTCTATGCAAAACTCGCTGCAACGCTGAAATTCGACACGGCCGAATTGCAAAAAGCGCTCGCCGAAAAAACTTTCTCCAGCCGCGTGAGCGCGGATTTCAGCGGCGGTGTGCGCAGTGGCGTGAACGGAACTCCCACCTTCTATATAAATAGCCAGCGCTACGACGCCCCTATGGATTACGACTCGATGGTAGGGGCGATCGAGACAGCGTTAGCGTCCTGAGGACGCTAACGGAAACTCCGATCTTCCCTAGTTGTAGCTATGTCCGAGTACCGGATGCGCCTCGTATGGCTCCTCAAGCCGGGTAATTTCCTCAGCGGTTAGTTGAATGGTTAAGGCAGCGAGAGCGTCCTCAAGCTGGTAAGCCTTGCTTGCGCCGACGATGGGTGCGGACACTCCAGGGCGTGACAAGATCCACGCCAACGCAACCTGTGCACTCTTGACGCCGCGAGCCCGAGCAATCTCTGTCGCACGGTCGACAACCGTGAAATCCGAAGGCCGGTAGTACAGCCCGTGGGCGTATTCATCGGTTTTGGCGCGTGTGGTTTCGCCCAGCTTCTTGTCATCTTCTGGCTTACGGTTGCCCGCGAGGAACCCGCGAGCCAGCGGACTCCAGGGAATGAGCCCGATTCCCTCAGAGAGACACAGAGGGATCATCTCTCGTTCTTCTTCGCGATAGACCAGATTGTAGTGGTTCTGCATGGTCACGAAACGGGCCAGGCCGTTCTCGCGTTGAATTTGCAGCATCTTGAGGAACTGCCACGCGTACATCGACGACGCACCAAGATACAACGCCTTGCCAGCGCGAACCACGTCGTTAAGCGCATCGACAGTTTCTTCCATCGGAGTTTGCGGATCAAAACGATGGATTTGGTAGAGGTCGACATAGTCAACGCCCAGACGCGTGAGGCTTCGGTCGATTGCGGCCATGATGTGTTTGCGCGAGAGCCCGCGATCGTTGGGAGCATCGGACATAGGATTGAAAACCTTGGTGGCGATGACTACGTTATCGCGAGAACCTGCGAATTCTTTGAGGGCTCGTCCCGTGATCTCTTCGCTTACACCAACGGAATACATATCGGCGGTGTCGAAAAAGTTGATCCCGGCTTCGACGGCGCGGCGAATCAGAGGCTTCGAGGCTTCCTCCTCCAGCACCCACTGCCGCCATTGACTCGACCCGTAGGTCATCATACCCAGGCAAAGTCGTGATACTTTCACACCGGTCGTACCGAGATTCACATAGTCCAAAAGAAACCCTCCACGCAATATTGTTGTCAGCTAAATCAAATCTTTGGAACCCAAGGCTATTGGACGAGATTTACGGCAGCAAAGTTGCGCCGGCCGACCCTCTCGGTTGGCGTGAAGCCTGGTGCAGAAATATGCGTGCTCTTACCTGCCGACCCGTATCTTTGCGAGTTGAGCATCACAGTCAGCCAACTGCCGAGCGACCTTGTCCGGCTGGGCAGCATCGAATAGTCCCAACTGACCTTTGCGCTTCAACGGCAGCCACGTATCCATGCTTTGCTGATACCAGGATCGTGCCGCCCGCCAATCCGCAAGCCGCGAAACTTGGGAGATGCCGGGGGTGAGCGCGAGTTGTTTATAAGCGTCTGCAACAGTGGCTCGAGCATAAGCCAGGTCGACTGGCTTGAAGAACGCGTCGGCATGGTCGGCGCCGGCGAGAGAATCAAATATCTGGATTGCTTTGCGTGTCGTCTGAATTCCCTCGATTGGTTTGCCAAGTGCAGCCAGAGCACCGCCGATCCCGACGTAGCACTTGCCGACGTAACGCAATGCCAAGACATCATGGGCATCCGCCTTGACGAGTCGGCTATATCCAGTGAGCGCCGAGCGATAGCGAGGCAATGCTTGCACCAACATTCCATTTTGCGCCATGTAGTAAGCGCCCCAGTACTCGTTCTCGAATTGAAATTGTTGGAGGCGAGCATTTTGCGGATCGGCCGCAGCAAGCCGGTCTAGGATGGCATGCGCCTTGTCTTGCAGTGCGATCGCCGAACTCATGTCTCCTTGTAGACTCAGGTCACCGGCCATGTAACCATAGACTCCCGCAAGTCTTGTTTGAACCTGCTCCTGAAATTCCGTCGAGCCGCCCTTGATGGATTCTCGAATGGCGGCTGACTGGCGATAGAAATCCAGCGAGTGGGCAATATTCCCAATGTCCGCCATTCCGTTGGCAAGGATAAAGCAAACCCCTGCCAGTCTTTCTTTAGCCTGTGGATTCCCGGGTTGTTCTGCAGCGAGATCTTGAGCAATCGGGTATGCGTGCTGTAGAGCATCCAAAGTGGCCGTAAAATCACCAGCTGCTTCGAGGCCTAGGCCGAGATTCATGTAAGTATCGACGAGCGCCGCGCGATCGTCGTAAGAACCCCGATTGTTGTCCGCGAGTGCAAGCTCGATCGCGAGAGCCTTGCGATAGCTCACGATGGCGCCAGCGGTGTCGCCGAGATTCGCATAGTAAGGGTTACCCTGAACATCTCCAACTCGCTCGTAGGCCGTCGCCAGCTCGCGCTGCAGGCCCGGCGCATCGGCTGATTCCTGAGAGAGACTGTCGAGGTAATGCAACGCGCGATCGACCAGGAGTTTGCGCGAAGCTGTGGAGCCCGGCAGGTCGCGAATGCTATCGTGAATCTCGAACAGAAGAGAATTGGCCAGACTGCGCACTTCATTGAAACGCCGCTCCGCACGTGCCTCCTGCATTCGCGCAACTTGGGCTTCACGAACAATCACAGCAACGCCGATCAGCCCGACGATTACGAACATCACGGTTGCCGCGAGAATGTACTTGTTGCGCTTGGTGAACTTGCCTGCGCGGTAGATAAAGGTGTCTCGGCGGGCAGAAACAGGCAGACCGCGCAGGTAAGAGCGCAAATCCTCAGAAAAGTCCCTTGCTGAGGCGTAACGGCGCTCCGGCTCCTTACGAAGCGCCTTCAAGATGATTTGATCCAGATCGCCGGCTAAGCTACGACGCAGCTTCTCAGGCGTCGTGTCTCGGCGGTCGCCTATGAATTCTGACGCGCCGCGGATCTCATCGTGTCCAGAGGCTCCTTGAATAGAGGTCTCGTCGCTCTTGCCTGAGACCTGATCGAGCGGGTTCGGCCCCGCTGCGAGGGAGGCGCGGTTCAGTGTTCGGCTCTGAATCCGTGTGATCAAAAGTGGGCGGAGGACGGTACTGCTGGGCTTGTCCGGCTCTGTCTCGCAAATAGCGTGGGCCAGATCATAGGGTGAGCTTCCATCAACGCGATACGGCATCTGTCCGGCAAGCAGCTTATACAGAACGACTCCCAGGGAATACACGTCGGCCGCAGTCGTAATTACCTGTCCGTGGAGTTGCTCAGGGCTGGCAAACAGCGGAGTCATGATGCGCAGTGCGGTTTCGGTCTGCTCCATCTCTGGAGAGAATGTGTCCGGGCTGAGAATGGTGGCAATGCCAAAATCGAGCAACTTCGGAATATTGTCTGAAGTGACCAGAATATTGCTTGGCTTGATATCGCGGTGCACCACCAGTCTCTGATGTGCGTATTGCACTGCGGAACACACGCTGCGAAAGAGATCGATGCGCTCGACAATTCCAAGTCTGTTCTCATCGCAATACTCATCAATAGGCATGCCTTCGACGAGTTCCATCACAAAGTAAGGATGGCCTTCGTCCGTTGTGCCACCATCAAGCAAACGCGCGATGTTTTCATGATCGAAGCCAGCGAGTATCTGGCGTTCTCTGCGAAAACGGGCTTCGACCGACTCCGTATCCAATCCGCGACGTACCAGCTTGATAGCAACTTGTTTTTCGAATTGGTCATCGGCGCGAATAGCGCGATATACATCTCCCATGCCGCCAGATCCCAGTTTGTCGACGATGCGGTACTGCGAGATTCTGGCGCCGATCATTCTAGTGGAGTTTCTCGCCTCAACCTCGCGAAGGTCTTCGGCCAATACCTGGGCCATCACTTCGATCGCCGGCTTTTCCAGGAAGTCTACAGGGAGTTCGCCGTATTGAAGCAGCGACTCAACTTCTTCGCGCAGAGATTGATCCTGAGCACAGGCATGTTCAAGCACAAAGCTGCGCTGGCCCGGCTCGCATTCCATCGCCTCGTGATAAATTCGTTCAACAAGCTGCCATCGCTCAGGCTCCATGGACCGCACCTCCATGCGTCCCCCCATCGAGTTCGCGCAACAGCCACGCCCGCGCCACGCTCCAGTCGCGCATCACCGTTTCCGGGGAGATTTGCAGCACCTCGGCGGTTTGCTCGATGGTCAGCCCACCAAAGAATCGCAATTCGACAACCTTGCTTTTTCGCAGATCATTTTCACCGAGGCGGGTGAGCGCTTGTTCGAGAGCAACCAGATCGATGGTCGGCTCAGGAGATATGACCATCGCTTCGTTCAGAGGAATATGCGGAGCCCCGGAGCCTCGTTTCTGATAGCCATGCGAACGGGCAAAATCGGTGAGTATTCGTCGCATCAACTGCGCGCACACTGCGAAAAAATGGGCTCTGTCCTGCCACTCCACTTCGCTCGCTCTTACGAGGCGAAGATACACTTCACCGATGAGCGCCGTCGTCTGAAGAGTATGGCCATCTCTCTCGCGAGCCATGTAGTGCTGGGCCATGCGATGAAGTTCGTGGTAAACGACGGCTGTGAGCTTCTCCAAAGCGAGTTGGTCTCCTCCTCGCCAAGCGAGCAGGAGTTGAGTGATTTCAGATGAAGACGGCCCACTCATAGGATAGTTCGCAGCTTCTTTGTATCGTCATTCCCATGCAACTGTGTCGATATTCCCGCCTGGGTACTGCCGATTAGTATTTTGAATTTGAGCAAAGAGTATCACATAGACCGAAACCATTTCCTTTCATTTATGGGAGATTCGGGCATTGCAGGGTGGTAACTAAGTTCATTTCCAACTAAATGTCCGTGGCGATCTATGTCGAAATATCAAGAGATTACAAAAATGTGCCGGTTACAAATGTAGGTTCCCGCCCGTTCCCGTCGACGGCGTTGGGACCAACCTTCCGAGCTCTCATATTCCCGACTGGAAGTGGTCTCAGACCCACGTGGAAATAGGGCTGCTTTGCCGAGGCAAGCCAAGCAGGGCTGGGACTTGTCCGCAGACGTGCTTCCCCTGAGATTCAGCAAGTTCGGCTTCCTTCATCCCGCTTGCTACGGTCCAAAAGCACCTGAGGCACAGTGAATCATAAGTCCGCTCTCGGTTAAGTATGCGGTATTCGGCAAATGGCTGCTTGCTGGTCTTAGAAACCCGGCGCCATGCAATTCCCAAACGATTCACAAGGTACCCCCGTTCCAAGGGTGGACGCGTGAGAGCGACTCCTGCCTATCCAATTCCGCCTTCGGATCGCATAGATGACTGGTTTCTGCGCCAGTTAGAGTGCGATCGTCGTGGCCGCTCGCTATCATCTGATAACATCTCGTGCAAATGGAATCCACGGTCGAATCGTTGTTTCGTCTCTGCGCGAAGGAGATGAAGCTCGTCATGTTGTCACCCCTGCGTATTTTTCAGCCTTGAGCGACCTGAAACCTGTGGGGGAGGGCTGCCTGAATTCGACGTTATTAGTCTGGCGAATTGCGTGTATGTGCGGTATTGATCATTCTTGCTGAAAACACCTGGAGAGACGGACATCGTCACTGCTGTTCCCGCAGCCTGTTCCGAGCAAAAAATGTCCCCACCGGAATCCAGTGAGGACGAGTCCTTAGAGCATGATGTGTCCAATATCGATAGGCGCGCCGCTTGAATCTGTAACATTTTGCACACATCTGTACAAAACGGGATTAGCTGCGCGCTCCCGTGGAAAGTTTCCGACAGATCACTACATAGATTCGGAGGGGTTAGTAACTTCTTCCGGCACCGAACTCTGCCGGTATTAGACGAGCAAAACGACTCAGATCGATTCCATCTAAAGGAGTAATGTAAAGCTGATCTAGTTGTGTGCGAATATTCGCACGCTCTGGAGCACAACGGTGACGCATTTCTACTGTTTGCGACAGTCCAGCGAATCATCCTCACCGGTTTTACCTAGAGGAAGAGGACGTCCAAATGGGCCCCATAACAAACATCGAGTTCAATCCCGTAACTTATCTTTCAACACCAGGCTCGGGACGACAAATCGTTCTTTGTAAGCCAAAGCAGGCTTTCTACACGCAGGGCAGTGCGGCTGATTCGGTGTTTTATATCAAGTCGGGCCGCGCCAGACTCACTGTCGTGTCTAAGGGAGGCAAGGAAGCCACAGTGACTCTCTTGGCGCCCGGGGACTTTGTGGGCGAGGAGTCGCTTGTCGGAGCAGACGAGATTCGCAAAGCCACGGCTTCCGCAAGCACGTCCTGCATCGCCGTGAGGATTGATAGGCAGGAAATGATCCGCGCCCTCCACGATGAGCGTACTTTCTCTGATTTCTTCCTGAAATTCATGTTAGTCAGGGCGATGCGCACTCAAGCTGATTTGA
>Ga0302227_10002242_pt1 | contig 13469 bp, 15 predicted proteins | sample II_Palsa_N1_1_FD_193525 | JGI IMG/M metagenome (GOLD analysis project Ga0302227, IMG submission 193525) | Peat permafrost microbial communities from Stordalen Mire near Abisko, Sweden - II_Palsa_N1_1 | ecosystem: Environmental > Terrestrial > Soil > Palsa > Peat permafrost | place: Sweden...
TACCTGATCACGAACCAAAAATAAAGGAGGAGCATACCTTTTACAAAGTATAGGCCCTTCTTTCAGAGCCCGATGCAGGTCGGACACGGGTGTGCAATGCGTTCCTTCCTGCAAAAGTTGTTGTGTTGTTGCTCAGAGGCCGCGGCACATGATGGCGGGACGAGGGAGGCCAGCCATGTGCGCCCTGAAGAGCGTGCCGATGTTGCGAGCATGTTTGTTGTTGAATGAACGTGAATGTAAACTGTTGTTTCTCGTCGATTGTGTATTGAAAAGCCGAGCGATCATGGGGACAAGTGATTGTGGTGGCCAACCCGAAAGAACCCAAGCACGGTCCATAGAGCATTTAGGAGAACCGTCCAACATGAATTGGCCACGTGGGTTCCGTGGTGTAACGGTTAGCACATGAGACTCTGAATCTCATAATCCGAGTTCAAATCTCGGCGGGACCTTTGGGTATTTTTTTTTCTTTTTTTTCTTTTTTTTTTTTTTTTCTTTTTTGGTGGTTGTCTCTTCTTGGGCTGTTGCATTACTCAATTCGATTTTATTAACATTTGTTCCATGTCGTTTTTTTTTCTTCTTTTGCGCATTGTTAAACCTTGGGCAGAGGCTCACCACTCTTGATGCTCTCAAAGGCTTTGAGGATTTTGCGGCGAGCGCCCAGCGCTGCCATGCCAAGGTCTTGAAGTTGCTGGTCGTCCAGGTCGATCAGCTTGTCCCACACCATCGTCTCAAATAAGTTCTGAGAAACATTATCAGAAAGGAGCCAATTATTTTTATTTTTTATTTTTATATTTTCTTAGTTACCGAATACTTGTGCAGACGGAGCGACTTGAGCCAGGCGGCAATGTCCATGTCGGGAACGGCGAGTGGCTTGCCCTGGTACATGATCATCTGCGTGCCCACGTTGGCCAGGGAGATGGACGAGCGGCGCTGCGGATTGAACGAGGTCGTGGGCGAAGTGTTGCCGCTCGCGGGCGGCGATGTGCCCGGGACAGCGACGGGAAGTGCCGTGGCTGCGGTGGAAGAGCGGGGCGAGATCGGCGGCGACATGACCGATCCAGCACCGCCGCCGGTCGCGACAGGGTGGGGCAACTGCTTCTTTGCTGTGGTGGGGCTCGCGGCCGCCGCCGCGGCAGCAAACGAGAACGGGGTAGCAGGGGCAGAAGCACGATTAAACGATGCTGCTGCGGCCTGGGCTTGTGCACTCGTGGGCGTCAACGGGATAGCAACAGAGATTGCGCCCACGCGCTGGCTCAGGCCGGGCGGGGCTTCGCCCAGCGGATCCAGGATGGTCGACAGAGAGGCGGCCTTTTCGCGCGTCATTGCCGGGGGCACCGGAGGGGCTGGACGCAGAGGGCGCAGGGGCTCGCGGCTCATGTCGGGCGGTGTGTGCCGGTCATAGAGGCGTCGGGTGAGGTTGCTCTGATTTTTTGTTTTATTAAGAATAAAATTTAGAAGAAGCTTAAAAATCACCTCTTCCTCGTTGGCGGTCTCTGTCGGGTTGTGCAGCGGAGGCAGCTTCTCCAGCAGACGCTTGGAGGCCTCAAACTCGCGCTGCTCCTTCTCGCCGATCGGAGTCATCGAGTCCTCTTCGTGCGTGGACGAGCGCGGCGTGACAAGCGAGCTCCGCGGCGACAGGATGGCCGCGATCGGGTCGCGCTTGGCCATCTGCTGCAGCACGGTGATAAAGAAGCGCACCTGCAGCTGTGTGCAGTGACGAAGGAGCGCATAGATGACCGTCGTACGCTCGCAGTCGCTTTGGGCCACAAACCTAGTAAAAGTTTTTCACACACATTCTTCTTTTATTTTTTATACTTACCATGAATCCACCGCACGCATCTCTTCCTTGAACGAGTCCAGCAGCTTCACCTCGGCCATCTGCTCCAGCGTCTTCTCGTAGTTGGACAGGTCCTCAAACCAACGATCGATCGCCTGCGCCTCTACACGTTGTTTTTTTTTCCCTTCCTTTTTTAAAAACAAGACCAAACGAGACGCAATGGTGGCGAAATACCAGTGCTGCGGTACGGCTGGTACTGTTGCTGCTCGGAAAATCCGCCAAATCCGCGCCCGAACTTTTGCGCCGCAGAGTCCTTTTTCCCCATTGTGAAGGATGAATCAGCCACTAATGTTTTGTTTCTTGTTTCGGCGAAAATATACCGAGGTCGGACGTGGACGGTGATGGTCCATCCGGTTCTCCCAGTCCACGGAGAAAGGTCGAGCCATGCCTGGTTGTTTTTAAATGGTTTTTGTGAGCACAGGCGAGTTTGCAGTGACAACAGATACCTTCTTTTTTCTTCTTGTTTCGAGCAAATGAGTTGCAGTGGCTGTCTAGATGAAAGTCCTGTTGGTCGTGGGGGGGGTGGGGTGGATAAGAACAAGAAAACAGGGATATGAACAGGCGAGAGAGGGACAGACAGTGTGTGTCCACACGGGGAGTTGCGGGGTAGACACTCATGGGAAAAGGACTCTGTGAGAAGCTTCACAATGTAAGGACTGACACAGCAGACACCCCCCCCTTCTTTTGCACACAGTCCACGAAAGTAACGATGTACGGAAAAAGAAACGGCGAGAGAAAACATGACGTCGTCTCTCGCTCACCATTGCTTCAGCACCCCGGTTCAGTACCTCTTTAGTCGGTTCAGTTTGCTTCAGTGCAGGGAAGGATGCTTTTGATGGGATGATGCTTTGGACAAATGGATTCGTCGTGGGTAGTGGATGGGAAGGGGGGGGGGGGTCTTCAGCCAGCCAGCAGCCAATGGACAAGCACACTCCGACGGATGCGACAAGTGAGAGTGCGAAACGAAAGACCTGTTGTTGCGAGGTGATGTTTTGAGCGGGACGGCTTTACAGTCGTGATGCGCGCTTTTACCTGCTTTCACTTTGTTGTCGACGCGGCGTGGGGTCTTGCAGCAGCAGCGAGGTCAAGCACACGGTCAACGCGTCTTACCTGCACAGATTATTAGATCCGTAGATTAGCGAGCCAACAACGACCACCAACACCCCGCCACAACACACGAGTCGAATGTGATTTGCCGCTGTCTGTCACAACACCAGCACAGGGAGAACAGGAGAGCGACGAACAGAAAACGTCAACAAAGCGACTAAGGGGGTTCGTTCATATCGGCAGACGCACCCCTTTCCACCCTCTTCCACCCTCTTCTCTCTCTCCTCTCTCTCTCTCTCTCACCGGGCACAATAAAAAGAAATGGCCCGCGTCTCCTTTCCTTCCGCACTGGCACAGCCCAGCCTCCCCCCGGATACTGAGTGTATCGGCGAGAGTTGTCTTTCGTCCTGTGGGTAATGACGGAACCACATTTTTTGTGCTGAAAGACAAAACTCGCCGCACTGGCCGTGGAAGTTCGCTGTGTTGCCCCACAGATCAGATCCCCAAGGCAGGCGTCCTCTGCCTCGCCTCCATTCTCTCTGTCGCCGCCTGTGTCTATCTCTCTGCCTCCGCGCGCATCCTCTTTTCTCCACTGACTACGTTTGATAGCTGCAGATTTCGACATGGAAGAGCACGGAAGCGCCCACGGTCACGGCGACTCGGCCAGCTACGACTCGTCGGACGACGAGCGCCCGCTGCCCCCGCTGCCGGGCCAGGAGGGCACCGCAGCCGCCGGCGGTGGCGGTGACCTGAGCCCAGACGGAACCAAGAAGAAGAAGGAGTACCAGCTCGTGGCCGGGCATCGATTCCGCCCGTTCTACTTTCCCAAGCCAACGTGGTGCTCCCAGTGCAAGGAGTTCATCTGGGGTGTAATGTCAGAGCGAGCCATGGGGCGTCTCTGTGCTTGCTCCTAACCCTCTGTGTTTTTTATTTTTTATTTTTATCGTTTGACAGGTGAATAAAAAACAAGGCTACAAGTGCAAAGGTATCGTTGCACACCGCAAGTTGGGCTAACACGCATTCGGTAGACTGCGACTTTGGCCTCCACTATCGCTGCCTGCCAGACGTCAAGCGGCAGTGCTCGCAGGACGACGTCAAGCCGCTCAAATCGCCGAGCACGTCAAGATCGACGTTCTTCAACACGGTCAGGGGGAAGAACACCCTCAACATCAACACAGAGCCCATCGCCGACTCAGAAACGGCCAGCGTGTCCACCGACAACGTAGCTATCTCCCCCTTTACACACACACACACACAAAAAAAAAAGAAAAGAAAACGTGACGCGCTAACACAATTGGAATAAATAGGGAAGCGTGACTGTTCCAGAGGTCAGGATTACAACAGATGAAGCGTCGCCGACAACCCCAAGCTCACAAAAGGCCCCCAACGATATGCTGGGAGGCAGCAGTTCCAAGAAAAAGTCGGGCGGCCTCTACGCTACCCTCTCGAGGGCCTCGAAAAACATCACAAACCGTCTCTCTGGGTCTCAGGTCAAGGCACATCACGGCCACGAGTTTGTCGTCTACACGTTTTTGCACCCGGCCTGGTGCTCGCACTGCAACAACTTTATCTGGGGTCTCGAGCACCAGGGCTACCTCTGCAAGAGTATATTGTCGGGGTCCATTTTGGCCCGGGGAGGGTGGGGAAGCTAACAGGAATATATATATACTCTGTAGAATGCCACGCAAACTCTCACCACAAATGCGTCGACCGTGTGGTCATGCCATGCCGACGCACGGACAACGACGATGCCAAGTCAGAAACGTCTGTACGGAGCCGAAGGTGCGTGGGGTTGAAAAAGAAAGTACAGAGGATTCACTCGCATTTATTTCCAGGAGCGCATCCAGTCGACTCGTAACGGAGGTACAGCCAGTCTTGGTCGAGCCAACGACGGGCTTTGAGATTGAAGATGGACTGAATGGGCGCATGTTTGATCTCCCCGATGATGAGCAGGATGTCCTTGTAAGCCTCTTACCTGTTTTGTTTTTTTTCTTCTTGCAAAACATTTGACATTTATCGCCATGCAGCCTGCATCTCCCCGTGGTGACGCGCCCGCTGCTGTCACAAACGCTGACGACGAAGACTGGTACCAGCTGTACTTTATGAACTTTGGTACGTGTCGGAACCACACACAGAGCAAATACTCATGTCATCCTTTTTTTAAAGACCACGAAAACTTTATCACGGTCGACAAGGAGAGCAATGAAAACTACGTCCTGTCGGTGATTAAGCAGCACGTGCAAAACGACGACGGAACCAAGTCGTCGCAGTACCGCGTCATCGTCTGGCTCAAGACTGGCAAGGAGCAGCACATCGTGCCCGTGCACGGAGACGATGTCCTCACCGCAACACAGCTTTTGGGCGCAGTCGTGCCTACACTGGCGTCCAAGAAGCCGCAGCTGCTCCACTTGCCCGCAGACACGAAAGAGTACCAAGACCTGAAAGAGCAGCTGTTGCAGATGGAGAAAGAGCAAAACACGCACACGTTCAAGTTTGGCGTCCTCTACTGCAAGCCCGGCCAAAGCAAGGACACGGAATACTTTTGCAACGGTATGCACTCGAATGTGGTTGCACAAAAATCTCACCGCAGTATAGAGCACGGCTCGCCGCTCCTGTACGAGTTCATGGACACTATCGCCAGCAAGATCAAGCTCGCAGGGTGGTCCAAGTTCCGTGGCGGTCTCGATGCAAAGGAGAACCTGACCGGCCCCGAGTCGTACTACTCGGAATTTTGCGGCAACGAGGTCATGTTCCACGTCTCGACCATGCTTCCCTACGTGGCCACCGACCCCCAACAGCTCTCACGAAAGCGCCACATCGGAAACGACATTGTCACAATCATCTTTGTCGACGAGCCCGACTTCAAGTTTAACCCGACGTCGGTCGTGTCGCACTTTCTCCGTATGCAGCCAATGTCGTCTCATCCTTGTTTTCTGACCACTTTTTTTTTTTTTCCTTTAGACGCATTCATGATCGTACAGCCACTCGGGATGAAGGACGGCTTCCGCCAGTACCGCATCAACGTGGTTTCCAACGACTTTGTACCCGTCTACGGCCCCGATCTCCCGTATCCTCCAGTGATGCACAACCCCAAGCAGCTGCGCTCGTTGGTCCTCTCCAAGTGTACTGTTGCAACTTGCCATATTTTTTTTTTTCTCACCTCGTATTTCTTTAATATCGCAGTGATCAACGCCGAAAAGGCTGCCTACCTCGCCCCCGAGTTCCAAAAGAGACGCGAACGCACTATGAAGGCACTCTTGGAGCACATCCAACAGCGCTACTCTGTCACGGCAAAGCGAACCAAGGGTTCATCGGTACGCGCACCTGCAAACCAATTCTGAAACTCATTTTTTCCTCTCTCTCTCTCTCTCTCCCTCCTCCCTATAGCGCCTCGACATTTCGCCCCAAATGGTCACGCGCACGCCTAGCTTGTCTGTGGGCACACCTGGCGACGAAGAGGAATATCTTTTCTTCTCCAAGGACGGCACCCTTCGTCGCCATGCTCGTCAGGCATCCTCGAGCTCTTACAACGACCCCGCTTCGCCCACATCATAATACTTGAATACCCCTCCCTTGTCTCGTTGCCCGTGTACTGATTCTTTTTTCTTTTTCTTTTTTTTTTTTTTTGGTCCCTTGCTCTTCTCGATTACTCTCCCGTACTTTCAATGTTATTGTTCTTGGTAAATCATAAAAATCGTGTCCTCTTGGTGTCGTTATTTGTCGAGGTGTCTTGCGGCCGCTGCCGCCGATCAACAGCCAGCTGCTCGCGACGCTGCATGAGCATCTCTGTGGAGAGGACCTCGGCGTTGTCGTCGTGGCCCAGGACATGATGGGAGGAGGCCGCCGTTGGCCTGTCCGGTGCATCGCCCCTTTCGAGCCAGTGTCGATCGATGCGCAGACGCAACGACTCTGCCGGGACCAGCTGCGCCGCCGTCAGGGGCAGCTGGGTGAACGGATCGCGTGCCTGACGGTCTAGATGCTTTAGTGCGGTCGATCGGTCCACGACCCTGCCGGATGGAAGGATCACGGGATCGTGCATCGGCTCCATCGTCAGCTCGTCCATCATCCAATCGTCATCCTTTTCGGCGTTGGTGTTTGCCTCTGCAAACGGCTTGTCGGTCTTGTTTGCCTCCGCGACCGGCTTGTCAGTCTTGCTTTCCCTTGTCGCTGCGCCAGCGCAGAGCACTTGAACACATCCGAGGGCCATGGACCCCGAACTTTTTGCGCGGTGTATCCTAATGACGAGGCTCTTGACGTGTGCCAGAGCCCTCGTGTTCGTGTCAAAGTTCTTCACGACCACGGGCATCACTGCCGACGCAGGCGAGAGCAGCGGCGCAACGTCCTCCTCCATCGACACGTTGCGACGCTTGACCACAAACAGCTTGTCCTCATCCTCCTGCGCCACCTCAATCCGCACCACGACCGCCCCGCCCCGTGCGATCGACAGCGACCGCGACACCTGCGAGCCCACCTTGGGGCACAGCACGACCGCAGCCACGTCCCCCACAGCCTCAAGCACGAGCTCCAGGTCCACCGGCGGCTTCACAAACCGCTCCGCCACAAAGCCCTTGCTCCTCGCGCTGCAGAACACATCGCGATCGGCGGCCAGGCACGCCTCTGCCTCGTGGCCATCCGACGACTCGCAGCTCGACACGGCCGAGATAATCTTGGCCACGTGCATGGTCTGAAAAAACATTCAATGTTTCTTTTTTCATTCAGGAGCCGCAAGTTGAACGCGGCTGGTCAGTGTGAAGACCGCTGCCACGGAATGCCTCGTTGTGTCCTTTCGAGAGAGCCCTTTTGTCGGTAGACAGGCTTTTTTTTTTTTGTTTTTTTTGCAAAGGTGGGGTAAAAAAAAGGGGACATGTGAAAATAAAAAGGGAAGTTGCGATCTCCCTCCCTGCCCTCTCGGGCGTGTCTTTCACCTAAAAAGCAGTGCACCTTTTGGGTGAGGTCTGAGTGGTCGTGTCAGCCTTTCAGATGTCGCTCTGCTGCGTGTGTGTGTGTTTCCCTCGTGTTTTTTTTGTTTTTGTTTGTTGTTCGTCTTATCATGAGAGAAGTCGATCACTCTCCGCCCCCACCCCCCTAACCCCACCCCCCTAACCCCACCCTCAACACTGCACTTTAAACGAGATACTGACCATACCCACCTATTTATTTTTTTGGGGGGGGGAGGAAAAAAAGATCGCGGGAGGAATGGGCTTTGCAGACATCGTCGACTCCAAGAACGTGGGCTTTTTCGAGGCCGAGAACGAGGAGGCCCTCAAGGGCGCCACGACGGTCGCACAGACCAACGACGACAAGCGCAAGCGCCTCGTTCAGTGCAAGAACTTTGCGATGAAGGAGGTCCTCCCCGAGCAGGGCTCGTGGCACTTCCAGCGCAAGCTCAAGATCCTCAAGGCCCACCCCGAGATTGAGACCCTCTTTGGCACCAACCCGTGGTCGGCCCTGTTCCTCGCGCTGTCGTTTGGCACGCACCTGTTTATCGCCGCCAACCTCGTCGACGCGTCGTGGCCCGTCATCACCCTCGTCGCCTACACCATTGGCTCGGTTCTGTCGTGGCAGTGCGCCACCCTCGGCCACGAAGGCGCGCACAAGCTCGTGTTCAAGACGGCGTGGATGAACAAGCTGTTTGCCGTGATCGCCTTCCTGCCCGTCGTCGCCGGCCCCTTTGGCAACTTTTGGGCCGTTGAGCACATGTACCACCACCAGGTCGTCGTCGACAAGATGAACCGCTACGGACCCCAGCAGGCTGGCCCAGTCCGCAAGGCCATTGCCGCCCTCGTGTTCTTCTTTGTCGTCAACATTGGCTTCATGGTCATCTCCTTCCTTATCTACGTCCGCGCCATCTTCTCCCTCGCCGCCTACTCGGTCGGCCTCTCCTCCTCCCCCTTCCCCAAGTCGTTCAAGTTCCCCCCGTACGACATGTTCCCCCAGATCGTCAACCACTGGTTCATGATCAACACCACCTTCTCCATCCTCTTCAACGCCGTCCTCACCTACCACTATGGCTGGGTCCCCTCGATCTACCTCTACCTCGCCTCGGGCTTCTCCAACGGCCTGCACCCGCTCGGCATGCGCCAGGTCCAGGAGCACTATCTCCAGAAGGTCGACCAGCCCACGTACTCGGTCTACTCAGTCTTCAACCCCATCCTCTTCAACCTCGGCTTCCACGTCGAGCACCACGACTTCCCCCGCGTCCCGTGGAACCGCCTTCCCCAGGTCTCCAAGCTGGCCCCCGAGTTCTACAAGGACCTATACTCGTACAAGTCCTACATGCACGTCCTCTACAACTTCCTCTTCAACAAGGGTGTTCCCATCAGTGCCCTCCTTGAGGAGTTCAAGGAGGTCCTCCCCGCCGCAGCCGCCAACGGCACCAAGAAGGCCCAGTAAATAAATAAATAATATACCAAAACCAAAACCTCAAAAATCTCACTTTTAAGTTTACTTTTTTTCTTTTCTCCATATAAACTCGATTTTAATTTCCCCTTCCTTTTTTTTTTTCATGAGCATGGTTTCATGTACAACTGTAGTTACACTGTCAATGCGCCACAACTGAACACAACTGTCCGTGTTTTTTTTGGTGTTTTTTTTTTCGGGTTAGGGAGGTCTTCTGTTTATCATGGTTGCCTTTTCCTGCTCGAGTTGCTCTCGTGACCCTTCCCCTGCTGTGCGTTCACCGTCCTCTGACTAGTGAACATGAACGGCCTGCTGGCGCTGTGCCACTTTTGCGAGCTGCACGGGCCCAGTGTGATCTTCTGCACACAGGCGTTCCACTTGCACCCGTCACAGAGCGCAGCTCCGTTTGTCGCAGAGGCGTCAAGGTCGACGACGACGACAAGTGGCCTGGTAGTTAGTTTACAACGGGAGGTCGACCAGTATGCTAACCTTCAAAATGGCAGCCGCCCTCGTCCTACTCGTCGGTCAGCTCGGCCAGGTACGACGTACACTTGCACGTTTCTAAACCCTACCCACAAACAGCACATTGACGGACGCAATGAATGCAGCAAGACACGCGGCTCTGACGGCGTCCGCTTCCCCGGCGTCCTCGCCTGTCAAGCCCCCCGTGTGCGCCTCGTGTGCCTCGATCCCGGACCACGAGCGGGGCTACGTCACCACCGAGTATGAAACACACACGTCCTATCTGTCCACCCGGTCTCCCGTCAACACAAAGCTGTACCCGATCGTGCGTCAGGCCTGCGTGCAGAGGTACGAAAGCACCACCACGACGTGACGTGTACTTACCCACCACAGTCTCTCCTGCGAGATCAACCCTGGGCGCGAGGGACCGGTCATGTTTGGCGATGAGCAGAACGGCTATGTGCTCTCCTACATGTTTAAAATTCGCGACAGTCAGGCGCGAGGGATGCTCAGGTTCTCGTTTTGGGGGCGCACAAATAAGGATCTTCTAAATCCAGCCCGTTCAGATTTTACTCTTTTGTGCTCCTCATGACGGATCGGATATTCCTCGTGTCGTCTTGGCCATTCCTTGTGAGGTATGCATGTTCTTCTGTCGTTTTTTTCGAGTATTTCAATGGCGCATCGAATAGTAATTTTCGGCACATCGCAACCGACATCCAGCAGCGCGCCGAACGGACGTACGACCGCGATTTGAGCCAGCGACGAAAGGCAGAGGCTGCAGGCAGCCTCGCTGCGCCACGCGCCGCCCCCGTGTACTCGTCCGATCCGTACTTGAGGCGGCGAACGGGACAGTCACTGCGAACGCTCGTAGACATTATGGGCACTCAGGATTTTTTCGCGCAGCTTCATGCGTGTCTCAGTTGGGTCCTAAAGGCTTCTGGTAGCCGTCTCTATGAGAAGCAACTTTCCGGGCCACCACTGGTAATAAGCGTATTTTTTTTTAAAAAATAAATTTTTTTTTGCTCTTGTGAACGTATTGTTGAAAAAAAAAAAAAAAGATTGGGTCCAATCCGTCCGCGTACGACGAGCTCCCGATGAAGAGTCTGGACGACGATGTCGAGCCCAAGGAGATACCAACGTCGCCGTCCTCAACAAACCTCAAGTTTGATTCGCTGCTGGAACTCAGGCGGATCTTGCGGCCCGATAACTTTGAAAGCCTCGTGTACCATGTGACGGTGGGCAACCAGGTCGTTGTGCGCGGCGACGTATCGACGCTGGTAAAGTCGATCTTGGATCTGCTCAAGGAACTCGTGCCCCCGACGTGCGTGACGATGATGCCGTTCGAGTCGACCTACCAAGAGTCGTACAAGTGCAACTTTCTCGGCCTGTCTGCCGCAGCCGAGATCCCCACCCACGTCGACCGAAACACATACGTCCTCCTCGACATGCGTTACGACAACGACGGGGACCTCATCGGCAATGGCAACCTCAACTATGAACAGCAGTTAGGTAAATTTTTATTCTTTTCTTAAAAAAAAATATTTTTTTTTCTCACCGCGACCGTAGAGCGCTTTCGACAATTCTTTTTCCTCGTCACCAACGGCATGCGAAACCGCGCGCCATCGATCCTCCGCGCTACCTCGGGTGATGGACCGTCGTCCATCTCGTTTACTCAGCAACTTGAGGCGATCATGTCGCTTGAACCCTCGCCCTCTCTTTTTGATCTGCAGCTGATGATCTTGAAAGAAGACTGGATTGCGTACGCATAAACAAAAATGTTTGTTTTTTTTATCTAAATGAATGACACTAGGAAAACAAAGCTATTCTTCAAAATCTCGCGCTCGCTCGACGCCGACAACGACGACAAGCTCAAAAAATTCCTCAAAATCGTGAATGCGAAAGAGGGCGATCTACCGATGCTCAAGTTTTGGATCTCTGGTCTCGATCGCAAGAATCGCTCACGTCTATTGGCTATGTAAACCTTCATTATTCTTGTAACGAAAAAAAAAAAAAAAGAAAAAGCACGATTAAAATACATTTAGAAAAACAAAACGATGGAACGGGAGGAGGAAGAATTTTATGAAAGCCTAAGACAAAACAGAAACTGGAGCGTCACATTCTCTCTACAACGACTGGGCAGAAGGGTTGCTAGGAGGGGCAATTGTGGTAGCAGCCGGCGGGGCATCTGTCGGAGAATCGCCTGTTTGCATGCATGGAAATTGTCAGTCGATAAGCTATTTTCTTTCTTGTTTCCATACCCTTGGGAATGGCGAGGTAGACGATCAAGCCGATGATGCCTAGGAGGACGAGGACAATGAGGGCAGTGATGACCTTGTTCGTAGCCATGCTATTGCCAAAAGTTAGGACCCCGCATTCGTGTACCGAAAAAAGCGGCAAAAGGGTAAATGAAATAATTTATTAGCTTGATAACCAGAATTAATAAGAACAGGCAGAATGAGAATGTAGGAGGAATCAAATTGGCACGAACCGTCGAGCCATGCCCTTGAGCACCTTGGTGGCGCCCTCGACTTCCGAGTCAGCCTCCTGGAGCAAATTGTTTGTGCGCTGGATCTGTTCACGCTGCTGGCCCAATCGACCGAGGGTGTCGGCACCGACATCGACTACAGAAGTTGTACAGTGAGAGAACGCTCGTCATAAAAAAAAAACGAAGCGTGCATGTACCAGTTTCTTCACCGATCCTTTGCGCTTCCTGGAGCATCTTGGTCGATCGGTCCATGCGGGCATTGGCTGCGAGCAGGCGCTGGCGCTGGTCCATCGATGCCGAGTCGTAGTCGCTGGTTCCACCGGCGAGGAGCTCGTCGCGGTCGCGGTTGCTGGAGGAGACGCGGGCGAGGTCCTTCTTCAGCTTGGAAAGGTCGCTCTTAAAGTTGTTGTAGCGGCCAATGAGCTTGTTGCGGGTCGCGCTGGGCAGGCCCTTGAGCTCCATGTCCATTTGCTCGAGCTACAGCACAGTGGTTCAGGACAATGGTAGGTGCTTTGTTTTGCAAGTACAATCTCGTCGGCCTCTTCGAGCTCACGCTGGGCAGCACGGATGGCCTCCTTCTTTTGCTCTGCGGAAGAAATAGGGTGAGTGCCCTGCTTGTTGCTACTGTTTGCACGGTATACCGCCAGCATAGTTGGGAATCTGCGAGTTGATACGGCGGCTCACGGACGCGCTAATGCTGTTGTACTCGGTCTCGTACGAGTCAAACATGTCGCTGCCACCGGGTCCGCTCATTTTCCTCTCTTTTTGCTCTGCAGCTGCTGCCTTTTCGTCGAGTGTCGTTGATCAGTAAGATAAAAAAAAAAAAGCAGGTTCATCGGGCCGCCAGTGGATTGTCGAACGTGACGTTGTCAACCGGGTCTTCAGGAGAAGAAAAACCAGTATGCAGTGTTTCCTCCTTCCAAACGAGCCCGTAAGAGTCTTCAACCAACAGCAGCAGTAACTAGGAGAGAAGCGGGAGGGGTGGGGGTGGGGGGAGAGAAAGGAAGCGAGACCACAGCCAAAAAAAAAAAAATACCAGTCCACCTAGGGGGGACATTATGGTAATGACCTCGAGTGCATAATACATGCGAAAATGCGTATGTGTGTACAGCCAGAAAACAATGCAAAGATGGACACTAAACCTCACTGTGAGGGTCACATTCGCATGCAGTGAAGCCAGAAATGTGTGTATACATGTAGTGTTTCCTGGCCTCACTGCAGGTCACAAAAAACAGTACA
>Ga0302227_10002245_pt1 | contig 13464 bp, 21 predicted proteins | sample II_Palsa_N1_1_FD_193525 | JGI IMG/M metagenome (GOLD analysis project Ga0302227, IMG submission 193525) | Peat permafrost microbial communities from Stordalen Mire near Abisko, Sweden - II_Palsa_N1_1 | ecosystem: Environmental > Terrestrial > Soil > Palsa > Peat permafrost | place: Sweden...
AGCGATATGGCCCTCGATGGTAAAGCCGTTTTTTTTTTATTTTTAATTTTAAAAAAGCGGGCTGGAACGAAAAAAACCTAGGCCCCTTTACGTTTGGCGACTATGCTCCCCTTGTGGAGGCCCCCGTAGCAACGAATGGCACCACGCCAAAGTCGCTATCGGTCAGGCCGCCGCCCACGCCCGCGGCTTCGCCTAGGCCACTACTTGCACAAACGCCTCAGCCGCCGCCGCCGCCGCCGCCCGAAACGGACGATCTGGATGTCGCCGAGCAAGGTCTGCCCATCGTGTACGCGCCCTCCGACTTGACGCCGGTGAACACTCAGCCGTTCACTGTGCGTCCTACCGTACCCACACCCCCGCCGGCGTCCACATCGTCGGGGTCAGCAGGGCGGCCTGTACGACACGTGCAGCAAGCGGATAGTCCCTGGAAGTCCTCCTTGAGCTTTTCGCAGGTCGCGGCCAAGGCTGCCGTCTCGGCCCGGCCGCCGCCAATGTCGCCTGCCTCCGCCAATGGGAGTTCTGGCCGGCCACCCGCATCTTCGCAACAGGGGGATACGTCGCCTTTAAGGAGGGCGTCCGTACAAGCCACTCCGATCTCGAGCCCACCAGCGACAGACACGGACGTTAGCAGCAATACCAGTGCCAGTGCCATCGACGGCGATAAACAGCCCACCGACCCCTTTGACCCCAAACTCTATGGAATCCCGGACCCTTTCCCCGACATTCACGGTAAAAAGTGCGCTGGGTTTGCTTTTAGTTTTTATTTTTCCTCGCAGAGCACGGCTTTGCAGAGGCAGTGGCAGCGATGGAGAAACGCGAGCACGACATGCAAGAGCACAAGCACAAGGAGGAGCTCAAGTTGCTGCAGTCACAAAAGCCGGCCAATGTCTGGGCAGATCGAAGCAAACTTGCAGCAATACGGCACTCGTCGTCGTCATCGTCGTCTACGTCTTCATCTTCACAGAGCGAACCTGGCACGCCCAAGGCGCAACTGTCTATATTTGACCAGATCGACAAGTACCAGGTCTCTTTCAAGCCTGTGTACATCCAGCCGCGCGGTCTCGTCAACCAAGGCAACATGTGCTACCTGAACGGGGTATTTCGTTATTTCCTAGAACATTTTTCTTTCTTTCTTCTAATTGGCGTTTTCTGTAAAGATTTTGCACCCTCTCCTCTTGTCGGCCCCCTTCCGTAATTTTATCACGAGCTTTGACCCTTTGCGCCTCTCTGCGGTCCAGTCCACGCCGTTCCTGCAGACCATGTACTTTTTTTTTTATTTAATTATTTTTCATTGTCGCTAAATGCTGTTTCTCCAACAAAGCGTATCGTTCTTTGACGAGTTTGCGGTGATGAGCGAGAGCGAGCTCAAGGCGTGGAAAGTCGGCGATCATACCAAGTTTGGGAACCCCATTAACCCCATCTCTGTTTACTCGGCTCTTCGTCAGCTTCGATCAACGAGTTCGTACTATGCGGTATGCCGATTAAAAAAAAGAAAGAAAAAAAAAAGAGAAAAAGCAAGTAACCCCCTTCGATTCTTTTCCAGGGCCGGCAAGAAGATGCCGAAGAGTTTCTGGGGATCGTGCTGAGCGCGATGCACGACGAATGCCTCAAGGTGAAGCGCGACCACGTTCATCGGCAATCACTGAGGAGCACAGCCGACGCTGACTCGCTGGCAGCAGCAACCGAGCTCGAGATCTCGTCTGGACAGGCGTCGTTTGGCGACTCGCCGACAAGGAGAACAAATGGGGACCACGGCAACGGGGACGACTCGTGGCTGGAAATCGGCTCAAAAGGCAAGACAAGGTTCACCCGCGAGGCTGAGGAAGAGCGATCCCCGATCATCGACATATTTGGTGGCAAGCAGCGAACCGAGCTTCGCTTCAAGCTTCAGGGCCGCAAACCCCAGGTGACGATCGAGCCCTTCAAGTCGCTGCCTCTGGACATTGCCGTATAAAAGACGATGAAATAAAATGAGTGCGACTTTAAACACAAAATGCTACTAGGCCCAGGGAGTCGAATCAATTGCCGATGCCCTCAACTCGATAGCCGTCGTCGAGATGGTCGACTACCTTGACGACAGCAGCAAGACCAAGATTGACACCACCCGCCAAACGCTTTTCGAGAAGCTGCCTCCTGTCCTGATCCTGCACCTCAAGCGGTTTGTGTACGACAAAGCATCCAATGATATCCTCAAGGAGCGAAAGTTTGTGCAGTACCCGATGCGCCTAGAGATCAACCCAGGTACACCGCAAATGAATGTTTTTTTTTTTTTTGAAAGTGTGTGCCTTTAGCCTTGATGTTTCGACCAGGGCCAGCCAGTAAAGGCTTTGACCCACCCGTTTACGCACTCAGCGGTGTTGTTTACCACCACGGAGTGGCTCTGCAAGGTGGTCACTACACCTGTGACGTGCTCCATCCCGCTGACGAGTGGTTCCGAATCGACGACGAGAAAATTATGGAGGTCAAGAAGGCAGAGGTGCTCGCATACAAACAGGACCGCGATGCCTACGTCCTCTTCTACACAGCAATCCCCACATCATCCCAGCCGCTGACACCAGTCCGGGGCCAGTAAAGAAAAAAAAAAATTTTTTTTTTCTCAAATTTTCACGACTGTACCTATGAGAAAATAAAATCCACTGGAGATTCGAGGAATGACGCTAACTATGCTCAATACATCAGGAGGAAGTAGGATGAGAGGATCTGAGAGCCGGCGATGGCGAGGAGAAAGTAGTTTCTTAGTCGTCGGTAGGGCGACTGGGAAATCGAGTCTGCGACGGCGAGGTTCTGACGGAGAGATCGCAAAAGGAAGAGCGCCAACGCGATGCTGACGTACGCAAACGAGAGCCAGAACGGGGTTGATCCAAAGAGCAAGTGAATAATGACCGTTACAATCATCCTGAAAACGCATTTTTAAAACAAGATATCGCAAAAGCAAAAGCAAATTACCCAACAAACTTGTAGCCACAGTAGGCAATGAGGTCAAACCACTCCACGTCGGCGCTGAGGTTGAGCAGGAACGACGAAAATTTGATCCCGACAACCTGGAGGAGGCAAAAAAGTAGTCGATATCTTTCAACGCGGGAAAAAAAAAAAAAAATGAACACACCTCAAAAAGAACCACCCCGATGCACTTGGAGAGCATAAGACCGAGCAACTCGGGCTCGAACTCGTTCTGCTGGCCCTTTGCCAAGCCGACGAGGAGAGTGAAGGTGATGAAGGCCATGAGCGGGATGTACATGTCTGGGGCGTTGAAGTCCTCGCGCGGCGGGGCGTACGTGCCATGTTCTGGGCGTGCGATACGCGCCCACGACTTGTGCAAGAAGGGGAAGAGGAGCAGCTTGATCTTTTGGACGACATAGTCGTTGCTGACGGAAAAGTAGTACTTGAGTGCGGGGATGTTGAGGTAGCGGTTGACCTGCAGGGTTGGCTTTGTTAGCAAAGGGGACAGGCGATAAGAAAGGCCGTGCGTTACGTTCTGGTCAAAGATCTTGCGGCCCTGGTCAAAGGCGACTTGGCCGTACTGCAGACCGATTTGGGTGGCGATGGTCGAGTCGATGGCGCCGAGGTTGAAAGGGGCCTGCCCAGGTTGCCCCAACCCCGGCTGTTGCTGCTGTGGTCCACCGGGAACATAGTTGTACTGCGGCTGTGCCCCAGACGGGTACTGCTGCGCAACGAACGGTGGTGTCTGTTTTTTTTGTCGTGGTGGAATCAGCAAGCGACACGCACACAGGCCAGTAAAAAAAACACGGCGAGCTAGTGGGGGGAGAACGACGTACACCAGAGCTCACGGGAATGCCCACTGACAGGTGCTGCTGCTGCTGCTGCTGCTGCTGCTGTTGCTGCGTGTCGTATCCATAGGTGGGACCTGGCTGAGGGTGCTGCATTTTGACGAAACGTCTTTTTTTTTTCAATTGGCTTGAATTTTTTTTTTTTTTTTGTCGGCTTTTTTTATCCCAGCCGCTGTCCACATTCAAGGAACAACGAAACATGAACAGAAAGGCTGAGCCCGTGACGGTGCCGATTGGAAAAAAAGAATGATGTAATAGGGATAGGAGAGGAAACGGAAAAAAAAAAGTGGAAAATCACGCGTCAATGTCGTCGTCGTGCAGCTTGCTGTAGGACGTGGGGTTGCTCGGGGCAAAGTGCATGTCCTCCTTGCTGTTGCTACTCGTGTTGCCAGCGGGCGCGATGACAATGTCGTGGTCGACGTACTCGGAGGCCTGGAAGAAAACGTACATGTTGAGGAACGCGCCGGCGACCATCTCCATGCAGAACAGCAGGTACTCGACCTTGATAAAGTTCTCCTGCACAACTGGGCTGACCGAGTCGCCGCGCGCCTTCATCTGGTTGTTGATGAAGCCAAAGATGAAGCCCTGGACGACGTGCAGCAGAATGTACAGCTTGATGGCGATAAACTTCTTTCCGACGTCGTAGGGTCGCAGGACGATACGGAAGATGACGTACACCTGGAGGAGACCCCACATGGCCAGGATGAGGAAGACAAACGTAAGGATGGTCATCATGAGGTCGATGGGGCTGGACAGGATGGACCCCTTGCCCTTTGCGACGCCCTGGAGCACGAGGATGCAGTTGATGGTGCTGATGAGCGGGCGGGTGATGGCAAACTGGTAGATGCAGTAGTGGAGGATCTATGCAACGCGTTGGTGTTGATTAGTAAAATACTGCGAAAAAAATCCGCGTACTGTCATGAATCGCTCGCCAGGATAGACCATGACACACAGGAGGATGCGGTAGGGGGTCTTGTTCTCGGCCTTCCAACGCGCCTGCTCCTTGCCGCCGAGGTAGTGGTAGATGAGCTGCATAAAGCTGATGATGGCAAAGGACTCGTACAAGTCGAGGAAGATTTGTGTGACATATTTGAAGTCCTGGACGTTCACCTGCTGGTACGGCGCGTAGGGCAGGAAGATGTTGACGAGGCCGAGGATACACCAGACGGGAACGAGCGACACGACGCGCAGCACGAGCGTCTGCGTCTTGGGCTGCGTCCAGTGCCTCCGGTACGAGTAGACGTGCAGGCCAAAGACGACCGAGGTCACAATCGCGCAAACCACACCGAGCACTGCCAGGAGTTTGCTGTGTTTTTTCCATGTATTTATTTGCAACCGGTTAGTCCACGAGGGCATTCGCACAAAGAGGTACCCTATTTGGTCGGCCTGGTCGTACGCGGCCGGGGGCCAAGCAGACGACCCAGAGTCAGAGCCAGACATAATTTTGCCGACGGGAGTGGTCAGGTGCTGCAAAAAATCATGCGGCCCAACGTATTCCGTACGGCGAATTTTGCGAACTTTACGTATTACGTCGTCACAGAGTTTTCTCAAATAAAAAAATTTTTTATAGGGTCTTCTTGCGCTCGTCCACGCTCATCTCGCCGGGTCCAAGGAGAGCAAGAAGGATGAAACCACCTAGGACGCTCAGCGTCTGGAAGAAATCATACTGGACGACATCGCGCGAACCGGACGACGATGAGAAGGCAGAGATGGTGGCGTCGTTGCTGTTGTTGACCCAAAAGCCATTGAGGACGACGTTTGCAAACGAGAGACCGACGAGGAGGACGACCTTTATTGGTTTGTGCTCATTAGAGAGAGAGAGAGAGAGAGCCAAAAAAAAAAAAAAAATTAATTTACCGAGGTTATCTTGGCCTTGAAACCGAGGACGACCATGATGCACATGATGGTGCCGACGGCGACGAGGGCGATCTGGAGCGGGCTCAGGTCCGCAATGTCGCTACCGCCGCCCACCATGATCGACATACAGAGGCTCACGAGGAGGATGCGACCAAAGAGCTGCAGGTACTTGGCCTTGGTCTCTTGATCGAGCTGCGGGAGGTCGGCAAAGTAGCGCTTGTTCTTCTTGGCAAAGAGCGAGTCGGCCAGGACGAGCATGAGCCCGCCGCAGACCGATAGTACGCGCAAAACAAACTGGAGCGAGAGGAAGAGGCTGTATGCGCCGGCTTGGACCTGAGGACAGTGTTCAGTGGCTGGAAAAAAAAAACAGGAAAACATTCTGGGGGGTAGTACGAATAGGTTGGACGCAAGGAGAGCCACGCCAACCTCAACGCGGTGCTTTGACATGACGAGGAGGCTGCCGATGACTTGGGCAGCAATATTGTACAGGAGGAACGAGGTTGCCCCGTAGTCGCCGATGCTGTCTGAAAAGTACGCATGCTGAAATAAATAAAATAGAGGCAAAGACAATGAGCACGCAGGGACTATCGACGGCCTGGCAAAGTTACCTGGTCATCCCACATCTTGACCATGCGCCAAGCGTCCTCGAGGAACGTCACGACAAGGAGGAATCGCCCCATCGCTATAACACACGAAAGGTGAGTGAAGGCGAGGGGGATAACCGCGCGTACCAGGAAGGAGTGGCCGCAGATGCTTGAAGGCGACGGCCACTTGGTCCTCAATCTCGAGGAACTGAAGCAGACGTTCGACGTGGCCCATGACATCCATGCTACTTGTTCTTTTTTCGGGATGGAGGTGGGGCGGGGGCAGGGCGGGGTTGATAGGTGATTGCACAGCCGGTGTAGGCAAATGAAGAAGTGCAGGGAGTGTTGGTTGCTTTTAAAGTGTGAATGCGGGGAAGAGCTGAGCGGCGTTGCAGTCAGTGTCCGAACGGTCGAGTGTCGATGGGCGAATGATGATGGCAATCACACGCAGCAAAAGAAAACGAAGGTCGTGGTGTGCGTGTCCTTTACGAAAAGGGTACAAGCTAACGCCCACCCACCCCTCTCCATGAGTGGCGATAAAGGTTGACGTCGTCGTCACAAGCAGGTAGGGACAGCCATTTTCCTCCTTTGTGTGCTACCGGTGTACGTGTTGTGGCCAGGGACATCAATGGATGTGGCGTGGCACATGGCGGACGGAAGGAGGAGAAAAAAAAATCAGCGACCCCCCCCTTATTTTTTTTTTTCACAGACGCCCCTAAGTCGCGGTTCATGATTTTTTTGTTCCTTCTCAACAATAACGCTGGGGATAAATACATGTAGGAGAATGTATGCTGGGCGCTCAGTGTTCATCTGTAGACGGATGGGGTTTGGAGACGAGAAAACGCAATGCTCGAGTCAAGCATCCGCCAGGTCACGACAAAATGAGCGAGGTCAGACGACGAGAAAAAGTGCAAAACCGCGTCGGTCATCTGCCGCAGCAGTGAGAAAAAGCCTGCAGAATAAACAGTCACGACGATACCTCTGGGTGCTCGTAGCCGACCTCGGCGATCTGGGCTTCGCCAGAGTACTGCCGCATGGTCGAGGCGACGATGACGGGGAGCTGCTTGTGGAGACAAAAGGTGATCTTGCCGCTCGGAACGTTTGGATCTCCTGTACCAACAGATGAGAACGTCGAAGGCCTCCCGCCCCCCCAACCCCCCAAAGAAAAAGGCCAAACCTGTGATCTTGGTTGCAACGAGAAGGGGCACACCGGGTGTTGTTTCGTTGACGGTCACGTTGATAATTTCGTTGCCGTGGATGCCGTAGCGCCCGACCCTGCACGAAAATAAGCACGAGCCTCTCCTTTGAAAGATAAACGTTACCAAAGACCGCTCAGAGACGAAAGAGACAGGGGCGGCGACAGGGCGGGGGCAGAGAGTAGGTTGGTGGGAAGCCGGCGGTAACGCTTTTCCGAGATCGCCTGCCGGAAGACCGAGCTGCTGCCCTGGGATCGGAAGACAAACTCGTCGTCGGAAACGCGCCTGGCCTCGAAGTGCACAACACGATCGAAGGACGCCCGCAAGTTGGAGTTGCCGAAATCAAGAGGGGTCGCAGTCAATTTCTATGGATATTGCTCTTGTTAAGACAAGGAAAAAAAAAAAATCAGTCGGAAACATACGTCATGGGAAATGTGCTGGGCGTGGTGAGTGAGCGAGAGCGTGTGACCCTTGTGGGTCGTGTCGTCCGCTGGCGCTTTTAGTCTGAGGGCGAAAAATACGCTACGCTGGGGGTTGCGATCAAAGGACTCGTAACCAGAGATTGTGTAAGCGAAGAGAGCATTTGGCTTCAAGCAGATGCGCAACAGATGACCTTGCGGATCGTCGGTGCTGTGCCAGAGGCCGTCGAGGTACGCCGTTGCGTCTAGGGAATTTTCATCTTTAGGTAAAAAAAAAATTTTTCTTTCTTTCTTCTTGTTTTCTACCGAGCAGGCCGTAGTGGTGCATTGAAGAGACAATCGTTGGCCAGGCGGTAAAATCGGGAAGAGAGGGCATGTTGAACGAGCCCTCGATTTCCCGCCTCCAGCGCTTCTCGCGGCCGATGACCGAGTGCAGGTACTTGCTGGCAGAGGCAAACTTGACCTGGTCCCTGTAGTCCAAGAAAAGGCAAACGCTCTCGATGATCTCTGGGGGCAGCTGCGTGACAAACAACGGCTTCGTCTTCGCGGACCCAGCCGCAGCAGCCACGGCCGAGTCTGGAGCCTCCCCGCCCCTCTCCTCAAGAATCGTGGGCGCGGCGGTCATGGAGCGGCGGCGGCGGCGGCGATGTTGCTGATGGTACGCCTTGTAAAAGCGCAGTGGGAGGTCCTCGGTGGACAGGCTGAGCGCGGTGGCGAGAACCGAGTCGAGTGTCGAGGGGATGACAATGTTGGTCTCGGAGCGGGTGCGGTTGCGGTACGTCTCCTTCACGAGGTAGTTGTCGAAGTGGGCGTGCTGGTGCCGGCTGGGGGACGGCGCTGTGGAGGAGGACGCGGACGAGAGGGGCGAGTCGTCGTCGTCTTGGAAGGGCGGGGTGAGGGGAGGCGAAAGGGGCGCAACGGCCGAAGGCGTCGACCACGCTTCGCGATGGTGCTGGTCGTGCTCGTGATGGTGCTGGTCGTGCTGCTCCTGTGCGCGACGGTGCTCTGGCATAACGACGGGGAACGAAAACTATTGTTTACGCAATTGCGTCCGAGGTCAGACCCCGCCAGAAAAATGAGAGAGAGAGAGAGAGAAAGACAACCCCCAGACCCCAAGAGCCGTGCAAGTGGGAACTCGGGCACAACTGTTGGAGGATGGGAGAGCACAGGGCGCGAGTAAGCAGAACCAAAACACAAGCGACTCGAGCAGTGTGGGGGTGAACAAATACACGCGTCATTGTTCCCGACGGACTTGGAGAGGGAAAAGGGAAAAGACGGAGCCAGGGAACGATAGGCAGACAGAGAGAGGCACGGCCTCGGAAGCCTGCCGTTGGGCCCTTGGAGAAGGGCAGATCTGTACCAGTCAGTGGGTCCAATGACGTCGTGTGAAAAAAACAAGTTTCACCATGGGCGACACATCGATCACACCACCGCATGACCGCGTTCGCGCAAACGCGCACATTGCGTCGCTCGAGGTATGTCGAGCGGGCCGATGACGACGGCGATGGCGTGCTAACCGCGCGAAACAGACGTACCACGCAATGTACAAGGAAAGCCTTGAGCGGAACGAGGCGTTTTGGGCCAAGGTAAGCCCCCCCGGCTATATCGGCTGATCTGTTGCTGAAAGACAACGAAAAACAGCACGCCCGCGAGCTGCTGAGCTGGCACCGCGACTTTTCGGTGGTCAAGCACGGTTCGTTTGAAGACGGCAACCTGGCGTGGTTCCTGGACGGCGAGCTCAACGTGTCGTACAACTGCGTCGACCGCCACGCGCTGGCCACGCCGGACAAGGTCGCGATTCTCCACAACGGCGACCAACCGGACGACGTGCGCAAGGTCACGTATGCCCAGCTGCTGAGCGAGGTCAGCCGCGTCGCAAACTACCTCAAGAGCGAGGGGCTTGTCAAGGGCGACACCGTGGCCGTGTACATGCCCACGATCCCCGAGGCCATCTTTGCAATCCTCGCGTGCGCGCGCCTGGGCGTCGTCCACAGCGTCGTCTTTGGCGGCTTCAGTGCCGAGGCTCTCGCGAGCCGTGTCCAGGACGCGCGTTGCAAGCTTATCTTCACCGCCGACCAGGGGCTCCGTGGCGGCAAGCACGTCCACCTCAAGCAGATTGTCGATGACGCTCTGGCTCAGTACCCGTGCCCCTCGGTGCAGCGCGTCGTCGTCTACAAGTACACCGGGGACGTCAAGGTTCCCTTTCACGCCCCTCGTGATGTTTACTGGCAGGACGTCATGGTAGAGAAAAAAAATAATAAATTCAGCAGTAGAATTTATATTTTTTTTTGCTGATGCAGCCGCTGCACCGCCCTTACTGCCCACCCGTATGGGTCCAGAGCGAGGATCCGCTCTTCCTGTTGTACACAAGTGGCTCGACGGGCAAGCCCAAGGGTGTTTTGCACAGCTCGGCCGGTTACTTGCTGCAGACGGCCATGACCGTCAAGTATGTCTTTGACTACCATCCAAACGACATCCACGCCTGCGCGGCCGACATTGGGTAAACCTTTTTTTTGGGGGGAGGGGGGGCGTTCCCCATTTTTATTTTTATTTTCTTTCTTTCTAGCTGGATTACAGGGCACTCGTATATCGTGTATGGCCCGCTGAGCAACGGCGCGACCACGGTGACGTTTGACAGCGTGCCTACGTTCCCTGACGCAGGTCGTTACTGGGACCTCGTGGACCGTTTCAAAATCACACAGCTGTACACGTCGCCGACGGCCATCCGCGCGCTGATGAAATTTGGCAATGACCCCGTGGCCAAGTACGACCTGTCGTCGCTGCGCGTCCTGGGTTCGGTCGGCGAGCCCATCAATCCAGAGGCATGGAAGTGGTACAACGAGGTTGTGGGCCGCAAGCGCTGCGCCATCGTCGACACGTTTTGGCAGACCGAGACGGGCGCGATCATCATCACTCCCCTGCCCGGCGCCACGCCCACCAAGCCTGGCTCGGCGACGCTTCCGTTTTTCGGCATCGAGCCGGCCATCCTGGACCCCCAAACCGGCGCCGTGCTCGAAGGCAACAACGTCTCGGGCGTACTCGCGATCAAGCGCCCCTGGCCGTCCATGGCACGCACCATCCATGGCGACCACGCCCGGTTCATGTCGACCTACCTGACCGTGTACCCGGGCTACTACTTTACGGGCGACGGCGCCGACCGTGACCAGGACGGCTACTACTGGATCCGTGGCCGCGTGGACGACGTCATCAACGTGTCTGGCCACCGCCTGGGCACGGCCGAGATCGAGTCGGCGCTGGTCGCACACCCTTCGTGCGCCGAGGCGGCCGTCGTGGGCGCTCCGGACGACCTGACCGGTCAGGCGATCTTTTGCTTTTGCATCCTGCGCGACGGGTACTCGGACGGCAACGAGGCCGAGAAGCACCTCAAGACGTCGGTGCGCCACCACATCGGCCCCTTTGCCACGCCCAAGCACGTCTTCATCGTCCCCAACCTGCCCAAGACACGCTCGGGCAAGATCATGCGCCGCATCCTCCGCAAGATCTCGAGCGGCGAGGAGGACCAGCTCGGTGATACGAGCACGCTGAGCGACCCGTCCATCGTCCAGGTGCTCATTGCGCTGGTCCATGCGAGAAAATAGCAGTGAACGTAGATGTCAAATCAGTTGGAAAAAAAAGTATTTTTTTTTTTTTTTGATTGGCCCGACGATGGCACAGCTGCCGCCGCCTGGCATGGGATGCACCTGCTCGGACGCCCAGATGTGGTTTGCAAACTTTTTAGTCGCGGTGGCGATGAAAAAAAAAACTGAAAAAAAAAAAAAAAATTAAAACTGATGGAATTTCTTTTTGAAACAAAAAAAAGGCCAACATGTCGATAGTATTATTCCGGGCGGACCTGGATAACGGCACGGATCATGTCGCCGATGTGGACACCCGACTGCTCGTACGCGGCGATAGCCATGTTGTTGTCGGCAGCCATGATGTCCTTTGTGATCTCGTGGATGCGGAGGTAGACAATGATGACCTCGGCGACAATGGAGACGACAAACTTGACGCATGCACCCATGATGCACGAGATGAGGTCCCTGGCAAAGGTGCGAATGGCCGTGGCGATGGCCGTGTTTCCGCACAGGGCCATGGATTCACCATAGTCGTCGATCGCCTCGCCGAGCTGGTTCATGCCCTTGTAGACGTCGCCGTTGTCAAAGGAGGCAAAGGCAGTGCGGAAGAGGTCAAAGGTGGCCATGAGGTCGGTCGAGCAGTTGGCAAAGTTCCACGCCTTCTCGCCGAGGCCGATGGTGATGCCGTTGAAGAGCTGCTCCTCGGGGGTGAGGTCGCTCGTGCCCGAGATCTTGATGAGCACGCGCAGGACGTCGAGGGGCTTGCGGTTGACGAGGTAGCGGAACTCGTACAGGCCGTCGGGCAGGTAAAGCGGGTAGTAGTAGTGGCCATCGGGGTTGGGCTTATCGCCAGGATTGAGCTCACCGTTGACGTACACAAAGCCGAGGAACTGGTCGTTGCCGGCCTGCGGCTCGTACACGGCAATCCAGTCGTCAGCGCATGCCTCGTCAACGGGGATGCGCCAGGTGAGGTGAACGGGCTCGCCGTAGGCGATGCGGCGGGGAACGGCCTGGATCGACTTTTGCTGCACAAAGATCTCGAGCTCGCCGTCAAAGCCACGCGCGTACGCCATCCACCAGCCGCTCTTGTCGTGCACAATAAAGGGCTGGCTGGTGAGGGGGCCACGCTCGGGACGGCCAAGGCTGGTCCACGAGGACCAGTCGGCCCACATCTCGGACTGCCACGTGTGGTACAGGTTACCGTCCGCGCCAGTCACAAAGACTTCGAGGCCGTTGTGGATGTTGTTGCTCACAAAAATGTCGACAAACGTGCCGTCCTGGGGCGCGGGCGACTGGCCACCGAGGGTGTAGTAGGCGCCCCACGTGCAGAACGACCACGGGTTGTCGATCGTCACGCAGGTGGTTTGCCAGGTGTGCCAGATCTCGTTGTTTCTGTGCACGCAAAGGAAAGAAAGAGAAAATCAAATTACTATTTTTTTTTTTTTCCCCCCCTTGCGATACGACGTACGTTCCACGGACAAAGAGCTCGAGGATACCGTTCATGACGCTGCCGGGCATGACGTGAACAACGGGGTTCGAGTTGAACTTGGGCTGAGTCCAACAAGCCCAGAGTTCATACCAGTCGTGCCACGACTGGTCCTTGTGCTGCCACGCCTGGTACATGCAATTGTCGTCTGAGGTTTTTTTTATTTTTATTTATGCGCACACCAAAAAGAAAAAAAGGGGATACCGAGGATGGCAAAGGCCTCGAGATAGCCAGTGAACGTGTTGGCCTCGACGGTGACCTTGCTGAGGACGCGGCGATCACCAAAGACGTTGTAGGTCCATCCACTCCACGTCGAGCTGCCAGGGCTGTTTTCGTTCACCTGGTGCACGTGGCCGTCCGACTCGACGTAGATGAAGATACGGCGGTCGACGGACTGAGGGAAAAAAAAAATAAATAAACAAAAAAAAGGTAAGGGCGGGCATCAATCGACTTTACCCGAGCGAGGACGAGGTTCTTGGTGCCCGCGGCAATGTTGGCGTCGATAGGCGTGACCTGGGTCCAGTTGCCAAAGATGTCGTTTCGGTCCTGGCGAACA
>Ga0302227_10002246_pt1 | contig 13460 bp, 20 predicted proteins | sample II_Palsa_N1_1_FD_193525 | JGI IMG/M metagenome (GOLD analysis project Ga0302227, IMG submission 193525) | Peat permafrost microbial communities from Stordalen Mire near Abisko, Sweden - II_Palsa_N1_1 | ecosystem: Environmental > Terrestrial > Soil > Palsa > Peat permafrost | place: Sweden...
AGTGGAGTAATGAGTTGGGTCCGTCGAAGAAGAAGGGGCGTGTGAGCTCAGCAGGGAGGGAAGAGGACGATGCACGCACGCGCAAACAGAGCGAGGCGGCCCTAACTTAGGACCCCCAAACAGCCTGCAGCATAACGCTTAGTCGAGATAATAAGTATATCGACTAAGAAATTTTCCTCCTTTCTTTTTCACAGAGTTATACATGTATGAACTCGCTGATGTCGCACAGGGCTCTTTCTCAAAATACGTTGAATTACATGAAAATACCGTTTTTTATTAAAAAACAATTTTTTTTAATTTAGATTTTCACAGGCCGAGCGTCTTGCGAACTGTGGCCTTGACGATGCGGTTGTACTGGTCACGGTCGGTGCGCCACATTTTCTGCGATCAAATAAACAAAAAAAAGAGTCAGGATGACGGGAGAGGACAACGAGAGGGGACGTACTGATGCTTCAATGTTGGCGCCGCTCTCGTCATTCGGCTCTGTTAAAAAAAAACCAACATTATTTATTTGGAAAAGCCCGTGCATGCCATACCGGCGAGCATGCTCACGACCGACAGTAGGATCTTTTCGACCGATTGTACTGGGCTCCATCGCTCTGAGCTGTTGTAGGATGTGGTCAACAAACACACATGACCACGTGCAAAGCGCCAGGTACCTGTTTTCGTAGTTGAGAGGGTCGTCGCCCGGCGGATGCAGGATTGAAATGCACACTCTCCCGTCCGGATAGACTATCAGAGGCCAGGGTAAGAATAACAACAACACGTGTTGTCGTCACGTACTGTTTGGGTGGAACATGTCACTCGTGAACCGCATCGTCGGCGGGCTCAGCGGGTAGTCTTTAGGGAACGTCAGCACGGCCGGGAACATGCCGCCCTCGTACACCGTGTCCTCTGGCCCACTGTACAAGCCATAGGGTGGTGAGCGTCAATGGCATGGCAAGCGTGCACCAGTGTACCTAATCAGCGCCTCCCACTCGAGGAAGTTCTGCTCGTCAATGGGCCCTGCCGAGACGCCGTCGGGCGGGTTGGTCACCAGGGCTGTTTCAAGGGGCACCGGTTAGGGACGCGCGTGTGCATGCGTCTCCTCCATATACCTTTGTACTCGGTCATGAGCCTCTTGACGGCGGTACCAACAGACTTGTACATTTGCAGGGCTGTGCACTTTGGTTAAAATGGCGACAAGCAAGGTCTTTCGAACTGCGCTCGGTTTCAACGTCAACGCCGTTGCGGGCGGCATCAAGAAGAAGCTGGTACGATAGGGGCCCTGCTTGCCAGTCGGGTGTACTAACCAGGAGGATGCAGGGCGTGCTCGATATGGCGCTGGTGACATCGGAGGTCCCTTGGTAATTATTTTGTGAATTCTCTTTTTTTTTTTTGGTTGCTCAAATCCATGTGGCCCTCGCTAGTGCGGCTGCCGGAGTGTTCACGCAAAACAGCTTTCAGGCGGCTCCCGTGCAGGTGTCCAAGAAGATGCTGCTGCAGTATCCGAATGAGATTTCTGCCGTCATCGTCAACAGCGGCTGTGCCAACGCCTGCACGGCCGATCAGGGTGTCAAGGACGCGCAGGTACGTTCGGGACGCAGTGCCAACTGTAACACTAATGCTGAGTGATGATGAAAACAAGGCAATGGTCGACAAGGTGCATGGCCTCGGTCTGGGTCGCTCGCTCGTGATGTCGACAGGCGTGATCGGCCCGTTCTTGCCGATGGGCAAGATTAACGCAGGCATTGAGTCGGCTGCAAGCGGCGTATGTTTTGCCTAGGATGCTTTTCCCTATTTTACTGGCTTTACACACAGCTGAGCAGCGCCAAGTGGCCCGAGGTTTCGCGAGCAATCATGACCACCGACACCGTACCAAAACTGATCTCCAAGCACCACCACACGACGGATGGCAAGGAGTTTACCATCACTGGCATCGCCAAGGGAGCGGGCATGATCCACCCCAACCTGGCCACGATGCTCTGCGTGCTCGCAACCGATGCCAGTGTTACGCCTGGCGCCCTTAAGAAGGCCCTCCAACACTCGTCCAGCAACACTTTCAACGCAATCTCGGTCGACGGTGACTCGTCAACCAACGACTCGGTCTTTGTCCTGGCCAACGGCAAGGCAGGAAACAAGGTCATCACCGAGGACTCTGCCGACTTTGGCAAGTTCCAGGACGCCCTCCAATCCACCATGACCGACTTGGCCAAGGGCATCGTCCGCGACGGCGAAGGTGCGACCAAGTTTGTCACCGTCCGCGTCAACGTATTGCCAAAAGAGTTTCTTTTTTCTTTTTCCCCAATCACTTATTATGCGTAGGGAGCACGGTCACAAGCAGAGGCCAAGCAGATTGGCGCAGCCGTGTGCCGCTCGAGCCTCGTCAAGACCGCATTCTACGGCCAAGACGCCAACTGGGGCCGCATCATCTGCGCTGTCGGCTACAGTGGCGTGCCGATCGACCCCACCAAGTATGCATCTCTTCACCTTGAGGAAAATGTCTAAGGCGACTCGCGCAGGGTGAGCCTGTTTTTCGGTAAAGGCGAGACCGGCACTGAGGAGCTCGAGATCTTCAAGAACGGCGTGCCGTTCGACACGAACGAGGAAAAGGCGAGCGAGATCCTCAAGGGCAAGGACATTTCCGTGCGCATCGAGCTCGGCCTCGGCAGCGTCAACCAGACCATGTGGACGTGCGACTTTTCGGTAAACGCGTTTTTTTTTATTTATGCATTTTTATAGTGAACCGGTTCGGTTGCCAATAGATTGACTATGTCAAGATCAATGCCGACTACCGCTCATAAACCCCCCATTTGTAGCCAATAAAAAAAAAGTACAAAGTACACACCAAAAAAAAAAAGTTGCATCAAAAAAGTTGCATCATTATCGATAATAAAAAAAACCTTTAGGTTTTTTTATCGACTAAGCTTTATGCTGCAGGCTGTTTGGGGGGCCTAAGTTAGGGCCGCCTCGCTCTGTTTGCGCGTGTGTGCACCGTCCTCTTCTCTCCCTGCTGAGCTCACACGCCCCTTCTTCTTCTGCACGTCGTCGACGGACCCAACTCATTACTGCACTCCCTCGCGCTCTCTCTCTGGCGCACGCCACATCCTTATCCCCCCTGTTTCATCGACTTCTCTTTGTGTGGTCTCACTGGATCGTTCTGTCGCCTTCCCCATCCAATCTCTCCAACGAACTGAACTCATCAAGCACATATTTTTAATCCGATTTCTTTCTTTCTTTTTCTTCAGTTCTTTCTCTTCAGTTCTTCCTCTTCAGTTCTTCATCACTGGCGCAGTCGACTAAGATTTGGCGAGGTTACTAACCGACGCTCTCCTAGTTTATCGATGGATTCCTCTCCGCCAGTGCCAACTTCGCCCATCGACGATGGCGATCCATCTCTGGAGAGCGGTGCTCTCTCGCCGCTGAGCAAGTCTGCGGGCAAGCCCAACAACAAGGACCAGAAGAAGACCGGCGGCTTCTTCGTCAGGATTGGAAAGCCCAGCGCGGCAAGCAGCTCGAAGGACGTTGGCGACGACGAGAAATCGCTCAAGGATCTGGTTGATCTGGCCACCAGCGGCGACTGGACCAATGCCAAGGCGCAGATCCAGGTGCTGGCCAAGGCCTTTGCGTGGCCCCAGGTGCCCATGAGCGATGCAGACTTTGCCAAGCAGAACGACAAGTACGTTGGAATGTGTTACCCCAGGTGGCCTATAAAGCCTACAAAACCCTTAGACGTGACACCCTCCTCGGCGTCAATGGGTCTGTCCCGGCACTGGTCGCACTGCTCAAGTCTGGCGCGCCCGAAGTCGTCCTCCCTGCGATCAAGCTCATCCTCACCTTTGTCCAAGTACAACAACAACAACAACAACCGCAGTGTCCTGCCTTGCTTAATCAAACCTGATGCAGGGCAACTTCAAGGACCGCCCGCTCACGCCACCGCTGAAGCGCATCGAGTCGCTCGTCAAGGCCAACATTGTGCCCACGGTCCTGGACCTATTGAACAAGCCCGCGGATGACGGCAGCTACGGCGCGCTCCTTCGCCCGGTCGCCAATCTGCTCTGGGGCCTGGTCGAGCACCCTCTCGCCCGCGAGAGCTTTGTGAATTCCAAGGGCGTGGAGCTGTTTGCAAAGGCCCTCAACTCCAAGGGAAAGGACTTTGGCCGCGAGTCGGTCGCGGGCGTGCTCCAGCACCTGGCCCTGGACGAAAAGTACTTTGACGCAGTTGCGATCCCAGAGGTCCTGAGCGGCCTCGTGTTGGCGTGCCACACCCTCGACATCCATCTCAATCGTCGCGCCATCATCGTCCTCAAGTCGTTCTCCACCAATCCAAAGTGTGCCGAAAACCTCCTCGCTCTCAAGGCCCACGAGTGGCTCATCCCGCTCATCTCCTCGACCGATTCCGCGATTGCGTTCCTCGCGTCCTGCCTGATTATCGACATCCGCGAGGGGTCGGCCAACAACCGTGCGGTTGTCGATGCTTCTGGCGCTCTTGATGTGCGTTTACAGTTGGAAAAACGCACTAAAAATAGATATTTATAAATAAACAGGAGGTCGAACGTTTCCTGCACGCGTACGACGTTTCGTTCTTCTCCGACACCATCCGCTATCGCGCTCACGTATGTTACATTTTAAAAAAGAATACTTTTATATTTTTTTTTTAAAAACGAAAAAACAGAAAATCGTGGAGATCCGCCGACTGCTTGCTCCTGAGCGCGACAGCATCGTCCGCCTCTGTGGTGGCTGGCAGGTGAGCGGAAAAAGGTCTCTTATTTTGCCTTATCCGTGATGATGCATTAGATGTTGGGTTGCTGCGTCACCATCCCCAAGGTCACCGAGATGAAGGACCTGCTGTCGGACAAAGCAACGGTGCAGGCCATCACCTCCCTGTGCCAGTCATCCGATGTATGGCTGTACCAACTCGGCGTGCAGTGCTTGCGCCGAATCAACAAGTTTATCCCCAAGTTTAACGGCACGAGCCAGCAACTGACCATGCGAATGGAACGCCCGCTCAAGCAGTGGAACGAGGACGATGTGGCCAGGTGGGCGGCCGAGCAACGCTTCAACACGTACGCCCCACTTTTCCAGAACGGATGGGTCGACGGTGACCTTTTGCTTGCGCTGGTATGTTGCAAACGAGTTTTTCAACTGGTGCTAAAAATTTTCGTACTGCTGTACAGAACGATTCTGACCTCGAGAAGATGGGCATTGCCAATCCGATGCATCGTAAGCGCATCCTGCGGTCCATCCAAGAAGCAGACAAGATTACCGAGTCCCAAAGCAAGGCACGCTTGACAAAGGGAACCCCTGCCTCTGGCGATCTCGTCCTCGCCAACAGCAATGCATCGTCGGTTCCAGGTGGCATGCCAACAAAGTACACATACGATGTCTTCATCTCGTACCGACGATCCAACGGCTCGCAGCTCTCGCAACTCATCAAGATTCATCTGAAGCTTGCGCAGATGAACGTCTTTTTGGACGTAGATGAGCTTGGTGCGGGCGAGTTTGACACGGTAAGAAAGAAAATCTTCGCCAACCTTTTTTTTAAATAAATAAAAAAATACGTTACGTCTTTAGCACTTGCTCCAAAACCTCCAAGCGTCGCGCTGTTTTGTGCTCATCCTCACCAAGGGCGCCCTCGACCGATGCCTCCTCGCTAACCAGACGGCCGGTGAAGTTGATTGGTATGCTTGTTTTTGACCTGAAAAAGAAGTTACAAAAGCTTACAAAAACACAATCAGGGTTCAACGTGAAATCGCCACTGCTTTGATCGCACGCAAGACAATCATTCCAGTTGTGTACGAATTTACCTGGCCAACCGCTGAGCAACTGCCTGCCGACATCCGCAGCGTCGTCACCAACAATGGCGTCAACTGGAGCCACGAGTACATGGATGCCGCGGTCGAGCGGATCGTGCAATACGTCAAGAGCTCACAGTAAATACCCATCAGTACCAATAAGTGAAAATATGAAGAGTGAAAATGAACATTTGTTGCATTTCCAAAAAAAAAAATTTTTTTTTGTTTTTCTTTTTACATTTTTATTTGCAAAAGGTCCTCACATCAATCGCTGGCAATAGCCTTGCCTCCGCTTTCGTGACCGTCAAGCGAGTTCTTTTCAAACTCTGCTGTGACAACACCCAGGTGGAGAATGCGGTCGCCAGAGGCGCACACGGGGTTGACCGATTTGCCGACGATGATTCCGTCCGAGGGGGCCATGTACTCCTCCACCAGGTCGCCAAAGATCGAGTGGATCCGTGCAATCACCTCGCCCTCCTTGACCCATGTGTTGATTTCTACGAAAAGAAGGAATTTACTATTAAAAAAAAAACCCACCAAAATAAAAAAAAAATATACCAGGAAGAACCGTGAGGACACCGCCAGACCGGGTAAACATCCAGTGGGACTTGGTGCAGATAACGGGCTCAAAGTCTGGGTGTTGCGGGTGGCGGAACACCATCTTGTGTGAGCACATGATGTTTTCGACGCCGAGCAGGGCAAACTGGATAAACCGCTTGTGGAACCGCTGCGGGTCACCGACTTCGATGGTGATGGCGGGGATGCCAATATCCACGGCTGCTGAGCGCAGTGATCCGTCGGGCCCAGTGTTGTGCACGATGATCTGGGGATTTTGCAGCATGGCCATGCGCGACTCGATCGGATTGCGCATGTTTGCACGCACGTAGAGCGAGTTGATGCGGCCGGTGGAGGCAGTATGCATGTCGATCAGATAGGTGAATTTGCACACGACGCGCGTCATTAAGCTGTGTGCGTAAATCTGTGCAGCCGTGCCGTCTTTCTTTCCGGGCATGCAGCGATTGAGATCAGAATTGTCCAGATAGCCACGTTGGTTGCGCACAAAGCCAGGTGAGTTGGCCACGGGCACGGCCACGACTGTTCCGCTCAACTGAGGGAGAAAAAAAATAAAATAAAAATAATTAAATGAAACGTGGGTCTATTTAAATGGGACGTACGTCAGAGCAGTCGATTTCGCGGAAGAGACGGTGGATGAGTGGGATGCCATTGAGCTCGTTTCCATGCAAGCATGCGGTGATGCCGAGGACTGGTCCTACACGCTCGCCCTTTGCGACGATCACGGGCACCTTGATCGGCTGGCCGAGTCCGTCGGTGGCCATGTCGACCCAAATGCGGCTGATCTTTCCGATGGGGAGCAGGTCCAGGTCCAGCATGTTGTACGTTGGGTAGTCGGGCTGCTGGATTGTGGTAAGGGACGGGGCGGGCGTGGGGTCGCGCCTGACTGGGGGTGCAGCACGTACGAGCTCCTTTTTAATTCAAGCAACAGCGCGTTTAGTCCATAATGTGAGAAAAGTGTGTGTGTGTGTGTGTGCGTGTGTTTACGAGACGGGCCCACGTTAGGAGCTCGACACGCACGACGGACGACGCAAAGTGGGATGTGTACAGACGTTCGTGGAAAAAGTTGCTCATGTGCAGCTGCGGCACCTTTTTCTCGCACTTTTTGAGGATCTTTGAGAAGCCGAGCTGATTGAGGGTGACGAAGTCGCCGAGGAGCTCGACCGTGTCGTGCAGCTGGGCGACTTTTGCGCACCACTCGGCGCCCGACTGCACGCTCTTGCTCTGCTCCTGCACGAGGCGTGCGTGGAGGACCTGCATGTCGGTCTCCTTGGCCTTGTAGAACGCGTTGACCTTGTCCAGCTCGAGCGAGAAGGCCTCCTTGAGGGCCATGGCTGCAGGCGACTTGTCGTCCACCACCTCCGTGTCGCCAATGGCGTGCTGCAGCTCGGACTGGAAGCCCTCGTGGCTCACTATCGACGGCAGCGTGTCAATGCTGCTCGTCTCGCTGTTGGAGTACGAGGCACTGCCGCTGCCTCCCCCGTGGCAGGCCTTCACGCGCTGCTTCAAGCCCTTGTAGTCACTACAACCACCACGCGTTTTTTTTAACAATCAGAAAGGGGAGGGGGTACACCAAGACGTAAGTCGCAATTGCTGTTCTAGGCCACTTACATGTAACCGTCCTCGTAGTCGCTGCGCATGCGCAGCAGCAGCTGTTTTCCAAACTTCATGGGCGGCTAGCTGTGTGCGCGACAGAGAGCGTGTGTCTCGCGTTCTCAAAAATCGGGCCACGTGGGCAATGGTTGAACATGTTTACAATGATTCTTTTAACGAAAAACGTTACTTGGCACTGGGCGCGCCACCGGCGGGTGCAGGCTCACTCGAGGACGAAGAGTGGTGCTTGTTCCAAAAGTCCACGAGAGCCGTAAGCTGGAAGGCCAGACGGTCCGAGACGTTGTCGGTGCTGAGGAAGCGCTGGTGCTTCTCCAGGTCCACGGGGAGGACGCTGGCCAGACGGAAGGAGAAGGCGCTAAAGTCCTTTTCGGCGGCGAGCTTTTCGAGGTCTGCGACAATGGGGTCGACCAAGAGGGGCCATTGGTCCTCAAAGTCAATGTCGTCGCGATTGGAGATGCACTTTTTCAGCATGGCTAGCGTGTCCTGGACGAGCTTGGTGGCCTTGTCGACATCCTCGTCGTTGGACAGAGCCACGCTGGACGGCGTCACCGAGGGCCCCTCGTCGTCGCACAGCTCGACATTACCGTTCCAGATGCCAAAGACGTCGCGGTCCTTGTTGAGCACCTTGAATCGCTGCGTGCCTAGTTGCAGCTCCAATAAATAACCAATAAAAATATAGCACGGCGGTGAGTCCATACCTTCCACCTCAATCTGCAGACGATCGCCCTTGATGCGCTGCGTGTGGATAATTTTGGCAAACGTGCCGACCTGGCTTCCCTGCCTATTGTTCTCTTGTCAATACAGCCGCCATTGCGTGATCGTGCTCACCAGTCCGTCTCGAGCATGTAACGCGCCTTGGGGTCTGGCTTCTCCGTCGACAGAAACCCAAAGGTTTTGGAGTCGGACTTTAGTGCCTTGTCGACCATGATCCTGCCGACAGTCCATTTAGTCATTGAACAACAACCGCACACTGGCGTACCTGTAGCGGGGCTCAAAGACCACGAGCGGCAGCTTGGCCTTGGGATAGAGGACTTTGTCCAGCTTGCGAATGGCATAGGTAAGATAAACACAAGCGACATGAAGTAGGAGGAATACCAAGAAGAAGGGCACCTTCTCCACAAGCTGCTTGCTATGGCTTCTGCTGCTGCTGCTGCCGCTGCCGCTGCCGCTGTCACTGTCGTTGTCCTTCTGCGCTGACGGGGGTGCTGCGGACGACGACGGCGACGGCGGTTGTGGAGGCAGTCCACTCTGCCCCTGTTCGGAAGAGGACACCGCACCAACCGCCTTGCTGCTCGGCGACGACGTGGACGAGTGACGACGGCCTGCTGCTGCTGCTGCTGCTGCTGCTGCTGCTGTCGTCGTGGCAGGGTTGCAGCCACCCGCGGAGGCAGACACACCTCGGTGAACGAGCTGTCGTATCATTCGCTGGGTCCTGCAATTCAAAAAATCATGCCGCCCAGAAACCGTGCTGAACGGACGGAGCGCACGGCCGCGCAGGCGACGCGCGAGAAGGGCCGTTCAGACGGTATCGTGACCGTCGGCATTGCGCTGCTGCTGCTGCTGGGCGCGTTATGGCTGCGCATGGGCAGCATTAGCCAGCCTGCCGAAGTTGTGTATGTTTTTCCTTCCTTCTTTTCGAGAGGGGGCCCACATGTGTGCTGACTGTACGGACCTGGGCGCCCTGCTAGGTTTGACGAGGTCCACTTTGGGTCGCACGCGGGCATGTACGTCAACCGCACGTTCTTCTTCGACGTGCACCCGCCCCTGGGCAAGCTGCTCTTTGCCGCCGTGGGTTATTTCAACGGCTACGACGGCAAGTTCAAGTTTGCCAGCATTGGCCTGCCGTACCCACCTGAAGTGCCCTACGTGGCGATGCGGTAAGGAAGACGATGCGTGTGGTTTTGTTGGAAATAACACTGAGGGCACAGATCTGTCGCGGCATTGGCAGGCGCCTTCATGGTTCCTCTCGCCTATCTGACCGTCCGTGGGTTTGGCTTGTCGTATGCGAGCTCCTTCCTCGCGGGCCTGCTCATCCTCTTTGGTAGGCGCACTAGATAGATGGACAGTGCTGACGTGTTGCACAACAGACAACGCACTCGAGACTCAGTCACACTACATCCTGCTGGACTCGCCCATGGTCTGCTTCATGATGGCCGCGGCATGCTGCTGGTCACAATTCCTCCGGCAACGATCGCAGGCTTTCTCCAAGCTCTGGTGGGCACTGCTGGCCGGCACGGGCATCTTCCTCGCGTGCGCAATGAGCGTCAAGGTGGTTGGTATCTTTGTCATTGCCGTCATTGGCCTCTCAACGGCGCGCGACCTGTGGGAGCTTATCGCAGACCCCAAGAACACATACGTAAGCTCTCTCCTTTCTCCTTTGCAGGCCCCTTCTGATGTTTTCTCTCTTCTTTTTGCAGTTTGTGATGTTGAAACATTTGCTGGCGCGTGTTGCTTGCCTTATCGTCTTGCCCCTTTTCATTTACTTTTTCTTCTTCTACATCCACCTGGTCGTCCTCAAATACCCCGGTCCGGGCTCACCGATGATGAGCACGCGCTTCCGCCACAGCCTCGACGTCGCAGCTGGCAAGCAAGTGGACATGTTTGCAGGTGGATTTTCCCCCCCCTCTTCTTTTCCCCTTTTTCGAGGGCATTGCTAAAAAATTACTGTCCCGCAGATGTAACCCAGGCATCTTTGGTCGTCCTGCGCAACGAGGGATCTGGCGAGACGTTCCTGCACTCGCATGAAGATGACTATCCCAACTCGGACCGCAACCAAGTGACCATGTATTCGCATATGGACGACAACAACTGGTGGCGAGTCATCCCCTCGAGCCGCGCAAAGGACTACCAGGCCCAAGATTTTATCACAGGAGCTCGCTTCATCGCCGATAAGCAGATCATCCGCCTTCAGCACGCTCCCACCACCAATTTCCTTACCATCTTCAAGGAGACCAAGGCCCACGTCACCCCCAACTTCCTAGAGGTTTCCAGCGTGCCCCAGTTCCCCTCCAACTCGTCATACGATGGAAGTGACCTCTGGCGCGTCGAGTTTGTCAAGCAGTCTGCCCGTACGATTATTTTTTTTTCTTTTTTTTTCCGAACGAAAAATCTAATTGAAAAAAAAAACAACATTTCTTGGGGCAGTGGATCGACGGGAACGACTCCAAGCGCTCACGACGACGTTCCGCTTGATTCACATCCCGCACAACTGCGTTCTCTACACCAAGCGAGGAGTCAACCTACCAAAATCCTGGGGCTTTAACCAGCAGGAGGTGACGTGCATCTCCCAAAAGCTCCCCGCCGCCAATTCCTACTACACCCACTTTACAGTCGACCGCCACATCAATCCCGATGCGCCCGCATCTGCCCCTCGCGCCGAGGCCCAGTCAATGTCGTTTTACGAGAAGATGGTATTTTTTTGTTCCTTCCATTAAAAAATAAAATAAAAAGGAAAAATGGGAACTGACGCCGTCCAACAGTGGGAAGTCCACGACACGATGATCAAGGGCAACGAGCTGCTTGAGGCGGACCACCCGTTCAAGTCCACGCCCGGCCAGTGGCCGTCAGCTAGCAAGGGCATCCTTTACTGGAGCAAGAACACGGACAAGGGATGGCGAAACATCTACCTCGTGGGCAATCTCTATCTGTGGCGCCTTGCGCTCCTTGCCACCCCAATCTTCCTGCTGAGCCTGATCGTGCTGTCGTTCCTTCGCAACCGCGAGGCCATCTTCTACACGTCGCAGCTCGTGTCGATCGAGCGCGCGGGACTGTTTTTCTTTGGCATGTGGTTTGTCAACTGGATCGGCTTCTTCATGTTTGAGCGCCAGCTCTTCCTGCACCACTACTTGCCTGCGCTTGTCTTCAACATCATGCTCATCAGCGTCGTGTTTGAGCTTGTCACGCTCGCGGTCCCCATCATTATCCTGCGCCAATTTGGCCGCAATCGCGTCACCTCACAAGCCGAAGCCGAAGCCGCTCAGGACGCCTCGGTCAACCACTCGGTCCTCCGATGGCTGGCCGTCGTCCTCGTCGCCTTCGTCATAGGGGCAGCCTACTTTAGCCTGCGTCCGCTCTCGCTTGGCACGGTCATGACGCCCGAGTACTGCCGCAGCATCAAGTTGCTCTCGACGTGGGAGTTCAACTGCTGAGGAGTGATGAGAAGGGGAGGGGATGGTATATTTACAAAAAATCAACAGAGTGTTTTTCAACAAGGCCAGTTCATCAACTTTGAACAGGAGAAAGACAAACTTTGAAACACAAAACGCCCAATTTGGCATGTCGTCTGTCACCGCCGCAGAGACCACCACGCCCACGTTTGTGGCCAACCTGGTGGCGATCGGCACTCGTGCCATGACGCTGCAGGCGCGCAAGCTGGACCAGCTGCCACTCAAGCAGAACCTGCTGGAGAACGTGGAACGGTATGTCGGACAAATCAGGAGGGACACAGACGTCCAACCGCCCTTTCCTTGCCTATCTATCTATGAACCGCAGCGTGTACGCAAGCAAGATAAAGTGGTGCAACTTTATCGTGGAGCACATGAAGGACGAGCACAAGGTCGTGCGCGAGAAGATAGTCAAGGCAAGAAAGAGACAAAACAACAACATTCACGGAGCACTGCCACTCACACGACACCACATAAAAAAAAAAAACGTTCCAGGCAAAGCAGGCGGTGGACGCAAGCAACGAGAGCTTTGTCAAGACGGTCAAGCCAGAGCTCCCTGCGTCGCAGTTCTACGCGCTGTTCCTGCAAGAGCTAAAGCTGTTTACGTCCAAATGGTAAGCACCAAATCTCTGTTTATTTTTCTTGCGCGTGACGACGTTGGTTTCCAGCTGCCTTTTGCACAACGTCGTCCGCTTTGGCTACATCGAGTGTATCGAGAACGATCTGCAGCTGATGGTCCGTGCGCTCCTCCTTTGCCGCGAGTCCATGAGCTCAAAGAACCAGCTCGTGGAAAAGTTCAATCTGACCACTGTCGTCATTGCACGCATCGCGGAGACATGCAGGTACCTGCTTGCTATTGCGCCTTTTGCTTACTCTGCTTGTAGCTCGGTGGCGGCGCAAAAGACGACAACAGAGCAGACAGCCAACGTTCTCAATGGGCACTTTGACAACCTCAACGATCTCAACGAGCTCTTGGTACCTTTACCAGCCTGCAAACGTAATAATTACTCCCCTTTTAAACAAAGGCGGATCACATCAACGAGTATCTGGCTGCAAACTATGACATGGAGCAAGAGCCCAACAACAAGGTTGTCCAAACCATCCGCGAGCTCGAGTTGATCGTCGATGAAACAAGGGCCATTCTGACCGAGGAACGCGCTTTCATCCGCCGCAATGACAATTACGCCGATTTTAACAACCATCTCAACTCGAACGAGGTGCGCCATAGAAACAACCCCATTGCCCCCCCCCCTCTCTCTCTTCTGATTACGGAACAAAAAATGCACAGGTGCACAAGGAGATCCAGGCCGAGGTGCACAAAGGCGAGATCGAGCAC
>Ga0302227_10002247_pt1 | contig 13452 bp, 24 predicted proteins | sample II_Palsa_N1_1_FD_193525 | JGI IMG/M metagenome (GOLD analysis project Ga0302227, IMG submission 193525) | Peat permafrost microbial communities from Stordalen Mire near Abisko, Sweden - II_Palsa_N1_1 | ecosystem: Environmental > Terrestrial > Soil > Palsa > Peat permafrost | place: Sweden...
TCATGCCAAGGCGCAAACAATCACTCGAGGGCTTGCCTGTGCTTTGTCTTCAGACTCGTTTTTTTTGTGCGGCGCGAAAAAAGTTCGCTGTCACTTTTCTTTCACCCGACACCCCACAAAAAAAAACGAAATACTGACCACTGGCTCGGTCCTTTGGCAACAAAAACAGGGCAAAAGACACGCACGCAAGCCGCACACACCTGCCGCTGTCATGGTGGCCCACAGAGTAATAGCCCAAGCGGCGACGAGAGCAGTGCTGGGGTAAATCGTATGACAGCGTTTATAACCTGCTTACGTTTGTTGCGGTTCAAAGCACTGTCCTCGTCCTCTTTGTCGTGGTGACGAGGTCGTCGGCCCAAACGACGTCGCCAGACCTGCAGACGTGTGCCAGCAATGCTGTGGTGTCCGTGCCGCCGGGGCTGTCGTACTTTTCGTCGGGATCTAACACGACCTTTCTGCTCACGCAACAGGCAACCTATGCCCTCTCTGTTTCCTATGTACGTTTTCCTTTTTGGTGCTTGTCACCCAACTCACAAGAGCTGATGGGGCCCGCCGTGCAGATGGGTGTCCCTTCTACCCTACCGTTCATGCTGCAACTGTGCTCCTTTGACGAGTTGTCCGATGTACGCACCATTAGTGTTTGCGCAAACTAATTGCATCGCGCATGATTAGTTACCGACGACTGGATACAGCCCTTGCAAAGACGTAGCCGACCTAGCAAAGATGCAGGCTTGTGCAATCGGGGCTGCCTTTGACGGGAGCAGCATTGCGCCCGTCAATATCTCGGGCGTGATCATGACCGGCGCAAAGTATGCCCTCATCTTTTACTCGTGCTGCAATGCTCCCGAGTCGATGCGCCTCGAGTACTCGTTTGTCACTTCCGTCCCAGTCGACACTGGATCTCAATCCAGCCAGTCAGGCGATGGCGACGACTACACAGATGCCCTCCCGAAAATCTACGAGGTACAATTGCACTTTGATGGTTATTGTCTAAAATGGATTTGAAAAAAAAAGTCCTCTGCTGCCCTTTGGGCTGCCCTCCTTGCCTGCTGGATCATCAATCAGGCCATGTACCCAAACGTACGTTTGGAAGCACAAAATGTTAAAGAAATAAAAAATAAATTAGAAACGGATATTGATCCACACCGCCTTCTTGGTGATGGCCTTTGTGCGCTTGCTCATGGCCTGTTTCGGCATTGCCTACTGGGTCACATACGTTGATGATCCAACCAACCCATTTGACTCTGTCAATGGCGTTGCGTTTGCCTTGCTCATCGTCCACCACGCCATCTTCTTCACGTCGGTGGCTCTCGTCTCCAAGGGATGGTGCATCACGACCACCACCGCGCCCTTCAGTGAGCTTCAGAGTTTGTTTGCCGTCGTCATCAGCATGATCGTCACGTACATGCTATTTGAGCTGTACTCCAGCTTTGTCATGGTGCGTGGTTTAAATTGTTTGACGTTTTTTTTTTAATTAATTGTTTTGCAGGTTGCCCTGGTCATCATGTTTGTTATCACGCTACGATTCGTCATGATATATACGTCTATCAACATTCATTTTCTGCAACTGCAAATCGCGTTCATTGACCACAACAGCAGTATGTATTTTAAGGTATATTGCGTAGATTTCACCTCTATTCTTTTTTTCTTTCTGTAGCACTACCACAAAGCACCATGGTCGTGATCCAACACAAGGTGGAAATGCTAAAGAGTTTCAAGCGCATCTTTGGGCTGTTTGTGTTTTTCACCCTCCTCTTTGCCGTCGGCATTCGATTCTTCGTCCCCAATGCGACATGGCTCCAGTCCGCTGCAGTAACATTCATTTTGTCTGGAAATAGAATTCTTATTAATCTCTACTCGTGAAGACTGAGCTGATCGGCATCCTTACCAACGCCTGCTTCTTCAGCGTGTTCCGATTACGCGATTTCAGACAGATCGTCGAGGCTGAATTGGACGACCCGTCCATCGAAGACAGCTCGACCGACGCAGTCGTCATCCCCGAGGACGTCCTCAAACTCCACCCCACCCTCGTCTACTACCGCAAGGCCAAGCGCATGCCTGTCCTCATCGTCGAGCTGCCCATGACCAAGGAGCAACAGGACGAGTGCAGCGAAAACATCAACGGCGTTGTCTTTGCGAGCTGGGCCGCTATGAGCGAAACGGACGAAATTTGAAATTAAAAAAACCCTCCCCTCCGCAGCTGATAGACTTTTTATTTGTATGTCTTGTCGTATATATATAGTACAGTTATCAATCGCGCTTTACTCGCTTGAATCGGTCGAGGGCAGTGCGGGGCTGCTCCTTCTCGGCTGCCTCTTCGAGTTTCCGCTTGCGATCCTTGTTTGCTTGGACGTCCGCCAGCTGTTGCCGTAGCTGCTCGCGTTTCTCGTCCACAACGTTGGGCTGGCGGCGGCGCAGCTTGCGGGCAATCGTCCTCTGGGGGTCCTTTGGCTTGTTGTTCTCCACAAACTTTTCGTTGGGATGATTAGCCTCCCACTCGAGCTTGCGATCTGCCTTGTTCTTGGCCGCGGCGTTCTCCTCGATCGTACCGACAAAGTTTGGATTGAGCGAGATCATCTCGGGTTGGATCTTGTGAAGAGCACTTGTTATTGCACACACACACACAAAAAAAAAAAAGGCGAAAAGAAATTACCTTGTCGAGCAGCGCCTTGACTTCGCCCTCTTGTCGCTGCTTGGTCGTCTGGAACGGATTGGCCTGGTACGTGTCGATGTTTGCCTCACCGGCACCAGGGACAAGGACGGACGCGAAGCCCTTGCTGTGGCCGACGCCGAGGACATCCTCAAACGGACAAAAGGCAAGGTCGCGCAAGGTCGATCCGGGAAGGAGATGGTTCAAATAGGGCGACGTGGCCTTGGTCTTGATCGCGTTCTTCCAGACCTGCACATGCGGGCCAAACCCGACGCCCAGCAACCCACCCTGCGAAATCTCCACCGACGACGCGGGCGTGTTTGTGTAGTAGGCATGCACGGGCTTGAACGTGCGGATGTCCCAGACCTTGAGCTGCGAGTCCATTCCGGAAGTGACCATGTAGCTTTTCAATACCGATTAGTGACACAATAAAAAAAAAACGTGGGCATCAAACACATACAGTCCCGATTGATCGAGCGCAACAGACAACAGCGGTCCCTTGTGGCAGAGCATCTTCACCAGCGGCGTTGTCATCGTGGGCGACCACAGCGTCACGGTGCCGTTCTGGTGGCCGAGGTGGAGGACGGCGTTCCATGGGTTTTGGCGCATGACGTCGCATGGACCCAGCTTTGTTCGGTGCTCCGCGACGAGTTGTCCTAAACAACAGAGTGAGACTCATTCGCGTTTTTAGACGCACACACGCACCTGTGGACGTGTCCTGGTACTTTAGGTAGCCCGTGGCACCCACCGAGGCGAGGAGAAAGTGGTAGGGCAGGAACTGGAGCCTGTTGACGTCAATGTGGCTCTTGAGGCAGTGGATCTCCATCCCCGTGCGGTCGTAGATGTACGTGTACTTTTTCTGTGCCACGGCATACATGGTCTCGTTGTGCAGAAATTGCACGTCGCGGATCGACTCCTTCACCTGGATCTCGCAGCTCAGCCGGCTCGACTGCCAGTCAAACATGGCGATGTGGCCCTTCTTGCCGCCGAGGAGGAGGTGCCTTCATAGTGTCCGTAAGGAGCTTGCTCACACACACAGGTCAAAAAAAAAAGGGGGGTACGGTACCGCCCGTTGCGCGTGTAGTCGATGCAGTACGGGCCCAGCTCGTCCAACGTCAGATTGAACGCCTTTTTGGCACTGCTAATGTCCACGTTCTTCACGATCTCCTGCTGCGTAAACTTGTACGTCCGCTCCATGCCCTCGGCCTCGAGGAAACCGGCCTCCTCCTGCAGCAGCACCTCATTGCGCTTCTTGAGCTTGGTGGCCTCGCTCGCGCGCGCGTCGCTCTTGTCCAGCTGGCGGCGCAGCTTCTTGTCCCTCACGTTCTTGTTGGGTCCCGTGTTGCCGCCCGCGTCCTTGCCGCTGCCGCTGCCGCTGCCGAGACGCAGACCGTTGCCCTTGCCATGGTGAGCCACGTGGCGAGGTGACGAGGCCATTTCAGGTAAGTTGTGGACCCATTCGATCGCGCCGCCGTTTTTTATTTTTATTTTTATTTTCTGCGTGCTCGACACCACTGCAACGTCGGAAATGGCCTCGCAGCAGCAAGAGCTGGTGCAGGGGCAAGAGGACATGCAGTCTGACCCGGTGCTGCCTCCGCAGGCGCTGTCTCAGCAGCAAGACCAGCGACAAAGGAGTGTGCTATCGAGCACGCCCCTTTTTCACCCGCAGCCAAGCGCTGCGCTGTCCATGTCTGGCTCGGCTTCTGTCGCTGCACTTGCCTCGGTCACTGGCAACAGCAACACGTCAGACTACTCGCTCGGCTCATACTCGATGCTCAGGGCCTCGTTTCCGAGTTTTCCCGTAGCACCGTCCTCGTCGTCGTCCTCCGCGTCGTCGTCAGCAACCATCGTCGTCGACGACATCATCACGGTCCCCCCCACCTTTGCAGACACTAACAGCAACAACAAGACCCCCTTTGCTGCTGCTACTACTGCTGCTGCGCCTGCCGCGTCTTCGTCCTCCTCATCGTCGACTACGCTAACGAGTGCAACAGAGGCGCTCGAGCTATCCCCGTTCGACGTCGACAGGTGTGTGTCTGCCTGCTGAGTGCAAATTAATTAATAAATAAGCAGAAACGAGACACCGCCGTCGTCGGGCAAACGTCGTCGCCTCCTCGACCCTCGCTCGCTCCCGTCGCCGCCTCCAATGGATACCACAACGGCCATCACTCCGGTCGCCCTGCGGAGTCCGTACGCTCACCATCTGCCCATGGCGCCATTGACACCCCGGCTGGACGACAGTGACATGGAGGTATTTTATTATTACTATTAATTCCTAATTTATTGAAAAAAAAATTTTTTTTTTCAAGGACATGGACAAGGCGATATCTACCGAGCTTGTGTCCTCGCATCCGATCGCGAGCAAGCTCCTGTCCGAGTTCAACAGCATATCCGAGGAGCGCGTGCGCGAGGCCCTCCTGCGTGAAATCCTGTTGAGCTGCCGGCTGCCACAGTTGCACTATGTTTCCAGGCTGATCCAGCCTTTCCTGCAGCGCGATTTTATCAACATACTGCCGTCGGAAATCGCCCTCTCAATCCTCTCGCACCTCAACTTTCGCAGTCTGTGCCGTGCTGCCCAGGTGAGCAAGCGATGGCACAAGCTCGCCACCGACGAGTCGCTTTGGCGTCGCCTCTGCCTCGAACAGGAGTATTACCTCGACATGAACAGCACCACCAGCAACGCCAATGCATCCTCGGTCGACTTGGTTCCGACATCGTACGCACTAATGCAATAATAGCTATTATTTACATGTCTTTGCATAGGGCAAGCAGCAGAAAGCATCCGTCCACTTGGCGTCGCTGGTACCAACGTCAGCACGTCATCCGCAAGAACTGGGCTGACGGCCGCTGCAACCTGGCCGTGCTCGAGTCGCACGATCGGCATGTCATCACGAGCCTGCAGTTTGACGACGACTTTCTCGTCACCGGCTCGGACGACCACACTGCCAAGGTTTATACGTAATTTTTTTAAAACAATAAATTTAAAAATGTATCTGCAGATCTGGAACATGTCAACCAAGGCCTCGTTGCAACAGATCCGAGGACACAACGGCGGCATCTGGGCGCTGCAGTACCGCGGCAACCTGCTCGTCACTGGCTCTTGCGACAAGACCATTCGCGTTTGGGACATGCGCACAGGCGAGACCGTCCACGAACTCGTCGGGCACAGCTCGACCGTCCGCTGCCTCCAGCTCCACAAGGAGGAGAAGAACCTGCTCGTGTCGGGCTCGCGCGACAAGACTCTGCGCGTTTGGCAACTCGACACAGGGGTCTGCCGCTACACTCTATCCGTATGTGAGACACGATTCTTTTTCTTCTTTCGTTGATTTTTTCTTTTTCTCTTGTCCAGGGCCACACTGACTCGGTGCGATGCCTCGAGATTTCCGGCAACATTGTCGTTTCGGGGTCGTACGACAAGACTGTTCGCATGTGGGACCTCAAGACTGGCGAGCACCTGCGGACACTGCGCGGCCACACGGACAAGGTCTACACCGTTGTTTTTGACGGCGTCCGCGTCGTCTCGGGCTCGCTCGACAGCACGATCCGTGTCTGGGATGCCAAGGATGGCACTTGTCTCCACGAGCTGACTGGTACAGACTGGGTTCTGACACCAACGAAATAATTCATCATTATTTATTCACCAGGACATCAAAGCCTCGTGGGCCTCTTGCAGCTGCGCGGCGACTTGCTCGTTTCCGGCGCAGCCGACAAGAAGCTCAGGCTGTGGGACCTCACCACAGGCAAGGTCAGGCACGGGTTTGACCAGTGCGAGGAGCAGCACACTGTATGTGTACTCTTTTTTCCTTCGCGTTTTTTTCCTAAAGTATAAATAAATTGCAGGGGTTCATCACCTGCTTGCAATTCGATGACCACAAGCTCGTGTCCGGCTCGGACGACGGCAAGGTCAAGCTGTGGGACATCAAGACGGGCAAGTTTGTGCGCAACATCCTCGAGGGCATGGACATCATCTGGCGTCTCCAGTTTACCGACTGCAAGCTCGTCGTTGCCGCCCAGCAAAAGCACCAGGCTCAGATCTCCGTGTGGGACTTTGACGACAATCGATTTTGAATGGACCAGAGTTTAGGTTATCTTGTCATGCACGCGTTCTTGTTCCCCGGAAACACAGTACAAGTTCTGATCAGATCGGGGGGAGAGGGAAGGAGGGAGGGAGAAGTAGGGTAAGGGCATCTATTCATCGTCGTCGTCCGACTCCTTGCCTTTCTTTGCAGGCGAGTACTCCTGCAGCCAACATTATATTTGAAGAGAATTAAAAAACAAAATTTATCTACCTCATCGCCATCCTCGTCGTCGTCCTCCTCGGGGGCGGCAGCATCCTCGTCGTCTTCCTCCTCATCCTCGTCGGCCTTGTGGGTCGGGGCCGAGGCAGGCTTCTTGGACACGCGTTTGGTCGTGAGCACCTTGGCGTTCTCGTCGTTGAGGATGGCGGCCACGTCGTCCTCCTCGTCCTCTTCCTCGTTCTTGCTCTTGTCGTCCTCCTCGTCTTCGTCGTCGTCGTCGTCGACGCTCTTGCCCTTCTTCTTGGCCGGCGGCGACTTCTTGCCGGGGGAGGTCTTCTTGGGGCTCGATGCCGCGGCTTCGTCGATGTAGGGCTAGTGTTGGAAAAGAGAACTTAATTGCAGCAGATTGAATTCTTTTTGGCACCTTTTTGGCGTCGGCCGAGAGCTCCTTCCACTGCAGCGACATCTTTGAGCGGATGTCCTTGGCCGAGTCGGTCGGGTTGGCCGCCTTGACCGCGTCCCTGTTTTTGTTTTTCTGCGGTAAGAAAGAGACAAGCCCCAGATGGACGTACATGTTGGCCTTGACATAGAGGTTGAAGGGGATCACACGGCCCACAGTGGCGTTGGCCGTGGCGCCAGCGGTGGCAGTGGTAGCCTTTTTGCCAGGGGTGGCAGGTGCTGCCACGGGGCGGTTGATCTTGGAGGACGCTCGGAGGCCGACCATTTGCGCAGGAGGGAGAGAGAGAGAGAGATGTGGGGGGAGACAAAGGGGGGGAAATGAGCAGGGGGCCCGGAAACGCGCCACCTTTATATAGGCCCAAACATTATGGCGCGCACGACGGGAAGCGCCACTTTGTGTCCGGAATTTGGCGCGAAATTTTCCAACTAATGACATCATGACAACCGCCACCCACGCTGCCGCGGCCGAGCTTGTGGCGTTCCGTGTGCCCTCGGGCCAGCCCGATTACGCGGTGTACGTGCGCAACCTTGCGCCGACGGTGACGTACGAGGAGCTGCTGGTATTTTTTTTAATTTTGCGCCCGCCCCCCGCTGACAACAACGCGCACAGACATGCATGCAAGTGTACGGGCCAGTGTACAAGATCAGGTTCAGGCAGCCGCAGACGTTTGCGATCGTGCACTACTACTCGACGTTGTCTGCAAAGCGGGCGCTGACCTACGTCCATGAAGTCACGTTGCACGGTCTGAAGCTGGCTGTACCCTTTTTTTTTATATGGCTTGTTTTTGCTGGGAGGGTTGCAATTAACTCAAACGTCCAGGGAGGGCGGCCGATGAGGACGTACGGCTTTGTGGGCTCAAGGGAACTGTCGCTCGGCTGCTGCTTCAACCTCGCCAACTACTACTTTGGATCGCTAAACTGGTCGAGCAAGCTCACGGAGGTTTTGTCTCTGTGCACAACACAGAAATAGTCCATTAATCACCCCCCACACAGGTCCGACAAGTCGAGCAGGAGAGCGGAAAGCAGGCGGAGCTGGCCCTCCCAGCAAGTGCGGATCCGACGATTGTGTATACTGCCCGGGTCGTCTTGATCGTCTGCAACCAAAGTATCGTTGTTTCTTTTATTGAATTAAAGTAAGAGTGTTTCTATATCGCCTTGTAGGCGCAGTGATTGGACAAGGCGTCGGGTTCGTCTACAAACTCAAGGACAAGAACGAGGCAGCGCCGCCGCAGCAGGTGAGCGCCGTCAATCCCACATCTCACACAGCCGTGGCAAGTGCCGTCGATCCGTCTGTTTCGGGATTCGCATCGGCAGCAGTGGCAGTGCCGGCGGCAGCAACTACAACAACACACCCAGAGGATGCCATGGACATTGACTCGGCTGGCGCAGCCGAGACCCAGACTGCCATCGCGCTGGATTCAGCAATGTCGCGCCTGAGGAGAGCACACAACCGCGCCCGCGTCATGGCCGTCAACTCGGCCTACCGGGCCGCGTTCAAAATGCTGGGCGTGGTCGAGCTCAGCACTGGAAAGATTGCCGTCGTCGCTCCGCCAATGCCACCACCCGCAGACACGGACAACACGTTTCCCAGCGCAATCGTGTTTTAGCCATTACTATTTGAAGTTGCGTGCCGGCCAATGCAGTTACGTTTGTATTTTATATTGTCATTGTACAGTTGAGGATGAGGACGACTGTGCAGAAGCGGCTGCAGGGCTAGACACGTCCGTGTGGCTGTTGCCGCTTTCACGTTTGGTCCTCGTCTGCGGCAAACAAAGGGGGGATTAGTAGCCGATCATTCTGCCAGAACAGACCGTACCGCGTTGAGGATAACCGTCGTTATCTGCGAGCCCGCGAGCATCGACGCGAGGACCACGACAAAGGCTGTTCCGGTTTTCATCCCGGAACGTACTACGTACACTCAAAATGTGGCGTGACGTGTTGCGTGTCGCAAGTCTTCGAACTTTCGATTCGAACGCGCCGATGATGTCGATGTCGCCAACAACAAGCATCACCTCTGTGCCCTGTGCAGACATCAGCTACTTTCTGAACGTGCTGCAAAGAGCGCGCAAGGACGACGACAACATGTGCGTGCTGTCTTAAAACAATGAGTACGGTACGCCAACTGATGATTAGCATAGCACGCACACGCTCAACAATGTCGTCGGCCGCCATCCGGACGCATCGAGCGCGCCAAAGTGCGTCGCGCTGTTCAAGACGTTTGCTGTACGCCGATGAAGCTCGAAAACGTCACTGACAAGCAGGAAAAATGTACAGGAAGGATACAAGGGTCGCAAACAAAGCATTCAGCGATGCCTCGCAGAACAGGCGGCCGTGGTGGAATCGCTGGAGAAGCTCGCCGAGACCGACAAGTCGCTCACGACCAAGACCAAGGTGCGATCGGAGCAGAGCAAGGTACGTGAGCCGAGCCCAGCTATTATTGACGAGCATTTTGTTACGTGCAGTTGCGACTGCTCAAGACCGAGCTCGCCGCTGAGGAGATTATCGAAGACCGCACGGTTACGTTCTTCAACGATCGGTGCCATGTCGCCGACGTCACCATCGACTATCGCGCATATCTCAATTAAGAAAAGAAACAACGCTTATAAATACAAGTACAGAAAGAAAATCTATACAGCTGCTTGCATCATGGCCCGCGTCTTATTTGGTGCCCATCGGAGCATGGCGACACGGCGAAACCCGCCGCCGCTTGGTTCGTATTCAAAGCGGAAGCCAAACTGCACAGACGGGATCGCTTCTGAGGCCGCGCGGTTCATCTGGAATGTTTCGATCGAGGACGGGGATATCGTCGTGAGGATGAGCGGCACCGGGGACGACTGGAAGTGCGCCAGCGCCGTCGACGAGTAGCCCGTGGCGGACGCAAAAACGCCCACCGATCGAGGCTCGCGCAGCAGGACCGCTTCAAACTCCCGTATCCGCACGGCACCCAGCTTCTTGCTCTCGTTCTTGCACTGGCCCACGATCGGCACGTCGTCCTCCTCCAGGTACCGTTCCTGCTCTCGCTGCAGCTCCTCCTGCGGCCTCCTCCAGTGCCCGCGGAAATCAATGCCGCCATCGCCCGCATTCCCCGTCCGCCGCAGGAAAAAGTTGAGCGGACCCAGCAGCTCGATCGTCAGCTCCTCAAACGACAGGCCCTTGGCGTAGTTGGACAGCAAGGGCGCCGCCGCCGCCGCCGCCGCCGCCGTCGCGGCTTTCTTGGCGAGGGCTGCCATTTCCAGGGCGCCACACTTTCATAAAATATGGCGGTACGTCCTCCTGAACGGTCGAATGAGTCCCTTTAAACGAACGAACAAACGAAGCAGGACGAGACAGCCCTGGTCCTGGACACAGGGTCGTTCGCGACACGTGCAGGCTTTGCGAATGCGCTCAACCCTGCGTCCGTGGTATATATAGCCGTTTCGCTTTTTTTTTTTTTCGTCCCAACACTCGCTTCGTTGGACAAAAGGTCATCAGCTCGCAGCTGGCCCAGCTGACGGGCACGCCCAAGCGGTACGCGGCCGGTGCCTACGTGGGATCTGAGCTGGCGCCGACCGAGCCCGTGGACAAGGTGGTGGCGCCGATCAAGCAGGGGCAGGTGCACGACTGGGACGCGTACGAGGGCCTGCTGACCCACGTCCTGTTTAACGAGCTCGGCTCGGTCAAGGGGCAGAGCCCGCCGGTCCTGTACATTGAGCCGCACCGCACGTCAAAGGGCGACCGTGAGACATACGCCCAGGTACAGGGACATTGGGAATGATTACGCTGTCATTTTCAACTCGCCCTCTCCCCCTCTTGTTGCAGCTGTTCTTTGAGGCACTCGAACTCCAGGCCATGGCGTTCATGGACCCAGCGTCGGCTGCCACGTTCGGATTCAATGCTGCCACCAGTCTTGTTGTTGACATTGGCTACGAGCGGACAGGTAACAGGCTCCACTACGGATGTTGGATACTGAAGGACTCGTCGTTAGATGTCGTCCCTGTGTACAACTGGAATGTCCAAACCCACTCGCGGCGGAGTATCGACATTGGCGCAGGGCACTTGAACAGCTACCTGCTCCAGCTGCTAAAGTCGGAACAAGCCTTTGCAAGCAACGTTTCTGCAAACGACATCCAGAAAAAGTTGCTCCTTGCACAGTCCATCATCAGCGCTGTCGGCTCTGTTGCCCCTTCCTCAAAGGCGCTCGCTGCTGGCAAAGCAGCCGTGGCCGAGGAGCCGTATCAGTTTTCACCTGTGCGTTTTTGAATGCGGGGAGTACGGCGCGTTATAATTTTATTATTATTATTCTTATTAGGATTTGTCGTTCCCCATTGGCCTCTCAAGAGTACGCTATGCCGAGGCCTTGTTCCAGCCTTCGTTGATCAGCAAGTATGCGATTTTACAAAGGGTATTGATCATTTTAATGCCTAAACTACAACCAGTGAAACACCGGGGCTGATCGAGACCATCCAAAGTGTTCTGAACCATGCCGAACCCGAGAAGCGCCGCAGTCTTGTAAACAACATCATCGTCGTTGGCGGTGCGAGCCAAACACGAGGTCTTGCTGAACGCATCGTCCACGACGTGACCAAGCTGCCCAACTTTCCCAAGCCAGCTCAGCACGAGGAGAGGTACGAGGCCAAGGTGCTGTCCTTGCCCACCCATCTCGGTGGCATTTCCGAGCGTCCCGAGTGGGGTCCCTGGTGCGGTGCATCCATTGCCTCGCAGATGCTGTTCCAGAGCCAAAACACGTGCATCTCACGGTCCGACTACAACGAAAGTGGTCCCGGCATCGTGCACTTTAAGACATTCAACGCCTAGATTGTTCCTTTTCCGGTGTTTTTTGTTTATGTGCCGCTACACAATAGAAGATTCTTTTATAAATCATGTGGACGCAAACAGGGCCGACATGACCTTGCGCAGAGCGCGGATCCAGTCCTCCATGTCCTCGGCCGACTCGGCGACCAGATAGAACGTGCGCTGGGAGCTGATGAGCTCAAACAGGTTTGGCTGGTAGTCCTTAGAGTCCTTGTCTGAGGAAAACGCGGCCGTGCAGCCAGTCAGATCGATCGCGCGAATCGGCGAGGGATCGTCAGCGCTCTTGAAATAGGAAAAGCTGTTTTCGGTCAAAACGAACCATCTGCTTTTCCACGACTGCGAATTACACATAATTTTTTAATAAGCATTGAATAGGATCTGTAATCACCTTGAATGTTTCTCCCTTCTTTGTGAGATAGCCACTCTTGACAACGGCAGAGGACAAACGCTCGTGGCTTGGGCCGTCGCTGGTGGTGGGGCTGGAGTCGTCGTCGTCCTCCTCGTCGTCGTCATCCACGGTACTTGCAGTTCCGGCCCCGCCACACTTGCGTCGCGTCTCAACAAGAAGAGCGATCCATTCACGCATTTCCTCCTAAAATATATTTTTTTAAGAATACGTACAGCTTTGATGATTGTGTGTGTGGCGTTTTACGTCCTGACTGGCCTGCATGTAATAGACGCGGTCGATGGTAATAAACTCGATCGCCGAGGGTCTATTGGCCGCTTGGCCGACGTGCAGGCAGTCGGCAAGCTTGAGAACACCCAGTGGAGGTGACGACCCCTCCGCCATCGCCTCGCTGCTTTTAAAGTAGAAAAGTGTGTCGGATGTCAAAACGAACCAGCGCTTCTTCCAGTTCTGCATTCAAGAAGAATTGGCCGCCGTTTTATTTTGGATAAAAAAAAATCACGCGCTACTACCTTGACACGAGCACCAAGCTTGGAGAGATAGCCGGCTTTGCGCGGGGTTTCCTTTAGCTTTTTTTTTGAAAAAGGTAAGAAACAGAGAACAAAAAGAGATCGCGTACCGTAACCAGCGTGCGGTCGCTCGCTTGAGGTTTGGATCCATCCGCAGTCGAATCCGCTGGCACTGTATTCGCAGCCACAGCAGACGTCCAGTTTTGCAGGGCGTACGTGAACGCAAACAGCCATTCCTCGCACGCGGTCTCAGACTCGGCAATGACATAGTACGGCCGCGCCACAGTCAGGACCTCGATGCAGTTGGGTTCGGGTCGGTGTGCCGCTCGCTCGATTCGGATGCAGTCGTACAGAGGGATCTCGCCAATGGGCTTTTTCTAAGGGCAACAAGCCGGGGGG
>Ga0302227_10002253_pt1 | contig 13412 bp, 24 predicted proteins | sample II_Palsa_N1_1_FD_193525 | JGI IMG/M metagenome (GOLD analysis project Ga0302227, IMG submission 193525) | Peat permafrost microbial communities from Stordalen Mire near Abisko, Sweden - II_Palsa_N1_1 | ecosystem: Environmental > Terrestrial > Soil > Palsa > Peat permafrost | place: Sweden...
GACTTACGAGGATGACAAACGTGCGCTTGTCCCTGGCACTTCCTGCCTTCTTGACGGTTGGTGCACGTCGACCTGCAGCACATGCGCGTGAGAAAAGGGGACGGGAAATAAAAGGACCAAAGGAGGGTGCTCTACCTGCGGCAAGGGCCTCCGAGTCGGCCTGGACAAAGACCTTGCCATCGGCGACGCGGACCGTGTACTTTGCGAGTGCTGCACAGAGAAAAACGGTGTCAAGACGGCATGTGCGTGGGTTTTTTTTATTTTATTTTTTACCGTCAACACCGGGGGCATCCTCGATGTCGCCCGACTTGACGTTGAAGCATGCGCCATGCCACTGGCAGACCAGGCGGCCGTCCTCCGAGAGAATGCCCTTGGCCAGCGGGGCCTTGTAGTGCGTGCACAGGTGGCCTGTGGCATAGTACTCGCCTTTGACACGCGACAGCAACGCCTTCTTGTCGCCCACGAGCACCTCCCTCCTGTGTGTGTGAGAAAAATAAAAACCACGCCCGGTCGCGTTTGGTTTAGCGCTGCCCAGCCACTCACCACCCGGCAACACTGCACGTACATCTCGCCGTCGACCAGGTCGTCGTACAGGGCCACTTGTGCTTCAACGACCGGCATGGTTTTTTTGTTGTGCTTGTTTGGCTATAAACAACACGAGGGAATGCAGAAGACGGTTAGCACACGGCCCGGCATCAGTGTAAGGCATTAGAAATGAAGGCGCGCTCAGGTTGTACAAACGTAGGAAGAGAGCAAACACTGGGACAGACAGGCAAGGCAAAGCCAAACAAAAAATAAAATAAAATAAAAAAATAAATAAAATTTTTTTTTTGAGATGCGAGGTTCTGGTTCAGCGTGGGCCTCGCATCAGACTTGGAGGAAGGACTGCAGGTTGGCCTTGAGGAAGGACGAGTTGCGGGACTCCTCCTGCCGATTAAAAAAGCATTTTATTTATTTATTTATAATTTGATTGTTCGTTTTCTTACCTCTTCGAGCTGCTGGGAACGCATCCGGGTCGTGCTGAGCTCGGTCTCGATCTGCTTCTGGAGAGCTGTGTACTCTTTCTTGCGGGCCTGCATGAAATTGCTTATTAAAAAAAAAAGGGTGCCCCCAAATGTACCTTTTCAAGGTCCTTCATCTCGGCCCAAAAGACCTGCTCGGACTTGCGCGAGTCCTTCTCGAGCTGGTCCATCTTGGACATGATCGCGTGGACCGCCGACTGGTACTGCAGTTGCAGCTTGCGGTAGCGCTCGATCTCCTTCTGGTAGTCGGCACTGTTTTGCTCGCTACAAGGAACAAAACTCTCGATTAATTTGCAGAGAAATGTGTAATTCAGCGCACCTGCGACGCTGGAAATCGTTCATCTTGCCGTCCACTTGACGCTGGTACGTGGACTGCTGCTCTCCGAGGATCTCTACGGACAGCAAACGATGAAATCAAACTTTATGTTCAAACAAAATAACGATTACCGTAGACACTCTTGAGGGCGCTTTCGGCCTGCGACTCGAGCTTCTTCTTTTTGTTTTCGTACTTGCTGTTGAGGCGCTCGCCGATCATGCTCAAGAGACCGTGGATGTCGTCCGTCTCGTCCTTAATTGGCCGTATTTTCATAAATAAATAAATAAATAAAAAAGCACACAATTAATTTGCCTACCACTTGGGTACCCTGTCCCATCGCTGCGGTCGCGACTGCGGCAGGTGGTGCAGCAGAGCCTCCCTTGCTGCCTCCGAGTCGGCCAGCGCCACCAAGAGCAGTCGCACCTCCGGTGTTGAGCGACGAGGACGACGAGGTGGACGAGGGGGATTTGGTCGATCCACTGGTGCCGCTAGTCGCAGGGGTCTTGGGCGAGATCACAGGCGCTTCCTCAAGGTCAAACTCGAACGGCGAGGGCGACTTGCGCTTCTTGGAGGCTACAATTCAGTGAGTTCATGAAATAAAAAAATATTTTTGTGGGGGGTACCAGCATCGTCACTTTTCTGCGGCTGCGGTTGCGGCTGCGGCTGGGCGGCGCCGTTCTTCTTTACTTGGCCGGGCATTCTGCTCTTGCTGATCGCGACCGCTGAAAAAAACAAAAAAAGTGAGTCACGATTTTGAAAACTTGAATTTTGGCGCGCCTGTGGCGGGTGAACTAAAATGAAAGGTCCTTTATCGAATCCACAGCCCAATCGTCGAGTCTCGGCACAGTCAACGGAAAAAAGCCAAATACAACAATGAATATAAGGGGATCCTAAAGTGGAAAAGTCTAGGCAGTGCGGGGAGCACGGGTGGGAACCTCGATGTCGAGTGTGTAGAGCTGCTGGGGGAAGGCAGTGGAGAGGGTCTCGTCGTCGAGGCGGAGCCACGAGTTGGAGACCTGGCCATCCTGCTCAATGTTGGTGACGCGGGCACGACGGGCCCAGCCAGTGCGGCCATAGGCGCCGTAGCCGACGCCGCCAGCGTAGCAAAGCTTGACATCATAGTAGGTGCCGCAGCCGGCGTTGACGTGGTCGTGGCTGAACCAAATAGATTGAATTAATTTAATCCTGCCTTGTCTACAGCATGCACGGTACCCAACAAAGGTGGCCTTGACATCTCCGGCATCCTTGATGGCGGTGAAGAAGCCGCTGTTGACGTTGGGGTCGAAGACGCCCTCGTACTTGTCGCCGACGAAATCAGTCATGAGGTCGTATTCGATGATGGGGATGTGGAACACGGCAAAGGCCGGCGGGGGGATGAGGGCACCGTTGGCCTCCTTGAACTCGGCGGCCTTCTTGACGTACCAATTGAGCTGCGAGGCGTGGATCCAGTCGTACCCGCTGATGCCGGAGACCTTGGAGTACGCGCCCGAGTCCAAAAAGTAAATGTTGAACAGGTTCTTGGTGTTGTCCTGCGACATCAGGTTGATGACATAGTTGCCGACACCTGTCACATCGCTTGGGCCGGGCTCCGAGAGGGAGTACTGCAATTAGTTATGGTGAATAAGAAAAAGAAGGGACGAGGGAGACTTTTTCTGCACCGTACGGGAAGGGACTGGTACATGGCCATCTGCTGGGCACGCGTGGTCGAGGCCTCGTCGTCGTGGTTGCCAAAGACGGCGGCCCAGGGGATCTGGCGGTCGACAACGGGCTGCGAGAACTCGGTGATGGCCTGGAGGACGTCGTTGGCACTGCCGACAATGTTGTCACCGCTAAAGACCACGAGGTCGGGCTTCTCGGCGTCGAGGACGCGGGCCATGAAATCGGTCGTGTTCTTGTCCGAGCAACTGTGAAAAGATAAGCGTAACTAAATAAAAAAAACTTTGCCAGAGAGAGAGAGAGAGAAACGTACGGGCGCTCGCTGGGGAGGACATTGGAGCAGCCGGCGGTAACGCCGTTGCTGTAGTGCATGTCTGCAAACTGGACAATCTTGAACGACGTCGACTTGAAGTTGAGGGTGGTGTCGGCGGCGGCCAGCACGGCCAGCACGGCGACGGCGACGGCGCTGATGGCGACGGCCTTCATTCTGTGGTTCTTTGTGGGGGACGTGTGTGAGCGACGAACGGGAGAAGCCTGAGAAAACATGAAAACTGCACTTCGCATGGCAAACCGCCACGCAATGATTGGTCAGATAACGGCCCAATCAAAGGCGTCACTTTACCACGTGCACGCATGGCTCCTGTCTTCCTTGCTGTGGTCGCACTGGCCGCCGTGGCCGCGCTCGTCGCCGCCGACGGCTCGCTGTACTTCAACAGCAACAAGCAGTTCAAGATCGTCCAGTTTGCGGTACGTGAGTCGAGCGCCACCCACTAAACATCCCCCTTGCCCACAGGACATGCACTACAGCAACGGCCAGTACGCCGTTCCCTGCAGCGACATCCTGCCCGAACAGCGCCCCTGCTCTGACCTAAACACGACTGCGTTCATGGCCAAGGTGCTCGATGCCGAGCAGCCCGACCTGGTCCTGTTCAGCGGTAAGTCAAAAAAAAAAAAAACCTGCAAGCCGGCTCATGTCAGTCGGGTCTGCGTAGGTGACAACATCATCGGCTCTGCCATCAGCGCCGTCAACGCGATCACCGCCTACTCCAAGCCCGTCGTCGATCGCCAGGTTAGGAGGATCCACTCTGAAATTAAAAAAAAAATTTTTTTTTTGACGACACTGCAACATAGATCCCCTGGGCCGTTGTCTTTGGCAACCACGATGACGAGTCGATCCAGAAGTCCCGCGCCGAGCAGATGGAAATTGTCCGCTCGCTCCCCGTAATTATTGCGCTCGTGTGAAAGAAAAAGAATCCTGAATTGATTTTTTTTTTTTATTTATAAAAAGTACGCTTACTCGGAGCACGGACCCACGGACGTTACCGGCGTTGGAAACTATGTCATCAACGTCTACGCCGAGAACAGCACCCAGAACGGCCTCAACATCTACTTTATTGGTATAAAAAATACAGCAAAAGCAAAAAATTTTTTTTCTCTAATTTTCAAAATTAAAAAAAGACTCGGGTGCCTACTCCAAGGTCCGCGACGTCGACGGCTACGACTGGATCCACCCATCGCAGCTCAACTGGTTCCTCCAAAAGTCTGCCGCCATCAAGGCCAACAATGGCGGTGTGACCGTTCCCGCTTTTGCTGTGCACCACATCCCAACCCAAGAGTGGGAGCTCGTCACTGATTTCGTCGGCGACAAGTACGAGAACGTTGCCGATCCCGGCCTCAACAGCGGCTTTTTCACTGCCGTCAAGGAGGCTGGTGATGTCCGCGCCATCTTTGTCGGGTACCGTCTGTGCTGAAACTTGAAAAATTAATTTAAACACAAACCATTGCTTTTTAAGCCACGACCACGTCAACGCCGGCTGTGGCACCTACTACGGCGTCCGCCTCTGCTACCCCGGTGGTGTCGGCTATGGAACCTATGGCCGCGCCGGCTGGCCCCGTCGCTCCCGTGTCATCCTGATTGAGGAGAACGGCGCCACCGCCAACACCTGGCTCCGCTTGGACGATGCCACTCTTTCCACACATCTTCCCCAGCCCCTGTATTAGGAGCCATATTTGTTTTTTTTTTTTTTTTTTTTGAAAAACTTCAAGTCCCAAAGCAATCGTTACATTTTTTGCCAGACGTTTGTGGATGGAGGACGAGAACCCAGGTGGCCCGCCTAGTCGTGCCGGCCCGCCGCACTTTAAATGCTGCCTCCCAAAAAAAAAAAAACTAAAACCTACCAGTATTTCAAAAAGGAAAAAAAGTTCCTGATGAGCAATTGGTGCGGCACATCGACGCCCGCGCCCGTTTACGCCGATGGCAATGTACGAATGGCCCGGCTTTTCAGATACACTGCTTTAAACTCTGCTCCATGACAGTTCTCGGCGTGCTTTGCCGTGTCCCTCGATGCCTTTGTCCCTTTCGGGTACGTTGCGTTGGCGGCTGCAGCGTCTCTTTTGGTGGTACGTAAGCCACCTTGGTTCGGGACTGAAACCCCTTCGGGCGGGCAGATGAGGAGAAGAGACAAGAGCACGGTCGCTCCGCCGCAGCGTGTGCAGGGATGGGTCGTGTGGACGGTGCAGCTGTGCACGTGGATGCTGCTGACCCTGCCTCTCATCTTCCTCACGATGGTGGTAAGAGTAGTCGCCAAAAACTATTCGAGTCCCCACGTTCTTTGCCTTAGGTCAAGGAGACCACCAGCCCTGCCCCGTACCAGATCACATCGCTTGTAGTGTCGTCCGTGGCCTGGATCGCTTCCCTCGTGCTGCTCAAGGCCGAGATGGCCAAGTACGGGCGCTACACCGTGGTTGTGCCTGTGTATTGGCTGCTGGCCGTGGCCACGGGCACGATCGAGCTGTTCCACCACGCACAGGTTGTGGCCCTGGCCCAAGAGCAGCAGGGGGAGGGTGCAACGGTGGAGCAAAAGGTTGCGTTGGGCGTGTTTGCGGCGCGGTACCTTTTTGTGCTCGTGCTTGCTGTGGTCGGCGTCATGTGGATGTGGACGCTTCGCAGGGCCGCCGCTCTGGCGCAGCAGCCGTACGCCTACCAGCCGATCCCGGGCGAGGAGTCGATCCAGGGTAATGGGGACGCGAAACCCACCGCGACCCGGTCGGCAACAGCAACAACATCAACGGGTGCACAAAAGGAGCAGCCCTCGCCGTGGGCAGACATGTACACCAAGCTGGCCAAGCTGTTCCCGTTTGTGTGGCCTGCTGATGATCGCAAGCTGCAGTTCTACGCCATGTTGTCGTTTCTGCTGCTTCTGGCCGTGCGCGTGATCAACGTCTACGTGCCGCTGTACCAGAAGATTGTCGTGGACGCGCTCGCCGGCGAGTCGGGCCAAGTGTATTTTCCGTGGCAGGACATCCTGGTCTACATCTTCCTGCGGTTCCTCCAGGGAGGCACGGGCGGCGTCGGCCTCTTCAACAACTTGCGCACGCTCCTGTGGATCCGTGTCGAGCAGTACACGACCCGCGAGATCTCGGTCACGACGTTTTCACACCTGCACAAGCTGTCACTGCGCTACCATCTCCAGCGAAAGACGGGCGAGGTACTCCGCGTGATCGACCGCGGCACCGCCTCCATCACCGCCCTCCTCTCGGCCATCCTCTTCAACATTGTCCCAACCGTGCTTGACATTGGCATTGCTGTCGTCTACTTTGCGGTAGACTTTCACTTATTTGCTTTGTTTAAATCTTATATCTGTGCATGTAGGTGGCATTTGACATTTATTTTGGCATCATCGTGTTTATTTCCATGGTGGGCTACATGATCGTGACCGTGTGGATCACCGAGTGGCGCACCAAGTTCCGTCGGGAAATGATCGACAGCGACAACGATGCCCGTCAAAAATGTACAGTACCTTTGTTTAATTAAAATAATCTTTGTATATAAAATATAGCTGTCGATTCCCTGCTCAACTTTGAGACGGTCAAGTATTTTGGCGCCGAGGACTTTGAGGTCAACCGCTACCGCAACGCGATCCTCGTTTACAACGAGGCCGACTGGAAGAGCCAATCGTCGCTCGTCATGCTCAACTCTGCCCAAAACATCATCATCACCGCAGGCCTCCTTGCCGGGACGATGCTTGCGGCCTGGCACGTCGTCCTGGGCAAGCTCACCGTCGGCGACTTTACCATGTTTTTGACCTATATCATCCAGGTAATATTTTTTTTCTCTCTTCTTCTAAACAGTAAAAACCTAGCTCTACGGCCCACTCAACTGGTTTGGCACCTACTACCGGATGATCCAGCAAAACTTTATCGACATGGAAAAGATGCTGGACCTTCTCAAGCAAAACATCGACATCCAGGACAAGCCCGATGCCAAAGAGCTCGTGGTCTCTCGAGGCGAGCTCGAGTTCCGTACGAAACACACGTAATTGTTTTCCAAAAAAAAAATTTAATTCTTTCCACCCAGGAAATGTTTCGTTCAGATACGACGATAGGGTTCCAGCCATCAACAACATCTCGTTCAAGGTGCTGCCGGGCCACACCGTTGCGTTGGTGGGCGCGAGCGGCGGCGGCAAGTCGACGATCATGCGCCTCGTCTTCCGCTTTTACGACGTCAACTCGGGTGAGATTCTGATCGACGGGCAGGACGTGCGCGGCGTGACGCAGCAGTCCTTGCGGAAGGCCATCGGCGTGGTCCCGCAGGACACGGTCCTGTTTAACGACACGATCAAGTACAACATTGCCTATGGCGACCTTGACGAGACCGACGAGACCAAGATCACCGAGGCGGCCACACGTGCCCAGATCCACGACAAGATCCTCGGCTTCCCCGACTCGTACAAGACGCTTGTGGGCGAGCGCGGCCTGCGTCTGAGCGGAGGCGAGAAGCAGCGCGTGGCCATCGCGCGGACCCTGCTCAAGAACCCGCGCATCGTGCTGCTGGACGAGGCCACGTCGGCCCTCGACACCGAGACCGAGCGGCAGATCCAGGCGTCCCTGGCCGACATGAGCCAGAACCGCACGACGCTGGTGATCGCGCACAGGCTCAGCACCATCATCAACGCAGACACGATCCTCGTGCTCAAGGCCGGCGAGATCGTCGAGCGTGGCACGCACGCAGAGCTCCTCCAGCTCGGCGGCGAGTACAACAAGCTCTGGTCCCAGCAGCTCGAGACCGTGGCGGGCAACGGAGCATCGGCCCCGTCGGCCCCATCGGCCGACGACGACAAGAAGGTGGACTGACAGCTGTCAGTGAAAATTAATTTTTCAGTTTACTCCATATTACGACATGTTTTGCCCATCATAAAACTTTTTGTTGTGTCCCTTGCGTCGCGCGGCCCCTGCGGCGTTGGCTCTCTCCCGCTGCAGCCCGCGCTTCTTGTTATTTTCTTTGCCGTCAATGGGCGCCCCCTTTTTACCCTACGTTTTATTAAGTTTTGGTTGGCTGTGCCACGCCTACATCCACCCAGACTAATCACCAGTGCTGGACTGACAGTGTTGACCCAGGTCTAAACCACCGAAGCCAAGCACCCCGTCGACGACAGAGCAGAAAAGGAATGGCAAGTCGAGGAGGAAAACAACCGGCGTCAGCGGCCGCAGGTGCCGCATCGCCCAATGGTCGTGCGTCTGCCAAGCCACTCAGTGTCAAGCTCGTGTTGCTGGGTGAGGCAGCCGTGGGCAAGTCGAGCATGGTAACGCACGCACGCACGCACGCACAGCTGGCAGCAGCGTTTGCTAATTCTGTGGCAAATAAATAAAAAAAACGATAGGTCTTGCGCTTTGTCGCCAACGAGTTTACTGAGAACCGCGAGCCCACCATTGGCGGTATCAAGAAGAACCGGACACCCCTCTTACGACGACAACTAATGTCCTTTTTATTTACTTGTCCAGCCGCCTTCCTCACCCAAAAGGTCGACGTGGGAGATAAGACAATCAAGTTTGAGTTCTGGGACACGGCGGGTCAGGAGCGGTTTCACTCGCTCGCGCCAATGTACTACCGAAACGCACAAGCCGCCGTCGTTGTGTTTGACATCACCAATGCCGTGCGTCCTTATTTTTTATTTTTTATTTTTTTATTTTTTGGGAGTGGGGTGGGGTGGGGTGGGGGGCTGGTGGTGGGTCTAACCTTGCTCTGTAGGACTCGCTCGTCAAGGCAAAGTCATGGGTCAAGGAACTGCAGCGCCAGGCAGCCCCCACCATCGTCATTGCCCTCGCGGGAAACAAAGTAGATCTGGCTAGTAAGCGCGAAGTGTCCACCTCGGAGGCAGAGGCATATGCATCAGAAGCAGGGCTCTTGTACGCAGAAACATCAGCAAAGGACGACATCGGCATCTCAGAACTCTTCAACGAGATTGGTATTGTTTGAAAAAAAAATACCATGGTTGTCTTTGTGCTCAGATAGATAAATGCAGCTACCAAAGTCCCACTGGATGCCGTCGCAAATCAGAAAAAGGATAACGCCATCAACATTACCGCCAACGAAGGCGGCAACGACAGCAAGGGGTGCGCGTGCTAAACTTTTGTTTTTCTTTGTTTTTCTTCTATTCTCTCTCTCTCTCTCTCCCCTCTCCCCAAGCAAGAAACTTGTGCGTATATATTGTAGGGTCTCTTTTTCTCGTGTCTTTTCGAAAACTTGCTTTCAATTCAACCGGGGAGATACACTTGCAAAAAAGATGGCACCAACAAAACGCGCAACGGCGGTTCCTGCGCCTACGCCTGCGCCTGCCGCGAAGGCTGCGAAGAAACAGAAGGCCGTTGCTACCAAGGAGGCCGCCGTGGAGGTCGTAGAGGAGGCGGAAGCGTCCACGGCAACGACAAAGGTAAGTGTGTTCTGTGACCGTTTTTCTTCTTTTCTTGTTTTTGAAAAAGTCCGTTACAGCGCGCCAAAAAGGCTGGCAAGGCTGTTGCTGCGCCCGTTGCTGCCGCTGCCTCTGCTGCTGCCGCTGCTGTTGAGGCTGTACCTACTACCACTGGCAAGAAGAGCGACGCGCTGCCCTCGTGGGAAAAGGCCGAGACGATTGGTGCGTTGACAAAGGGCATCCAGGCAGAGTACCTGTGGGCAACCGTCCCCGCCAAGGAGGAGATGCTGGTCAAGATCGGCAAGTGGCTGGAGAAGGCGGAGAAGGTCCTGCCTGAGCCGGCGGCGGACGAGATGGACGCCGACACAAGCGTCGTCACCGTCCAACAGGTAAAATTATTCTGACAAGTTGTATTAATTATTTTTTTTTTTTGTGAGTTAGGCCCTCGAGTTTTACGCCGTTGTCGTCAAGAAAGTCCAGGGCTACGTCGATCTGCCCAACGCCCTCGCTGGCAAACCGTCTGCCGCCCTCTTTGGCATTGTCCAGAGCTTTCATGGTATTTTTATATTTCAAAATCATAAATGCTAAAAAAGGGATAATGATGAATAGACTCGCTGTTCAAGTTTGAAAACGAGGTGACGTCTTCCCTGCTGCCCGGCATGGTGAGCGTGTGCGAGGCGTGGTTTCTTGCACAGGCGCCCGAGTACGAACAGATTGCGCCGCAGACGATCTCGTACCTTTTGCTGCAGTCGCTGCAAGAGTCGTCCAAGGGCATCGACACCAAGCGCGTTTACGCGATGCGCAGCGCCCTCACGCTGCTCGACTTCAACGACCCCAGCTCTCAATCCATCAAGAACATTATCCTGCACGCGTACATCCACCCGCAGTACCTCACCACGGTCGACGGCCGCCGTTTCCTCGTGTACGCAATGGGCCTGCACCCGCCCATGATTGGTCAGATCTACTCGACCATCCGCAACCAGATCCCCAACGCGTCCAAGACCACGCTCGACACACTCGGCGACGTCATCTACCGCGCGTGGAAGTCGGCAGAAGGCGTCGTCCTGCAAAAGCTTGGTATGGTACCATTAGATAGAAGAAAGCATGTTTTATGATGGGAACGGTGCAGAGTACGACTGCATCCAGGACCTCATGAACCACGCGGTGCACGCGTCGGTCAGCCCGCTGTACGGCGGCATGACGATGGCAGCCCGTCTGCGGAGGATCCTAAATGTGTTCCACGGAAACAAGACCCAGCCAGGCGTCGACGAGATGCTCTTCCGTCTGTACGAGCCCATTCTCTGGCGTGCCCTCAAGGTTGCCCACCCGACTGGTATGAAAAAATTAAATTACTGAAAATAGATTTAAAAAAAAATTTATTAATACAGTGCGACGAAATGCTGGTACGATCTTGATCGACGCCTTCCCCCTGCGCGAACCCAACGCTGTGCAGGCCGATATTGACGAGCAGATGCAGCGCCAGTTTGACACGCTGGCTGTAAGTCTCAGACGACGACGAAGAAGAACAAAGCCAAAATATAAACGTGTATTTTTTTTTTTAGGACCTGCTGAACGACGACAGCCCACAGGTCCGCCAGGTCGGCGTCGAGGGTGTTTGCCGTGTGCTCGCGGTCTTCTGGGAGCTCATCCCCGTCGTTGTCATCGCCGACTTCCTCAAGAAGCTGACCGAGCAGCTCGCCTTTGACGCAAGTGACGTGGGCGTGCGCGCATCGGTCCCCACAGGCATAAAGTACATCCTCGACAATGCGCCGCTGAGCCACGCGTCGCTCAAAGTGGCCATCCAGCGCCTGAGCCCGCTCATGCACGACAACGCCGAGAGCGTGCGTGTGGCCATGGCCGAGCTCCTGCTCACGATCAAGGCCGTGCCCGACATCAAGTTTTGGGACATTGTCGAGATCCCCCGTCTGCTCGCACAGCTCTCCAAGGAAGGCTCCAAGGTCTGCAAGATTCTCGTCGAGGTCCTCCTCAACTCGTTCTTCCCCGTGCTCAAGGACGTCTCTGTCCAGGTATTTAGATGTTGTTTTTTTAATCATCTAAATAATAGTTTTATTTATTGCGGTAGCTGGAACGCGCCAATGTGCTCCTGGCCAAGAACAAGGCTGCCGCCCGCGCCTTTTACTTTTACCTGCCTCGCAAGGTGGCCGCCGAGGCGACTCTGCCGCTCGCCCAGGCCATGTACGCCAATGCCTATGACGGCCTTGCGGGCGGCGTCGAGAACAGCCCCGAGAACGACACCAAGGGGGACCATGAGGGCATGCTCGAGCTCACGGCCATCCTCCTCGACAGCATCTTCCTCTCGACCAAGAAGAGCGAGAAGAAGACGGCCAAGGTTTGCTTTGCTAAAACTGTCTCTTTTTTTTTTTTTTTCATTGCTTTTTTTGTTTTGTTATAGCAATTGGCAACGTTCTTCAAGGATCGCCCTCTGGACGCCCTCAACGAGGACGGCGTGTGCTCTACCCAGTCGTCCAAGAGCGCCCTGTTTGTCCTGGCTCGCCACGCGCCCTCAAACGTGGTGCCGCTCATGGCCCAACAGTGCCTGGACTCGCTCGTGGACAAGAAGGCCGTCAAGCCGCTCAGCTCGGAGGTGCCCGGCCTCGTCCGCTCGATCGACAGCTGGGGACAGACAAACCAGGTCGTTGGGACCGTCGTCGCATGGCTGCAGCAGTCTCCCCTGGGCGCCTTTGCCCGGCCGGCTGCATCCAAGCAGAATGGTGGTAATCCAATCTTAAAATAAAAAATAAAAAACTACTACAATTATTTATCTTCACATGCATCAGCTCGCAAAAAGTCCAAGGCTGTGGCTACTGAGGAGCAGCAGCAACCCTCAGACAAGATTGCACTGAACGATGCCGCTACTGCGTTGCGCGCCCTCGATGTCGTTGATGCCATCATGGGCTCGGCCGATCTGCGTGGCAAGCTGCTGCAGAACAAGGACCAGATTGCGCAGCTGGAGGAGCTGCTCGCGTGCTCGTGGAAGGTCCTCGACGTCATTGTGGCGCAGTCTCTCTTTGACGACTCGGAGCTCCTCGCCTTTGTCCAGCGCGCGCTCGTGACCCACGCCAAGCTGGACATCCACCAGTGGGCCCACCAGAACTTTGCGGCCCAGAAGCAGCACGGCAAGGATGGCGAGCCTGTTGTCGTAACTGTACGCTTTTGAGACCACTAGAGAACGCATCCTTAAAAAACACTTGTTTCTTTGTACTAGCCCCCGGCCCTCGCAGACACGGTCCTGGACAAGCTCGCAACGGGCTTCACAGAGCTGCTGCTGAACGATGGTGACGCCGCCGCTGACGCGTCTGCAGAGCCATCGGCGTCTGCAGAGGATGCGGGCAAGGAGAAGCGTGGCTCTCGCAAGCGCAAGCCTGCAGCCCGTGTCAACAAGAAGTCGGCTGTGGTCAAGCTGCTCGTGCCGCTCGTGGATGTGGCCGTGGAGTACTGTGTCCTCGGCGCTGCATCGCTGGCCCAGACGCTCCACTGTGTCGCCGCGATCCGTGCACTCGCACCCAAAGGTACGAAAGTAATTTTGTTTTTTTGTTTTAATGATTGCACGCATTTAGTTTTGGAAGTGGACAAGACCCTTATGACAAACATCAAAAAGATTGTCGTCCAAGCTACCCAGCAGTCTGTTTTGGCGCCATCGGATGTGCATGTCCAAGCCCTTGTGGTAATCATTTGATTGAAAGCGAATTAAAAAAAATTTTTTGTTTT
>Ga0302227_10002256_pt1 | contig 13400 bp, 23 predicted proteins | sample II_Palsa_N1_1_FD_193525 | JGI IMG/M metagenome (GOLD analysis project Ga0302227, IMG submission 193525) | Peat permafrost microbial communities from Stordalen Mire near Abisko, Sweden - II_Palsa_N1_1 | ecosystem: Environmental > Terrestrial > Soil > Palsa > Peat permafrost | place: Sweden...
CGCGTTTTCCGTGAACATGCGTCATTCTCTCTCGTAGCGCCCGGACATCCTTGGCCACTTGTTCTGCCGGCAAACCCGACAGAACAAAAAGGGTCTCATCCTGTGCAAGAGGGGGGGGATAAGGGCGACAAGTAAGAGAGGAAATTTACCTTGAACATGCTGGTGATCCGTGTGGTCATGTCGGTCAAGTATTGAATCGTGTCCTCAAAATTTCTGGTCACTTTGACAAACATTTGATGAAACACCTGATAAAGAAAGAGACATACTTGGAAAAAAATTTTTTTCTTTTCTTTTCTTTTCTTTTTACCTGGAGGTGCCAAATTGCAGTCTGGCAACGTTGCAAATCGTTGGCAAGGTCCGTTTGCTGACCTCCAAGTTCCTCTACAAGGTAAACGACATGGTCTGCATTGCACGTTGAAAGACGAAACTGGATGACAACTCTTAGCAAGTACAATGGACCCTATTAATACCCGCTGCTCGTGGAAGCGATTGTCCTTGATTGAGGATATCAAGTCATCCATGCGCTTGCGTTCAACCACGAAACCAAGGACTACCTGGGGAAATCATTAGCCAATTTTGTTTTCCAAACGTGTGAAAGACATACCTCTTTTCGGGTAACGGTGTCTCGGGCGATCCACAGCATATCGCCGACTGTCAGCGGCTGAGTTTCGCAATTGACGCCTTTCTTCTTGAGCGCCTCTTGGAAAACGCTGTTCTGCAAACTTTGCTCGATACAAACACGTCCACCACATCAAGTTACCTGGATATCTTTCTTCTCCCGGTTATCGACAATCAAGACAATGCTGCAGTTGGACATTTTCAAACTGATGGTCTGAGCCTGGTCCATCAGCTTGTTCATTTGCCTTTTTTCGAACTTTGATTAGACAGAGAGATGAAACATGGCGCGTACTCTGTATCAAGTTCAGACTGCGTGGGGGGAGGGGTCGATAGCAAGGCTCGCGGTCGTGCCGACGGGGGGAGATCGCTCACGTCCTGCGAGCTCGAGGGAACGAAGATATCCATACTTATGGCGCGTTCGACGAGGTCGCCGCTGGCTCCAACCAGTTCGGACGACGAGCTGCGACGCAACATCGGCCTCGATTTACTGCTGGCAGAAGATGAACTGGCCTCGAGCGAGGGACTGGACGAGGCTGATGATTTCAGCAGCGGTGGCTTCCCGGGGTCGTCTTGAAGAAGTTTGCTCACTCGATCGGGGGCTTCGTCGTCCAACAAAAATGCGGCCATCAGCGAAAGTTTCCCAGGTGAAGGCTTGACCTTCCTCACGAGACGTGACGACGTCGGATGGCTGTCCAGTCGGATGGGGTACTGGATCGCCAAATAGAGCTTGTTCTCTGCCGCGAGACAAATCAGCAGATTGGAAGGAAAAAAAAAAAACTTGATTTTTATTTGTTTTTTGCTGGATACCAATAAAGTCCACCATGGCTTGGTCTTTGGTTAGCACGGGATTGTTGTCGCTGTCAAGAAAATGGTAGGTGAAAATGCTATTGTCGGGCTGCGGTGGCGCTATTGCTTGGGTTGGGGGGAGTTTGTGTGGCAAGTCGTTGCCCCTCTCGTCCAATTCTGCATCGCTTCCACTGCTCAATGACGTCGCACGAACTGGCACCCGAGTATCGCTTCTGTCCTCCGTCTCAGAGTCCTCTTCGGACGAAGGGAGCTTTCCTCCGCTGCTGTACAGTTTTTGGGCGGCTTCGCGGACTTTAAACGCGATCTCGCGACCCTGCGTGGTCAGGGCAAACTTGTTTGGTGTTCCGCTCCTGTAACGACCATGTTACACTTTGCCACGACTTCATGCGGCGTACTTTGATATGAGGCCCTTGTCCAGCAAAGTGCTGACCGAGCTCCACGCCGTGTACTGCCCACCGGCCGCTGGCGTCATGAAAGACGTTGCGCTGTGAGGTTCGGCGCGACGAATAAGCTCTTGCTTGGTCGGTAGGCCTGAAAGTTCGGGATCGGCCTCGCACTCGAGAAGTGCCATTAGAGCGGCGTAACCGCCAGAACGGTACCGGGGTAGGTATTCTTTCTCAGCGCGAGCCCGTTTCTTCATCTTCTCTGCCGTCATCGCAGACGGTGCATCGACCGATGCTGCTGACGATGATGACGCCTCGGACGCCTTTGCTTTTTGGCTCGGGACCAATGGTGGTTTCCTCATGAACGTCGTCTGCGAATGGTTTTAGTTTTACTCAAGTCAACCAGGCAAACGGAAAAGTTGCATAATCGATCCTTACAGGGAGATCCAGTTCGTCCTCGCTGTCAATGTCGATTGGGGCGATCTCCCGTGGAGTGTAGGTCTTGCGCAGCTCATCAGATGCTGCATTTTTTTTTTTTCACGCTTTAGCTTTTTGGAACGTTGACTCGCCCGTTACGCAGTGGGGCCTGCGAGCCACCGTTGTCCAGGTGTTTCTTCAGGTACGCTTCGAATTTCTCGACGATATGGGGCCCGATGCCCTCGAGTTTCAGTGCATCGCGAGCGCTGTCCAGTTGCAGAGGGTACTTTCGCATAGACGCCAGCGCCTACTGCTTTCTTAGCTTACGCTTTGGTTTCAGAGCGACATGCCTTCCGGTACGTAAAGACCATCTTGCTGCTCGGCTGCTTGGCCGCATCCGCCTCGAGCTGCTCGAGGCATCGCACGTAGACCCAGTTTGGGTACGGCACCTCTTTCACTCTAGGGGGCATACTTGCAAAACGATGGGGTCGGTGAGGTTTGCGACGTTGCCACCGCCCCGGCACCCGCCAGTGACGCCGCCGTCGCCGCTGCGGCCCAAGAGCAAGAGCGTGACCTCTGAGGACGCTCTCACGCGCCGCGACGTGCTGGTGCTCAAGCGGATCCTGGACGAGGCCGAGCGTGACGCTCATGGCAACGGCAACGCGCCGCTCACGCTCGTGCAAGTCGTGCGAGCCCACGAGCGCGTCGTGCACCTGCTGCGCCAGGAGCAGGGCAATGCCGCGGCCAACTTGAGTTTCAACAGCAACAGCAGCATCGGCCAAACCGACTACTTTCGTTTCCTCACAAAGCTTTCGCTAGATCCTGAACCCAGCTGGCGCAAAAAGGTGGCCAAGGCCGAGGCGGTAAGCGTGTCCCTCCCCTCCCTACCCTTGTTGTCGGCTCCCCCCCCCCCCCCCCCCCCCCCCCTTCAACATCAGCGGCTGGAAGCCAAGCTCCTGGCGATCGAGTGGGCGCGCCTGCGATTGATGCGCAAGATGTGGCAACGGTGGTCCATTGGGCTCGTGGTTGAGGACATGGTCGCCAAGGGCACGCTGACTCGATCACAGGCGCAGCATCGCATGGTCTCGGATGGTCGCTGGCAGGCTCCACCGCTGCCGGATGCCGTACCCGAGGACCTCGAACGCATGGAGACCGCCAGCAACGCAGACAGCGAGTATTTTCTGAGCAAAAACAGCATGATTGTTATTGACGACTGGATGGACGACGGGCGTGCATCGACAACAAACGACAACCTTGGGCTGCGGAGGGAAGATCTGGATGTGTCTGTCGGGACGTCGTCATCACTGGCGACAAATCCGAACGACGATCGACTTCTCCTGGGCCAGACTCTCGCTCAGTGGCACTTGTTTATGCTCAACCGACGCCTCGACCGCTCCAAGAAGCTGCAGCTGTGGATGAAGGTGTGATATTGTGAGAAGAAGAAAAAAGTGACTCATGGCGTGGCCACAACAGGCGGCGTTCTACTGGGAGAAGCGACAGCTGCGACAGTGTTTTGGGCGATGGAAGGACCGGGTACACGATGACACGACGGGCGTGGAGCAGTTGAGACTCTGGCGTGTCTGGAAGAGGTGGCATCTGCTTTCGTTGGGGTTGAAACTGCGTCGCAAGGTCGAGGTAATTTGTCCTTGTTGCTAATGTACTTTTTCATTTACATGTATTTCGTTGACGTTATAGGATGCGCAGAACGAGCGGTTGCTGGCGGAAAGTCTCCAAGTCTGGTCGGAAGCCACGACAAGGTTGCAGTCTATAGGGCATGGGTCAACTTGGCCCGGTGCTCGGACTGATCGTCTGTCCCTCTCTCAACGCGGTCACGCGGCCTTTGCTGTTGCACAACACCTGCGTGTTTCCATGGCGTTCAAGCTGTGGAAACACTTGGCAAGTTTGAGTGGGCGTCTGCAGCTGCACAGGCGGTAAGCGCACCTTGAATAATGCACAGCTAAACATTTGTTCGTTAAACAGAAATACGCTCGCTGTGGCTGCTCAGAAATGGCAACAGGTATTGGTTGCAAAACGCAGCGCTAAAGCTGCGCAACATTATCTCGCCAACATTCACACTATCCGATTGTTCCAGGCGTGGAGGAGGCAAACTGGTATTTCGTATCGCGTAGCCGAAACGTCCTCGATTTTTATGTATTTTTATTTTATTTTAGAGCTTCGGCTTTTGCAGGGTCGTGCCAAGGACAGCCTTGATGCTCGTGCAAAATGTGCTGTCTGGGCGGCATGGAACGACCGATTACGCGATACTGTGCGCACTCAACAGACCCGTGCGATCTCTCGAAATGCACTCCAGAAACAGTCCTTCGTCACATGGCGTCTTGTTGTCCAGGCGAGGCAAACCCTTCGCCAACGCCTTGAGAGGCTTGCCAGGGCTACCTTTGGGCGGTGGTACTATTTAATAAACCTTTTTTTTTTTCCTTCTTTAGTTAAAAAAGAGAGAAAACAGGGTCAAGCACGTCCAAAAACGAAAGCGGATGCGATTCGTCGTGCAACGATTGAGCAAGCTGCTCGTCTTTTCGCCACAGGATGCGTTTAATGCGTGGAAGGCTCAACTTGTCCACAAGCAGCACTTGGATCTTCTCGTGGGCGACTATGTGGCCAAGCGCCGTCGCGTACATGACACCGCTACGGTATGGCTGTTCCGTGCTGCGTCATATTAATTCAATGCGAAAGGTTGCCAAAATCTTCCACGCATGGCAAGAGCGTGCTGCACTACTTCACGAAGCCGAGATCCAGGCAATTGTGTACAACTTTGTCCAAGTCATGTCCCGGACGATGGTCCACTGGCGCCACCGCCTGCGCCAGCACAACTTTCAGTCGTTTTTGGCCCACGAGCATGTAATAAATCGTAACAATGCGAGTGTACTTATCGCAGCTACTGTTGCAGGCGCGCACGCACGCAGTCACGGTCATATGGAAAGGGTGGCGGGTCCGCTTCGCAGCCGCTCAGCAGATGTTCGAGGCCGCTGATGCTTTCCGCCGAAAGTCCTCCCTGGGAAAGACACTGGCTCTCTGGCAACACCGCTCTTTTGATGCACGACAAGTCAAGCTCCGTGCGCTGTGGAGACGACTATCTGCAAGACTGCTGTCGCGTACTCGTCTGATCAATGTGCAACTGGATCGCCAAACACGCGCGCACGTCCTGGCCACGATCACGTCTGTCCTCCTCGCTCGGCACTCGGACCAGGAGGACTTTAGTGAACCATGCACATTCGAACAAGCTCGTCTGGATGTCCTTGCCGAGTCGTACAGTCGCCGTCGACTCGCTCGCGCTGTCTTTGCATTTGTTAAAAAATAGATACACGCACGTCGTTATTATTTGTTATTTATGATCAATCGGAAAAAAAAGAACAACACTGGGTCTATTTGGATTTCTTGGACTCCTTGGACTTGCTGTAATCCTTGGCAACGAGGTAATCAAAGTAGATTTGGATGATAGTTGACACGATCTAGGATGTGCATTTGAACGTGTAAGTCCCCATATAATAATTAGAACACGCATACCACTAGGATAGGAGCGATGAGGACCTCAAACAACGTGTTGGATCTTGGGCTCACGCCTATTTTTTGAACGTTTATATTCCTGTATGTTTTTTTTTTTTCTTCTTGTTCGCCTCGTACCGTTTCCAATAACTCGGAGCATGTAGCCGTTGAATTCGGATGTGATGGCAAACTCGCCCTTCTGGAGACCCTTGAAGAGGGCCTTGGTTGCCTCCTCGGCAGAGAGGACGTCAGAGGTTCCTTCGAGCTCTGCGGTAATAGCCGGCTTGAGTTTGTTTTCTTCCTTCAGTCCTTCCGTGTCCATTGCTATATTTGTTTAAAGCATTAAAGAAAGATGTCATTCATGTGTGCGTGGGCTTGACATACTGGGGGGATAAAACATTGAGATTCGGATTCCGTGCGGCGCAAGCTCGTTACGCAGCGCCTCAGCCAGTCCTCGAAGTGCAAACTTGGACGGGCAGTACGCGCTGTACCCAGCAAATGCGATGAGTGCGGCAACGGACGACACCAGCACGATGTCTCCCTTGATGCCGTTGTTCCTCATGATGTTTGCAGCTTCCTGTGCGGTTGTGTGTTCATTAGCGCGCTGAATAAGAAAAGATTGACGATGTGCGTACGTGCACCGTGTAGACCGTGCCGAGGTAGTTGACGTCCATCTGGCGGCGGAAGACGTCGGGCGTGACATCAAGAAACATGCCCGGGAGTGCAAAGCCTGCGCACGTGAACACAAAGGAGGGCGGACCGAGTGACGCGGTTGCCTGACGAAGCGTCTTGACGACGGCGTCCTGGTTGACAATGTCCACCGAGTAGACCTCGACCTTTTGGCCATCAAACGTGCACATGTGGTCCAACTCTGCCTTTGCCTTGTTGAGCACGGCAACGTCGCGCGCGAGAATGGACACACTCGCTCCGTGCTCGACGACATACTGCGCGACCGCCCTGCCCAGTCCTTTGCTGCCCCCCGTGATCACGACGTGCTTGTTCTCAAAGTCGAGCGTCCGGCTGGTCGGCCACAGCAGCGCAGTCAGGGCAGCGCCCACAGCACTTGCGCCCACCGTCGTGCTCGAGGCGAGCGCCCACGCATTTGCAATCGCAGCGGCTGCCATAGGTGACAAACTTTAAAAAATGGAGGGCGGACCATGAAAAGTCAGACGACATGGTGAAAATCAAAGTGCACTCTTTTCACTGTTCACTTTTCCCTTGACTTTGCACTGAATGCATTGACCTAATTTCGCAGCAGTTGTGCACTCGAGGCTACAAAAAGGTTCACTAGTGAACAGAGTAACGATAGAACTGCCTCGAGTTCTACACATTAAGCAATTTAGCGAGATTGAAAGAAACAAAACTTCTTACCGTCATATCAAGTTCCTTCCTTTGCATGTTGCGGATGAGACGCTCGGCCGCTGCATCTTCGTCACGTTGCTTCAAAGCCGATGTGACGTAAGCCGACAGAAGGGGGGCTTGGAGGGTGAAGAGACCGTAGAGTTGGGTTTGTTCCCTGTCTCGTCTTGGAATCGTGCCTTTGGAGATGATCTTGTCGACCTCAAAGAAAAAGGCGTTTGCGTGGCTGTGTTCGCTGACGATGCTCACCGTCCCCATCGACGAGGACGACAGCACGACATTCTTGACGGGATCGATGATGTGAATGCCCTCGCAGTTGACACCAACGCGGACGTGCTGCCCCTTGTTCTTGGCGTCCTCGATGTAGCTGCGACGCTTCGAGCCCTGGCAGTTTTTTTTTTTTGTTTGTTTGTTTTTTGTGCTGTGATTTAAAATTTTTTCCTGATGCCGAAAAGAAATACCTTGAGGTTGGTAGAAATCATCTGCGCGGTGAAAAACGTGGCTCCATAAAACTGCCACAGGCGCACGCACTGCAGGAACAGCAGGTGGTTGATAAAGTCGCTTTGGTAGGCTTTGAGCTTCTGGAACTCCTTCAGGACCTTGGCCTCAAACTCGTCCTTCTTGAACGCCGAGGTGATGAAGGAAGGGAGCATGTCCTTAAAGTCGTCCGTGTGTCTCAAGAGGTAGCCGGGCACGTGGACTTCGGGATTGTAGTCTTTGAGCATCAATTGAGCGCGAACAGCGCACAGGTACACAGCCTCCTCCTCGCTGAAGACGTACACACCCCGGTGGACGTTGAACATTGCCTAGAGTTTTGGTATAAAGATTAGGGGATGCGAGTTTAGGGACACGAGTGTTGCTTTACCTGCTCACACAATAGGCTCACTGCAGCGGGGTCGCGGATGCGTCGTTCTACAGTTACCGAAAGGAATGCCCATCGCTTGAAAACAATCTCGTAAGCGGGGGTCGGGTCAGACGGATCCAGGGCGATAAACTTGCGGACCTGTTTGCAAACATGAGGGGATTGCTTCTTCTTTTTTCAAAAAGAAAAAAAAAGAATACTTACCAGCTCAGGCCATTCTTCATTGAGCACCTTCATCTGTTGATGTGGCTCCAGTTGCAGTTCTAAGTGGAGAAGCTTTAGCGCCCGATAAAAAATAAAATAAATTTTTTTGTGCGTGTGTGTTACCGAGTTGATTCTCAAATGTGATCCCAAACTGTTCGGTTTGCATCCACAGGGAAAAGCATTTGATCAGATCTTGGCTGTACTTGGGATCCTTGCCGATTTGCAATTTTTCGCCCACAAGGCTGGCAACACGCGAGGACGCAAGATTCTCGTTGATGTTGAAAGCCATATTCCGCAATCCGTCGATGCAGCGCACTCGCAAGAGATTCTTTGGCTTCTAAAAGTACAAAGATTGCATAAATTATGGCAAACACCAAAAAGTACACGTACGGCTTCAAGATTCTTGACTTCGGCAAGCGTCCGGATAGCAAACTGGAGATTCCGATCCTCCCAGTTGAGCTTGGCAAGCAGCGGGGACTCGAACATGTCCAGGATGCGACATTTGGTTGGATCGTGCAACTTTTTTGTGTGTTTATCATTGTTATTGTTGTTGTTTTTTTCCGAAGGCTGCACTTTACCTCCTCCTCGACGAGGACATAGTCCGTAATGATCTGATCGGGAATGCCGTACTTGCCCAGCATCATTTGGATCACGTCGCTTGTCTCTGTGTCCGAGGAGACGATGAGGGTTTTGTACTGTTCGGATGTGCGCAAAACGCCGCCGTAGACTAGAAGAAAAAAAAGGTTTTTTTTTTGTTTTTTTTTTTTGGGCATCAGGCTCAGCATTTCCGATCAATAAGATACCTCGAATGGGACCCTCAGGATACTTGGTCGTAAGACGAATTTTCCTGATGTTTTTCCTGCTTTTTTCGTGCGAGCTGCGGATAGGCGTCGGAAACAGCTGACAGTACAAGAAAAATTAGACAAACTATTAAAAAATGCATACCCCAATAGGAAGAGGGGCCGCAGTCGTTGGAGGTGGAGGGCGCAGGCCTGTGTCGAGGGACTCTGACCGCTTGTGCGCGTTCAACCCATTGCGGAGATGCTTGGTTCGCAGGTCGTCGTGGCTCGTGCTGCCCTCGCCTTTGGAGGATGCAATCGGTGTTTGTTGCCCTTGTTGCTGCTGAGGGTCCGACTGCTGCGGTTGCTGTTGTTGTTCTTGGTGCTGAGTTACTGTGGCATCGCCAACGGACGATGATGCGGCGTTGGCACTGGACGACGACGAACCGGAGTCAGCAGAGCTTGGCGTTTCCTGCGCCTGGTCGGCAAAGGACGGCGTTTCCCCACGGCTCGAGGTTTGTTCGTTGTCCACGACAATCGTCAGATCTTGCGCAGTGTCTACGTCGTCAGTGTCCTGTATTGCGGGGGTGAGTGATGAACGCCTCAGAGAAAGAAAAAAAAAGGGGGGAAGGGCACGATACATCCTCAAACTCGAGACGCATATTCAAAAACTTGTCTTGTCCATCGTCTTCATCGTCGTCCACAATGCGGAACGTGTCAAGGTTATTGACGACCGATGGTGGTTTGGCGCTACTGCAGTTTGAAAAAAAAAAAAGGAAAAAAAAAAAGAACATTTTATTTTTATTTTATTCTTCTTTCTGGCTCATACTTTTCGCGAAGACGGACCGTGCCAGAAATGCGAGCCGACCCCACAAAGGTGTAAAACTGGCTGCTAAAATCGGCATCTTCGTTTTCTTTGAATGTGGCGTTCGCGGCTGAAAAAAAAAATTTTTTTTGTTTACTTTGCGCACTTCTGAGCGTATAAATACCAAGGTCCGCTTTCTTCAAGTGCATGGAGCGCATGGTTGGTCGTTGCGGTGCGCCGAAATCAATCTCCTCGTACTTGGCACCTAAATTGTCCAAAATTTTGTTCAAAAACAGCTTTGCATTGCTTGCTGTGATACCTCTTGCGAGAGGGGGCAGCTTTTGAATCGCCGATCGGATGGCGACGAGCCAGTTTGAGCGAACAGCTGCGCTGGTCATGATGATGACTTCCTTCTTGTCGAGAGCAATGGCAAAGCAGGCATAGTTATCCAAAACCTCCACGCTGGTCGACTTTCCAATGCGAAATGTCCCGACAGTCTCCTTGAGCTTGGCTTCACGCTTGACCAGTAGTTTCCCGTCGTTGAGCGACAAAAACAAGGGGACGACTTGTTCGTTTTGTTTTCGGAGGACATAGCCCGCGTACCGTCCCTCGTTTAGCTCACCACTAAGAGATTCCTGTCAAAAAAAAAAAAAAAAATACAAGAAAGAAACAGCAGCATACCCTTGCGTCGCGCCCGAATAGTCGCCATAACCTTTGTTTTCGTACAAGTCGAGGATGTTGACGACCATGCGGATTGCCTCCTGCGACAGCAAAGCAGTTAGAAACACTCTGCTTGTTGTTAATGATTGTATTCGTACGGCTTTGATCGAGCCAATCCAGTCCGAGGCGTCTTCTTGCGACTCTGCGCCGAGCACAAACGACTTCTGGCCCTCCGTCTCGACCTTGAAAGGAAAGTATTTTGGCCCTGTGAGCTCGTATACGCGGGTGAGCGGGGTAAACTGCAAGCATCATTGATATCAATGTTAACAGCAAGGGTCGATCGATGGGCAATTACGTCGTGAGATCGCTCCCGTCCTCGGCTAGAGTAGGAAATCTTGTGGTCGTATACACTACGTGAAACAGGACCAATGAGACACAAACGTGGACGAAAAGAAAGAAAGAAAAAAATGCGCCGTACGTAAAGTAGCGCTGCACAAAGACGTCTCCATCGGCAAGCATGAGAACACCTTGTGTTGTTGTTTCCAGTTATATTACAACGCATGAGTATCCGGTTCGTTACCCTCACGGTAGTTCTCCTCGGACTCGTCACAGACCGAGTACTTGCGCTTGGAGTAGGCCGTCATATCGTTTTGGCGGGTGAGGGGGACCTATTCGCTTCAGCCTCTAGGGATAATGGACGTTAGACCACTGGGACGAGGTCGAGGTCGACAAAACGCGTGCGAGTGTACACAATCGTCGCCCAAAGTCTGCCATAGCTCTCGCGCAAGCAATAAAGCAAAAGTTGTAGAGACGACGCGCCAGTAAGCACACTGCGCAACCAAAGACTGAGTCGGAGACCCTGGCAGCACGCCATGGCGCGGTCGTCATGCGACCAGCCGGCTGTATTCGTTCGCGTGCACAGATCATCGACACAAAACAAGTCGAGAGTAAGCGAAAACAAGCTCGAACCGCCGCCGAAAACCAAACGCACCCACAAAACAAACACCAGACAGCGCCCGCGCAACAACCTGGCCTCCTTCCTAGGCACGCAATCCCTGCGCACGCAAACTCAAGACAGAGAGCTATAAATAACACCCTCCATTTTTTCATGTTCCGTGCCCAGCCCATATGGTGCGTCAAACACAAAATTTTCAGCGAACGCTAAACCCTGAGATTCTTACCCAGTCCTTCGAGCACATAACTAAAGCATCAGAGGCTCCTCTAGCAGGACTGGAGCCATCGCCGCACGTGACGATATCTGTTGAAAACGCGTCTCCAAAAGCACTTGAAAACGTGTCATCTGGGAGTGTCCGACGGAAATCGGCACCGGGCGTGCTTCTGCGCACAAAGACGAGCGAGCGGATCGAGGATGGCAAACTGTGGCGAAACAAACTCGTGTTGGTGATGGTGGGGCTACCAGCGAGAGGCAAGGTGCGTTCCTCCGTCTTTCTCTTTCTGTTTCTGTTTTTATTTATTATTTTTTTTTGAACTGTTTATTGCGCATTCAGTCGTACATTTCCAAAAAGATTGGCCTGTATGCCAACTGGCTCGGGTACACGGCCAAGACCTTTAATGTCGGCAATGAGCGTCGTGTGGCTGCCAAGGGCCAACAGCAGTCTGCAGACTTTTTCGACGCAAACAACCGCGACGCCAAGTCGGTCCGTGAGCAGCTGGCGTTCACGTTGCTGGACCAACTGCTGGATTGGCTCAGGCGGGAAGGAGATGTGGCCATATTTGATGCGACAAACACAACCAACGATCGCAGAACCAAGATTGTCGAGCGATGCAAGCGCGAGAGTGAATTTGTCAATGTTGTCTTTGTCGAGTCTGTCTGCACGGACCCCGAAGTTCTCCATTCAAACTTTCAGCAAAAGATTGCCATGTCGCCCGACTACCGGTACGAAGGGTCCTGCATACTTTTTTTTTTTACAAAAAAAAAAAAAAAAAAAAATTCATTCCCTGCAGCAATATGTCGTATGATGAAGCAACCGCCGATCTCGCCAAACGGATTGCCAATTACGAAATGGTCTACGAACCGGTCGATGACGACAAGCTGAGCTACATGAAGTTGATCAACCTTCAGTCCAAGGTATTTACCTGATTGTGCGAGGGAAATACTGAAACCAAAAAAAAGGTGATCAGCAATCGAATTTTTGGGGACCTCGCGCACCGCATCAGCTCCTACGTGATGTGTCTCAATATTGCCAAACGCAAGATCTTTCTTTGTCGGGCAGGCCAGAGCGAGGACCGAGACGATGTCAACAACGTTATCAGGGAAGCAAACAAATTGCGCACCAACTCGGAGCAAGCCGAGTTTACCGGGATTGACGAGATGATGTGTCAGCGTGTGCCCTCGCTCGAGACACTCCTGCCGCCGGCCGACATGAAATTCTGGCATCTGAACGAGGAGGGGAAAAGGTTTGCAGGGCGGCTGCGGAGCTTTGTCGAAGAAAATGTCCCAGACGTGAGCAAGTTCATTGTCTACACAAGTATGCTCCCGCGTGCTCTTGAGACTGTTCAGGTATATATTCCAGCGCTCCTTTTTAATAAAAGAAAGTCTATTCCTCGTGTAGGACATGCCTTTCGAGACGCAACAATGGTCGGCCCTGAACGCTCTGGACACCGGCACCCTTCAACGAAAGTCCATTTATGAGATCGACAAGGAAATGCCCGGTGAGCTCAGCAACTTTTCAAAGGACCCATACCACTACCGCTTGCCCGGAGGCGAATCCTTTGCTGATCTTGTCCGAAGGTACACGAATGGGACTTTCCTTTTGAATTTTGAATTTTGAATTTTAAAACAATAATAATAAAAATTTTTTTTTCTCGATTTAAGGCTCGATCCATTTATCATGGAGCTCGAGCGGCAAACCAGTTCGGTTCTCGTGGTGTCACATCTCACGACACTGCAAGCTCTGTTTGGCTACTTCATGTATGCCTTTCCTGAACGAATCGTTTGCTCACCGTCTGATTTCTGATTTTAGGGGCTGCCCGGTCAATCGGTT
>Ga0302227_10002257_pt1 | contig 13398 bp, 24 predicted proteins | sample II_Palsa_N1_1_FD_193525 | JGI IMG/M metagenome (GOLD analysis project Ga0302227, IMG submission 193525) | Peat permafrost microbial communities from Stordalen Mire near Abisko, Sweden - II_Palsa_N1_1 | ecosystem: Environmental > Terrestrial > Soil > Palsa > Peat permafrost | place: Sweden...
CACCGGTATCAGCACTCTGTGCTTTTTTTTAGTCTTATTGAAAGAAAAACGGAAAACCAGGATACTTTGGCTTTGTCCCGAACGGAATTGTAAACACGGTGGGGCGGGGCTACACGGACTTCACGGCGTCGCTTGTGGCGGCCGGACTGCAGGCGCACGAACTGCAGATTTGGAAAGAGGTCGACGGCATCTTTTCAGCAGACCCGACAAAGGTTGCGCGTGCTCGTGTGCTCACCCAGATTTCGCCCGCGGAAGCCGCCGAGTTGTCCTTTTTTGGCGCAGAGGTCATCCATCCGTTCACGATGGAGCAGGCCATTAACGCGCGCATCCCCATCCGCATCAAGAACACGTTCAAACCAGACGGCCACGGTATGTCATGTTGAAAGCGCTCAAACTAAAAGCAAGAACGAAGGCACGCTGATCCTGCCCGACTCGACAAACGATGCAAACGATTCAGAGGACGAGGTGGGTACGAAGCGGGGCCTTCCTGGTGGCGACGGAAACCACGACGATCTCAAAGCAAGCAAGCGCCACAAGAGCGGCGACGGCAAGGACAAGCTGCATCGCCACCCGACCGCGGTCACGATCAAGTCGCACGTCCTCGTGGTCAACGTGCGCTCCAACCGCAAGTCTCTCGCGCACGATTTCCTCGAGCACATCTTTGCCATCCTCAACCGCCATGGCGTCGTCGTCGACCTCATTTCGACCTCGGAGGTCCTCGTGTCGATGGCGCTGGCTACGTCCAAGGAAAACGAGCTGCAGACCGTGATCAAGGAGCTAAACACACACGGAAAGGTCAACGTGTTTGAAGACATGGCCATCGTAAGCCTCGTCGGAAAGGAGATGCGGCACATGGTCGGTATCGCCGGCAAGATGTTTACCGCCTTGGCCGAAGCCCGTACGCCTTATTTTGTTTGTGGTCGGGTGTGTTCTTTCCTAACAGACAGTGCAGATGTCAATATCGCTCTCATTTCACAAGGCGCCTCAGAGATCAACATTTCATGTGTCATCGCCCAGGCAGACTCGCACAGGGCACTCAACGCCATCCACGACAAGCTTGTCCATCCCGTCGAGCTGCAACCGGTGGTTCCTGAGGACGCCAGTCAACTATAGTGAATATCAAGTGCATATTGCTTCACACTGTCTGTTTTCATATTATATATTTTTTTTTTATTCTAAAAGTGGTTGTTTTTTTTACATGCGCTCAAGGGGCTTGAGGCCAACCAGTCGAATGATGTTACCCAGGGTGATGCGCGCCGATCGGAAGAGAACGAGACGGGCATCGGCGACGGGCTGCTCAGCGCCGATGACGCGCAGGGCCTCGACGGCTGACGAGATCACGTGGCAGAGGTTGAAGGCATAGGTGACCACGGTCGAGGGCTCAAAGTCCTTGAAGGCGATCTTGACGTACTGCGGATACTTGGCAAGGACGTCCACCACGGCGAGGGCAGCGGGCTCGTTGTAGAGCGGCGTGAGGTCGGCGTCCTCGTTGAACGATCCCACCTTGCGCTCGATCGACATGAGACGAGCGTGCGTGTACTGGAGGTATGGTCCAGTGTCGCCCTCAAAGCTGAGCATGCGCGACCACTCAAAGGCATAGTCCTTGAAAACAAAACAAAATTTTTTTTGAAAAGAGCTGCATGGAAACCTCTCGGTACCTTGATACGCTTGGCCGACATATCCTGGATAATGACAGCCGAAAGACCGACAATGTCCGAAACTGCCAGCGGGTCCTCGATCAGGGCGTACTTTTCGGGGGTCTTTTTCATGACCTCATGCATCGAGTCCCTAGCCTCCTCCAGAATATCCTCGAGGAAGACCACTTCGCCTTTTCGCGTCGACATGCCCTTGACCATGCCAAAGGAGACGTGCTGGCACGTCTTGCTCCAGTCGTAGCCCATCTACAGCGGGACGGTCATCCTCCTTTTTCCAATGCAAACCTATACCTCGCCGAGCATGTAGAACAACTGTCGGAAGTGGAGCTCCTGCTGGGCAGCGACGACGTAGATCATCTTATCAAACTTGTACTCTTCGAAGCGCTCGTGGGCGGCGGCGACATCGCGGGTGATGTAGAGCGTGGTGCCGTTCGACTTGCGGATGATCGCGACACCCATGCCCTTTGTGGTCATGTCACAGATGAGAGCGCCCTTGTCGTCCTATGTTCAAGCTGTTTTAGTGGGACCAAACGAGCAGGGGGTCAAACGTGTACAACGAGGAGGTTCTTTGCCTGCATGTGTGCAAGCTCTTTTTGCATTTGGGTGCCGTAGAGAGACTCGCCCGAATACACGTCAAACTCGACGTTCAGACGCGCGTATATCTCCTTGTATTTGGTGATCGACAGGTCACGGAATCGCTTCCACAGACCAAGCGCCTTCTCCTCGCCTGATTGAACAATGCTTTTTTTGGAAAACCAAAAGGAAGAAAGCAGTCTCTTACCGTCCTCCATCTTCTTAAAGTAGTCACGGGCAACATCGTGGATGGTGGGCGTGGGGTCGGCGGGTTGGCCAGCCTTGACTGCTTCATCCCGCGCCTTTTGCTCGGCGTCGGCGTCTTTCTGTAGGGGATTGTTCAAATGAGGGCCAAGAAGAAAAGGAGGGGATGTACGTTGATCTTGACGTAGACTTCAAAGAGATGCTGAATGGGATCCGCAACGAGCTTTTCCTCGGAGCCGTACTTTTCGTAACCAACAGCGAGGAGACCTGTGTTTGAAAACTGTCTTAAACCATTTTTTTTTGGTTTGGTTTGGGCTACGTACCGTATTGCTTGCCCCAGTCACCGAGGTAGTTGATGCGAGTGACATTGAAACCAAAGCCCTTGTAAAGGTTGGCGATAAAGTTGCCGATGATGGTCGATCGCAGATGGCCGGCGTGGAAGGGCTTGGCAATGTTGGGTGAGCTGAACTCAACAATGATGGACGCGTTCTTGCCCTCGTTGCTGAAACCGTAGGCGGAGCCCTCGGCTGCGATCTGCTTAAGGACCTTGTTGACCAGGGTGACCTTGTTGATCTTAAAGTTGAGGAAGGGGCCGGCAGCCGCTGCCGAGACAACGTCCTCGTTAAACACGAGCTATTACAACACAAGAGAGATGAGTGCCAAACTTGAAGTGGTCTACCTACCTTGGACATGATCGTCTTGGCAAGATCGGCCGGGTTGCCGTCGACCTTTGCGAAACGCTTGAGCGAGGGGACGGGCACGGCAATGTCTCCGTTCTTGGGGTCGCGGGGCTCTTCGAGGATGTCGAGCAGGTTCTGCTTTGTGATGGATGCGGGGATCGCACCCGTGTTGAACACGACCTCGGCCACGGCCACGCGGTACGAGTCGAGTGCGCTCATTGTGCTTTTGTCACCGTCGACGCTGGGGAAGAGCCGGAAGGACTGGTGCGGCAGCTGGTAGGGGTTGTCGCGGTTAGCGGACGAGCCTTTTATGAAGAACCTTTTCGCAAGCGAGAGGCAAGAGGAGAGGGAGGTGGGGGGGGGGGGTGGTGCCGGGCGCAGCAGTCGTCGAGGCAGCACCGACAGCATAAACCAGCACGGTGTAAGGGAAGTGATGCCACGTGGGGGATGCAACACATGGGCACGGAACACGCGCAAATGGGCGTTCGTGCTATTTTTGCAATCGCACGGTCGCACAGTCGCACGGTCAAGATGACGACGGCAGAGCTCCAGGCCAGGTGCACAGCCCTGGAGGGCAAGCTTCAGCAGGTTTGTCCCGCCCCCCCTCCAGGTCTCTTTATCGTGCGGCTAAAAATAAACCTGCACGCGATGATTCAAGGTAAAGGAGGTGGCCAGCCAGGCGCTGAGGACGCTGCAGGAAGAGCTGGAGCAGCAGCGCAGGGCCACTAGGGACGCGACGGCGCGCGTGGGCGAGCTGGAGGCCAGTCTGGCTGCTGCTGCGGCGGCGGCGGCGGCGGCGGCGGCGGCGGCGGCGGGGCCCCTGCCTAGCGAGGCTGCGCAGATTGAGGAGAAGGCGCGCAAGGTCAAAGAGTGGGTGACCAGAAAGGTAACTCAGCGGTGGGCTGCTGGCCGCGGCAGCTGCTAACAGGCGACTTGCAGATCATGGAGTTGGAGCAACGTGCGCGCACAGACAGCCAACAGGTCCTCGCCGCCACCGAGCGTGCCGTACGCGCAGAGCAGGATCTCGCGTCGGCCAACGAGAAGATAAAGCTGTTGGAGGCCCGGGCTGCCCAAGGGATGACGACCACGTCGGCCGCAGACCACCAGAGGACACCCAAGTTTGTCAGTGTGCCGCCCAAGCAGATCGTGCCCAACCCGAACCGGCGCTCGATCTTCCTGGAAGGATCGCCGAGTTTGTCACCTCCACCTCCCACGACGGCGGTTCCGGCCGTTCCCAAGCAGTTTGCGACCGTCGGTGGCCAGCTCCAGGCTGGCGCTGGCTTTAGCGAAGCTGTAAGCGTGATGTCTCTCTTTTGACTTTTCTCTCGCTAAGCACAACGAAACAGGAGGTCTTGCAACGCAACGTCAGCCAGATGAAGCGCGAAATCAACACGCCCGCTGGAGTGCCTGGCATGCACCACGGCTATTTGATGAAGCAGGGCGAAAAGGTCAAGGCGTGGAAGCAGCGCTACTTTGTCTTGCGAAATCGCAGACTGTACTACTACAAGTCGGCCGAGGACTTTACCAGCGGCGACCTCCTCGGTTGCATCTCCCTGTCGGGTCTCCGCAGCGTCTCGCTGTCTGATGCACAGGACCCCAAGCACCCGCATGCCCTCGAGATCCAGACAGCCCAGCGCACGTACCTCCTCAGCGCCGCCTCGCATGCCGAGGCCGCCGAGTGGGTGCGCATCCTCCAAAACATCCTCAAACGCAGCGTATGTTTTTTTTTTTTTGTCCACTCCAAAAGTTCTCAGCTAATCAGTCAACGATAGTCCGAGTATATCCCTCAGGGCATGTCCGCTCATGGCATACGTGTGGCCACCGATGCCACCGCCGTCCAGGGATGGCTGCTCAAACACAAGCGCGGCTTTTCCGTCTCTCGCTGGTTTGCCCTGCAGAAAAACATGCTCGTTTTCTACAAGTCGCCTTCGGTACCGTACAATTATGTTTCTGGTTGCCATTGCTAAACTTGAATTTAAACTGTTTCCGCAGGACGTGACCCCTCTCGGATCGATCGCCCTCAACGACGTGCAGTCGGTCGAAGTGATCGACCCAGCAGACCAGTCCGATGCCGAGGACGCCACCGGCGAACAGGAAGACCATGCGTACTTTGCCCTCCACATGCGTGACCTGAAGCCCGAACCAAGCGCGGCAAAGTCCCACGTCCCCGACTCGTACTATTTTGAGGCTCTTTCGCGCCACGAGATGGAAAAGTGGGTCTACCATCTCATGGTAAATTATTTGTGTAGAAAATTATTTCTTGACGGTCGTATGTGCGCAGGTCGTCGTCAATGAAGATTCAGAGCTCGGCACCGAGACCGAGCAGCTCCTGAGCGAGATGGGCTTGCGATCCACCCGTCCCGTCGATCCCTCCCAATTTTACCAGGACAAGCCCATCCTCACGTTTTCAAGGGTAAAAAAAAAAGAGAAAAAAAAAGAAGTTACAAAGAACTCAAATGCACCATTCCCCGTCAGAACCAACTGTCTGGTTCCCTCACAACCCTCTCGTCGGAACGGCTCAAGGCGGAAGCATGCGACATGTTCAAATGTACTCTTTTTTTCAATTTATTTTTTTGGAACTCGGAACCTACTAATTTCCACCGTGTGTTTGCACTTAGCGATCCAAATGTACTGTGGCACCGTCATCGATCAGATGGGCGTGGACTACCACGTCGCCCTCGCCCAGTCCATCGTTCGCAAGGCCTTTTCCGAGCCCGAGCTGCGCAACGAGCTGTACCTGCAGCTGATCAAGCAGACAACCAACAATCCCTACCCCAACAGCGCTCTGTCCATCCAGTGCTGGCAGCTCATTGCCATTGTGTCGGGCGTGTTTGTGCCCACACGTCTTGTCCTGCCATACTTTAAGCAGCACTTGAAGAAGCATCAGCGCAAGGAGTCGTCCATTCGCGTTTTTGCCCAGTATGCACAATACGCCCACGACTCCACCGCGCGCTATGGCAACCGTCGCAGCACCCCCTCTCGCTTTGAGATATCATCTGTCCTCATGGTAGCTTGGACGTACTCTTTTCTTCATTTATTTAAATTTACTTGTTGCAGATCCAAGACACGATGACCCCAGAGCAGATCAAGGAACCGTTCAAACTCGAGATCAGTATCGCCACTGGTTCGACCGTCGAGGTCAGCTTTGGCGTTGGCGACACGGTCAAGGACATCCACAGTAATTCTTACTCTTGGTTGGTCTCCCTTTTTATGACGCGTGCTTGTAATACTAGAGCTCCTCTTTGCCTTGCTCGATCTCGAGCCCACGGCGACATTCCCGTCAGACTATGGTCTCTTTATGAACCATCCTCAGCGCCCCAACAACGAAATCCACCTGCTGCCACACGAAAACCTGCTTCACGCCGTCGCGTTCTTTGACGAGCAGAAACGCCTGGTCAAGGTCTTTGACAAGAACATCCCCGCGATGGCGAGCTTGCCCGAGGACTTGCGTCGGCACAACATTGCTCTCAACCTCACGTTCAAGATCTGGATCGTGACCGTTGAGGCCAGCCTAGGTGGCAGCACCAACACCCTTTCCTCGCAGTCGGGTCTCATGCATGTCGATATCAACAACGTCGGTCCTGCGGACGCCTGGTTCAAGAATGCCTCCACCAGCGAGCGGGCGTTCTTGTTTGCCCTCGCCAACAGCGACGTCGTCCTGGGACGGTTTGGGCTCGGCGAAGATGCGGCGTGCACCATCGCAGCACTGCATGCGCAGATCGAGTATGGAGACCACTTCCCGCTCGTTCAAAACTTTGACCAGGGCAAGCTCATGTATGCTTATCTTTTTTTTTTTTTTATGTTTCTATTTTTAATTGCGATCTTTAGTGCTGCCCTCGATCGATTCTTCCCTGCCAAGGACAGGCCCACGAGCCCCGGCGACACTCAGCGAATTCTTGGAAACATCAGCGCCAAGTGGGCACAGCTCCGTACACGCACCAACGTCGACTGCATGAACGTGTACTTTGCCCATGCCAGCCTGTGGCCACTTTTTGCCAGCGCCTGGTTCGAGGCAACCCAACTGTTCTCCGACAAGCTTCCTCAGAAAGTCCTCATCGCCATCCGCTACAACGGTCTCTTTGTTGTCGACCCCAAGACGATGGTAACTTGTCGTTCATAAATTTTGTGGACTTATTTTCTTTTTTTATGCAGGCCATCTACCTCTCGTTCAATTTTACCCAGTTCAACAGTTTTGGCAATTCGACCGATCAGCTGTTCTCGCTCGTGGTAGACAAGAAGCCTCTCGGTGGCCTCCAAAAGATCTCGTTCCGTCTCGAGTGGGGGGCTTCACAGCTGACGCAACGTGTCAGTGGGCACATCAACGCCGTCCTGCGCAAGCTTGGCACAGACTCGTATGCGGCAAGCATCCGCCAGTCCAACTTGATTGATGATCCGGCTGTGGGATCCTCGTCCTCAAGCCCTCCGATTCCGGCAATGTCTTCGGCCTTTGTTGCCGGTTCATCGTCGTCATCGTCGGTCCCTTCGACTTCGCCCCCAGTCTCGAGTCCGATTGCTTCCTTTACGGCCGCGTCCTCGTCGTCAGCGGCCGAGGCAACATCGTCAGAGGGTGTCGATTATGTCTCCATCCCTGCCTCCTCGGTCGATCGACTCGGGTTTTACAACTTTTCCATGTAGGACTGACAACAAAACGGAAAGAAAAAAAAAATTCACTCCTCAATTATTTCTCCTTCTGTACGGAATTATTTTGTATTTTTTTGGCGCAACAAAAAGAATTATCTTACAAGAGTTAGCGGGTCGTGGGGATTGGCGCACGGTCGAGTCGGTTGATCCTCTCGACAAACTCGGACACTTGCACGTACTCTGGGGCCATGTCATTGACGTACGAGCCGAGGTCGTTAAAGTAGAGGTACTCGAGTTCTTGGGAGATGCCATTGACCTTGGCGATGAGGTCGTCGCGCTGGGCCTCGTCCAGGTTGGGGTTGCGCGCATTCAGCTTTAGAAAGTAGATCTGGCAGAGGCGGCGGGTGAGGCCGACGCGGGCTTTGGACGTGATGGTGCGTCGTCGGTGAAGCTCTGTGATGGCTGTCTCCGTGTTCCAGGGCAGGAAACCTGTGCTGAACGAGACAATGTTGACGGCAAAGACGAGTAATTGCTGGGCCAGCTTGGCCCGCTTGTAGATCATTTCAGACTCGTCCGCGAGGTGGTACACGTCTGACTGGCGAAGCGAGTTGAGGAAGAGCCGTGCAAGCGTAGGGCCATTTTTGCGCACAAACTCGTACGCCCACTCGCGGTGCCGTTGGTAGAGCGCGCCGTGGTCGTTGCTCCAGATCAGGTCGCATTGCAGCCACGACAGAAGCTCGTTGCGTGCCTGTTGAAATTTGTCCATCGACGACAAGCCATCCCGAAGCGATTCTGTTCGCTTTTGGAATGTCAACACGCCCTTTGGTTTGGGAACGCCTTGACTGTCGAGCTCAAAGCCGCTGTCCAAAAAAAAAAAAAAAAAAGAGATTTAAATTTTCAACGATACCTGATTGATCGGGAACGTACAGGACAAAGTTGATAATAGTCCACTCAAAGTGCACGAGATGGGAGACATGGAGCGACTTGCGCACCGACTCCTCCGATTCGACGATATTTGACTGGCGAAAATCGCCCTGCACATCGCTGGTGATCACGTCGTACTCAATGTCTGATGTGGGACCCATCGTGCCGATACTCAGCGAGCCCAGCGCAACCAGCGACATGCGAATCACCGGCCTGCTTTGGAAAGCCATCGCTAAGAGACACACAATTTAACTACTACCGCACTAAACTACACGGCCTTTTTTTACCTTCTTCGTACATGTCGTGCAGAAGCGACATTGTGCCCGAGGAAAATTTTTTGAGGTCGTCCATGACCGTGGCCTGGCTAAACTTTGCACTCTGCTTGAGCAAGTGGAGGCGGCGCACGTACTTGCGCCAGGGGTACTCAAACTCCTCGGTCTGCATCTGCACGGGCATGCCCTCGACGTTGACCACCTTGCGAAAGTAGTCGGTCATCTCCTTGAGAATTTTCAAGCGGATGTCGGTGGTGGCCTTGTTTGTGAGGATCGAGTACGAGGCTGCACAGCAGGTGTATATATGTATTTTTTTTTAAATAGAAACAGAACACAAACGCGTGCTTACACATGGCCATGCGATGAGCGCCAATACCGGCCAGACGTTGGAAGATGGGGCGCGCCGAGTCGTTGAACTTTTGGAAGTCTGCCTCGACCTCCTCTGCATTCCTGTCCTTGTTCACCTTGGTTACCTTGTCGGCGAGGTCGGAGATGGCGAGATAAAACATTCCACTATTTCGCCCGTAAAAAAAAAATAAAGAACATAGTAGTCTCTTTTGTTCCATACCCAAAATAAAGCGTCTCGTAGCGGTCGAGAATGCGGAAAATGTTGATGACCTCGGGCTTTGTGCTGTCCAGGATACACGTGGGCGATCCATCCTTGGCGAGGGCTGCTGCGACCGTTTCCTTTTGGATCATGTCGCCAAAGATATCGCAGTAGCCACTCAAGTGGCTCTCAATCAGACGGAAGTAGGCGCCGTGGTCTTGCGTGGCCTTGTCCTCTGAGCTACTGCTCGCGCCCGCCTCTTTCTCCGGGTACAGCTTGTTGAATCGGTCAAAGACCTTCATAAAGTCAAAGTCGCCCGATCCCTTGGCGGCAAAGTTCCACAGCTTGTGTGCGAGGTGTGAGTCGATGTGCTTGTGTCCGTACTCGAGCAGCAGCTTGATCACCAGCTCGCGCGTCTTCACGTCGGCGACCTGGTCAAAGTCGCCCTTGGCCTCCATCGCGGCCTTCTGGATCTTGGTGCCGACGTCGACCACGAGCGTGATGATTTCCGTGACCACTACGTTTTGTTTTGTTTTTGTTTTTTTGTTGTTGTTGTCTACGGAAGCGGTTGGGTGTGTTTGATACCAGTCGACTCGGTCGCAACGGTGGCATAGTACGCAGGCAGTGCGCCCGTCATGTCATCGTTCATCTCGCCATCCCACACCTTGCAGATCTTCTCGAGGTTGTCCGGAACCAGCAGCACATGACAATACCTGCCCTCCGTCAAACGGTCGACAGGTCAGGTGGATTGGATTTTGGTTTGGGTGGCGGGGCTCTTACTCGTTGAACGTCTCCTTCTCGAGCTTGACCTGCTGCGACGTCTTGATCTTGGGCGGCATCGACGTGTTGTGTGTTCCTCCCCCCCTTCTGTGCAATGTAATATGGTGCACACTGCTAAAAAGATGTCTACCTGCGGGTACGACAAAGGCGACGCGATCAAGATGCCTGTCCAAGGTGCCGTCGATCGCATGGTCGCTCGTGGCTGGATGCACAACGACCTCCATTGGCGGCATGTTGGCTTCTACGAGGATGCCTCCGCCACAGTGAAGGACCTCTTCTATCGACCTCGACAGCGCGGCCAAGATCCGGCCGACTGATGCGCAAGCCGCAAAGCGAGCGATGTCGGCCAGGCTTGGGCTTTGACACCGGGGCGGCACGGGCGAGTGAGATGAGATGAGAAAAAAAGAACTGAGGTCGAAAAAAATTTTGAAAAAAAAAAAGGTGAAAGAACTCAAAAGAAAGATGTCGATGTCGGTGACGTCCCTCATTCGCCGGCTCGACCAGCTCAAACGCGGTGGCGAGCGCAAGGGTGATTTGGACGGCGATGCGGTCGAGTCGACGCGGGCCCGTCTGCGTGACGTGGCTACCGATGCGCTCCGCACAGACCTCGTGGCTGCGGACGACGTCAAGACAGAGGACGCGCTGTGGAACTACTGCTACTACCAGCCCTTGCAGGTGCTCAAGCGATCGGCTGCTGGTGCTGATGCTGGTGCTGGTGCTGTTGAGGGAGAAGGAGGAGGGGGAGGAGGAGGAGAGATTCAATCGCTGCTCAACGAGGCCACGGGCACGTACCACTTTCTGCTGAGCTGCTTCAACGACGACGGTGCTGTTCCTGCCGGTGCAAGTTCTGAGGCCACCAGCACTGTCGCGGCAAAGCAAAGGACGGATGCGTTTGTGGGCAAGTGCCTTATTCGGCTTGGCGACATAGGTAGCTCTTCCTTTGGTGTCTTCTATTTTCGGGTTAATCTGTGTTTTTGGCATAGCTCGCTACAGAACGGACATGGCCGGTGCACCAGCGCAGATCGCAAAGGTCTACTACGAGACGGCTGTCCGATCGCCAGAGGCAGCTGCTCGTGCGTTCAACCAGCTGGCCCTTGTGAGCAAGGCAAAGTTTTCGCTCGAGTCGTTTGCGTATTATGCCTGCAGCCTCGCGGACGACCCTACGTTGACGATGGCCGCTGAAAACATCAAGGGCTTTTGGGCAGTGCAACAGCAGAAGCAGAAGCAGGAGCGGCCTCGTGAAGAAATCACAGGAGCGTTTTTGGCATTTATTCGGCTCGCGTTTGGGTAAATCAAACAACAAACGTAATTGTGCTCATGATGTTGCAGACATCAGCTCAAGGCGGAAGCACTGGCACCTGCGTACGACAAGCTAGAAAGGGCCGTGCTGCAGGGCCCACTTCCGCGGGATAGTCGTGTGCTCGTCCATGTCGTGACCGCCTGGACTGCGACTTGGTACTGCCTTCATCGGCCACACATGGCTCCCTTTGCGGCTGCTGATGCGGCCACGGCCGGTACGGCGAGAATTATTTATTCCAAATTGAATAATTCCATTAGATGTGCTGCTGTTGTATTTGATGACATTGCTGGGGAAACTGTGCGAGAACGAGGCGCAGGCCCACAGCTCCTGCCTCGCTTGCATTTCATGGTTCTGTATGTTTATCCGTGTCCACGGGATTGCGGTGGAAAACTACAACATCCCAGCATTCTGGACTGCTGTGACCGAGCTGGCAAACTCGTTTGTTGGCGACCGATTCCCCCATCTCGTGCAGCAAAAGGAGCCCATACGGTCCGTCGCACCCTCCGCTACCACCACGGCGACTGCGGGTCCACGACGAACCGGCCATGTCCTCCTTGCCAATTTACGTGGCCATGAGGCTGAAGAAGAAGACGAGGAGGAAGACAGTGACGGCGAGGATGAGGAGAAAGACGGTGGCGAGGACGAGGAGGAAGACGGTGACGAGGACGAGGAGGACGACAACGACCAAGGGGACGACGAGGACGATGCAGAAGAGGAGGAGCAGCAGCAAGAACAGGACGAAGAAGAACACCCTGATCAAGCTCAAAATCAAGATGACGAGCAGCAAGATGACGAGCAAGTTGAATTCACCGTTGAAGATGAGAGGCCCGCGTCAAGTAAAAGAGCGATTACTCTGGCTGGTATCTATTCTTTTTTACTCTAGTCTCTGAAACAAAGTGATGGATTAGACATTTACAGAGCTTTCCGTGAAGATTTGCTACGCCAAGCGGTTCCTCAAGAGGCACTGTACTTGGCTGCGTTCCATCCAAAACGTCCCCTCCCAGCAACGATTATTCCTTCTGTGGCAAGCAGGAGCGATGCGAAAAACCACTATGTGCGCTGGCGTCGAGCGGCCGTCGTTAACGTCTGTCTGGGCGGATCCTCGAGCATCGTCTGGGACGGATTGCAAGGAACCTTCAAGTATTTCGACTCGTCCAACGAGACCCGGGAGGAGCGAAATGCGCGCAATATGAAACGGATGGCCGAGCAGCGCCTCAAGACAACGGTGAACCACCTCGAGCGCGACTTGAGACGCCAGACAGCCGAGACCAGGCGAATGACCAAGTTTGTCGGCTCCCACGTGATCGTCGATGCCAGCGTCCTCCTCGGCCAGTTTACGCTCGTCAAACGTCTTGTCGCTTCGCGCCAAGTGATTGTCCACATCCCTCATCAGGCCATCCAATTTCTCGACGACAGCAAAAAGGGCGAGTCCCACGAGAACCGCACGGCTCGCGACGCCATCCGTTTCCTTGAAAAGGAACTCAAGAGCAATCAGTACGGGAAAAAAAAATCGCTATCCAAATAAAAATATTTTTTTCTTTTCCAAAAGGACTGTGGTGGTCGTCCATCCCGCGGTGGACGCACTCTCGCTGCCGCAGCTGTGTGGCCAGATCGCCGCGGATTTGGTCAACGATGAGCAGCAGCCATGCGTGCGGCAAGTGCTTTTGTGGGGCGCACCAATGAGCTTTGCTGGCGATCATCTCGAGCCATCGGGCTGGAGATTAGCAAGCTCGTCCGAAATCCAAGAGATCGCCAGCAAGGGAACCACTATTGGTGCCGAGAAGAGCATCGTCGGTCGTATGCGCGAACTCGGCGATGGCGGCACCAAACGGCCTCGCCGTCGTGGGGGCCAAATAAATTAAAATAACATGACCTTTTAATC
>Ga0302227_10002264_pt1 | contig 13384 bp, 8 predicted proteins | sample II_Palsa_N1_1_FD_193525 | JGI IMG/M metagenome (GOLD analysis project Ga0302227, IMG submission 193525) | Peat permafrost microbial communities from Stordalen Mire near Abisko, Sweden - II_Palsa_N1_1 | ecosystem: Environmental > Terrestrial > Soil > Palsa > Peat permafrost | place: Sweden...
TTGTTCCGATGTCACACCAGTCACCGAGGGAAAGGTTCCGACCGTTCCGGTGATCAGCCCCGAAACTTCGGCAGCATAATCATCACCGTTGCCTGTCGTTTGCGCTCCGCCAGACAGCGAGTTGAGGCGCGACACTTTGCGTGGGAGCGGATGGCTGCGTGGGGCCACCACGTTGCATCCGACCTGCTTCCAAAGGATGCTGGGATACGTGGCGTGAAAGCAGCCCTCCGCCGGCGGCGTGGTGTGCGAGATGTCTTCGCGCCAGCTCGCGCGCGCCTGCGTTTCTGCCTGACTGACAATGTGCTCATCGCCCGCTGCTGGCGCGGCGATAGCGGATGGAAGCCACGCTGCACCGGCAAGGCTTGCGAGAACTGCGACCTGAACCATGCAACGTGCAGCCGGTTTCATCTTCAAATGCATACATCTCTCCCATTGTTTTCGGCTCTGGACCATCCAAGAGTCGACTTCCCAAAACATGTACAGCACCATCAAATGAAACTTTGGAAACGAGGTTTTTCAGCTTTAACCCTGGAATCTATCTCCGCCCAAAAAGACTTGGCTACTGGAGGTTTTTTCAGTGATGCTCATAGGTTGTTGGCGCAAGAACATGCGGAAAAGACACGCATTTGTCTGACCCGACGATCTTGACTACTGGATGGCTTTCAAGGTTCTCTCTGTAGAAATGAACTCACATCACCAACCAGCGGATTTTCCACTTTGCCATTACGACCTTGGCGTCGAGTTCTGCATCGCCCACAAGCTGCAAGTCTTCGAGTCTGCGCGAGGGGAAAGCGCAAGATGATGCGTCGCTTTCTGCAAGCCAGTTCGCATTTGCACCGCTGTCTGGTCAATGCGAATTTTGATTTGACGGCACACCAATCGTTGGTGGTGGAGCACTCGCCATACGCATCCACCCGCATCGAACCATGATCGTCTTGCCGCAGCTGCATGCAGGGATACTCGAAGCCTTTCCAAATCCGCAGCGTGCGCTGAGCCAGCCGAACGGACTGCTCGCCTTCGGTGGCGATCTCTCACCCGATCGCCTGCTCGACGCCTATCGCCATGGCATCTTTCCCTGGTTCAACGAAGGTGAGCCGATCCTGTGGTGGTCACCTGATCCACGCTGCGTATTTCGCACCGACGCTCCACATGTCAGCCGGCGCACGCGCCGATCGCTGGCGAGCTGTGGCTGGACGGTGACGGTAGATCGCGCGTTCGATCGCGTTATTCGCGGTTGTGCTGGTGAGCGTGCAAAGGAACGCGGCACCTGGATTAGTCCCGCGATGATGCAAGCGTATGAAGCGCTGCATCATCGCGGCGATGCGCATAGTGTGGAAATCTGGGATGGAACGAATCTCATCGGCGGTATCTACGGCGTGGCGACCGGCAAGCTGTTTTGTGGCGAGTCCATGTTCAGTGTCGTCAGCGGTGGATCGAAAGCTGCGCTGATCGCGCTATGCGCGCTACTGGCGGAGCGTGGCTATCCATTGCTTGATGCGCAGGTGACCAATCCGCATCTGATCCGCATGGGCGCTGTCGAAATAGCGCGCGACGATTTTCTCGCACAGGTAGCCGCACTCACGGCCATGCATGTTCCTTCTGGAAACTGGCAAGACGCGACGACCACTTTTCTGCCCTGACGGCGCAGCCCGAATGGGCTGTTCCGTCACTTCAAACCAAGCTCAGTTGAGCTCGTCGGGATTCGGACCCATACGGTTGCCACCATCGAGACCGTTGATCTTTTTCAGCTGATCATTGCTCAGCTCGAAGTCGAACACGTCGAAGTTTTCCTTGATGCGCGACGGCGTCTGCGATTTCGGAATCACCATATGACCCAGTTGCAGATGCCAACGGATAATGACCTGCGCAGCGGTCTTGCCATGGGCGTCGGCGACTTCCTTGATGATCTTGTTTTTCAGCAGATCGCCACCCTGCCCGAGCGGACTCCAGGCTTCGGTGACGATGCCCTTGGACTTGTTGAAGCCAGCCACATCGACCTGCGCAAAATCCGGATGCAGCTCGATCTGGTTGACTACCGGTACGACGTCGGTTTCCTTGATCAGTTTCTCGAGATGCTTCGGCTGGAAATTCGATACACCGATCGACTTGATGCGCCCCTCATCGCGCAAACGGATGAAGGCTTTGAACGTATCAACGTACAGGTCTTTCGCGGGACACGGCCAATGGATCAGATAAAGGTCGACGTAATCCTGCCTGAGCTTGTCCATGCTGGCATCGAAAGCCTTCAATGTGGCATCGAAGCCCTGATCGCCGTTCCACAGCTTGGTCGTCAGAAAAATGTCGCTGCGCGACAGGCCCGAATCGCGGATCGCTTCGCCTACGCCTTTTTCATTCTTGTAGAACGCCGCCGTGTCGATCGAACGGTAACCAGCCTTCAGCGCAGTGGCGACTGCGTCAGTGGCCTGCGCGTTGTCGATCTGAAAGACACCGAAACCGAGCTGCGGCGCGTAGATACCATCGTTGAGCTTCAACAGGGGTTGCTTGTCAGTCATGCAGTGTTGCTCCATCAGTTTCAAAACCTAAGGAGCAACCATGCACCATCCACCCCTGAAAGCGGCGTGATCAATCCGTGCGCGAAACGTAATGACTGGCCACGTAGCCATCGAGAATGCCGACGAATTCGCTGGCGATATTGTCGCCACGCAAGGTCATCGCCTTTTCGCCGTCGATAACTCCAGGTCGCTTGGCAGCAATATGCCGATGCTTGCATCCCTTGATTCAAGGCAAACAGCGTCGGCATTGCCTCAACTACAAACCGATAGAGAACAAACGTGTCGTCGCCCCAAAACCTAAAGCACCAACACACCCTTGGTGTTCAGTTTCTCGTTCATCCAAAAATTCGAATCGATATATTTGCAGAAAATGTCAGGTGGAAGAATCGTTGGACGTTCAACAAATTCGACTCGTCGCCTCACCGTATGCAACCCAGGCATACCGAATCGGTGATCGAACTCTTCTTCCTCATAAGCCACATCATCGAAATCGTGGGAAAACGGCTGCTCGCCTAAGGCGCGATACAAACGTTCCATCGTCTGCACCGGCTCCCGCGTCAATGACTCATAACGCAGCAGTATCAGCTTGCTTGCATGCTCCCCAAACCAGGCTTCGCGCAAGGAACTCCAAGCCAGGCCAATCAGACCATTGTCCGAATCCATCAGATTGTCGACTCGCCCGTACACATTGCGCACAGCCTTATTGTTGAACAGATTCGATACGTGCGTTGGATTACGCCGCACCATTTTTTCGACACTATCTATCACCCAAGGTACATCCCGCACGCAGCAAATCACTCGCGCCCTGGGAAACAGCTTGTCTACCAACGCCAGCCTTGCCGTCCATGATCGGTTTGTATCGAACACTACTTGTGCTTGCTGTGCCGGCTCAGTGTGGTGATATGACCAAAAAAGTGATTGAAGAATGCGATAGCGCCGCTCATCAGAAAAGAAAGATGCGAACTCGGCGCTGCCACTCATTTTTGGTAATACCGCGGAGAGCAAAGAACACACCGGACTGGTGATGGCCGCATTAAAACGCGGATTCTGCCGCAGGATGGCCGACAGCAACGTCGAGCCGGACCGCGGCAGACCCGATATCAAATGCACAGTTGATGTCGACAAGCCAGTTACGCCAACTGTGCAGGGTGAGAGGACATCTGGAGCGTTGCTGCCAGTGGGACCGTGTTGTGATGCCACGCCGGTATCGATGATTCGGAGGTATCCCATGCACCATCGCCCGCATCGAATGAAGCCATCGCCTGCACCAACTGATGCAGCTGGCTATTCACACTGGATGTTGAGGCCGATGTGGATGACGCGGCGCTGCCATACAGCGACTGGATTCCCGCCACATCCGTCGAACTCAACGACTGATTTGAGGAGCTCAGCAGATAGTCCATCACGGAGTCGGCATTGGCGTTGTCCGCCAGACCCAGCGCATGCCCGATTTCGTGCAACGCCACCTGCTCCAGACTCGTGCCCGTTGAGGCGTACGTCGCCTGCCCATTCGCCGCCGTGATCAGTGGCGCCTGGGAAGGATCTTCCAGGCGTACCACCACGCCAGGATTCAACTGGCCATCAGCACTGGAGAAGCTGGTCAAACCAATCACATTGCTCGTGGGCGTGTTCAGGTCGCCAAAGCCAACCCGGATGTCCGATGTTGCCGTGTCGGGCACTTCCACAAAGTTCAAGCCCGAGGCCTTTGCCCAGGCCTGGAAAGCCTGTTCGACCGCTGCCTCTTCAGAGGATGTGTTGATGTAGCTGCTGAATGGGTCTGCGCTCTGCGTCGGCTGATTCCCTTCCGCAAAGCTCCACGTCACCGTTTTATCCGCCCAGGACGCCTGTTCGTACACACTGCTCTGCGACGCGCCAGCGTATTTGGCCACCTGTGCCGCATCGGGAGCACGACCTTTCCATTTCGCAAAACCATAGCCATAGCCATAGTCGCCGGGGTCGCCGCTGTCACCGCTGCCATCGTCCGGATCGGGAGCCGCCCAGTTCGAACCGGTATCGCCCGCACCCACCACGTCGTCGCCCGTGTTGGTTCCATCAACCACCACCGAACTGTCCGTCGCCGATACATCGTCATCGGTACCGGTGACCGTCAAATTGTCATCCGCCGCCCCCACGACCTTGTCATTCGAACCATCGATGATGGCGGTCACGTCCCCACTGATATCGATCGTTATGTTACTTGCATCGACTTTATCGGCGGTAACACCTGCTGCCAAATCCACCGTGTCTCCGGTATTGCTCAGCGAGGCGGTCTGGTTGCTGCCGTCCATCTGCACCGCGGTGCCGGCGCTGACGATCGATGCGCTGCTGCCGCTGCCGAGTTCCGCCACCGTGCTGCCGCCCGTGACATTGAATGTACCGCCAGTCCCAGTGTAATCGAGGGTGGTGGTGGCGCCGTTGGTAAACGTGTCGTTGTTGCCGTTGATACTGAAGCTACCCGCGCCGTAGGCATCGACACCGGCCCCGCTCGCATCCAGCGTATCGTTGCTGGCGCCTGCCGTAAAATGGACCGTGTCGCCGGTGGTGAACAATGAGGCGATCTGGTTGCTGGCGTCCAACTGCACCAGGCTGTTCCCGCTGTCGATCGTTGCGCTGCTACCGGCGCCCAGCTCCGATACAGTACTGCCGCTTTCCAGATTGAACGTGCTACCCGTACCGGTGTAATTCAAACTGGTCACCGCACCATTGGTAAACGTGTCGTTGTTGCCGTTGAGGCTGAAGGTGCCGGTACCGTACGCGTCGACACCGGCCCCGCTCGCATCCACCGTATCGCCGGTAACGCCCGCTGCCAGATTCACGATGCCACCGGTGCTGCTCAGCGACGCAGTCTGGTTGCTGCTGTCCATTGCCACCGTGGTGTTGGCGCTGACGATCGACGCGCCGCTGCCGCTCCCGAGCTCCGCCACTGTGCTTCCACCCGTGACATTGAAAATGCCGCCAGTCCCGGTGTAATCGAGGGTGGTGGTGGCGCCGTTGTTAAAGACATCGTTGTTACCGTCGAGGCTGAAGCTACCCGCACCGTACGCGTTGACAGTCGCGCCGCTCGCATCAACCGTATCCGTGGTGGCGCCAGCGGCTATATTGACTGTCCCGCCGGACGAACTCATCGTCAGCGTCTGATTGGCCGCTTCCAGATCCACCGTGTCCGCACCGGCCACCGTCGCCGTGCTGCTCGCACCATCGAGCTGGATCGTGTTGCCTGTGGAGGTCACGGTATTGCTGGTACCTGAGACGTCTAGCATCGAATCGCTACTGGCCGCCAAAGAAACGCTGTTGCCCGAGCCCTCCACCGTATCCGAGACGCCACCGGCCGCCGTAATCGTGGTGTCGGTGCCATCAAAGACATTGCCCGTATCATCCGCCGCATCGTTGATCGTGCCGTCCGTGGCCACCACGCTATTGTCATTGCCTTGCACCGACAAAGCACAGTCGCTAACAATGCCATTGTTGGAGCCAACGACTAGAGCTTGGCCACCATTCTGAAGCGTGATTCCGGTATTGCCGCTTGAATTCACTGTTTGATCGGTACCCGACACGGCTAACGTAGAGTTACTATTTGTGACTAGGTTGACCTGATCGCCGGAGCCGCCCACGCTCGCAGTCGCAGCGCTGGAAAGATTGATTTGAAACCCATTGAGGTCGGAAACTACTCCTTGGCCAGAAATGTCTTCTACATACGAAACTCCATTCACAACTAATTCAACACTACTGGTCTGTGTGCCTTGCCCGTTGCTCTCGGTGTATTGAAATGCGCCACCGCCCAATGAAGTCGCTAATAATGTATCTCCTGGCTGACCTGGCATAATGATATCCATATCTCCACTGGAAGAACCTACATCGGGTTGCTCGTCCTCGAAATCTTGTTGTATTGCATCAGGACTCATTAGGGCGTCGTCCACCTGTTGCAGGTAGTTTGTAAACGCGTTCACGGTAGTAATTCCCGCACCGACCACTGCACTGGCTGCTCCGATTACACCAGAGGCTTCGCTCATGGATTCAGCAACTGACATTAATCCATCATCGCCCGCCGCACTCCCAATCGCTTGGAGTCCAGTAGCAATCCCTCCGCCAACTCCAGAAGAATCATTTACCAGGGATGCGATCGCTTGATCTTGACCTAGGGTATCGTTACTAGCTAGAGCTTTATTGTACGAATCTATATCGCCTTGGATATTCGTTAGGGACGATGCAAGTCCTGTAACATTCGAAAACGTTCCCGCATAGGGCACCGCACTGGAAAGGGCTGCGGCGGAAGTAGCGAATGCGCCGGCAGCCGTAGCGAGCTGTGTCGGCGTCCCCGTTCCGTCTGTATAGGCCGAGAGTGCACTAAGGAAACCAGACCATCCACTGATCGCGGATCCAACTGTTCCAGGGGTTTGAACTACGGTTAATCCAGCCATAATGCTTCTCCTTAATTTAATTAATGTGTATAATTAAAATTAGCAGCAAGACGAAAGCCAGAAGTGCTATCGCGAGTACTGGGTATAGCACCGCCCCTGAACGCGGCACGAACTCCGAATGGAATGCCTGCCCAGCCCGCCCCTCTTAATGCCTTCGTTTTGCATGAAATGTTATTTCCTCCTGGATATTTTTGCGAAATATAGTAAATAGTGGAGGAACAGTTTTCCATCCATTGCGACACATTGCCGAGCATATCGAAGAGTCCCCATGGATTCGGCTTGAAGGAGCCCACAGGGGATGTTTCTATATAGCCATCATTACAGTCAACAAAGGGGGCCGTCGGGTCAAGATTTTTTGCCGTGATATCTCTGGTGTTTTCGTATCGACATTGATCGGAAATATTGTTTCCCCAATATTTCGCTGTTACGGTCCCGGCACGCGCGGCATACTCCCACTCCACCTCGGTAGGCAATCTATATTCGACGTTAAATTTTTTTGGTATTTTTGCATCGAGCCATGTTATGAACTTGTTTGCGTCATCCCAGGAGACGCAAACAACGGGATCTTGGTCGGTTTGCTCGAATCCGGGGTGCTCCCAATCCGCGGTCGGATCCACTATCCAATGGTGGTCCCTGAAAATTCTACATCCTTTTCCTTGGAACCCTGTCTCGCGGGCAAAACTTGAGAACTGCTTTTTAGTCACATCGAATTTCGCCAATTTAAAAGATTTCACATGCTGCGACTGACGAGGTGTTTCATCAAAATACATAGACTGATATTTTTCATATCCGTTAAATTCCTCCTGGGTGGCGCCCATGAGATAAGCCCCTTCGGGCAGAGTGACCATTTCAGCGCACATATAACAATCTTTGGGTTGATCTGGATTGAATTTGACTGAATCTTTACTTCCTGTGCCCGAGGCGTGGGCGGGCAATAAGAAAAATAGATTCCAGGAAATAAAACTGATTATCTTAAAACGGACAGTTCTCATAAGATTAAGGGTTCCTTTCGAGGAAAATGGTAAAATCCAAGCACTGAAAGCGGAAATATACACTGACAGTGCGAATGCGATACTTGCGACAATGGCGAGACACGGATTGAGTGGCAAGATGAGCGCCGGAACATTGCTCTGTGCGAATGGGAGACATGATCGTCATAAGGCACCTGGAGCTGAAGTTGAAGAGCGCGTCTTGCTCGCGTCAGCACCCATACTGACCTGCAGAGTACCTTGGTAGGGTCCGCCTGGCCGCTCATCCGTAATCAACAAGAAGAATATATCGGTATGTTTGTCAGGTGACGTAAAAACACGCGCTTTGCGGACCCTCATCCCATAAGCGCTCGGTGTGTATCGATCGGGTAATGGCGTCGTAACGGGCCCCTTCTTTGAGAGATCCTTCATGATTCCATCGAAATAGTTGTCCAAGGCAACCGGGTCGGCAGACCCGGCGTAGACAGCGCACATACCCTCACTGCGAAGCGCAAGGACAGTCTCGGTGTCTTTACCGCGCAGCCACCAAGCTTTTCCGTTGGGCCCTTCACCCACATAAACTTTGCGCGCTTTCGGATTGGTGATTTCTGGCAGGTGCTGCTGAAGGACCCATACGGCCACCCGCATCCATGCGGGTGGTCGTGTATCAGGCAGGCAGACCTTTGAAAACAACTGGGTCATTACGCTTGCACCAGGGTCTGCCCACACGGGATTTATGGCAAACAAGCACAGCAGCGCAAGACATTTGCACCACGTCATAGACTTACGATTACTTGTTTCGTGGCCCGTTGCAGACTTTGCGCGCCATGAACACCAGCCCCGATTACCGTTCATGCAAACTCTCCCTGGCATGCTGCATCAACGGACTGAGCAGATAGCCAATGATCCGCCGCTGCCCGGTCTTGATCTCGGCCGTCACGGTCATGCCTGGCGTCAGGTTAATCTCCCTATCCTCGATCTGCATGGTGCTCTGCGATAGCGCCAGCTGGGCGGTAAACACCCAGTTTTTCTTGTCGTTGTCGTCCTGCTTGGCGTCGTTGGCCACCTGCACCACGGTGCCGTGCAAGGTGCCGTAGCGGGTGAACGGGAAGGTTTCCACTTTCACCTCGGCGATCTGGCCATTCTTGATGAAGCCGATGTCCTGGTTATCGATCGTGGCTTCGACCATCAGCGGACCACGGTCAGGCACCAGGGTCATGATGATCTGTGCGGGGGTCACGACGCCGCCGACGGTATGCACGGCCAGCTGCTGCACGGTGCCGTCCACGGGCGCCAGCAGGCGCATGAGACGGCCGCGCTGCTGCGCCTTGGTCAGGTCCTGCACCAGGCCCGCCGCCTTGGCATCGTCGTCGTGGATTTTCTCCAGCCAGGTACGGCGGGTCTGCGCCACATACGCCTCGCGCTTGCGCTGGGACGCATCGAGCGTGGCCTCGGTCTCGACGCGCTTGGCGCGTTCGGCCGAGAGATCCTGCTGCATCTGGATCACGGCCTGCTGCTCGTTGTAATAGTCGTGCAAACCGACATCGCCGTTGACAATCAGCCCGGCGTAGTCTTTTTCCTTCTTTTGCTCGATGGGCAGCGTGCTTGTGAGTTTTTGAATCTGCGCATCGATTTCGTGCAGGGTGGCCGCGTTCTGCGCGATGTCGGCTTCCATTTCTCGCACGGTACTGAGGTAATCGGCATATTCGCCCTCCAGCACATGGCGCTCCGCCATTACGGCGGACGGATCCAGATCGGCCTGATTCAAATCGACGCTGGGTGCCAGAACAGGCACGTGGCCTTGGTCGATCGCATCGAGCATGGCGCGACCACGCAGCGCTTCGATCCGGGTCGCGCTGAGATCGGATTGCGCATGGGCGGCATTCGTCTGCGCATCGGTGGCATCCAGATCGAGCAACGGCTGGCCGCGCTTCACTTGCTGCCCGTCGACAACGTGGATGGCCGTGACCACGGCAGTGTCCTGCGACTGGATCGTCTTCACTTCGCCTGTAGGCACGATTTTGCCTTTGGCGGTGGCCACGATATCGAGGGTGCCGAAGCAGGCCCAGGCAACAGCCACGGTCAATAGTGCCGCAATGACAAACATCGCCACGCGCGGCGCCGGATGCATCGGCGTATCGCGCAAGGCGAGTGCGGCGGGTTGGAACTCATTTTCATGCCGCAGGCGCGGCACCGTGTCGAGTTCGGTGCGCACACTCCACGCGGCCTTGAAGACCTGGGTGTAGCGATCGCGCAAATCCGTGAGGGCTTGCCGACGCGGGTTCATGGCTTCACTTCCATAGCATCCGCTTCAATAACATCCGCTTCATGACATCAGCCGTGCTGCAGCTGATGCAATCGGGCGTAGTGGCCTAATTGACGATCCAGTAACTCGGTGTGTGACCCCTGCTCCACGATGCAGCCTCGATCCATGACGATGATGCGGTTGGCGTCACGTACCGCGGAAAGGCGGTGCGCGATGATGATGACTGTGCGCCCCTGGCAGATCGAACGCATATTGGTCTGGATAATCCGTTCGGACTCATAGTCCAAGGCGCTGGTGGCTTCATCGAAAATCAGGATGCGCGGGTTGTTCATCAGCGCGCGTGCGATGGCGACCCGCTGGCGCTGCCCGCCCGATAGCGTCGAGCCATGCTCGCCAACCATGGTGTCGTAGGCTTCGGGGAGATCGAGAATGAAGTCGTGCGCACCGGCGAGCTTGGCCGCCGTGATGACGGCTTCCAGCGGTGCGCCGGGATCTACCAGCGCGATATTCTCGCGTAGCGTGCGGTTGAAGAGGATGTTGTCCTGTAAGACCACGCCGATCTGTCGACGCAGGGAGGACACGTCGACCATCGCCAGGTCCACACCATCCACCAGTACGCGGCCACGTTCGGGAACGTACAGGCGCTGGATGAGTTTGGTCAGCGTGCTTTTGCCGGAGCCGGAGCGACCGACGATGCCGATGACCTCGCCAGGCTGCACGACGAGGCTCACGCCACGTAGCACCTCGGGCATGTCCGGGCGATAGCGGAAGCTGACGTTATCGAGTTCCACGCCACCCTCGAGCCGTGGCAGCGGGCTACGGTTGCTATTCGATGATTCGGTCGGCGCATTCAGAATGTCGCCCAGCCGCTGCATGGAAATACCGGTCTGCTGGAAGTCGGTCCATAACTGGGCAATGCGCATGATCGGTTGCGCCACGCGACTGGCGAGCATATTGAAGGCGATCAACTGACCGACCGTCATGCTGCCATCGATGACCAGACGTGCGCCGACCCAGATGGTGACCACGATGACCAGCTTGCCGACGTAGTTGACACCTTCGCGCGCGACGGTGCCCAGCGCCGTGGTGCGAAAGCCAGCTTCCACATAACCCGCCAACTGGTTGTCCCAGCGTCGGGTGGTTTGCGGTTCCACCGCCATCGCCTTCACGGTATCGATGCCGCTAATGGTCTCGACCAAAAAGGCCTGGTTCTCGGCGCCCCGATTGAACTTGTCGCGCAGCTTGGCCCGCAGTGCGGGGGTCAGCACCACGGACAGGAAGGCGTAAAGCGGCAACGACGCGACCACCGCCAGTGTCAGCCAGCCGCTGTAGCAGCACATCACCGCGATAAAGACAAAGGAAAACAGCACATCCATCACCAGCGTGATGGCATTGCCGGTCAGAAAGCTGCGGATATTTTCCAGCTCGCGGACTCGCGCCACCGAGTCGCCGACCCGCCGCGCCTGGAAATAGGCCAGCGGCAGCGCCAACAGATGGCGAAACAGGCGCGCGCCGAGTTCAACATCGATACGACTGGTCGTGTGAGCAAATACATAAGTACGCAGACCACTGAGTATCGATTCGAAGGTCATGCAAAACAGCAAACCGACGGCTATCACATCCAGGGTGGTCAAGCCCCGATGCACCAGCACCTTGTCCATCACCACCTGGAAAAACAGCGGCGTGACGAGCCCCAGTAACTGCAGGAAAAACGAGATGAGCAAAATCTCACCTAGCAGCTTGCGGTACTTCACCACGGCCGGAATGAACCAGCTGAAATCGAAGCGCGACAACTCACCCGCGAGTGAAGCACGCGACGTGAACAGCAACACGTCACCCGACCAGCGGGTGTCCAGTTCCGCCATGGAAAGGAGTTGGGGCGAGGATTGCCGTGGGTCCTGGATCAAAACCTTCTGATCGGTGGCCCGCGCGATGATATAAGCATGGCCCTCGCGATCTATCGCCAGCGCAGGGAGCGCGAGATGCGCCACCCGTGTCGACGTCGATCGTACCGCCCTGGCTTTGAGACCCAGCTTTCGCGCGGCCAGAAGGATCAGGTCTCGACCGAAAGCTTGGCCCGGCTCCTGGAACTCATGGGCGAGCTGCGCAGGGTCCACCGCGATACCATGAAAGCGGGCAATCAGAACCAGACAGGTAAGTCCACTATCAGTCTGAACAACTGAGTCGTTGCTTGGATCAACGTGCAGACTGCTCACTAAAGTGAGCTTGTTCGTAACAACATCAAACTATCGGCGCTTCCATGTGCCATCAGATCAATCCATTCGATTAGGTTCCCCGATGAGGATGATCAGTCGCAGCAGGCCGATGAGTCAACAAGCATGTTTTTACGATAAAAGTATGTTTTTACGCTAATTTTTACGCTGAAAAGTTTCGGCTAGGCCACTTCTCTGGTGATACTGAAAAGAGTACCGAACACGCTGGCTCACGGCAGAACTGGCTATCTGATATCGATGAAACTTACGCATTCGACCAAGAGCTTCAAACCAAACAAAAATAAGTCACTCGGCTGAGATCAGGACGAATGCGCACCACGTACCGTGTATTTACGGGACACGTAATCATCCAGAATGCCGACAAATTCGCTGGCGATATTGTCGCCACGCAGGGTCATCGCCTTTTCGCCGTCGATGAACACCGGCGCCGCCGGAGACTCGCCGTTGCCCGGTAGCGAAATGCCGATATTTGCGTGCTTGGATTCACCCGGTCCATTGACGATGCAACCCATCACCGCCAGCGTGAGGTTCTCCACGCCGTCGTACTTGATACGCCACACCGGCATCTGCTCGCGCACGTGTTCCTGCACCTTTTTCGCCAGCTCCTGGAAAAATTCGCTGGTGGTACGGCCGCAGCCGGGGCATGCGGTGACCAGCGGCGTGAACGAGCGCAGGCCCATCGTCTGCAACAGCTCCTGCGCCACGATCACCTCGCCGGTGCGTGCACCACCGGGCTCGGGCGTGAGCGAAATGCGAATGGTGTCGCCGATGCCTTCCTGCAGCAGCACGGCCAGCGCGGCGCTGGACGCCGTAATGCCCTTCGACCCCATGCCGGCCTCGGTCAAGCCGAGATGCAGGGCGTAGTCGCAGCGCGCGGCCAGATCGCGATAGACCGCGATCAGCTCCTGCACACCCGATACCTTGCACGACAGGATGATGCGATCACGGGCCAGGCCGATTTCCTCGGCACGCGCAGCGGAATCCA
>Ga0302227_10002275_pt1 | contig 13354 bp, 19 predicted proteins | sample II_Palsa_N1_1_FD_193525 | JGI IMG/M metagenome (GOLD analysis project Ga0302227, IMG submission 193525) | Peat permafrost microbial communities from Stordalen Mire near Abisko, Sweden - II_Palsa_N1_1 | ecosystem: Environmental > Terrestrial > Soil > Palsa > Peat permafrost | place: Sweden...
ATGTATGTTATGTATAATCCCGTTCACTTGTAAAACATTTGTACTCTAGAAGCTAAGAATCTATAAAACTTGTTTATATTTAATTTATTACTTGAGGATTTTACGCGTTGGTGTTTTATGTTTGCTGTACATCCATTAGTTGGAGAACTAGAAACGCGAATGCGAAGTTCTGAGATATTAAACAAGGGTTTCGAAATAAGGAATATCATTAGAGCCATCTGTGGAGTATGACTAAATATAGAGTTGACCCCTTATTGTCAATTTAGTTATCACTTCCAACTTTTCCAGATTGTCATTCTGACGGGATTGCAACCTCAAATGCCACTCTTCAATGTAAAGCTGCAGACGTGAGTTCTGCTCAACCAGATCTGATCATGTGTTGATGGAAGGAGCCGCCTTGAGTTGTATAAGCAAGTAGTTGTGCCAGAGAAGATAATCTACATTTTTCTTTCTCATGCCGTGGGCGCTTAAGGATCTTGTCATCGAGCTATATGCAAAACAGAAGGCACAATTCGTAACCCTCCGTGGCACTTTTCCTTTTAAATGCATCTGCAGTTTACATCACTCACATCCTAATCAGGAATAACATACGCATCCCCCTCCTTCCTCCCCTCATGCTTATAAATCCTCATCCTAATCCCCTCCCACTCCCCACCCTCAACATCAAAACACCTCAAATTCACAGCTCTCAAGCCCTCAACCACATCATCCACAACAACACCCACACCACACTTCGAACAGAACTTATGCTGGAATTGCTTTGTTCCAAACGCGTAGCTCGAAAGTCTGATATCTGGAGGTGGAGGTGGAGCGAGAACGAGGGAGATTTGGGAGGGGGGACGGTATGTTAGGATTCTGCCTAGCTGGTCTTGTTTAGAAGTTGGGTGGGGAGGGGGAGAGAGAGGCGTACGCGAGCACAGATACTGCAATCACATTCTCCGATTACCTCCTCTTCGTCGGCGAGCGGACCTCGGGTTTTTAGTGCGATGGTTACGGCTCCGCAGTGGCAGGATCCGGTGTACATCTTCCCGCATGCAATATCTGCCTCTGGTTCTGGACCAGTATAGCCGGGAGGGGCGTATGTTGGTTCGAGAGCTGAGTCGTTTGAATGCTTGATTGGGAGGGACCACAGATCGAGGTTTTGTAGTGCTCGTGCCTGTTTCATTAATTTAAATGTCCGGGAAATGGTTGATGAAGGAGAAAATTACGTTTACCCGGATTTCTGAGCCTTTCATGGCTAGGATGGGCGTACCGCATGTTGGGCAGAACTGTTCTTCCCATTAGCCAACCCCATCTTCCATTGCATTTAAAAGGCTTCAACCCGGAACTGCTAAAAGAGGATTGATTACCATATGCTCCATCTCACCCTTGCCAAACGTATAACAGCTTAAAGAGGCCAGAGAGCCTTTCTCGATAGTGAAGTTTTCAGGGAGGGGATAGATCCATTTATAGCTTTTCTTGAAACAGATGCTGCAGTTGCATTCTGTTACTGAGTCTATTTCTGGGAGGAGGACGTGGAATTTGAAGGCGCCGCAGTGGCAGTTTCCTGGGTATTTCTTGAGAGATGGGGAGGAGGGGGGATGTGTTTGGGTCGCCATTGATAATGAACTGTGGGAAAATGGGTTGAGATGAGGGTCTGGTAATGCGAGATTTTGATGATAAGTTGAGACTAGGCGAAAAATGATTTGTGGGCGCGAGTTTGTGGAACGAGAGAAGAAGTTAATTGTGGAGTGAAGAGAAGTGGGATGAGGTGCATGTTGCTGTTATTTGTGGCTTATTATACAATCCCCGCATCTCTAGGCAGCAATGCAATCTCCACTCGTACATCTTACAAGAATTTTTAAGTCAAGTCTGATTTCAAATTTGACATGCACAATGGCAGATTGTGAGATAGAGATATAGCAGCCTCTTTTCAGGAAATGACTTCTCCTCTTTACACTCGACTCTTCTATGTGCGCAAGGCGAGTTTTGTTTACGAAGCCTCTGAACTCAATCCATTGAAGAAGTCTGTCCTCTCCCATCGCAAAGCTTTCCCCCAATTTGTGATGCTTCGCTTTCAGTAAGTAAGTTTGATCAAATCTGCTCCTTCGATATGTAGCTGAGACGGGGCCTGATTGGCTCAATCCGTACGAAAAGTGTTCAGTTCAGAAAAGTTGTGGTAGAGGTAAACTTCTTGCTTGAAAACCGATGCATGAATTTGAACATTTTTCGACCAGGGGAAGAAAGTAAGGCAGTTCTCTCGTGGGGCTCAGGGCAAGGGAAAACCGAGACTTCTATGTGCCCCTTGGCAAAGTTCTCGAAGGAGATATGGAGAAGGGAATAATTTTGATGGGGATTAGTTCCTCGACGGTACCAGAAATCAACATTTCACAAGCAAACATTGGGGAAAAACAGAAGTTGCAGAAGCATTTCAGATTTTAGACACCAGCAATGCTACTCCATCCAACCAACAAGGGAAAACCATGGTATCGTAAAGCAAATCAAATCTGTACAAGCCAACCCTTACTCAGAATTGGAAGTCACCTTATGCTTCCGCTTTTTCTTCTTGCCATCATCAACTTCAGGTTCATCAGCGTCCGCCTTGCGCTTCTTTTCTTTCTTCTCCCTCTTCTTTTCAACCGCCTCATCACCTGGAGTCGTTTCGGGGAGCTTTCCATTCTTTCCACTGTCCTTGGCAGTGGATTCATCCGCTGGTATAGAGGGCTCAACAGAAGGCGCCTCCTCGACATTTGCCTCAATTGACTTTCTCTTCCTTATCTTCTTCTCGGCTTTGCCCTCAAGGTCATCGCTGCTTCGTCTCCGCTTCTTCTTGGATTTCTTTTCTTCGGATGACTCGGCACCTTGAGATTCCCGTGCCTTGGCGGCTTCAAATTCTTCGACTTCTGCTTGTAGTTTAGCTTCGATCGCGGCGAAATCGACCTCTGGATCCGTGAGTACAGGTGCTGCCTCTTCAGCAACAGCTGCCTTCCCATTCTTTACTTTCTTTGACTTCTTTGCCTCGCTGTCTTCTTCCTTTGCGCGCTTCTTGCTCTTCTTCCCAGTACCGTTGCCATTCAGCACAACGGGTGTAGGGTTTGTATCAACAACAAAATATTGGTTTGGTTCAACGCCATTCGTATTATTTTCTTTGCCCTCGGCAGAATCTTCCGCAGTTGCGGGTCGAGGAGCTTTCTTGCCAAGATTCAGCGGAACGAAATCTGCACCCTCTGCAACCGCATCATCATCGTCGCTGGAAGAAGAGGCGTCGGACATCTCAGTATCGCTATCACTGTCACTGCTAACAGCATCAGGATCTCTTCCCAGCTTTCCCCTCTTTGTGTAACCCAACTCAGCTGCTTTCTCCGCAAGTTTGGGTCCCAGAGGTTCGAAATTTATGCCAATAACACCCAATCCTTTCTTATCCTTTAATGACTTCGCTGGTAACTATAACACCAAAGGTTAGCCAAACAGGAAGTCCGTCTCCGAAAGTGGAAACTTACAATTCCCTGTGCTGCCACCCGCGCATCAGCAAGCACAGTCCTCGCCTGATCCATCATATTGCAGATAACCCTCCAATTGCCCCTCTCCCCCAGCTCCCACTCCATCCTCTCCTTCTCAGGCATCTGCCCCATTTCACTCTTCATACTCTGCATCACCCTATCCAAAGCCCGGATATGCGACTCAATAAGTCCCAGATGCTTCTTAAACAGCGCAGGCCACTTTGCATGCTGCGGGCTCTTCGTAAACGGTTTCGGTCGTCCCATCGGGATAGGGAATTTTTCTGGTCCAGGTGGATTGGTGTTTATGGCGGATTTCTTCTCGCGCGACAGCAGTTTCTTTGCTTTCTTGACGGGGTTCGCGGGGCGTGGTACCCCGGGGACTTTGGGGACTTCCGTGGCTTTTTTGGCGGCGAGCTTGGCTTCGCGCCGACCTTTCTTGCCTTTGCCTTTCCCCATTGTGAATGTGGTAGGAGGTATAAAGGTGGTTCGAGGATTGGAGGTGTCTCTGGAAAATTATTTTGGAGGGAACTTTTTTGCGCGAGGCTGGGATTTAATGCGGGGAAGGCTGTGCGCTAGCCCGATACAGATGAGGAGGGATATATATCTGTGCAAACGACTCTCTTCTGTGTGCAGACATCCAAAAGTTTACTCATTAGGCTGTTCTGGTCCTTAGCTACCCTCTTGATCATAGCCGCATGAAGAAAATAAGATCCTTTCCGCAAACGCAGCATAGTGCTTTATTGTTTCTAGGCAGACTCTTGACGAGTTGATGAGAAAACTCGAGAATGCTGGACGAGGGGACGATTTTGTGTATTAATTGGACTCGACTTCATTATTGCCCGTAAAATTATGGCACAATTTTTCCTTCCCCACACCGATGTAATGTGTTCCAAACTCCGTCCAATGCATATAAACATCACCGAACCCAACCGTCTTATCATACACGTCCAGGCTCCCCATGCTCTCGATATATGCCTGGTTCCTGCCACACCGTGCAAGGTCCCGTATGCCAGATATTGGAAAGAAGAATGTAGGAGTCGATCCAGAGGTCCACCAAGAGCAGCTCCTCTTCCTTGCTCACTTCTTTCCTTCTCCCTTCTTCCTCTCCTCAACAACCTTCTCATCCACCTCCTTCAACTCCTCCACCTTCTTCTCCCCCGAACTCCACACGTCCCAAATCTGCTCCTTAATCAAATCCCAATAACCCTTCCCCTCCTCCAACGCCTCTCTCTCCCTCCTATCCCTCTGCTCCTTCCAGTCATCCCCCTCATTCCCCATCCAAACCTTCTCCAGCAACCCCCTCTCCTTTTCCTTCTGAACCCTCTCTTGTTCTCTCAACCTCGACAACTCTTCCCCCTTCCTCCGAATATCCTCAATACCACCAATCGCCGCTTCTTCTCTTCTCAACTTCTCCTCTCGCAGCCTAGTCTGCATCTCCTTTGCTTTCGGCGGCAATTCGCTCCCAGATAGTCTCTCTAACCGGTTCCCGAAACGCTCCAGAATGGAGACACCGGTGTATTCTTTGGAGAGCTGGTTGCCGCCAGCGAAGGTTCCGGAGAGGAGGGCGAGGGTGTAGATGTCTAATTTTCGCGGTGGGAGTAAAATGACTATCGGGCATACTATAAGGGCCCCTAGGGAGATATTATGGATCTGCGAAAGGGTTCTGGATTAGTTGAGGGATGGTAGAGGGTGCAGCGGGAGGATGTACAATTTTTGCGCGCGAGTCTTCGCCGGATGTTGTGCTAGGAGGTTTTGAGGGAGAGGGAGCTTGGGGCGTTGATTGCGACATTTGCTGAGATTTGTAACCGTGTTGTAAAGTAGAATTGGAATTGTAGGGCCTGCTGTCGTATTCGCATGTCCCAGTATACGCCAGTCGTCCTTAGAATTATTGAAAATCGTGATGTTCAGAACCGGATGAAAGACATCACCAAAAACCATCCAAAAGGTCCAAATCCGAGGTTCTGCCGTTTTCTGATGCAGCGTTTTTGTTGTTGTTTTAATAAGTTAAAATAAGGCCGAATTTGGTTAGTCGTGATGCCAGAGTGGGTAAGTTGTTTATCCCTTTGCTTTCTCCCGACCATCACTAACGTCAACAACAGTTAATGGGTATGACTCGAATCATCTTCGGATGCGATAGATATCATATGGTTTCGGCCGCGTAGGTTCAAATCCTGCTCACGACGGCGCAATCTCTTTTTGCTCTTTTGCTTTTGCTATTTATTTTTTTGGGCCTCAGAAAGGGTGCTGTAAACGAGGAAGATGCAGAGCTTGGAAACACTAACAATTTTTTTTGCTGCCGTGGAGGCACAGTTAGCGGGCGGGCTTACCGAGATGACACGCAACATGAACACGTAACCGCTTCCCTCATACTATTCCACCATCATCGTTTCAACAGCAAAGGCAGAGTAAGAATTGTATGTTCGACCAGGTTACATGTTCTTGTTCTACGGTCTCGGCACAAGTGTAGCCGGGTCGGTTTTTACACATCAAGAGGTGAGGGACTGCAGGCTTTTCAATTCTGTGCCATGCTGGTCCAGGGGGCTGCAAACCACAAGAGATCTATGCAATTTATACATATTTTACAGTAAATCTGTTGTTATCTATGCCTTTGATAGGTTTCGTAACGTTTCTCAATCCAAGATCGATGGCGAGTTGCCAATGTCATCATGGTGAAGTTACAGCCGCGACTTCTCAAACCGCCAGATGCCCGCGTGCCTTCCTGCCGTTGCAACGAGGTACAGAACCATGCCATCTATATGTAACTATTGATCCTTTCTCCCGATACCCTTCTCCTTGAAATGCCTTCCGCCCGCAGACCTATGTCACGGGCGCCAAGAATGCAAAGATGCTCCCTACTTCCACCTCATCTATGCACGCAACGACCATCTTGAAGGTTATTAGACCTCGCATCCCGCGCAATCTCTTCCACCGACTCAGACACCATCTCCCACAGCCACGATTTCTCCTCTTTCATTGGACCTACTTCATCACGATATGCATGGTATCGTCCATCATTTTCTGGCAGTTCTCAACACCGCATGGCAATGTCTCTTACGTTGATTCCCTCTTCATGGTTATTGCAGCAATGACCCAGGCAGGACTGAATACCATCAATCCCAGCAGCATCAACACATTCCAACAATGCATCCTTTTCGGTCACATCATTATCGGAAATCCAATCTTCATTTCTGCCTTCGTTGTCCATGTTCGAAAACGAGCCTTCCACCCGAGATTCAAGAAGGCTGCCGAAGAGAAGGAAAGGAGCGAAAAGACAACCCAGCGAGATCCTATCACCTGGCAGTCTTCCTTCCTTACAAGCACAGAGCCTGCCGTGCATCCGAGGCAAACCCTTCACTGCGCATCCAGTACTTCTACCATTCCGAAGTCGACATTGACTAACTATTCTCAGACAGTTCGCACAGCCACAGCCTTCGAGTTGACCCAAGACTTTCATCTAAAGGTACTAAAGTTCACACCGGAGATGGGGATCGGAAGACACAATCCACCCTTAATCATGAAGACACACTTCGTGGATCAGATGGACCGCACGATCCAAAATGCATCTGCAGATCTTCTCCACCTGGAGATATTCAACACATCGAAAGACGTGGCACTGTCGACAGGAACGCACAGTTCCACAGCCTTTCACTCGAAGAGAGGGAGCGCCTTCGTTGCATCGAATATCAAGCTTTGAGACTTTTAAGCTACGTAGTTCCCATATACATCGTTGTCTTCCAGTTGTGTGGATGTGTCATTCTCGGCACATTCGTGGCTTACAATGGACAAAGTGCCGCGAATGCCTATGCCGTCAAGCCTTGGTACGCTTCATGAACCCCTCTGCAGCTGTATTCTGACAAGTGATAGGTGGGCAGGAGTCTTCTATGCAATTGCCGCATTCAATAATGTCGGAATGTCCTTGTTAGATACGAGTGTGGTAAGCTTCATTTCGATCTTCATTACTCTCCCAGCTGATTCGCTTCTTAGATCCCCTTCCAACGCTCTGCCTTCTTCTTGTGTGTCATGGGTGTGCTGATGTTGGCTGGCAACACCGCGTATGTCTGCCATTCCTGCTTGAGATTTGAAACCTGCTAATCTTCTCAGGTACCCGGTTTTCCTGAGATCCATCCTCAGAGTCGCACTCTACCTCCTGCCAGCCAACGAGCAAACCACGTCTTGGAGAGAGACGATCAGCTTCATACTCAAATATCCTCGACGAGTCTACACCAACCTCTTCCCTTCCGCACAATCTTGGTGGCTGTTTTGCGTTCTTCTGATTTTGAATGCCATCGATTGGACCGCTTTCGAGGTTCTAAATCGCAATAATCCAGTTGTCACAGCTCTCCCCATTAGCTACCGTCTTCTGGATGGATTGTTTCAGTCGCTCGCTGTACGCTCCAGTGGATTTGCGGTTGTTCCCATTGGTTCCTTGGCAGTTGGTCTGCAGGCTTTATACATCGTGATGATGTACATCTCTGCCTTCCCAGTGGCCATTACGATGCGGAATTCGAACGTTTACGAAGAAAGATCCCTAGGCATTTATGCTCCGGAAATCGAGGAGGTGCATCGAGAGAACGAAGTCCACACCTCCCACTCGGTTCACAAAACGAGAATGTACTTCGTCCGTACACAAATCCACAGACAATTGGGGCATGATCTTTGGTTTGTCATTGCGTGCATGATCCTTGTTGTATGGATCGAGACGAGCAGCTACGAGCAAGATCCAATGACCTACTCCATCTTTAACATCATCTTTGAGGTTGTTTCAGCATACGGCTGCGTTGGACTCAGTATTGGCCTTCCGAACCAGAATTACAGTTTTTGTGGTGCTTGGCATACATTGGCAAAATTGATAATTTGTGCTTTGATGCTGAGGGGTCGACACCGGGGACTCCCAGTGGCGATAGACAAGGCTATTCAGTTGCCAGGCGAAAATCAGGAACTGATCGAAGAGGAGGATCATGATATCAGGGAGGAGGAGGCGAGAAGTCGGCAGGGCAGTCGTGCTATTGTGTGAGTGTAGGCCTTGAAGATAGGTCATTGAGATTGCTGCACGGGTTGATAGTGAGTCTACAGATTGGTGGCATTCCTAAAGCTCTTGAAACATTAAATTTTAGATTTCAAAGAATCCTTACCGCCCTTCACAATGCTTGCGTTTCCATTCCCAAGATATTGCATAATAATCGGTCTAGCGCACTTACGATGATTCAATTGAATGCTGTCGTGGAAGTTTGAACCTAGGGTAGTGATTTGGGTCTAAAGCATTTTCGATTTTGGATCAAGATAATGTGGATTGATTATTCTACAGCAATTCTTCTACTTCCCAACCACCTATTAAGTTCCTATCCTATTCTCTGCTTTCTCCGGACCCATAGTCCCTTTACTTCGGGGGTCTCCTCTCTAAATTCGGTCCTTTGCGAATCAGTAAGAGGACGCAGTTGCACCTCCCAGATACCTAACTTGTAGGTCCCTCTGTCCGCTTGACCAGAATGCAGATCAAAGGACCAGTCATGCTTCGGACATGTAATTCCAGTACTGAGAACAATACCGAAATCCTCAATATCGAATAATTTTCCTTCAGACAATGGGAAAGATGAGTGTGGACATCTCTGTCGTGTAGTTTTGATCAGCTGGTGGCTTAGTTGCTTAAAGTAAGGAGTGATAAGGGCGTACTGACATGGTCGACGGCGTGGAACTTGCCCCGATGCTGAAACACTAGCACTTGTTCCTTGAGATCCGCATTGGAAGCTGGATCTTGTAGTTCCACTTCCACCGCATGGGAGCTATCTGAACGCGAGACAGAGAAAGCCTTGCAGCCTTGCGTCAGATCCTCGCCACAAGACCGGAATTCCGAGAGTTTCCCGTCCTGTGAGGCGACATCAGGGAATGAGGAGGTCAAACCGGCGAAGAACCAGGCGGAACCCGAGCGAGTTGGTGCAAGGAACGGTGCTGTCATGCCAGAGTTGGAGTCACCAGGCACCGAGATGCTGCCGAATCAGCGGATCTGTATGTTTAGGCCGTGGTTGTACGGACCTGCAGATCGAATCTTCAATTGAACAATCTGTATTTGACAAGATTCGTGGGTGTAAAACCGAGAAATCGCTTGACTATGGTAATTCGTGGAGGTCTATAAAAATTTCACGATGCGGTCACGTGGGCCTGGAAACTACTAGGTATCTATGCTAGCTAATTCGGCATTAGTTAGCTAGATGCAGTGGAAGGTAATAGTGTACGATACCAGGTACTCTATATTTACTCGCACTCTAGAATCCTATTATTGAGAAGGAGGATCAACACGTGGAGATATCTCGGAAGTCATATTGCTCTGCATAATATATCAGCTTTGAACCAGCGGAGGAGAGGACGGAAGTTTTAGTCGATCTGAGAAGCCTAAGCGAGCCAACCCAACCGCACCTCTGATCTACTTATTATGTAACTTACAAGAACACATCAATCTACTTCGTTCTCCTAAACTGAACAATATAATGAAAGGACACTATGAGTAACTCCCTAGAGAGGTAGTTAAAAGATCGCTTATCGAGCCGAGCCTGTTTTGGCACTTGCAGGACCAGCGTCAGCTTCAGTAAACTATATCAGAAGAAATCTCACCATCCCCGAACAAGCGGCCGACATTTGGAGGCGTAGCTGAACACAGGGGTGGTGGGCATTGCCCACCCAATGATATCCAGCGGGCCCCACATCAGCACGCCAACTTCACCCCCGCATCTCCATTACCTTCTTCTGTGTTGCTCCAGCACTTGAGAGAGTCGAGGTGGCAATTTTGGCCGCAACATTGCTATTCGCTGGGCAAACCTGGGATTCTTCACCCAAGGCTTTTTGTGGCTGTCTGCATCGGAGTTTGAATGAGCATGGCTGAGTGAACCGACGTGGCTGGTGGTGTGTCTAAAAACGTCCTGTTTCCTGAATGGACCGACATGCAGCCTCAGCTGCCGTAGCTCCACCATTTCTAGTGCTGATTAGAGGTTGCCCATGGCCCCTATCCATAAATGATCTTCTACTCCTCTTAATACTTCCATCCGTCCCGCTTTCCACTATGTGTTTCACTTTGCGAGCATAGGAAGTTATTATCGTGGCGTCAAAATGGAACGGCCACCACGTCGAAGTTTGATCCTCCTCTGCATACTCTTCGTTATCGCCAACTGTAACCTTGCATCGGCATCTCCAATCTCAACTCCGTTTGATATATTTCCGCGAAATGCCACCTCACCTGACCAAGCCCATCCCGACTGCACGACCCAATTCAGCAATGATTACTACGGTTTCGGCGTGCGACTGGGTGTTTACTTCTCCTGGCTCGGTTCATACTTTGCCAATCTCCTGCTCCCATCCGAGATCCCAGGCCTCCTAGACACAAATTGCATATTCCTCCTCGCGCTCATTGCAAGTCTCTTCAATGGCACCCACCTGAACGAGATTCTTCAAATCGACGCTCTAATAATCATGCAACTTTGCTCAGGATTTCTGTTCAGTTGCCTCAGCATCTGGGGCTACCGTACGTCGTATTACCAAAAAGAGGGTCCAGTTGCTATCAAGCGGTTTGGAGGGCTGGGTACGCATTGCAGGCTGATCTTGACGACTGCTATCAGTATTTATGGCACGTGGTTTTGGTGGGAGGGTCTGGACGACGGGCTCAATACATCTGAAAATCCTGCTTGCCAGGAGATATTTACTTGGTTCTTCACATACCTTCCCGTTCGTGGTGGTATCGACAAATTGTATATTGTCATCACAGTCGGTTGCTCACTATTCTACTGCACAATGCTCGTCACGGCACTATCAACAGTGCTTTACAAGCTCCCTCAGATCGGATGGAAAGGCAGACTGAGTTTTGAAACTGGGTTCAGTGTCTTTGAGTTCGTGTCCTCATCCTCTAAACTCCTGGTTGACTCTGCTAATACGAACCTGAAGGTTGAAATTTCTCTTCAAAGTATTCCGCATCTTTAACCTCTTTTGGATCATCTTCTGCGCCCTCATGGTCGAGATGACACTCAACAAAAACAACATGTGGCAAACTTTAGCACAAAATAGCAGCATCATCCAGTACCCCTCACAACTTCTACCACTTCTTGTCGGCGGGCTCAGTTTCATCAGAGTGTTGTGGTTAATATACGTTGAAGGCAGAGACCGCGTCAAGGTAGAGAAAGACAGCAACCAGGCGCGCTTCAACCGACACGAGACGATGACAAAACCTTCGGTGCGAAATGCATACGGACTCGGTCTCAACTTTTTCAAAATCTTATCACCGGCAAAACAGCCCAGGGATGCAGTCATATTCGAGGCGGAGTCGAGCTTGCCACAACCGCTGAAACCATGGCACCATAGGTATTTGGTTGCTTTACTTCCGTGGTTGTCGGCATTTGAGTCTTGGAAGTTGACGGATAAGCATGATGCGGAAGTGGACCCTGAAAGATCGGCACCAACAGGAACCAGCGAGAGCTTTCCTCAGGATCTTAAGGTGGAGCCGTCTAGTGAGATTCGTTGATGGCTCTGACATGCTCACTTGAGGAGCTATTTTTGTCGTTTGAGGTTACATGTACACGAGTAGGGAAGGAGGGAGAACAGAGGAACAAGATAAAGGGCGTCCGGAAGGTTTGAAAAGAGTATATAAGCATAAATTGCATCTTAATTTCATTAACAATTAAAATTAGTTCACAGCTGCATCGCTGCATCAATCAGGAAGCCTTCTGCGCTAGGCTTCTTTTGTGAGCTATGTATATCAGGGATTTTCCCGGGTGCCAGCAAGTCAGGCAATCAGACATAGATTAGGTTTTGCGATCGTGTGACTACATATACTAATTGTACCTGGAATAATGAACAATGGGCAACTAATGGCTGTGATTAAAATCTTTACATTTTCAATGAAGAGTGGCATTAGCTTTTCACAATGATTCATACCAGAGGAGTCGATGATGTAACCCAGCCAGAGAAAATCAACTGCCCGAGAAACGCCAAAAATCGCCCAAACCGAGAAGCGTGCCATTGCAAGAATGACAGTCCAGAGTGCCTATATCATACCTAGCCATCCAAAGTCTCCAGATCCTCAACTTGTCTTTTGATCGACAAAAGAATCTGTCTCCGTTCTTCCTCCGACGCCTCCTCCCATTCCTTGAATCCCTGCACCATTTGCGCTTCGCGTTCGGCGGCGTCTTTATGATCATCCACCCCTCTCGAGGTTTGAACTTCTTCATAAATGCCCTTGGAAACATATCCAGCTAAACCAACAATTCCTTAAACCTTCGTTAGCTTGTTCAGGCTTCATTTATAGAAATACGAACCTGCCGCTGGCTTGAAAACAGCTCCTCCGACACCTTTTCCGAATCCCATCAGTCCACCCATGAAACCGCCTTCCTCTGCTCCTTTCATTGGTTGAGTAACAAGTCCAGTCATGCCATCCCAGAGGCCGTACCCAAAGCTCTAAGTAATTAGCATCTTGATAAAGCTCCGACAAAGAAATGCATTTACCTTCCCAGCAGCCTGAAGCCCACTCTGCACATCAGTAACCTTCTCCAGTGGCCTCACAGTCTCGTCACCATACATCTTCGGCAGGTTGTGGAACCCCCTAGCGACATTATGAGTGATATCCACCGGGGCCTTCAATCCAGCACCGACAATCCCGGTCAGACCTTTCCCGGAATCCTTAGCAAACTCCGCAACGTCCTTGTGGACTTGATCATCCCTTTTTGCCTCGAGGACTTTAGCGAGCAAAAGCGGATAGTCGCCAACTCGCTGGGCGATGGTCCCGATAGCGCCGAATGTGGCGGACAGAGCACCGGACACAGGATCAGCGGGGCCGTCATCAGTCTTTTCGTCGGCGGTGGGTTTGTATCAAAGGGGGAGTTAGTTTGCCAATGAGAAGG
>Ga0302227_10002277_pt1 | contig 13349 bp, 22 predicted proteins | sample II_Palsa_N1_1_FD_193525 | JGI IMG/M metagenome (GOLD analysis project Ga0302227, IMG submission 193525) | Peat permafrost microbial communities from Stordalen Mire near Abisko, Sweden - II_Palsa_N1_1 | ecosystem: Environmental > Terrestrial > Soil > Palsa > Peat permafrost | place: Sweden...
AAAAAAAAAAAAAAAACAATGAAAAGGACGTCCTTGGGAGTGGACAGTGAGTACCCTTGCGCAGGTCAATGTCTGTGCCAAGGAAGCCGTTCTTGAGTGCGGCAGGGTAGTTTTTCTTCTCAAACTCGGGGTCGTTCACCACACGGAAGTGCGTAGTCCTGCCAGCAAAGCGCGCAGCCGAGCTCCCTAATTGAGGTGTTTTGGTGCATAGAGAAATCAATGATAAAAACCGCGAACCTCCGTGGCCGTCGTACACGGCGAAAAAGCTCGTGTCCTTTTTGCCCTCAAAGCTGAGCATGGTCGTGTGCGCGTCCTCCATGCTTATTCTCCAGCCCTGTTATTACCGTCGTGTGGGTTGGGGGTCGAGGGGAAGAGTTATACGACTGTAAGCAAACAAGTGTGTGTCTTGTTTACCTGCATCGCGGACGCGCCATACTCAAAGCGCTCGTTCGCGCCGCTGCTCGTGTGCTTCTCCGTCACAGGCTCCGAAAGCATTTGACCCATTTTGGCACTTGCGATTTAAACCTCGAGGTCCTTGATGAAACTTGCACAAAGGAAAGGGTGGGAAAGCCTGCCAGTGCGCGATTTTTATGTTGAGTGGGGAGAAACGCACTCTTTTGCGTATCGCACGGTGTGACCTTGCCCGCGAAATATATACAGAGCGAGCCATGGGCAGCAGGGCAAAAACACAGCCACTCAAACAGAAAGATGGAAAGACACTTTTTTTCCAAAGAGAGTGTCAGACGGGGGCTGCAAAACGAAACCGCACAGCATGCCGACCAGGTCCAAAGAACAGCACCCATTGCTCTCGGTGAAATATAAGCATGCGCTGCAACGCAATGTGCCCTTGGTGCTGACCAAAAAAAAACAAACGCGAACACTGCCAGGGCCATATTTGGCAGTACCGCCTCCTGAGCGATGATGCCGACGGTGTGTGCCGTTCACCGCAGGCCAGACCTTTTGACTGCGACGGCAGCGCTCGTGTCTTCAGAGTGGCCGCGGGCGATCCATCTGAGGTACACCTTGGGCTTTGTTTTGCCTTGCGTGGGATTGACGATGTGACGAAGGGTGGCCTCGCTACAGAGATCAAGAGATGAATTGCCGTGCGCGCTGGTCCTTGTCGACGACGACACTCAAGTTGTGCATGCGCATGCGCTCGTCACCCCGGTAACAATCCAGCAAGGGCATGCGCACACGCGAGCGGCATTGATCGAATCTGGTAAGTTGATCTCAATCTTGATGTATTTATCACGCGGCTCTCCAGTGGTTGTGAGGGGAGAAGATCGCGGCAAGGGCTTTGGATCGCAGATAATGAAGGCCGCTGAAGATGTTCTTTTGGGGTACGATTGCACTAAATAATTAATTTTAAGTAATTCTTCGCTGTAGACTTGGGATCGAGACCATAATACTTTGCACCAAGGACAGACAGTCATTCTACAAACGTCTGGGCTATGTCGTATGCAATCCCCCCTCCTTTGCCAAACAGGTGGATGTACTTGCTAATCGCGATGTAAGCAACATGTATGGCTTTTAAGTTCTGAAAACTATTGATCAAGGTGTCTTCTCTGTCTGCACACCATGATACCATCACATCTGCTCTAGCAGTGGACACGAGTGCCAACGGCGATGCGTCGGTAATTGTGGAGTCGCCAACTGCTCCTCCGCCACCGCTTCCACCGCCACCGCCACCGCCACCAGCACAAACTTTACCCCCCAAAACTCTATCTTCATCCGATAGCCAAACTTGGTTTGTAAAGCTGAACTAACCTAGGGTGCACAACACATGCGAAAGTAAAGGTGTGAATGCAGCCAGAAAAGGGTGGAGTGAAGCCAAGAAACAGTGCAGAAATGAACGTGTGCAGGTAGAAGTGTAGGGCGATGGCAGCAGTACATGCAGAGAGAGTGCAGTCAGTCAACAAAGTCACCGTAAACCAAAACGTACCTTGTGACAACCATGCCTAGAAGGCTATACATCCTGTACGTTTCTTTTTTTTACACCAAACCCTAATTTCTTTCTTCAATTCTAACATGTCCTCTTCGACCTCCGTCGCCCATCCTGTCCACACTCGACGCCCCGATGTCGTCGTAAATCGGAAAAAAAAAAATTTTTTTTTTTGTTATTTTTAGCTCACCGCTGCGTGCGTGCTCGCCAGCAAACAAAGAAACTCAAAAACTACGCCCAGGCCGCATTGCCGACCTCATTCGACAGGGAAGGACAACGGGCTGAAAGCTAGCAAGCAGTAAGGACGACCGTGGTAGCAAGAGGAAAATGGTACTGTGGAGTTTGTGCGAATCGACGAGCACCATGTGCGTCTCTCCTGACCCCTAAATAAAACGTGCAGGCTTATCGACCGCACAAGAACGGCGTGGACGACCTCGTCCTGCTGAACGACATTTCGAACGACTCCATCAACGCCACGCTCAAGGTGCACCACACGGCCGACGAGATCTATGTCTACATTGGGCATGTTTTGGTATGCAACAAAGGGCCTGCGTACTCCTGAGTTTGTAAACACGCTTGCCTTTCGTAGGTCGCCCTCAACCCGTACAAGGAGATACGCGGGCTCTATGGCGAGGCCATGCTGAAAAAGTACAAGGGCCGCCTACCGTTTGAAAACCAACCGCATGTCGTAACGTTGTGCTGTCTAATTTTAGCCTGTCCTGATGGTTTCCTCGTTCGCGGTCCCTGCCATTATTTTAGTATGCGCTTGCCGAGAGCGTGCACCGAACGATGATCCAGCAGCGCGACAACCACTGCGTCATCATCTCTGGCGAATCGGGCGCTGGCAAGACCGAAAACAGCAAGCGCATCATGGAGTACATTGCCTTTGTGAGCTCCAAGGCCGCTGGCGTGACCAAGGCACGTTTTTGCCTTTGTTTGCAACTTGCATAGTACTAATACATCTTGTGCTGGCAGGTCAAGGAGCAAATTCTCGAGTCGAACCCGCTGCTCGAGGCGTTTGGCAACGCGAAAACGCTCCGAAACGACAACTCGTCGCGCTTTGGAAAGTACTTTGAGATCCAGTTTGACTTTCGTGGCGACCCCGTCGGTGGAAACATTCGCAACTACCTGCTAGAGAAGATTCGCGTCATCAACCAGCAATCGGTACGGAGAACATTTTGTTTTTGCCTTTTTTTTTTAAATGTTTGTTTGGATAGGGCGAGCGCAACTTTCACATTTTTTACCAGCTGCTCGCTGGAGCGTCAGACCAGGAGAAGAAGGAACTAGAGCTCTACGCCCCCAAGTTCTACCAGTAAGATGCTATAAAATTTGCATTTTTCATTTAAACGAAAAATTGTCACAGGTACCTCAACCAAAGCGGATGTTTTGAAGTCGCTGGAGTCAACGACGCCAAAGAGTTCCAGGATACGCGTCATGCGATGCAAGTCATTGGCATGACGGCTGAGGAGCAGTCAGAGGTCTTCCGCATGGTGTGTGGCCGCCCCCCTAAAAAAAAAAAATTTTTTTTTTTTGGTGAATTAAACCGGACCCCGTTTTTGTACAGGTCGCAACCGTTCTTCATGTGGGCAATCTCAAGTTTGCCGACAATGGAAAGGGATTTGCTGCAGTCGAAAACAAGGAGGTCTTGAACATTGCTGCAAAGACCCTGCGTGTGACACCCGATGCGCTCCAAAAGGTGTGCAGTATCGACATGCACTACCAAGCCCTAATCTACCTCCACCTATCGAATGCAGGCGTTGACAAACAAGACCATTTCCACCGCCACCGAGACCGTCACGTCGCCTCTCACCGCCGCCGAGGCCGCCTACTCACGTGACTCCTTGGCCAAGTCACTCTACGGTCGCCTGTTTGACTGGGTCGTCATCCGCGCGAACGATCTCATGTACAAGGCTGATCACGAAGGCTTTGTCATCGGTGTCCTTGACATCTACGGTTTTGAAATCTTTGATCGCAACTCGTTTGAGCAACTTTGCATCAACTTTTGCAACGAAAAACTCCACCAGGTAGATTTTATTTATTTATTTATTTTAATATTTCGAAACGACAACAAAAAAGATCTTTATCGAGCTGACCCTCAAGGCCGAGCAAGAAGAGTACCGCAAGGAAAACATCAAGTGGGAAGACGTGTCGTACTACAACAACAAGCCCTGCGTTGAGGTCATCGAGCGCAAGAACGGCATCTTTGGCTACCTGGACGAGGAGTGTGTCTTCCCCAAGGGCACGGATGCATCGTATCTCGAAAAGATTGTCAACAACATCAAGGGACACGCAAACTTTGACAAGAGTGGCAGCAAAGGCTGCTTCCTCATCAAGGTAAGTCAACCCCGTTCTCGTTTAAAAGTGGTAATTTTCTTGCTTTTTACTAGCACTATGCCGGAGAAGTCGTGTACTCGGTTGATGGCTTCCTGGACAAGAACAAGGATCTTTTGTTGCCTGACATCATCCGTCTCTTTGCTGCGAGCCAGAGCCAGCTTGTCAAGCGACTCTTTGAGCGGTAATAAATGATTAGTGCTTCAAATTCTGAAACCCCACCTCAAAAAAAAAAAAAAAAAGCGATGCCACCATTCTCAAGGATAGCAAGAAGCGCCCGCTCACCGCAGGCACACAGTTCCGCAACCAGATGCAGTCGCTGATGGAGAGGTACTCCCGCACACGCACACACACACATTCTCTTCCGTCTTTTGTCTATTAACCTCTACAATAGCCTCATGGCGTGCACACCTCACTACATTCGTTGCATCAAGCCCAATACCAACAAGCGGTCGGGAGAGTGGAACGATGCGCTCTGTATTGGCCAGATCAAGTATCTCGGTCTCTTTGAGAACGTCAAAGTCCGCCGTGCTGGTTACGCATTCCGTCTTCCCTACGGCCCCTTCCTTCGCCGCTACAAGATGCTCTCGGAAAAGACGTGGCCTTCTTTCAAAGGCGACGAAAAAGAGGGCTGCAAGATTATTCTCAGCGACATTGGCGTCAAAGACGACTGGGCCCTTGGCACAACCAAGATCTTTATCAAGAGCCCCGAATCGGTACTGGCTATTTTGTTTATTTTTTTTACATGTGCCACCTCACTCACCCTGGTTGTTTGGAAAATTAGGTCTTCAAGCTGGAGGAGCTCCGCGAAAAGAAATTGGACATGATCGTTGTCAAAATCCAGCGTTCGTGGCGTGCTTTCCAGTCCCGCAAGTGGTATCTCGAGCTGCGTGCCAACATGCAAGGTTTTTTTTTTTTTTCTTTCTTTATCTTTCTTTGCAATTATTGAAACACTGATTTCGTTCAAATTAGACATCTTCTACGGAAAGAAGGAGCGAAGAAAGAACTCGATCAACCGCAAGTTCTGGGGCGACTACCTCAAGATTGCGCACAACCCATACATTGTCGACATTATGAAGAAGGGGGGAGACTCTAACCTGCGATTCTCCGATAACGTGTGGAAGACCAACAAAAACTACAAGCGCCAACAGCGGTCGCTGCTCATCACAGAAAAGGTTTGTGCGCGAATTGATAATTTTTCTCTTACCTAGCCATCGATACAACAGTCCATCTATGTGCTCAATCCAGGGCCCAAGTACTCGCTCGTACGCAAGATCGCCTTGACGCAGTTGTCTTCGGTCGGTCTGAGCGAGCTCGCCGACAACTTTTTCGTCCTCCGTGTTGACAGCGAGTACGACTATGTTCTCGACAACATTCGCAAGACCGAGATCGTCACCCTCCTCAACGAGCTCTTTGAGCTGTCCAAGCGCAAGCTCACGATCGTGTTCAGCAACCAGCTGAAATACAAGATCAAGAGCAAAAGGGAACGTACAATCAAGTTTGAGCAGAGTTCCTCGGCCCCTGGTAATATCTACTGTTGGTTATTTTCCTAATGGTACATTCAGAGAGCGGAAACCTCGTTGGCCACGGTGACAACGCAACCGTGTCGGCACTGGCTGGTCTCCCCGCCACGACCAGCCCCCGGGCGACGTACAAGACAAAGGCCCAGCGTTCTGCCGACGGCCCTTCGAGCAACAAGGATGCCGGACAATCGTTTGGACAGGCGGGTGTTCCCTCCTGGGCCACTCCAGAGCAGACGCAGTCGCCGCAACAAGCCAAGTAAGAACGTGAATGCTTCATTGTAAAATTGATTTTTCCCTGGTGTGATAGAAAAACCCCTACGCCCGTGCCAGCACGCGCTCGCCCGATTTCGGTGCGTGTCCCACTCGGCATCGCGCTGTTTGATTACGCCGCCCAGGCCAACGACGAGCTCAACCTCAAGGAGGGCGACAAACTCGAAATTTTGAACCGCGACGCCTCGGGCTGGTGGACCGGTCGTCTCCTCGACGGACGACAGGGTCTCTTCCCAGGCAACTATATCAAGGAGGTTGCTTCGGGCCCCGGAATTGCCGGCCGTTCCAACTATTTACGTGTCCCAAAAGTACCCCCCCCCCCCCCCCCAAAAAAAAAAAAAAACTATTTACTGATTGACGCATTTCTTTTTATTTTGTAGCCATTTGGTGCATGATCTTTGGTGTATGCTCCAACGCTACACATTAAAAAAAAAACTACGACGCATTGAGCCAATACTATTTGTCAACTCTTGAAAAAAAAAATCCACGGCCAATGAAATTTTTTTATTTCGTTTTTTGATTTGTTAGAATGTCGGTGCGCGTCCGTTTCGCACCCAGCCCGACGGGCTTCCTGCATCTTGGCGGTCTGCGAACTGCCCTCTTCAACTACCTTTTGGCACGACAGAGCCCCGATGGCAAGTTCCTTCTGCGCATCGAGGACACAGACCAGACGCGCTACGTCCCAGGTGCCGTCGAGCAAATTGGCCGCGCTCTCACGTGGGCCGGCATCCCGTACGACGAGGGCCCCGATCGCGATGGCGGCCGTGGGCCGTACTACCAGTCCCAGCGTCTGGCCACCTATAAGGAACACGTGCACAGGCTGCTGCACACGGGCCATGCGTACCCGTGCTTCTGCTCGCAGGGCGACCTCGAGAGCAGCCGGTCCGCGGCAGAGAGCCAGCACCAGGCGCACAACTATGACAGGCGGTGTCTTGGGCTGCCCAAGGCCGAAGTGCAAGCGCGCGTGCACGCAGGCGAGGTGCACACGATCCGATTGCTGGTACCCATCCACGCACATGCAGTTTTTCAGTATTAATAGTGTGTGTGTGTGTGTGTGTGCGTAGGTGCCGCATGGAGGCACAACAGTCAACGACCTGATCTACGGCAGGGTGCAGTTTAGCAACCGTCTCATCGACGACCAGATCCTGCTCAAGTCGGACGGCTTCCCCACGTACCACCTGGCCAACGTTGTTGACGACCACCTCATGGGCATCACGCATGTCATCCGCGGCGAGGTACCATAGTTTTTTTATTTTTATTTTATTTATGTATAAAATTTGCATGCATACAGGAGTGGTTGTCGTCCACACCAAAGCACCTGATGCTGTACAAGGCCTTTGGCTGGGCGCCTCCTCAGTTTGCGCATCTGCCGCTGCTGCTCGACGAGAACAAGGCCAAGCTGTCCAAGCGTAACAAGCACGCCAACGTCAACTCATACATGGAAGAGTACCTGCCAGCAGCGCTGCTCAACTTTGTTGCGTTCCTGGGCTGGGCGCCTGACAATAAGCGAGAGATCTTTTCGCTCGAGGAGCTTGTGAAAGAGGTACCTTGCACATTTTTATCTTGTTTGTGTGAATGTTTTGTGTTAGTTTTCAATCAAACGGGTCAACAAATCGGGCGCGGTCGTGCTGCAACAGAAACTCGACTGGTTCAACCGCGAGCACATTATACTGCAGTCGCAAAAACCAGAGGGCATGGCCGACCTGGTCAGCCGTACCCTGCGAATCTTTGAAAACACCAACCAGGCGGAGCCGAATAAACACGTACTACCTGAAAAATAAGTATGATAAACTCATATTACATTCTTACCCACTAGGCGTGGCTCTCGCTGGACAGCGATCATTCCAAGTGGCGTTGGAGAGACAACGATTACCTCTCGTCCGTGATTGATGGGTGCAAGGATCGACTTCACGTGCTCCGAGACTTGACCACACGATTCTACTACCTGTTTGAGCGCATTGATTGGCAGACGGATGACGCCAAGGCGCTCCATGCGAAGCTAAATGTGGACCACCTGGCTCCCCTTGGCCGCAACGCTGGCCTTATCGTGCACACGCTGGTCGATCCTTCCGATCCACTTGTCTGGGCAAAAGACACCACATCTGAAGCTCTCCATCACGCCATCGCTGACGCGGCCAAGCAAGCAAGCATCGCGTCCAGCCCTGCAATGATGGCCGCTCGTTATATGCTCTCTGCATCTGCAATCGGACCCAGCCTGGGCAAGATAATGCTCATGCTCGGACCCTCCGAAACGCTTTCTCGACTCGGTCACTTTGCCAAATAGAAATCACATTGCATTCTGTCATTCATAATTTCATCAACAACACACATTCTGTGAACAAATAAATCTGGGTCCTGTGTCAAAAGAAGGGGTCAAATCCGCCGCCACCTCCACGACCACGACGTGGCGGAAGTCCGAGACCGCCGCCACCGCCACCGCCACCGCCAAATGGATCATTGCCAAAGGGGCCCACAGGATCAAATCGGGCGCCTGGGACAATGCTGCCAGGAGGGAAGCCGCCTGCCGAGGGATCAATGAGCCCACTACTGAGAACATCGTAAGCATTTTCTCTTCCGATAATAAAATAATAACAAACATACCCTGGACGAGGGCGAGGAGGGAAAAATCCAACGCCGCCACCAAAGCGACCACCACCACCAAAGGGAAGTCCGCCTCCCGGCGTGGGGCCAAAATTGGGGAATCGATCATAGTCGCCACCATACATGCCAGGTGGGCCGCCGACAGGAATGTACGGGTTGTTGTTGTTGAAGACATTGTCGTTGAAGGGCCTGTACCGATGGAGCAGCTCATCCTGCGATTGCTGTTCGCGTCGTCGCTTCTCTTCAATATAGTCGCGCAACAGTGTCCTCCAGTTGGTGCTCACAGCGACGTGCAGTTTGAGCGGAACGTGGACATGGTACAGACGCTTCCACAGGCTCTGGTCGGCGCAAACTTGCTTGAAGGCCCGGTTTACACGGGCCATCCGGCCTAGCGTACGCAGGTCAAGCCAGCTGCAGAGGACAAGCTACAAAACGGGACAGGAGTGAATAAACGGCTAGGATTTTGAACGAGCACCTTGATCTCGGGAAGAAGACCGTCGAGCGTGGTCGTCAGCGTGCTTCCGACGAGAGTGTGGGCGCGGGCACGCAGCGGATGGACAACATGGTCCTTGAGGACGCGAGAAAGGGCATGCATGTTTTGGTACACACGCGAGCATCCAGCCGAGAGTGGGACGTGAAGCTTGACATAGGTCTGGACGGGCAGCTGCGCCTGGTAGATGTGGTACGACTCATCGCCCTCGATGGCTGCATTGACGATGAGCAGGGTCGACATGGCGACGCACTTGACGACGGCATTCGCACTGCCCGTGTTGGTCGTGTACGTCATCTGGACCAGCGGCTCGTCGCGGGCAGCGAAAGCAGAATAAGCACTCGAGCTGGTGAACCCACTCTCGAGCATAAGCACGTGCAGCACGACGGCCAACGCCTCGTGAGCTGTGCGGGGCGCGCCCTGTGTGTACGCAAGCACGAGCGAGTCAGGCACACGGCCAGACTTTGTCGAGTGGGCCACCAGCAAAGGGGCCGCTTCGGCCGTTTGCAGCGAGGATGCTGGTGCTGCTGAGGGTGCTGGTGCTGCTGAGGGTACTGGCGCTGCCGGTGCTGGTGCTGGTGCTGGTGCGTCCAATTTGGTCTTCTTTGCCACAGTTGTTGTTTGTGTCGTGGTAGCCGCGGCTGGTGCACCACTGGCTGTGAGGACATACAGCTACCAGAGAGAGCAAAACACACAGTCAGCACACGGTCACGTCGGCAACAGCAGCCACAGGCATGCTTACCAGGTCACCGCCAAAGATCTTGAGGTCCTGCAGAGTCTGGTCGTCGTCAGCCGCAGACAACTCGTCGCGATTGTTGAGGCTCAGACGCAACGCCTCGAGGCCGCTGGCAACCTGGTTGGTAATCGCGGTGCGCAGGTCGCGAAGGCGCAGAGCGTTGCCAGGACCGGATGAGAACAGCTCGACGGTGGTCGTCGTTCCGCCGTTCCGCACGCGAAGCTTCATGACGAGAAAAAAGTTGAAGGACTTTTTTTTTGCCAGCGACTCCGGCCCTTCACGTCGCCGCACCATCCGGGGCTGTCCTGGTATGGTTTTTTGAACAGAAAACATACAACTTGCTTTGGATTATTCATGACTAATTTACATAAGTGGTTGGACGAGTCTCAGTCGTCGTCGTCGTTGTCACGGGCCGATCGCTTGTACTTTTCGTCGGCCTCCTCGCTCTGACCGGGCTCGACCTCGTTGCGGATGCCCAGGAGGAGCTTGCCCACGGCCTCGACGCCGCCGATGAGCGGCTTGATCATGGCGGTGGGGATCGCGCGGATCGCAGTACGCACAGAGGCCGCAGCACCCTGTTCGCGGTAGACCTCGAGGGGCAGTGTGAACGCAGAGTACACGGCCTCGCCAAGGTTGGTTTGCAGCTTGTGCAGTCCCTGCTCGGCGCCCTCGCGGATATTGGCGGGCTGTGCGGCGTAAAAGCTCGGCGTGAATTCCCGCTGGCCGGAAGAGTCAGAGTCGCTGCTGGCGCTGAGAGCAGAGTTGGCAAAGACCAGGACCATCTGCGTGCCCACGACTAGCTTGGTCGACAGGTTGATCGTCTCGACAGTGACGGTCTTGAGCAACGAGCCCGCGCCCTGCGCGATGCCGCGCATCGTCCGGCCATCTTTGCGGTAATGCTGCACGGGCAGAACTATCATGTCGAGCAGCGACGAGCCAAGGTTGATGAACGAGCCCACGACGGTGATGCCAGACGCGATGCCCGTCCCGGTAGTGCGCGGGTCCATCAGCTTGGGCACCCACTTGCGCTGGACACCCTCGAGCACGCGCTGGAAGCCCTCGAGTCCGCTCAGCTTGACCAAGGGGAGGCGCACGACCGAGCCCTCAATGTAGAACAGATTGATCAGCTCGGCGAGCTTGCCCTCGAGCAGCGAGTCCCAATGCAGCACCTCGGGCATGTAATCCAGCTTGAGAGCAACGCTAGATATGTTGACCTGCTGGTAAAACGTCTCCTTGGGCGCTTTGGCACCCACCGCGGGCTCTGGTGTCGGAGGAAGGGGACCGGCGGGACCCGGCGCACGCGCAGGCGAGAAGGAGAAAAAGTCGATCAAAAAGTCGACCGCGTGCTGGTCCACGTAAAAGCGCAAAGGAAGGACCTGCAGACGCAAACGAGTCTCGGTGTTGGAGAGGGCCGGATTCGGACGGACCGACGTGCTCTGGTACTCGAGCATGACGGAATCGGTCTCGCGCGGCTCATCCCTCTCCGTGGGCCGCCAGTATGTAAGGAAGTGGCGGAAGACAGACGCACGGATGAGGTCACGCACACGGAGGTCACGCACAGAGATGACCAGATGCGAGGCGACCTGTTCCTTTGGGTCGTACGACTGCTTGGATACCAAAAAGTGGTGCATAAACACCTTGAGCCACGCCTTTTCAGAGCGTTGCTGTCGGAAACGCCAGTGCGCACGCCTACGCAACAAGAAATTATTAATAAAAATAAAAATAAAACTATACATTTCGACATTGCTGGCTGTTCGCTTGTCGACATAACCCTTGACGTCTTCATGGTCGATCGGGAGAAAGTCCTCTTCTTCATCGTCGTCATCGCCTCCTTTCGTGGCAGCAAGCGATGGAGCAGCGGATGAAGACGCAGAAGAGGAGCCGCGCTGGGCAGCAGCAGCAGCAGCAGCAGCAGCATCCGAGCTCCACTCATCGTCCAACTTGGCAAAATCAGCACTGGCCATACTTTGTGGAACTGAGGCCATCGAGCTATCAGAGGTCGACCGTGCTCGAGTGCTGAGGTCGTCGGCCGGAATTGCCGGCGTAGTCTTGAGTGTACGCATGAGACGAGCGGGGATCCGGAAATCGAGACCATCGTACATGCGCCAGCAGAGCATTGACACAGTGAATGTGAGTTTGAAGGCACTATGGTTTTGGGATGTGAATGAAAACGAAAATCAAAAAAATTTTTGACAAAAAAAAAAATACCTGTGCTCTGGGAGCAGTTGATCACCTGCTTTTTCCGTGTGAGCAGTGTCAAAGTGGTCCTCTGTAAACTGCAGCGGTTCGTCGTCGATCACACGCACGAAATATTCGGTCGGCGCATTTTGATTGCCAAAGAGCAGCTGGGACTCCTGTGCAAAGAAAAATATTGTTAGGGGGTACTCCAAAAAATAAAATAAAATAAAATAAAATAATTTATACCTCTGGCGTCGTGATCGTCGGATAGGTCGACTCGCTGACAGGAGGCAAGAGACTGTCAAGAGGGTTGGATGTTGTGGCGGGAGCGGCCGAGTACGAGCCTGCTGATGAACCAAGAGACTGGCCCGGCAGTGTGGGGCTTGTGCGGAGTTCACTGCCACTCAGGAGGTCGGTGCTGTTGCGTCCGCTGCTGGGGGTGGTTGCTGCACCGCCCAGCGAGGTGAGCCAAGCCGAGGAGCCGAAACGAGGGCCGTTCGAGGCCAAAAGCGGGTCGTTTCTGCTCGTCTCGATGGCGTCGTCCGAGTCAGCAATCGGGTCCCAATCGTCGGTCGCATCATCCGAAGAGACAACAGGTATCGGGCTGTCAAAGGCAGTGACAAACTCGTCGTCCATGGAGGCGATGCGCTGCTTTGTTGCATCCCGCACACCAGGGAAGCGTTGCTGTGGCGGCCGAAGCTGCTGCTGATAATGCCGAGGTGGGGATGGACCCAAATAGCCTGCCCCAGTGATGGGCACTTCGGACGACACAAAGCCTTGCTTTGGCACAGCAAACGCCAGTTCGTCCACCGATGCAAAGACATCGGCCACGAGCGGTCGTTCTCCGTCATCTCCGCCGCTGCTGCCTCCGATGCTGGTCGAGTCACCACCAGCAAAGAGCTTTGGAGCCTCGTCGTCATCGTCCGTTGATGTTGCGGGGATGGCATGCACAGGCGAGGGCGGAAGATCTCTGCTGTTGGTGAGGTAGTCGATCGCGCGCACAAACGAACTGAACGTATCGGCGCACGTGTCTACATAGCCGCGGCCAAACTTGAGCTCGTATAAAGACTCCTGTAAAAAACATTTTTTTTAAAAAGAAAGGAAACATCACGTCTTCCTTACCAGACCCGTCCGGATGTAGACGGCAATGGTGTTGACTCTGACAATTGGCACAAATCCGTTTGATTCCCAGTGCTGCTCGCGTGCCGACAGGGACGGCGAAGTCTTTTCCAGCATGAACGAGCTTTAAATGCTCTGCTCCTCCTTCTGATCTTGGGA
>Ga0302227_10002278_pt1 | contig 13348 bp, 20 predicted proteins | sample II_Palsa_N1_1_FD_193525 | JGI IMG/M metagenome (GOLD analysis project Ga0302227, IMG submission 193525) | Peat permafrost microbial communities from Stordalen Mire near Abisko, Sweden - II_Palsa_N1_1 | ecosystem: Environmental > Terrestrial > Soil > Palsa > Peat permafrost | place: Sweden...
GGGGAGCAGGAGCCAGCCAAAGCCAAGGAGAGTGTCAAGGACGAGGACGCGATGGAGACGAGCACCACCACGGTTTCAGCCGCGCCCAGTGCCCCGGCGGGGCCTGTCCGTTGGCCCAGCAATGCCGAGCTCAACATGCGCCTCCGCAAGCTCGTGAATGCCCACCAGCGTGTGACAGCGTCGTCTGCTCGCCGCAGTGCGTCCATCGAGAAAGATCGTGCCCAGCAGGTAATTGTTGGTATTTATTTTTGTCGTCATAAAGCTAAAAAGTTTTTTTTTTTCTTTTCTTTAGGCTCGCAAGGAACAAGCGGAAGAGCTGCGCCGCCAACGCGACGAGGAGTCGCAAGCGTACTGGAACATGCGCGAGGGCCATGTGATGATGCGTGCGCTCATGTCGTTTGGCTTGCCGACCAAGGTGTCCGAGTCCTTGCAGCCTGCCCCGTGCGACCTCCCGTCCGACATTACGCTCGTGGACGGCGACTTTGAGGTCGAGCAGGTGGACAGCGCGCCCGTCAAGGTCAAGCGCCGCCGCGACTCTGAGCTTGTCAACGTGCCCTTTGATCAGCTCGCCAACGGCTACACGGTCCTCGTGGGCCACGACGAGGTCATGGACTGGGAGAAGTTTTGGATCAGCAATCCGATCCTCACGCGCAAGAAGAGCGAGCACTTTGAATCCTTCCTCAACGACATGATTCGCGGGTGCAAGGCCCTGATCGAGGCGGACCAGCAGAAGGGATCGTCGTCCTCCGCGGGCGCAAGCGCAGCCGACGACTTTGGCGAGTCCACCTCTGGGACGCCCGTCGGCGGCAAGTCGAGCAACCCCCTTGGTAGCGGCGGCATTGACGGCGACGACGACGGCAGCGACGAGCCCGAGGGCGCCAGCGGAACGGGCTTCCGCGATGTCGCCACACGTGTTATTGCCAACGCCGAACGTGCGCGCAAACTACTGCAGCGCATCTCGCTCATGCAGGCCGTGCGACGGATCCTGCGCACGCAGGCCAACATTGAGGAGACGGTCAAGTCTGCCCCGCCCGCGACCGCGTTCCCGCGCTGGTGGCGCCGCGGCAGCCGCTTTGAGATTGACATGCTCTGGGGCATCGTCAAGTACGGCCTGTCTGGTGGCGAGTACATTCTGCGTGACGAGTCGCTCCTGTTCCACAAGCTGCTTCCGCTCATCGTGGACAAGACGCAGCCGCCCATCAACACGACCACGATCCAGACGATCGACTACCTGCCCTTCCCCCGCGAGGCGTCGCTGGCTCGCCGTGCCGAGCTGCTCCTCCAGACGTGCTTTAGCCAGCCCAAGGAGAGGTCGGGCAAGCGGGGCCGTGGGCCAGCGGCCGCCAAGACGGCAAGCAGCTCGGATGCGGCAGAGGGCAAGGGCGCCAAGCAACGCAACAAGTCTGACAAGCCTCGCAAGCGCCGCACCAAGGAGGAGATCCGCGCCATCGAGTCGCAGGTGGGCGCCCAAATGGGCGACGACAAGCTCAAGACCAAGAAGAAGCCCACGACGCCGTCCAAGAAAAAGACGCCGGCGAGCCACGAAGCGTTCAGCGAAGAGGGCAGCGACGACGACAACGAGGACGACGTGGACGAGGACGACAACGAGGACGACGACATAGCCGGTGGCGATGACACCGAGTTCAGCATCCACGACCCGATCTCGATCAAGGGCACCCTCCCTGGCATCCACGCCATCGCTGGCTACCACCTCCACCAGGGGCATGACAGCCACCCGAATGACGACAGTGACGACATGGCCGATGTGCCGACCAAGCCGCTCGCCGGCAAGAAGGCCAAGGCCGAGAAGAAGACACCCACGCCCAGGAAGCCGCGCGCCAAGAAGGCCGACACTGGCGAAAAGCCCGCAAAGAAGGCACGGACGTCCAAGGCCGCCGCCGCCTCCAAGTCCCCGACATCGGCCGCCAACATCTCTGGCTCCAAGATGCCTACGCTCAAGGACTCTGTCGACGCAGATTTCAACGGCGACTCTGAGGAGGAGGGCGACGAGGACGACGAGGAGTCATTCCATCACCTGCCGCCGCCGCCGCCGCCGCCGCCGCCGCCACCGCCGATGCGCCACCACCACCTCGGCAGCATGGCGTCATTGGGCTCGTCTGTTGTACCCGGTGCCTATGGCCTGCCCTCGATCAGCCCCGGCGCAGTGTTCCCCGGGATGATGCCGTCCTTCCACCAGTCGGTGCCCATGGATGCCCCCTCGAGCATGATGCCCATGTTCAACTCGGCTCCGCTACTTCCTTGGCCCGGCACCTTTAACCCAAGCGGCAACGACCCCAGCCTGATCGCCCCGCACTTGCTGCAGCCACCGCAACAAGGGCAGCAAAAACCACCGCCGCCGCCGCAGCAGCAAACCTGGCAGATGCCTACCCCCTACCCTCCCCCACCTTCATCCAACTGAGGACCAGTCATCACGAGCAAGAAGAGAAACAGCCACTCAAAATAGAGAACATTAGGATTTTTTGTATGTACTTGAAAGAATGCAGGAAAGATTCTTTTTTTTTATTTTGTTTTTGTGGCCGTCTTTGTAAAACAGACTACAAGATTGCCAGCGGTGTGACATGACCAGGCCTGGTGAAAAAGCTGCTGTTGTTGCGGACCCAGACTGGCGAACAGGTGCTTGTTTTCAAGGGGGGGAGGAGTCGCTCGGCAGAGCACACGGCGACGGCAAAGCCATGGCCTCGCAGGAATGAGAATCCACCGGAAAGAACGAGGCCGATCACGTCCGAGACCGGCTGCAAAACAGCCTGGTCGTCAGTGTGCGTGGGATCGGGCAGCGGCTGGGCGACCTGGTCTTTGGTCCGTGGGCGTTTGGCGTGCGCTTTCTTGCTGCCTTTATGCTCGCTGCCTTTATGCTCGCCTTGTCGCAGGTAGATCTGGGCGCCGGGCTTTGGAACACCCTTGCCCGTCTGAAATTAGATATGTAAGATATTTCTTTGAATTAAAAAACATATGGTACCATGGCGAGTGAGACCAAGACAATCGATCGAGGGGACGGCTGTGCTGTGGGCGAGGGCAAGAGATGCACCTTGATGTCGTCGAGATTGATGGCGACTTTCTCCACGACGGCGGGCTTGGGTACTGCTGTCCGCTTGGCCGAAGGGGCAGCAGGGGCAGGCTTGGAAGCCGCGGGCTGTTTGCTGGGCGGGGTCCAACTGGTGGTGGCGGGCTGGAGGAGCGAGGCGTAGTCGGGCTGGAAGGGCGACGTGGAGAGGGCCAGCTTGGCGTAGGGTACACGCTTGGCCAGTGGCCGTCCCCAGTACTTTTGTTCGCGCTCTTGAGCGACAGATTTGACCCAGAGATCGTTGGCGTGGGTGCCGGGAAAGTCTTCGGGAAAGCTGGGGACACCCATCTCTGTGTGCATTGCGTACAGGTCGAGCAGGCCTCCCGTGCGGGCCCCAGCAAACACAAGCGCCTTCCAAAAGTCGTTGCCCCAGCCTGCGGGCACGACCAGGTCCCAGCCCGATCCAAACTCGCGCACGTGGGTGGCGGTTGCGCCAGAGCTGGTGATGTCCATGCACCGACGTCGCAGCAGCAGGATCGGGATCCGTGCGTCTGTTTCTTCAGGCTCGAGGGGCCGACCAGGAAAGTTTTGCTGCACGAAAGGCATTCAGACAAGCAACAGGAAAAGTAGCAAGGTACCAAACGACGACGCTCGTTCAGCTTGGCCTCTGGGATCTTGTCCGACTTGAGTTTGGTGCGGACGTCCTTGCTCCACAGAGGCGATTTGGCCAGGGAGCCGTCTTGAGCCCAGCTGACCTAGATGGATGGATTTTCATGTTTTACAAATCAGTAAATTCCCATTTTGCCGCGGGTACGAGGAGAGTGTGGAGGGCGGCCTCAGCCTCCGGGGAGGTGGACGTGGTCCGCGGGGGCATCTTGCGGGGGAAAGATAGACGTGGATCAAAGACAGAGAGGGCGAGCACCGAGTCGGCTGGGAGCGACGACGGAGAGCGCAAGCAAGCCATCGTTTTCCATGCCTTGTCCGCCTCGCTGCCGGCGGGCACGACGTCGAGGATCGCCTGGAGAGTAGCATGTGCACGGGGCCCGCTCAGGATAAACTTGAGCAGCTCGCGATCCCGGTGGGTGATGTGGACCTGCTCGTCTGCAAAACGGCACTTGTCCACGGCATCGGCCAGAGCCTGCACGAGCTCCGACGCCGCAGCAGGATGCACCCACATCCAGCACGTGCTTCCGCCGACCTGCGCTTCATCCGCGTCGACTGTGGGACCCCACAGGAACGTCACGGGTGCGATCAATTGCTTGAACTCGCTTCCAGGCCAGTAAACGAGCGTTGTGCCATACCGTGCGCCAGCAAGATACCTAGTCCAATTCGTTCAGAAGTCAAAAGCAACAAAACAACTAATCACCTCTTGGCAGTGGGCATAGGGGAAATCGAGGGCGAGACCATCCTTTGGAAAACGGCCGCGATCTGCTCCAGTGCGCCAAAGACCTCAACGACGGCTGTGTAGGAGGCGTCGATGGCCACGGCGGCGTCGCGCATGGCCTGGACATTGGACCGCACAGACCTGCTGTTGGAGTTGAGGGCAACGCGGTAGCCAAAGCTGTCCACCATCTTCATCCGCTTGGCGTGCCAAATGTGGGTTTCCAGCCAGCGATGCTTTCCTGCGCGGTACGAAAAGTCGACAGAGCGGATCAGGTTGCGCCGCCGCTTGCGCCTGCTCTCTGCTCCCTTTGGCGCCGAGTTGTTGGCCTTGTCCAGCTCTCTCTGCATTGCAAACAATAAACAATTATATTTTACCTTGGTTTTTATGAGCCGATACCTCGCGTTCTGCGTTGGCACGAAGGCGCACCGGCAGCCGTCGGATGTTGAAGCTCGCGGCTCGTCTGCGCAGGTAACGCGGGGGGCTCTGGAACACACGGCGGTTGCTGTTGTGGCCCTTGAGTTGGGACACGAGCTCTTTCAGCTCGGACGATCGCGCCTCGGCAAACTTTTCGACGTCGATGATGCGCGATTGTCGCAAGTCTATAATTTTTTTTTTGTTTTGTTTTCAGAAATAAGACGAAAATAAAAGAAAAACAAACAGTTGTATACCGTTCAGGGCGGGCGCCATCGACCGGATCTCGGTCGGCCCTTGTCTTTTCTTTTTGCCCATTGTGCTTATTTTTTTACTGGTGCGGATCAAAGGGAAGAAAGCCTCGGCACAAGGCAGAACCGCAGCGACAGGGAGTTGTACCGGTGCTACTGTTGGTGTTGCTTCCGCCGTAGTCAAACGAAAACTCTTCGCCCGCCGCGATGTCTCGTACAGCGAAAAGGGCAGCGATGGGCGTGAGACTCTCGATGCGCACCTGAAAGAAAGAAAGCGAGTTTATATTTTCTTCTTATTCCCATACTCTATACCGGCTGAAGGACCAAGTTGGGCTCGCAGCTGTGGTTGATAAAGTGCGTGTGGTTGCCGATCTCGGTTGCGTCGATGATCGTCACTTGTTCGCTCTGACCACTGAATGGAGACGACACAATGAGCCAAAAAAAAAAGGTAATTTTGTTTTGCTTACAAGTGCTCGCGGATGGTCAAGATGTATTCGCTGTCTCGAGGCCTGCTCCAACGCTCCTTGGCCTCCTCGATCGTGATGAGTTCACCCGCGTACTCGCCGACAAACGTCCCTTTATCCACAGGCTGCCTCGCAATCAGCCCAAAGTCCTTGTCTTTCGTGGACACGACTTGCACCAAACGATCAAAGTCCTGCTCCCTGCCCCTTTGAACCGTCCTCAACTTGCAACGCTCTCGATCGCAGCGGCAGTCGCTATTGCACTCAAACACGAGCCCTCCTCCTGCACCATGCAATCAGCACAAAAAATGGCTTGAATAGGGGGGAGGTTTACGATTGCGGCCGATGCACAAACACCCACTGCCACCACACGTCTCGCCGATGCACTCGCAGCCCGCTAGCAGCTCCTCTGTTGTCGCAGCACTTAATCGCTCGCTGGCCACGGACTCGCGCAATCGCTCGAAGGCAGGGAGCATGCGGCACACACTCCTCTAAAATGGCGCCGAAGTGCGTTGCCCAGGTTTTTCCCTCGCTGCGTGAGCACGAACTGAGCTGGTGACTGTCCATTGCACCACCACTGCATCCTCTTCTACCCCCCTTCTGCTGTTCTGCCGTGGATGCTCATTTATTTTTCGTTCTCGCTAGGCGTGTTGCATGTCCTTGTGTTTCCACTCGGAAGGTCCCTGTGTCTGCACGTCTTCACCGTCATTTTCTTCTTCTTCCTCCAAGGACAAGAGCAAAGTCGTCATGGCCAGCGAGAACAAGGAGGCCCCTCAGGTTGCTGACGCTGCTGCTGCTGCCCCTGCTGCCGGCGGCAAGAAGGACAAGAAGAAGGGCGGTGCTGCGTCTGCCGAGGCCGAGCTCAGCCCCCAGCCCGACTTCATTGCCCACCGCATTGCCCTGTTTGACAAGATCAAGGCCAAGCACGTCGAGGAGATTGCTGGTAAGTGTGCGCCTCTCTGTGCGGCTCGTGTGGTGCACTGACCGGTATAACAAAAGCCAAGGAGCACAAGGACATTACGATCACGCTGCGCGACGGCAAGGTGCTCTCGGGCAAGGCCTTTGAGACGACCCCGCTCAGCATTGCCGAGGGCATCAGCAAGTCCCTGGCCGGCAAGGTCGTCGTGGCCAAGGTCAACGCACAGCTGTGGGATCTCGTCCGCCCGTTCGAGGAGGACTCGCGACTGGAGCTGCTTGACTTTGACGACCCAGAAGGTATTTTTCGTTTCGTTTTCGTTTTCGTTTTTAATTGATCCTTCTCTGATGTTGCTAGCCCAAATGGTCTACTGGCACTCGTCGGCACACATGCTCGGTGAGGCCTGTGAGCGCTGCTTTGGCGTGCATCTCGAGCACGGCCCCCCGACCGAGGACGGCTTCTTCTACGACATGCGTCTGCCGGCCGACTTCAAGGGCACCGTGAACGAGGAGCTTTACCCGGCCCTCGTCAGCACGGCCAACAAGATCGCTGGCGAGAAGCAGAACTTTGAGCGCCTCTCGATGACCAAGGAGGAGCTCCTGGAGATGTTCAAGTACAACAATCTCAAGACCTACTTTATCAACTCCAAGATCGCCGACGGAGCCTCGTCGACGGTGTACCGCTGCGGTCCTCTGATCGACTTGTGCATGGGTCCCCACATCACCAACACGTCTCGTGTCAAGGCCTTTACGATCTACAAGGTATGCTTACTCAACATGGTTCATTTCTGAGAAAACGAAAACATCTTTTTTTACAGAACTCGCAAGCCTACTGGCTCGGCGATGCCAAGAACGAGCAGCTCACACGCATCTACGGCATTTCCTTCCCCGAGAACAAGCTCCTGACCGAGTGGGAGAAGTTCCGCGAGGAGGCCGCCAAGCGCGATCACCGTCTGCTCGGTCGCGTACGCAGTCACTTTTTTTATTTTTATTTTTTCCCGATCAATATCCCTCACCCACCTCTGAAAAGCAACACGAGCTCTTCTTTTTCCACGAGCTCAGCCCTGGCAGCTGCTTCTTCCTGCCCCACGGCACACGCATCTACAACACCCTTATTCAGTTCATGCGCAGCCACTACTGGGAGCGTGGCTTCCAAGAGGTCATCACTCCCAACATGTACAATACCAAGCTCTGGGAGCGCTCGGGCCACTGGCAAAACTACCAGGTAGACATTCTTTCTTTTCTGTATTTCGTTTAACGACATTGCTGCAGGAAAACATGTTTAGCTTTGAGGTCGAAAAGGAAAAGTTTGCCCTCAAGCCCATGAACTGCCCCGGCCACTGCCTCGCCTTTGACCTGCGCCCTCGCTCCCATCGCGAGCTCCCTCTTCGGTATGCCAATTTCCTCCTTTTTTTTTTTTCTTTTTCTTTGCTGAAACCATTGACATGAAAAGCATGGCCGATTTCGGTGTCCTCCACCGCAACGAGTATTCCGGTGCCCTCACTGGCCTGACCCGTGTACGCCGCTTCCAGCAGGACGATGCGCACATCTTTTGCATGAAGGAGCAGGTCGGTGACGAGATCCGCGGCGCACTCGACTTTTTGAAGCACGTCTATGGTGTCCTCGGCTTCAACCTTTCCATGGCCCTCTCGACACGGCCAGACAAGTTTATCGGCGAGGTCGCCACCTGGGACGCCGCAGAAGCCCAGCTCAAGGCTGCTCTTAACGAGTCTGGATTTGACTGGAAGCTCAACCCCGGCGATGGTGCTTTCTACGGTCCCAAGGTAATAAAAATAGAATTGAAAAAAAATTCTCAACATCGACATTGTAGATCGACATCCAGATCCAGGACGCCATGCGCCGTCGCCACCAGTGTGCTACCATCCAGCTTGATTTCCAACTGCCGGAGCGCTTTGATCTCAAGTACCAGGCGCCCGACGGCACCGACGCACGCCCCGTCATGATCCATCGTGCCATCCTCGGCTCGGTCGAGCGCATGATTGCCGTCCTCACAGAAAACTATGCTGCCAAGTGGTAATGCTGCTCTGTGCCTATTTTTGGCTGACGTGGTAAAACCCCTTAGGCCCTTCTGGCTCTCGCCCCGCCAGATCTGCATCGTCCCTGTCGCGGCTCCCTTCAACGAGTACGCCGCCAAGCTCAAGAAGCAGTTCCACGATGCTGGCTTCTTCGTGGACCTCGATGACGGCCCGGACACGCTCAACAAGAAGGTCCGCAACGCCCAGGTCGCCTTCTACAACTTTATTTTCGTCGTTGGCGAGAAGGAGCAGGAGAAGAACGAGGTCAACGTCCGCACCCGCGACAACGTTGTCCACGGCTCGGTGTCCATCGAGCACGCGCTTGAGCAGCTCGCCCTCCTCAAGACGAGCTACGCGCGCACGGACGAGTTCAAGTGAATGGTAGATATGTGAAAAAGAGAATAAAATAAAAATTGTCTACCGGCCCATTTTTCGATTCTGTCTTTCGATTTTCTGTCAATTTTCTGAGAAGCATTCCTTCCGTACGTCAGAGAAAGATAAAGAAAAGGCGAAAGCTGTCTACATAATCGTGCACCCGTCATCAGATGCTGATGCTGTCCCGTTTTGGGGATTTCTTGGTCTTTGTGCCGCACTTCCGTTTGCTTGGGGGGTCTCCTGGGCCTGCTTGGACAGGATCTCTTGACGCAGCATCTTGTCTTTCGTCTTCATCACCGAGTTCCACTCGAGCAGCAAATTGGTCTCTGTCGCCTGCACTTGCTCCTGGTCGGTTGCAGCGGCTGCACAGACAAAACGTGTTAGCGGGAAAAAAAAAACAGCATTGCCTTCCCAGTACAAGTGAGCGTCGATTCGAGGGCCTCGAGCGCGCCGCGAAGCTCCGCCTGTCGCACAATGACATCAGTCATGCTCGCTAGCCCGCTGTCCTCGTTTGGGGTAACGGGTTCAATGATGTCGTGGACTGTTGGTGCAAGCGGCGCTTTAACTAAAACGAAAGAGTGAAAAAAAACGGAAGGTGAAAACAATAATAGTACGTGAGAGGTCGCTCTGCGGAGAAAACGGTCGCTGGACGGGTTCGCTGGCAGACGTGGTGATTGGCGGTGGGACCGACGTGGCCTTGACGGGTACGTCAACTGCAGCGACCGGCACTGGAGCGGGCGTCGAGGGCTTTTTTACGGGCTGCGGCTTTGCAACCTTTGGCGACTGGTACGATCCAAAGATGGCGTCCTCGTCCGTCTCCTTTGCAGCCGCCGATCCCTTTTTGCCCTTTGGTTGATCAGCCTTTATTTGAGGCTCGGCAACTTTTGCGGGTTCGCCAGATGGTTGTTGTGCCGGGTCTACGGCCGGTTCGACCGCTTGAACAACGGCAACGTTTGCGACTTCGGCCTCAGAGGCCCCATTGTTTACATGCTCCGTTGCACCGGCATTTGCATTTGCATCGGCAGGCTCGGCGACGATGGTCTCGTTGACGGCAGGCTTGGTGTCTTCATCGGCGACAGGCTTGGCCTCGGCGGCGACATGCTTGGTGTCTTCATCGGCGACAGGCTCGGCCGCGGCGACGGCAGGCTTGGTCTCTTCATCGGCGACAGGCTCGGCCGCGGCGACGGCAGGCTTATCAAGGACCGGCTCGACGGAGGGCTCGGGCTCATCCACGGTCGCCGGTTTGGCGGGCTCGGGCTTTGACTCGGCAGTCTCGTTCGGGCTCTTGATGCCGTCATCGCTCTTCTTCTTGGCTGCTGCGCTGGAGGAGGACCCGCCCGCCTTCTTGGTCTTGTCAAAGGAGCTAAAGATATCGTCGTCGTCGTCGTCGCCGCCGCCGTTCCCGGGCTTGCCGGTCGAGTTGTTTGAGGACGAGGTCTTGGTCAGCGAGCTGGTGCTGGACGTGGCAGACGCCTTTTTCGGCGCGGTAGCGGCGGCACTTGCTACCGGAGCGGCGGCAGTCTTTTTAAGGGGGGTCTGTACGGGCGTCGCGGCGGTGGTGGCAGCAGAGGCAGCGGATGCGGCGGTGGAGGGGGCGATCTTGATGTCGGTATTGGCGTGCTCCGCGTGCAGGATGGCAATGTACACGTTGAAGCCGTCGATGCAGTTTTCGCAGATGTACTTTTTGCCGCGCGCGACATAAAACCTGGGCGTCAAACCCTTACCACAGGATGGACAGTGTGCCTGTTGCTCCTCGCCCGTTGCGGCATCCAGCGTCTTGGCCTTGGTCTTGAGCTTGGCCGCGGTCTTGAGCACGTCCGAAATCACGGCAAGAAGCAAGTCTGCCGGAGGGTGGCTGGACGGGACGAGGCCGCCAGCGTCCACATAGTGCAACGGGCATCCGATCTTGCGCACCGAGTTGACAAAGTACGTCTGCACAGACATGCAAGGACGGTAAGATAACAAAAATGTAAACAGGCCCTACCATGTTGCTCAAGATAAACGACTGCAGGCGCGAGGCATCCCCCTCGGCCGCCTTGAGATCGTCGCTGCTGCGCACTTCGGCCATGTTTACGGCGTCGGGCAGGACGATGCTCAGCAACCGGCTTTGGAAAAGGCGGTCAGCACCTTTTTTTTTTAACAAGCCGGCGACAACGTACTTGAACTGGGTTCCGTTGAGGAACTCGGCCGGCAACTTGGCCGCACCGTCGTCCACGGCGGACGTGGCCAGCCCCGTCCCCAGCAGACTGTCCACCAGCGGGAGCAGCAGCTTGATCTCGTCCGCGTGGAGATCTGGCTGCGACGGCAGGTCGCCTTTGACTGTGGGAAGGTAAACGAAGTCGGTCGTCGTTCTGTTTGTTTGCCATACCAGCGGCCGATTTCTTCAGCAGATCGCTCGTGCTTGCGGCGGGCGTGCTGTTGCTGCTGCTGCTGCCGCTCGTCATGCCGTGCAGGATGGCCTTCTGCTCACGAGAAGACAAGGGCGTTTAGCAACAAGAGGAAGGCGGAAGGGAGGGCAGAACGCACCAAGTCGTCCTCATCATGTGACGCCATTTTAGCAAGTGGGTCCGCCTCCATTTTTGGCAGTCACTCGTCCCAGATGGCGACCGAAAAACTCGCTGCCATGCAGGTCTACCTGCAGGACCACCAGCTGGAGCCGCTGCTCAAGGTAAAAAGCAGCCAGCTACCCGCCAACGGCATGGGTACTAACGGCGAATATTCCCTGCACCCTTGCTGTATGAAAAAACCCCAACGACGCAAAACGACCCAAAAATAAAATCGGCACACAACAACAACCAACCCGGAAAAAAAAAAACTGCACACACACGAAAAAGGACGTCATGACCGCCGTGCTCATCCACAAGCCGTCGCGGCCCATCGAGTTCATTGCCGAGGGCCTGCTCAAGGTGCAGCTCAAGAAGGACTCGCAGCAACCCTACGCCATCTCTGTACGTTTTTTTTACCTCCCTTTTCGCGAGCGCCTATTTTTTTCCTCTCCTCACTCTTTCTTTTGCGGTGGTGGTGTTGCACGCGCACACAGGAAATCTTCCATGAGATCGCCGCCAAGCCCAGCAAGCCCACGGCGCTCGTTGCGAGCGAGGCTGCGGCCTCGGGTGCGTCGTCGCAGCCGGCCTCGTCGGCTCCGCCAAGCACCAGCTCTGCCGCCAGCACCACCACCACGGGCTCTCCCGCAAGCAAGTCGGCTGCACCTGTATGGAACAGCACGCGCAAGCTTTGCTGGCTTGCTGGCTTTGCTATTCGACTCACCTTCCTCTTGTAAAACAATGAAAAAACAGACGCCACGCCTCGCACCGGTCACTCCGCTCGACCAGGTGCTCAAGTACAACATGAACCGCCGTGGCTCCGTCAGTGCCGAGTCGTTCCGCCCGACGCAACAGCAGGCCGGCCGTGTGTTTATCGCCAAGAGGTGTGTCGCCGGTGTGCTGTCTCTTCAATGTACTGAGTGTTTGTCTGTAGCGACGAGGCCAAGGGTCGTATTGCCAGCGCAATCTCAAACAATCTTCTCTTCCGCAACCTCGACCGTGACCAGAAGCAGGAGGTCGTCGATGCCATGTTTGAGCGCAAGGTGCGTGCCCGATGCATCGTGTAGTATCCTAAAACGTGCTTTCAAAAAAAAAAAAAATTACAGGTCGCAAAGGGTGAGACTGTGATCAAGCAGGGTGACGCGGGTGACAACTTTTACGTCGTGGACGAGGGTCGCTTTGAGGTCTTTGTCAACGACAGGAAGGTCGTCGAGATCGGTGAGGGAGGTAGCTTTGGTGAGCTTGCGCTCATGTACAACACTCCTCGGTACGCATTTTCTCCCCCCAAAAAAGAGGAGTATGATTACTGAATCAGCGAAAAACTAGTGCTGCGTCGGTTAAGGCCATGTTCGACTCGGTTTTGTGGGCAGTAGATCGTGTCACGTTCCAACGTATCATCATGAACAACACCTTCCGGAAACGTAAGATGTACGAGGACTTCCTCAAGACTGTTCCCCTCCTCCAGGCGCTCGACGTACGTCTGTCCACTTACTCAAAACGTGCTTTAACCCTTGCTTTTTTCTAGGCTTCCGAGGTCGTCAAGGTTGCCGACTCGGTTGAGCCCGTCTCCTTTGAAGACGAGGAGATTATTAGTATGCCTTTTTTTTTTTTTAGTTCCTTTTCCCCCCATTAATTAATTTTTTTTCTTTTTTTTTTTTTTTTGCAACAGTCGAGCAGGGCGACCCTGGCGATTGCTTCTACATCATCGTCGACGGTGAGGTTGTGATCACAAAGACCGAGCACGCTCCCGAAGGATCGGAGGAGGAGGACAAAGTGATCGAGGTCAACCGGTTACATAAGGGTCAGTACTTTGGTGAGCTTGCCCTTCTTACCGACAAGCCCCGTGCTGCCACCGTTACTGCTGTCGGCCCTGTGCAGGTATGCAAAGTCGGAGACTCTTAGTTCAGTCGTTAATTATTTTCTTTGTCGCCGCTGTAGTGCATCACCCTC
>Ga0302227_10002284_pt1 | contig 13323 bp, 20 predicted proteins | sample II_Palsa_N1_1_FD_193525 | JGI IMG/M metagenome (GOLD analysis project Ga0302227, IMG submission 193525) | Peat permafrost microbial communities from Stordalen Mire near Abisko, Sweden - II_Palsa_N1_1 | ecosystem: Environmental > Terrestrial > Soil > Palsa > Peat permafrost | place: Sweden...
AGTGCCATCGTTGCTGATGCTGTAACTTGATGTTTGACAAACCTAGGGTAGATGTCCCCGGCTAACAATTTCTCAACGTGCTCCTGTGCGTCCTGAAAAATCGTCTCGAGACTTGGGAGTGTTGACTGTGTTACTTGTTTGATGTCGCTAGATATGCGCTTGATGTGAGCGTGGGATAAGTTGATTTGGCGTGGAGCATCTGGAGAAGTGTAGGTGGAATGAATTCCTCCCAAAGTTTGAGAGAGTTCGTCAAGGAGACGATTATACCTGTCAATCTGTTCAGGCTTGTTAGCCCGAATACATAGTGTTGGTAGGAACGTTGACTTCTGACGAAAGCTAGAAATTGCTATGATAATTCCAGCTTACCTTTTGAAGGAACTCCATGTTCTCCCCGCACGCTCTACTCTGGCAAAACCGCTTGAACCGATGTGCAGTCGTGGGATTGTGAATGACGATATTGAACACCTCAGCACTGAAGAAATCTGCCATGTTGTTTCCAGGGGCCGAGCTATTCAAGGTCGTGCCAGTTCCGTTTCTGCTACTAGCACTTCCTTCTTCGCTATGTGCAGTGGAAGGGTTCCTGCTATTCATATTCTCTGCCCAGCGACTAGGGGAGCCTCCCCGATCCCCTCCATAGATGGTCTGCGATTTCGATTGCACTTTCCGACTACCTCTGGTTGACGGTGATAAGGGAGGTAGAGGCGCAGTCCGGTTGATGCTGACATGTGACTCGGTCGTCCGAGGATGGCCATTTGGCACAGAAAGAGACTCCTCGCTTTGGATCACTTGATCAATGGATTCCGCTTCCTCAAAGCCTTGCGGATGGGACATTGTGGGAGATCGCCTCGAATGAAAAGTATATACAAAAGGCCGCAACAGAAAGATGGGTTCCTGGTGCTTGGGAGTCCAGCTGTCGGGGAGCCGGGCACATCAGACGTTATATAAAGCAGCAGACTGTGGCTGCAAGATCGGACGGGGTATATCTGGAAATGGATTAAGGTGGGGAGGCTGTCGAAGATCTGTGCGCTGATTCGAACCTTGGAAGCTGCCCGGTTGCTCCTGACTTGCTTTGTTTTGGGGAGAACGGCAAGTATGAACTACTTTAGTAGCTATTTGCGAGCAGGGGATTCGGGCAGTTCTTTATGGTGCCATGATTGGGCAAGAGCTCAGGAACGGAGAAGCTGGGGGCCCGAACTTGTCGTTGATCGTCCAATCCATCTCTTCATCCAGTAGTGGCTCTAAGGCAGATGGAAATTGAAATCCTCCCGCATGCGATTGTCGTTCGAGTTCGAGACTTCGAGTCCAGGGCAGCGCAGCCACCACTCTTTTCGGTGGGGATGAGATGAGAGCATTGACTGACAATCCTTGGATCCGGGAGAAAGTCTTGCAAGGATGTTGGGCGCAAGTGGCGTTGTGCGGGCAGGGCATGTCACTCTTCCGGAAGCAGCGCGTTGAGCTGATTGAAACTCTCCGACTATTTGTACAGTACCTAGCCCTCGTTGCTGTCGTGGGCGTTGCACTATACGGTGACGATAGGAACCTCAGCATCTTCGAGCAAAATACATGCAATTGCATCGGGCGCATTGTGGGTGAGAGGATGGTGAAGTAAGTCAGCCGGCAAATTCGAAAGGTTGTCGTCAGGATGTTCGCATGTTCCCCTGGGGCGGTCGCTTCAGACCAGGACACCCCTGACCTCCACGCATCGACCCCCTGATCAGTCATCCTCATATGCGATTCTGAGAATTGGATTTGCTGACAGAACACACCAAGATCCTTCCCCCACGGCTTCTTCAGTCGAGAGGGGAACTCGGGACGAAAAACAAATCATGACCTCTTTTCTTCCACGGAAAATTCCTATCGTCTTCTTCTTCTTCCACAAAAAGGAAAAGTCGAACCATTTAACGTCTTAGGCCTGCAATATATGCTGCATGCTTCCACCTTCATGCAAAGGCATGTCACCCATGTTCCGATTCACCCATGGTTATGACTTACCTGTATCTAGACCAGCCACTATTATCTCTCCACGACCGGCGTCGTTGCGCTCTTCCTAAGCTCCTTAGCGTTTGCCCTATGCGGAGTAAAGCTCCGAACAGCCTTGAGAGTCGGGATGCGGAAAATGTTAAATTTACGTTATACAATAACGGCCTCGACGTATTATAATAACGCTTCGAGCGTTGTATAATCTGGATAAAGAATCAAGCATAAATAAGCATAATCACAGCCGAAAAGACCCGAGAATCAATGTCAGCAGCAAACCCACCACCCGCCGCGATCTCGAAGTCCGCATCTTCTCGAGGTCATCGGCAAGGGTTTCCATGTTTACGAAGCCCCATCTTGTATTCGTGGCACAGACTTTTGTTTGCAAACGCCTCAGGGTCCGTCCGAGCGTTCGATCTCGCCTTGATGGTGGGCGCAAGCCGACTGGCTGCTTCGCTCTTTCTCGAAAGCATTGGATTGGTGATGTTCGTCAGCTTTCCTCCTTTGGTCTTTCCTCAGCAGATCCCACTTTCAGCGAGGTGCGAGTTGCGAGATTGCACTTTCTCCCCTCCTCAGCTGACATCATTTCTCGCATTCGCCAATACTCAAAGAGTCAATGGTTCTCTACCTCATACATCTTGAAGCCACCAGAAGTATAGCGTTGATTCCTAACTATGCGCTGTTTATCCTTCGTTGCAAGTTCTTGACTCATGTCCTTATACGAAAAGAATACCCAGAAGGAGATGCTATCTCTCGAGCGAGAAAGCAACTTGCTCACAATGTTCTTCGGAGATGCTCTATGCACTCAAGACAAGGACACGATAGATGAATTGCCTCAAACACATCACCGGAGTTTGCAAGCAATAAGCATTGCTCTGAAGAGAATCATATTGCAAACTTCGCCTTCCTATGTCTATAGACATCGAGCATTATTGGACAATACAAATCCAGTGAAAGTGTTCCATCTATCCCAGATTGTCCATGCCAGTTTCTTTTCCCAAGATCATGCTCGTTATTTCATTCGCCCCACGCTCACTCTTCTTCTGCTATCAACACCTCGGATCGTCCCTTGTTTTACAATACGACCATTACTACCATGCCTACTATCACCAAGGCCTCCACGCTATGCTTCGATCCAAGCGTTGGTGCAGCATTATGTGAACTCGAAGTCGTCGAGGAACCTCCATTGACAGCAGCCGCCACAATAGTCCCCGATAGCTCCGAGGTTATGACCTGCGTGGTAGTCACACCCGCCTCCACTTCAGTTGTTGTCACCGTGACCGTCGTTGTAGTCAAGCCGGACTGGCCATTGGTGGCAGTGATCGTATACCATCCATTGGGTCCCACACCGCCCCATCCAGGTCCCCAACCCGCAGAACTTGCCCATGGACCCCATCCACTTGTGCAAGAAGCTGTGTTCGACGCGCAGCTTGAATAATCAGAGCATAAAGATGATTGCAAGTTTGAGATGGTGGAATATGATGCACTTGGACAGGCCGAAGAGAAGCAGCTTGCTACTGCTGCTGTGCTAGTGCAATGTCCGGACCATGCACTCCATGTGGAATATGCGGAGGAAAAACATGATTGCTGAGTATCTCATCAGTTCTAACGTTCTCAACGCAAATGTAAAAGAAATACATACTGCACATGAAGGAGCAAAGCCCCATCCCCCTCCCATACCCCCTCCCATACCCCCTCCCATTCCACCAAAAGGAAACTGGGCTGAGGCAACGCCGGACAGCGCAAGGACCATCGTGGAAAACTTCATTTTTGAGACTTTGGTGTTTTCGAAATCTAGTTATTTCAAGTTTAAATTAAGTACACGTGAAGGCTCAACTGCAGATTATATAGTTGTATCAAAAGAGGTCGGTCAACCATTGAATGCGGCGCGGACGGCGGTGGTGGGGAAGTCCGGCCCAGTACGGCCATGATATAGATCTAGCAATCAAGGACGATCTTCTGGATTAGGCTATAGTAGTTCCCGTTTCAGAATTACAGGAGCTACCAGTAATTGGATTGGGGAACGAGAGAAGACGCCGCGCGGCTGGCAAGGCTAGGTTGCTGACGAAGGGTTGCGTTGGTCGTGGTGGCTGAAGGAGCTCTTGAGTTGTCTCCATGGAAGTTTTCATTGGATACGGCAGTTGAGAGATAACCTGACAAACCAAATCCAGCGGGAGATTATAGTTCTCGTGATGATGTGCATCGCTTTTGAATCCTATCAGCGCGGGGTGCTCTGACTGCTGTGCGATTAAACATGAGAGAAGGCTTGGCGGGGTCGCACAAGAACCCCGCCATCTACATGGAGGATTCGAAACAGAGAAATGATCCTTGCTGCCGATCAACCGATGACGCGTTTATTGTCCGAGTGGTTATAAATCCACAGCGAGTGCATGTGTTGGACGAGAAGTTGGGGTCCACGAAGCACAGCTTGGCCAATTGAATCGTGGAGTTTGGTACATCTATCTACTGGCGCCGGAGCCAAGCAATTAGGTCACACCTGCCTCACACTTCTCTTCTGTATTCCGAGAATGTGGAAAGCTGGCTTGCGTGGCAGGTTGGTTTATGCAAAGTTGATGAGATATATCATTTGCTACGGCAAGCCAATGTGGTGGGGAAACGGAAGATCCGCCCACCAGCCGGCGTTGCGGAACAGAGCCCGCTCGATTCGTGCAGCAAGTTCACCTAAAGCTAGACAACCAGTGCCGGATCTCTTGACTTTTAGTCAGCTTAAGCTCGAAATAAAGTAAGCACTGAGCGTTTCATGATCAAGTGGTCAGACTAGTAGTTCTCGAAGCACCTCGGCCCCGGTACAAAGTTTACCGACTTGTCATCGGGAGTCGGTGCCTCCCTCCTTTGCAGTCAGATCCCCCGGACTTCCACCAAACCTTCATTTAAGCCTCTCCCTCTCCAACCTCCGCTGAACAAAAGTCGGCACACGGTGCTAGAAACACCGACCGCCGGGCCATCCTTCCATCTATCTAATGCTGAGTTCCACTTATGATCATCGTTTGTCAATCGATGTCGTTGTCAGGACAGAAGTAGGTATCCGGACATTGAAGAGGATTACGCGTATACGGACGGAGTGAGAGGTAGCTGGGATACAATCCGTATGTTTGTTATTGCAGGGGAAGTTTGCTCTAGTGAGGTTTCTTCTGCATTGAGGTTCTGAGAACGAGGTTACTGTTTTGTGCAGAAGATGTTTTGTGAGGTGAGGAGGTTTGTCCGTAACGTTTCATAGTCTGAGAGAGATACCTTTCTGTCCTGCTTTGTTATATATGTTGATTGAGTCGGAAGTAAGTGGTCAGTTTGTCCTTGATTCGAGGTTTTGTGAAGTTTTTCAAGTTATTTCTTGTTTAGGTTTCGCGGGGTGATGTGCGATTTATTTGTGCTGCTTCGTTGCATATCGATGACGGAGGAGGTAAATGGGTATATTGCATATGCACAAGTGGGAGGTTGTCGTTGAATTCGAGGACTGCGATAAGATTACGTATCTGAGAATTTTCTCGGGATAGAAGTTTTGTGAAATCTTTTCTTAGTTATTTTTAAAAGGAAGATGATTTATAGCAGAATTGGTGGAGCGGAGGGGGATACAGTGCGAATATTCGAGCAAGTGCTAAGAGTATAAGTTCCTTCCTTCTATTTTGGAAGATGCAAAGCTGCGATATTGAATTTTAGCTTCATGTTCATGTTCATGTTCACCTTCACCTATGTTAGCAGAACCAACCATCTTCCCCCCTTCCCCCCTTATCTTCGATGAAAAGCATTCTCTCTACCACCCATCCTCACTCTCCTCTTCAACCACTTCCCTCACCAAAACCGCGAGTCTCTACGCGCGTACTGCGGGACCCGTCGATTCTCAAGTCCTACCACGCAGACGGGAACACAAATTGTGAGTTCTGTTTTATTGGTCCTTTAACGTTCCAGTTCCGTCTCAATTCAACGACTTCCGTAAAGGGGTCTAATAATGGTCTAAGTGATGATGGTATGGCACATATTACAAATCCAGTTCTACGCAGTGGGTTCGGGTGTTGAAATGGAGGTGTAGTTAGATTTTTAAGGTATTTAAGGTAGAGATGGATTGGGATTAAGTGTTGGTTGATGGGTTGGGTGAGGGTCGACAGGGATGGGTTTGTTTAGGAGATTGGAAAGAAACAGATGCTGGAATTCAGAGGTGGGGTTGATTTAGCTCGCGTACAGGGCAATGAAAGGTGTCAGAGTACCCCGCCATTCGGGGGGAAGGACCCTCTCGTTCTTTGGGAAACAACCTTCATTGGATTGCAGATCGTTGGCGACGCATATTACATTAATCGTACAGTATACACTCATTCTAGTCGTTACGTTCCCCTCATGGCTTGATTAGCCGTCATCAAGCCTTAATTGCCAAGCCTCTGATCCACATGAAGCCGAACGCAAGAACAGCTCCGATTGCTGCTGCCAGAACCCACCATAACGCTGCGTTCCTCTTCATCACGCTCGTCGCCCATTTCTTCGCTGCTCCGACTCTCGTCAATGGTTTCTTCTGATAGGTGCAGATCTTCGTGCCGAAGACTAGACAACCTCTGCCTCCTTCCCTCGTGTCACATTCACCGTGCTCTCTCCGTCTCTTCATTAATAGTCTGTTGATCTGTTAGCTATGGCAGCCCGTTGAGAAAAGTCCATGTTTACAACATACCGGACGCTCCCCCGACAGAATCTCATATCACTTCCCAGCTCACACCCCTTGTCATGCGGACAATCCAGATGCAGCGTCCTCCTCTCAATCAACCATTCAACTTTAAGATCAACGCCCGCGTCGACGAAGCCGTAGAAATGCTGACTTGTATGTTTGAGAGACAGTGCGTCAGGATACGTGAGGTAAGATGCAATTTGAAGATGCAGTTCAGTAGGGAGGCTCATGAACGACAATTGCTGCCCCGTAGCTTCGCTAACGTTGTCCGATCGAGTCTCCATTGCCGATTTCCCTTCCACAATCTTCAGATTGGCCATCTTGTCGTCAAAGGAACAGCTTTGAAAGTCTCAAACGTTTGGATGTATCGCGCGTCACGTGAGGTTGGAATTGATGTACGACCAGGAAGACGGGTGAAGGTGCAATTTAGTTCTCATGCAGGTACGAAAAGACAGGAAAATAGGACGAGGAAGATTGATCGGGATATATGGAATGTGCTGCCTGATGTATGGGATTGGGGGTTGATCGACAGCTGGCACAACTGTGGCGAGGCAACGGAAACAAAACTCGTGTTCTGAAACGTCAAGAATCAGGCAGGGCGCTTTTGAGGCCATGTGATTGCTCTTTATCTGCTATCGATTGTTTACGAGCTCGTGATGGAGAGAGGAGAACCTTGCTTTTGGCGCGGGAGATTCAGCCTCGTTAGTATTTATAGACAGGTGAGACAGCTTTTACGTCAGTGAAGAGGTACAGGTGAAGTATGAATACAAGAGGTGAATTCGATTGAGAAATGTGAATGGCGAAGTAACGCTCTAGTAAGAGTACTCATAATCCACTCCCTGCATGTTGCCGGCCAGATCGGCGCAGTTCCTTAAGAGTCATGGCAGACTGAAAAGGGGGGGTCTGTAAGAGGAGAAGCAACGCCAATGAAGGCAGCAGCTTTTTAGAACTTCTCACCCACCACCTTCTCTCCCTCTTTATTGGAAACAAGAGATTAATCAAAACACCCACGCAAAACAGTTTTAAGGACAGATATCAAGGTATTGCGCATCTTTTTGTGATCTTTCTGTGAAGTGAGGTGTGAGGTGTACCATAGAAACTTGTCACGTGCAAGTCGCGAAACCGCGTTCTCCTCCCGCGACTCGAGCGGTCATCGACATCATCACCGAATTTTAGCACCAACTCATGGATTGAACCGTGATCTCGCCGGCATGGCTAGTCCTGCCACCAGCAACGATATTGAAGGACTTCTGAACGACAACGATACCGATTACGGGTCAGATTTCTCACCGGAGGAAGCTATCCTAGTTGAACAACTGTTATCGGGCAAAGTTGTCGAGGACGACAATCCCATTGTCAATGAAATCGAGCATCATGAAGCGCCCCAGAATCTGCGCCTACCTCGGGTTTTTGGGAAAGAGGAGAGGTCCCCTTTGTTCCAGGCGGCCAGAGCTGCTGAACAGGTTGCTGAGCAGATCAGCAATTCAATCAAGAGGGGCGAGCACTACCCGGATTGTGAGCAACCCAGCTTCAGACCTCGTAATAAATCTGACTGACGCCGAAGCGTCTAGTGAGTGAGCAGGTGAAAGATGCTCCAGATCTGGGAACAGAAGTCCCTGTCGAAGCACCCCCAGTAGATCCAAATGCACCGGATACTCGATCCCCTCTCGAGCGATTCCGAACGCAGCCAAAGAAGGCGCTGTCGGTGACGGATTTGGTGTCGCCAGCATGGTGTGAATTGCAGTATTGGTATACCTTAACGCTTCACGGGAGGAAAAGGCGGACACCTGCTATGAGGCAGGGAAGCAAGGTCCATCAGGTTCTCGAGGACCAGGTCCATACTACAGTACATGTCAGGCTCGAAACAAAAGAAGATGCTTGGGGCCTGCGGATATGGAATGTGATACAGGGTCTACGAACACTGCGCGACGACGGCCTGACCAGAGAACTTGAGATCTGGGGTACTGTTGATGGACTGGTTGTTAATGGAATCATCGACGAACTTTCATATATCTGCCCAGATACTGTGATGGAGGAGACTTTACAAAGCCCTGCAACTAAGGCTGAGCCGCCTCTAGACCAAGCAACAATCTCTGAATTTTTCAAATCTGCTGGAGGTACGTCGCTGGAAGAAGCAACACGGAGCAAGCGTCGTACTCGCACGAAGAAAGTCTACCTCTGCGACGTCAAGACTCGAGGTGTGCGGAATCTACCTTCAGGTGCTGCCTTTCGTCCCACGAAAATACAGCTTATGCTTTACCACCGTCTTCTTGCTGCATTAGCTACAAATAATGTTGACTTTTCCATCCTGACGGCACGGTATGGACTTGACCCATTGAGGACTTTCTCGGATTCATTTCTTGCACAAATAGGTGGCCTCCACGAGTCCAGTGGGCAGCCATTCCTTGACGCTAAGGAAGAGCAAGACTCGAGCCAAGAATCAGAGCCCAGTTGGAGTCAAGACTCTCTGGCCACCCTTTTAGCACACAACAATCTTTCAGCGATTTGGTCGTTGATGGTCTCCGAGTTCCAAATTACTTTGCCTGATGGCGCTGATTCGTTAGGTAAGGTTCTGAAAGCAGAATACAGATCACGAGAAGATGGCGAGATATTGGGAAGCAAAACGTTTGCAATGGACAACCTAGAATTGTCCACGTATATAAAACATGAGATGGAATGGTGGAAAGGAGAAAGACAAGCGGAAGGGGTAGCAGTTGAGGAAGCTTTCAAGTGCAGGAGCTGCGAATTCGCAGATAACTGTGAGTGGAGAATAAAGAAAGTCGAGGAAGCCAAAGAGAAGGCTAGGATGACGAAGAAACGAACCGCGGCTATATAGTGACTGGGCGGGGGCGTTCTGGTTGCATATGAGCTCGGTATGGCATTGGTGGTCATAAACATTCTCCACATACCCCGAATCTCTATATATAAGAATCGTACATATCCACACATTTCCATTGATCACCAAGGATATCTCTTCCCTTCCCAAGTCCAAAAAGTCGCTGCACCAGTCTCTTCTTTCATACCATCCATCATACTAGTGCGGTGACCTCCCTCGTCCGCCCCTCCCCACCCTTTCTCACTAATAACCTTCAACATGCACGCAATACTCTCCCTCGGAGTAATAATTCCTTCCACATCCCAATCCAGACTCACATTCGCCATATCAGTACTCACCTCCCCTGGATGCAGTGCCAACACAACCGTCTTCTCTTCTCTCCTCTTCCATCGATTTTTCCTTTCCAACTCCGCAGCTAAGTGACGCAACCCTTGGTTCAAAGCGGCTTTTGACGCAGCGTACGCCCCAAATCCGTCTTCGAAGGCACGGAAATTTGTGGTGGAGCCCGAATCAGAGGAGATGAACACTAGTGTTCTGACTGTGAGAGGTGTTGACGGGCCCCAGGTCGGTGAGACGGGTATGCCTGTTGAAGTGGTAGGAGGCAAGGAGAGCGAGAGCAGGTGTTGGGCTGTGAGGAGAGGACCAATTGTGTTGGTGTGTAGGTGGTGGGCGAAGTTTTGGAATGTGCTTGTGGATGTTAGTTTGAGCCCATCGCAACAGCCCTCGGCTCCGTCAAAAAGGGGGGAGATTCCACGTGACCTAAGTCAACCAGGAAAGGGGGAAAAGGTGGAAGATGGAGACCTTACATCTCACTTATCCTATTCGGATAAATTAACACTCCAGCATTCAGGACTGCAACATCAATAACTCCTCGTTCTAACACGCCTCCTTTGCGTCCGAGCTTCCTGACTTGCTCCGTGAACGCGTTGATACTTGCATCAGAGCTGACATCGCATTCTAGGATTTTTAGGTTTCGGCCGTTGGGCGTGCCCGTTAGTGCCCAGAGCTGACTTGCGTTGCCGTATTGTGAGGGTGGAGGGAGCGTAGTGGCAATTGGAGGGGGAGCGCGGGCAGTGGCTATCACAGTGTGGCCGAGGGAGAGGAGCTGGGAGACGAACTCGAAGCCGATCCCTCGGGAGGCACCAACTATGAGCCAGATTTGGGGCATTTCATATGTGGATACAGAAAAGCGGGCTTAAAAAGAAAGGAGTATGAAGATATAAAAATTTGGTGTAGTACCTGCATTGCGTGAGGTTATAAAAATACGGGATAGAAACTGGGATCGGTGATGGAGGGGTGAAGGGTGGGGGCGTACAGGACCGTTGCAGGGGAATATTAGGCAAAGATTTCTTGTTTCGCCAAAACTTACCTACTGCGAAGAAGCTTAAAAGGGTCCAGTAGTGATTAAGTCAGCCTGACAAAAGGACCCACATTCGAGTTTTATCTCAGTGGTTGAGCCTCTGGATCACGTGACATACCCCTATTCAATTCGGGAACTTCTACCGAGCCTCCTCTATTCCTTGCACCAGCCCTCCTCTCAGAAACTAAACCTCCAAACCCAAAACGAAATCATTCCTGTCTCTCCTAAACGGGAAGTTGTCTGCTTGTTCCCTCACACAAAGAATTTATCCCGATCAAACAGATGACCAGCGTCACATCATTCGTGCGAAAAGTACGGAGGACGCGGCCATAAGTCTTGCAACTGCCAGGGTGTGACGCCACACTCGCTTAGGTTGCAGGGTCATTGCACAGCAACGAGAAGGCGCTATAACTTCAGGCTTCTATAAGCCTCTCAGGGCTTAATATTAGTGCGCAGACGCTATAGGCATCGCTAAAAGAGTTGTTGCTTCAGGCTACCAAGCCCCTAAGCTCCGTTGCTCTGCCAGACCTATGTGGCGTCGCATGCGGCCGCCCCAACCCCTGCCAATTGCAAGACTTATGGCCGCGTCCTCCGTATCGCAGCTTGTTAATCTGGCAGAATGCAGATATATTGCCCCGGTGCTATCGGTCCGCCACAAATCTTTGTAAAAATGTCCCTCCTAAAGCTCAAAATCGTTCTGTTCCCTTGCTTGCCTGAAGCTTATTTCCTGCTCCAACTTTCTCTCATTCTGCAGTCGTATTCCGATTTCTATCTCTTGTAGATAGCTTGACCGTTCAAAATGCTTTCCCTCTTCACTCTCGTAGCACTGCTCTCTGCAACAGCAGCAGCAGCAACCCGCTCAGCTCCCTCAAGCACATCCAAAGCCGCTGCCTCAGCGACTCTTTCCGGTGGCTCCTCGACTGCATCTGGCCCAGGGACAACCCTTCAATCAGGCTACCTCTGGATCCGTGCCGTCGAAGCCCCAAACTTCCACAAATACCTCCAAACGAAACCCGAATACTCTCCTGGAACCGCGATCCTTGATTCCTACACGACCGCAGGACAATTCCAGATAGTGTCTGGACAATTAGTGCAATTGATTGGTGGGGGTGGACTTCTATATGCGAATGTGGTGCAGAATACCACAGCTGCGGTGAAGCTTGCGGTTACTTTTAATACGACAAAGAATGCGTTTGGGACGTTTGCGTTTAGTGGAGATGCGGTGCAGTGGTCGACGCCAAATATACAGAGGCCTAATTTGAGTGCTTGGTTGGTATGTGCGAATCAGCAGCTATTTATCAATCTGGGACCCTATGCCTACATGACGCCTGCAGGTTGTGTTGATGAGACGGTAAGTACTTTATCAATAGTTATGAGAAGAGACAATACTAACTGAGATAGATTCATTATTATAACGACAAGACTGCTGTTGGTTGAGAGATGAAAGGTGAAGAGAAGGGATGAGATACGTGGAGCTCTTAAGCTAAGAGCATGGAGAGGAACAACATTTAGAAAGAGAAGGATTGAAGAGTCTATTTACTTCGTCGTATATATTTTGGAAACCTGAAAATACATGACGGCTCTATACAACTGAAGCAGAACGCCGTCAATGCCTTGCAGCTCGGTCGTTATAAGACCTTTTGAAACTCATGTTATACAAGTGTCATTACATCATGTCTTTACTCTCTTCTTCAGCAGACAATGCTCTCCCCATTTTCGTCTGAAGTTTTCTGGAATCAACGGAATGTTCGGCAGCCATATTGTTCGAGCCAGGGTATGGGTCCGTGACGCATCGAGGAACGGTTTGCAAGAAACGCGCTCCCAGTTGTCCTCATCGAGGATGTAATGTGGCTCAAGTTCTGTCGGTTCCGAACCAGGATAATAAGTATCAACTAAGAAATTGCACGCTCGCTTCTCGGTCTGCCAAAGATCAGTACGGTGTCTGAAGGGGCTCATGTTGACTTACATATTTGCCCAGATCCTCAATGTTCTGATCATTCATTCCCGGTGGTACAAGCCAAGGCCCAGACCAGAGGCCAAAACCAGTTCTGGCTTCTGAGAACTCTCCAGGAAGAAGTCCATTAAATTCGCTCTTGATGAACTTGGCGTGCATATCGTTTGGCAAATGGTAGGAACTCGGGAACCTGTACCATTCCTTTCCAAAGCACACGGAGTCACCCTTGGATCCAACACTTTCGAGGGGCTCATAGATTTTTAGTGGAGCTGAGTACGCTGTATATATGCCATATACCCGTGCTAAACCAACATCCACGGAGCCAATCATGCACAGACTCACAATCAATAGCTTTAGTCTGGCAGGTATCTTTCCGACAAGAGTCTTTGGATCTGATTTTCCAAAGGATGCCAGAATTATGTGCAGAGCCATTGCAGCATTTAGTGCAAGTGCAGGATATACAGGGTACATAAATCGTTCCTCTTTGTGTGGCTGGAAGCTGAAAATGGCCAGCCAAAGATAAAAGGGAG
>Ga0302227_10002289_pt1 | contig 13311 bp, 13 predicted proteins | sample II_Palsa_N1_1_FD_193525 | JGI IMG/M metagenome (GOLD analysis project Ga0302227, IMG submission 193525) | Peat permafrost microbial communities from Stordalen Mire near Abisko, Sweden - II_Palsa_N1_1 | ecosystem: Environmental > Terrestrial > Soil > Palsa > Peat permafrost | place: Sweden...
GCTGCCCCTTCCTCTTCCTCCAACTCCTCCCTCTCTCCCATGCCCAAACCTTCTCTCCTCTCTAGTCCGCCCTGAGAACCCTGTACTCCTCCTTTGATCTGCATCCTGCGTTTCATTTTCGCGTTTTCACATCCATTGACTGTTTCATTCTGAGATCGTTCTCTGTGCTTTTCCGACATGGCAGATTTGAATGACGTGGGTACGTTTCCCCAGCAAAACTTTCCATGCGCTTTCAGATCAAGATCTTAGCTCTCCAGGAGCTGTGGAAGATTGGGAATCATGTGTAACTGACTTTGTACTGGTCCAGAATCTCCGGCTGAGTTCGCACCTACCTCCCAAAATCCTGTCGTTAATGATCATGCGACAACGAACGAAGTCAATCAGGTGGAAGAAGCTGAAGCAGATCAAGGCAATGAAAGTACGAAGCTTGGGGCATAAATTTTAACCCAATTGCCCATATGCCCCTCTCGCAACTATTTTGCTGACCTTACTACAAAGCAATTTTCCAACTGACGGTCCACCTCCCCCATGACCCGAAGAAAATCCAGATCATGGTACGATGGTCCAGCCTCTTCCTCTGAGCAGCACTCACATGCATAGGTTTCGTCCCAAGAGGCAATCCACGACGTCCGGCAATCCATTATCGAGCTCCCAGGCACCTTACAATACTCATGTTTTCATCTCGAACACAGAGGCGAGCGAATAAATGACTTCATTCAGATATCCGAAGTCAAAGGGCTCACTAACGATTCCGAGCTGACGCTCGTGGAGGACCCATATACTGAGAAGGAAGCACGATTGCATACGGTGAGAGTGAGAGAACTCGTCGGTGCTGCCGGGGACCGCACGGATACTTTGCATGGCATTTTATCAGGCATATCCCTACATGATTCAGTCACAGCTGCGGAATCGATTCAAAATGGTGCATCCTCGGCTCACTCCATGACAGGATATGATTTGGAGGCTCCTGGAGTTTTGTCTACACTTCTTCCAGAGATTCAAGAACCGCCTCCTAAGACCGTGAAGTCTATATCCGTGTCTGTCTGGAACCCTCCGCCCTACCATCTTAGACAAAAAGGCCATCTACTCTATCTGTCCGTGACTACTGTTGAGGGAGAGCAGTATCAAATTACTTCTCATGTTTCGGGGTTTTTTGTAAACAAATCAACAAACAGCAAGTTCGATCCTTTTCCAAGGGGACCCCCGAAAGCACAGTCGGCTCACTCCCTCTTGACCTTAATCAGCAACCTATCACCATCGTTTGATGCATCTTTCAAGAAGCTCCAGGATTACAACAACGCAAAGGAGCCTTTGGCAACCTTCCAGATTACCAATGCCACTCCATCTAATCCTTGGATTGTCCCGAGCTCAACCTCGCCTATCACCACACACCAAGCCGACATTACGCGAACACAGGAGAGCTTCTTGATCTCTGGCATAGAGAATACGGAAACGTTGCGAGATTGGAACGAGGAGTTCCAGTCTACCAGAGAACTCCCAAAGGAGACCGTTCAGGACCGTGTATTTCGAGAAAGGTTGACCTCGAAGCTGTTCGCAGATTATAACGAGGCCGCAGCTCGAGGCGCTATCCTTGTGGCCAGGGGCGAGGTAGCCCCCCTCAATCCAACAGAGAGCAGAGATGCCCAGATATTTGTGTACAACAATGTATTCTTCTCTTTTGGCGCGGACGGCGTTGGAACTTTTGCATCCGAGGGCGGGGACGAGGCAGCAAGAGTGGCAACGGGAAAGGATGTCTTGGGCGTTCGGATGGTAAATCAATTGGACATTGAAGGACTCTTCACACCTGGAACAGTCGTTGTTGATTACTTGGGGAAGCGTCTTGTAGGACAGAGCATCGTCCCTGGCATCTTCAAACAACGTGAACCTGGAGAGAACCAGATTGATTACGGCGCCGTGGATGGCAAAGAGATTGTGGCGGCTGATGAGAGATTCGTTCCTGTCTTTGAAAAGCTCTCTAAGGCATTGAAGGTGAAGAAGCATCCAGTATGGGACAAAGAAGGGAAATGTCATGTGCTTGAGGGAAGCGTGGAAACGAAAGGGCTGCTTGGAACGGACGGCAGGAAATACGTGCTCGATTTATACCGGATCACCCCTCTGGATATAACTTGGATGGAGGAATATGGAACTGCGATCAGTAGCCCCGAGCAAGTAAACGGCTCTGCTGAGACAGCCTACCCTCATCGCATGACTGTCCTGAGACCTGAGCTTATTGATGCTTACTGGAAGTTCAAGATGAGGGAATGGGTGAACGGGGAACTCGAGAAGCGACGCCAAAATCAGACAGAGACATCCAACACCTCCGAGGCTGCAAAGAAGCTTGCAAATGGAGCATCGGCCGAAGTTTCTGCAAGTGACTCTGAAGACAATTCAGAGGTCAAGGAAGGGAAGGAGGCTGACGCGGGCTCCACTGATCTTGACAAGGCTCCCGACTTCGACAAGGACAGGATAGACGTTTCCAACTTCCGTTTCGCTCTTAACCCGGATGCCTTCAGTGGGCAGGAACCTCACACTGATGACGAAAAGGAGCAAATGGCCAAGGATGAGCAAGAGGTTCGACTTGCCTGCGAATTTCTGCGCGCTACTCTTCTTCCTGAGCTCGTGAATGATCTCAAAGAGGGTGATGTTGGATTTCCGATGGATGGGCAGTCTCTAAGTCGATTGCTGCACAAACGGGGTATCAACATCAGATACCTCGGGAAAATTGCAGTGCTCGCGGAAGGGAAGAGGTTAGAATCTCTTCGTATTCTTTCAGTACAGGAGATGGTATCTAGAGCCTTTAAGCATGTCGCCAGCAAGTATCTACGGTATCTGCCAATACCATTGACGGCGGCTTGCATCTCTCATCTCCTCAACTGCTTACTCGGTGCGGATCTGAATCCAAAGCCCAAGGCGGAAATCGACGATGTCATGATGTCTTTGTATCCCGAGGCAGATCTGGCTTTCATGAAAGTCTCCCCTGAGAGCTTGCGAGAAGAGATTGACAACCAAATTCTTCGCCGCTTCCAGTATACAATCGACAAGGTCTGGCCCTCAGCAATCAAGCCGCTGCAACTCCTTCGGGAAGTCTCGCTGAAACTTGGGCTGCAACTGGAGATGAAAGAGTACCGCTTCACTACCCAGGCAACCCAAAGTCCTGTTGAACCTATTGCATCTAGCAATGGAACTGCCGCGAAAGAAAATGGCGCGAATGGACACACCGCCAGTAGTAGCAAGAAGAAAAAGAAGGCTCGTGACGGCTCCCCCGCATCCGTTGCTTCTTCCAACGTTTGTTCTCCGCAGACCTTCAGCCCCGATGATATTCTGAATATCGTCCCGGTTATCAAAGAAGCGTCTCCAAGAAGCTCGCTCGCGGAGGAGGCTCTCGAAGCTGGCAGAATATCAATCATGCAAAACCAGAAGAAGCTGGGCCAGGAGCTCTTGTTAGAATCGCTTTCACTTCACGAACAAATCTACGGCATCATACATCCCGAGGTTGCCAGGGTTTATAACACTCTATCGATGCTTTACTATCAACTCGAAGAGAAAGAAGCTGCTGTGGAGCTTGCACGCAAAGCTGTTCTCGTTTCTGAGAGGACTCTGGGTATCGACAATGCAGAGACCCTCTTGAGTTATCTCAACCTAGGTCTGTTCGGACATGCTAATGGAGAAACGAAACTAGCATTGAAATACATCAAACACGCCTTGGGACTATGGAAAATCATCTACGGTCCAAATCATCCCGATTCTATCACAACCATCAACAATGCCGCAGTCATGCTGCAACACTTGAAGGATTATCACGAGTCACGGCTGTGGTTTGAGGCATCTTTGAAAATTTGTGAAGATGTTTATGGCAAACACTCAATCAACGCAGCAACGCTCCTATTCCAACTAGCCCAGGCATTGGCCCTTGACCAGGACTCTAAAGGTGCTGTGAATCGCATGCGTGAATCATACAACATATTTCTCAGCGAGCTCGGCCCCAATGACAAGAACACCAAGGAAGCTGAAAGCTGGCTTGAACAACTCACACAAAATGCAGTGTCCATCGCTAAGCATGCAAAAGATGTGCAGGCCCGTCGCATCAGAGTGTCTCCACGTGTGACCCTTGGTCAAACACAACCTCAACCGCAAGTCGGACAAACTACGCAAGCAGCAACGGGCCGTGACCCACAGAATTCAATGGGTCTCGATTCTCGCAGCATAGACGAGCTGCTCAAATTCATCGAAGGCAGCGATCAAACCGCGAAAGGAAAGAAGCGCCCTGGGCGCAGCAACCCAAAAAGACGGGGGGGTGCTGCTGTATCATAAGAACCATAGCACAGGAAAATGGTGAGAGGATATATAGGTAATGGAAGCATCGGGCGGCGTCTTGCATGAACTTGCAACTCTTTGAAGTTGTAAGATAATGGATTATTTATGTTCTAGTGCCATATGCTTGGGGTGGCGAGTTTCTGGTGTAGAATTTAGCCTCCGCTCTCACGGTTGCAGCGCTGATGCATCTAAACTTGCATATCTGTACCATAGAAACTGGCTTTCGACCGGTTGTAGTATTAGGACCTATCTTCGCTCCCATGTCACATCTAGTTCCGGGTGCCTTTTTAAAAGTGATTGTCATTGCTTGTTATAATATCAACAACGCAATGATCTTTGGTTCGAAGTCTCGTTCAGCGCTTGGAGTGCAGTCCAAGTGTGCATGTTACAGAATTTGTAATCGCTGATGATCGAGTGAGTCTTACAACTGGATAATCACACACGCAAAGCCCGGATCAAGAAGCCACAATCGCAGCCCTAATAAACCCCAAGACCATTCAGGTGGCCCTAAATCTCGATGAACAAATGCACCTCGCTATGCAGAAAGTGAGATGAGATCACACCCTTCACCTAGTGACCCGACCAACATGCCAAGAGAGAAAAGCAAAGACACCGAGCTTCATTCTAGCGAATTGAGAGCAGGCAAATACAACATCCCGGAGCATTCGAGTTTCGGAAGCGGTCGAGAGTCGTCCTACGACCGACCACTGACTGCGGCACCAACTGCGCTGGCAGCAGGAGCATGAAAGGATCCGATGCTCTGAAAACCTCTGTGGCCAACGTTAGAGAAGCTGTCCCAGTTTTCAGAGTTTTTTGCCTACCTAGTCAAGTCAAACCCTTCATTTTCGTCTTCAATGTCCTCCACCGGTGCCTCTTGCTTTGCAGCCACAGCAATCTTGGTGGGACTAGCTACAGAAGACCGGCGAGCAGGAACGGGGCTGCTACTTGGCGCATTTTCCGCACTCGTATTTGCGCCTTTCGCAGGACTAAGATCAAACGCTGCTCCTTTCATAGGTGTGTTTCCAATATCAGCATATTTCCAGAACGGAGCTGGGGAGCTGGTCGGCATGTGCTGACTAGGTCGTTGTGCCGTCGAGGGAGGAGCAAGACGAGGATGAACACGATGGGGTGCGGGGGTAACAAATGAATTGCCTTCGTCCGGTAGAAAAGAAGACGACAAGACTGGCGGGGAACCGGGTGCGTTGTCAGATAGTCCAAAGGCGTTACCATGGTTTCTTCTATGTCTCGGTAAAGGGCTGCCATCGCCAGGAGCTTGGTCATGGGTTGAGCCAGAGAGACGTCCTCCTCGATCGGGTGTGAATTGAGGGCCGTTTGATGCAAAGGAACTTGCAGGGGGAGAACCTCCAGAACGTGGCGAGCGTTTTGATCGTTGCGTTGAGCTTGGGTTGACGGAGTCTCTTGATCCACGAGCGATTAAGTTAGCACCACCTGGCGAGCCACCTGGGGAGCCTCGATGTCCGCCTCTACCACCCCGCCTACAGTTCTTTGCCATGTCGTCACGGTGATCATCAAGAATACGCCATTTCATACCCTTTCCCGGCTCATCTGTTAAACGGGCTACCTTCTCAAAAGCTTTGTTGAGGGACAGATTGTGGCGGATTGAGTTCTGTTCGACAAATCAGTTCGCTGCACGAAGCTCCTCGAATCAAGGGATTTACCTGCCATCCACCGCCCGTCTGAGCTCGATAATAAGCGTAACTTGTCGTAATATAATTGTATATACCGTTCAGTGTGAGTTTTTCCTCGGGGGTACTTAGGATCGCTTGGCTGATGAGCTGAGCGTAACTGAATGACGGCTTGATGTGCTGATTTTCTTCGAGGCTGAGGTCTATATCCTCGCCAGAGTTCATAACCATGGTACCACCAGCAAAGCCCGGCGACTTTCCAGCGGTGTAGGAAAGCTTCAGACGGCCGCTGACAGGAGTTCCCGGTCTTCGGTAATCAGGAGGTGCTGGAGCGATTGGTTGCGGACCCAGTATTCCATTTTGACCATGAGCAGAAGTCTGTAATGAAGGGAGGGTAGATGAGCCGTGCTCCGCCGCTTCAAGCTGTGCAGCCCTCTCTTCGTCTATTCGCATGAGGTTGGCTCGGACGAGGAATTTCGGGTGCACTTTAAGGCTGCCATCCTGCTCGGGCAAAACGAACATCATCTCTACTCCAGCAACCTCAATAACTTCTCCACTGACAAGAGCATGCTGATGTCCACGAGTAAGATGCTTGTCATCGATTCGGATACCATTTCGGCCATGGACCATGATATTCCATAGCTCGGAATCAGAATCGAAGAAGATTTCTGCATGTGAACGAGATACCATCTTATGTGGACCTAAGTCAATATGAACGCCGCCGTTCGCGCCTGCAGCCTCGGAGCCACCGATACCGTCTTTATGGGCTGAGGTTATCTGAGTTGGAAGGCCACTCTGAGCCTCTGGAGGTCGGCCAATAGTGTTCTTGAGGTTCTTGACATAAAAAGTCCAATCTTTGCCAGCCAGCTTCGCATATGCCTGAACGCCTTCCTTGTTGTTTCGTTCATGAAGCGCATTGGCATGGTCCAAGGTGGCCTGCACTACGTGGGCGGGAACTTTGAGGAAAGGCACCACGGCCGTGATCAGTTCTTCGTCGCTCAGGGCGATGCCGGATCTATCTGTGGGAAGGTCAACAGGTTCGGGCTCTGAGGCGGGCTTCTCTATAGGCGAATTGGCCTTGATATTCTGTCAGCGCTGTCTCAATTGATCATGTAGTCGTGACTTGCCTTCTTTCTTCTCTTTGCAGGCCGTGATGGTGAGGAATCCGGAACCTCGACATTATTGATAGTTTCTCGGCGCGCCCGTTGGGAGCGCTTGCTTGATGGGGGCATAGTCTCGAATTAAATCGGCATACGATTGATGTGCATGTGCTTGGAGGATAGAGTCGAAGCTGTGGAGGGACTGGAAATGTCAGCGGTCTTGGTAGTTGGAAGGCTGGTAGCGAGTGGGCCGAGGGTGAGCGTCTCTCGACCTTGAATTATTGACCGACCTTGGGAGAGAAAGCAGCGATGTCCGGGATTCTTATGGAAGAGGCAGGCAATCAATCATAGGCAGTTGTGGCTTTGACGTGGTTTTGATTCCCTTATTTGCGGTTGCGTCGTGCGCGATTGCTTCGAAATTCCCGGACACTTTCACGCGAGGGCGCGTCGACAATGTCTTTATGACTTTCTCGCCTTTTGCGTCGGCTGCTCCAGGACAGCAACACAAGCCGAGCGAGCGAGCAAAGATGATGGACGTAGAGGTGGAGGCGCTGACCCGCGAGTCGAGTCGAGGGGTGGTGGAAAGAGATCAGGGCGTTCGGAGAACTTCTGGGATTTTTCATTCGCCAAAATTCGCATGTCAACAGCTCCGGTGGTTCTACCAGACCAGGCGTGCTTAGTCTAACTTAGTCAGCGCCGTTAGTCACGTGCCCCAGCTCCTGCCCTGCATTCGGGGAAGTTTCTGCCGCTCTTCATCATGAAACCACCAAATAGACAAGCGCCATCCCTTTTCTGCAACGGCTAAGCATGCCTTTTCCGCATGTAGACGTAGCGCTTAGGGTTATTATCCCCTGTGGTGTTTACTTTCTGCTCCGTCAATATCAATGTTGTCATCTCGTGGTAGACAGAAACCCTAACACTAAACGTATCAACCCTAGTGGGACATTTTTATTGCTTCCCTTCTAGACATTTTGTCAAGTTATCCTCCATCAAGGAGGGTCACTTCGACTTTCGAGTGTTCTTCAGTGTCAAAACTCCCTGCCTTCAGGTCCAGATGAACGTCCCCACTTTACCTCAGCTGATTTACATGAAAATTGTAATTCCGCCTTTCGTGTCCATCACGGGGGTATCACCAGTGGTTGTCAGAAATCGTGACGCAATAGGGTTTTCAATGTACTATAGCTCGAGGGACATTTAGAGCCTAACTGCCATTTTGTTTTTTTTTAAATATTTCTTAATCTGGGGAATAATCTGAAAAGGAGTGGCTCGTCGCTTTACGAATGTTCCATAAGTTATAGGACTTTGAAACGCAGCTTTGCGCCACGAATTCTGACAACCACTAGTGGTATATACAATCTTGACGTAACAACCGCCGAGCGATCCTTCGCGACTGGCCAGCCAGCCTTGTTCGACCACCTCACATTCGCAGGCCCAAGAAGTCATATCATTCCGCTGAACTTGTTGGGGCACACCCAGTGCTATCTACTTTGATTATTTTGTGGCATTCCGAACGCTCCATCTGTCATAGTGACTTTGCCACATTTTCTTGACCATTTACTTTGCAATATCATGCCCTCACAGCAGACACACAATCCGCCCCTAATCCTCCGTCCCGAATCAAGGTCGTACAATTCAATTGCTGTCCCCTCACTTTTCGTTGAGGAAAAGGTCAATGACAAACAGAATTCAATTTGCTTGTAAATGCTGGTCGATATTTCCAACTTTATAAAAGCGCAAAATAGCGTGTTGCACGGCATTTTGAATCCTAGCAGGGACTTGAACTAGTTATGAGTTAATGTTAAGAGTCCAAATCTTTACAAGACTGTTTTTCAATCTATTATACTATCCGTCTTAATAGCGAGGGGGCAATGAGCAGGATTGAGTCTTGCGATTTACGTGCTACATTCTTTATTGCTTCTTCTGTTTCTCCTCGCTTTCTTGAGATTTATTTTCCATTCGAGTATCGATTGGAGCTAGTTAATAGAATATCTCTTTATTGTAGTTTATTTACAAACTATTCCTGTTCTAGTACAAAATGTGAAATGGGTAATGAAGGGGATCTGTACATCGGATCATATTATTAAGGATACAGAAAATACAAGGGAATGAGATTTGGTTCGGCTCTTATCCTTACCTATCTTTCCTTGATCTTAGAAGCCTCGATCTTTGCGACTCCCATATTGCTGCAAGTACATCCTCTGATACAACCTTGAAGTGATTAAATTATACGAGGACTTCTTTAATGAAACATGATAGATCTTACTCCAGTGAGGTATTTTGTGTCCGCCTGGCATCTTTGTCTCCAGGTCTCAGTGTGATTTAAATAAGGATCACCTCAAATCCGAGAGCCTCGAGCGCTCCACATGTTTTGGGATGATGAGCCTCTTTATCTCGTTCAGCTAAGCTGCTTCTGCCATATTGGAGCATGAAGCCGTGCCAATTTGTATCCATCGGAAATATAATTTAGAAAAAGAGACCAGAGAGGCCTTAAACATCCTTTTTCGATCTTCGGCAATCGTACTGCGACTTTGCGAAGATCCAGCATCGACCTGCTCTTCATTCCACCCATTCGGCATTGAATGATGAACCTCCGTTGTATGCACCCACGCTGCAAAATCCAAAGACCTCCATACCACGCATCACTGTTCCCTCAAGCTCAACCTGAAATACCTCCATTTCGACTTGCGGGAGAAATGTTATCGGCTACGTCAGAATGCATCGGACCAACCATATCATATCATAACTCACTTACCAAGAGAGAAGATTGCTGACTTTCGCGGCCGATGACAGACAGACAAGCCAAATGGCTCGGGCCGCTGCATTAGAATACTGTCGGACGATCGCAGTTGCAACGAGGCCCTTATTTAAGATGAAGAAGCAACCAGCCACCCTCTCGTTGGCAAAGACGAGAAAGTCTCGAGATCTACCACTGAAGGCTCCAGCAGCTCGTAATCTCCAGCTACAAGCACTTACACTTTTTCCTTTCGTCGCACCCGCCTTCTGATAATTTCAAAGGGGACTTGAGGTAAACCCAAGTGTCTTCCCGGGCCCCTCTCCCGATCTTGCATACGGCAATGTGGCAAAGCAGGCAACCTCTGAGCAAGTTTTCGGATCTAGAGAGACAATATGCCTACCTCTTCTTTTGCAACCTTGCCGTCATCCTCAGCAATTACCGACATGTTACTTGACAACTCGGAACCAGGAAGGGAATTACACACCTAACTAGGTCAACGAAATGTAAAATATAATCATCCATGTACCCGGGGCCGCGAAACTGGTGTGGGGGTACTTGCCATCAAGTCACAATGCATTTACCGGTACCTTGAAAACTTCCTAGCGACAATTAGGTAGGAATCCCGCTGCATGCAAGGACCCCACTGAGGGACACTTCACGTGGACCACACGTACCGAATATTGGAAGCGGTGTTTGAGGAATTGAGAGAGGAAGTCCTGTGAAAAGAAACCTTCTAGTCACGTAACAGTAGATAGGCAACCAATGGAGAGGTAACCACCCATGCCAACATATTCATGCAAGAACAGATCTCTGGCTTGGGAGTTTGCCCCAGGGATCCGGGAAGGCATCCGAGACGGGCCGAACACAACGACTTTCGGCTCTGCCGGTTCTCAACTCGGTATTGACAACACGGAAATCACGTCCGCCTGTCCAGCACAATCCTAACTAACACGGGGGCTGCTTGCGAAGCTGTGGCTCATGACCCGAGTCTTGACTCGATCCGAAGAGGCACCAAGGAAGGCTTTTGCACCCCCTAGACTAAGGTACGGTGAGCAAGAGACTTTTAGCGCATGGCTACGAGTAGTCTACGATGGGATCTGCGCCTCTGACAAAATGACAAGTGGAGGGCTGGCGCACGAACGGAAACGCTCCGAAGATGCTCAAACGGCCCTCCCAAGTCTCGAGGTACCGCGCGCGTTCGTGCTGAGCAAGGTGTGGGAGCCGACGGGCGAGAGCCAAATACCGTGGCCGCGTGCCGGTCACAAAGTTCAGAGTTCAAGAGAGCGAATCTTGGATGTCAATTGTCGACTCCGCCCAGACCAAGTCTCATCCATGCAGGGTTCCGATCGTGCGCGTGATTAAGAAAAAACCGCGCGATACACTAAGGCCTGCGACATGTTTCCGGGTTGTCGAGGTGGTGATGTTCTACACTGCGGAGGAGTTGGGATAAAAGTGCCAGAAGTTGATGTGTGATTCTCTTAAACAGATCGGTTGATCGCCTGAGCTAGATCAAATCGGATAGGAGATGTTACACAGGAAATGCCTTATTTCAACGGTCAACGTCTTGTTGCACCTAGCCATTGCCCTAAGTTGCACACCAACAGCTGCAGCCCTCTTAAAATCCATCCACATCAGTGTAGAGTCTGTCAGTACTCAAGATCTGCCGGTGGACGGCCCAGGGTCTTCCCTTGGAAGCCCAGAATCCGTGGCTACCAAGCATGCCGAAACCCTGGATGCGACGGATGAGTGCTTGAATTGTTGATCGAAAACGGACAAACGGACACAGGCAAAGATGGCACCGCAGCATCCACGCTCGCCCTGGACGAGGCCGAGTCGGCAACTCCTGCTATTGCAGCAGCAGCAGCCCTGGGGAGTGAGGGGCAAAATGCTGCACTCAAGTCTGCTCTACTCTGCTTTGAGCTTTGCATGGCCCCTGCGCAAGGGCCGCTCGATCGACTGCCGTTGATGTCCATTTACACGGAATCGAATTCAGACAATGGGCCCAAAATCGGCAGCATCTGATCAGTTTGATCCCGGAAAACCGTTTGAGGCGTAGGATAGGTGAGATAGCAGCCCAGGTTTGACTTAGTATGGGCTCATGGGCTATGGACGCCGCACAACCATGGGCCTTGGTCTTCCTCCCCGCTGCTGGCAGCACTTTCGGCGCGGCCAACCTTCGAGTCGGCAAGTGGGGTGAACATCGGTCAGAGTACGTCGGCCTCGTACCATTCCATGTATGAATATCGATCCATCATCCATGGCGGTCAGGGACTCAAGGGAAATGCCATACCGAACCATACCATGTCCAGGTTGGACAAGCCGATGCTAGACGCAAGGAAGAGAGTGCAGCCGAGACGGCAGCAGAGCCTGTGGCTTCGTGTCTTGCTACTGGAGCAGCGGCGGCGGGCTCGAGAGCTTCAGAGTGTGTGACTGTACAGTACACGGGTACTTGCTCAGCGGTAGTAGGAAGCCTTCTGCCTTCTCCTTTTTGGAACAACCGCTCGTCTGAAGCAGGCCAGGGGTTTTCGTTTCGTTCCGTTCCGTCTCTCTCTCGACTCGAGATCCCTCGCCATGTTGCTGTGTTGTCTGCTCATGCCGGAGGAGCTAGGGCCGCCAGAAGCTGGACTAAAAGACTTAGCCCAGGATTTACAAATGCATTTCCCAAGATCCCCCCACAGTCCCACTTCCATAACCCCTTCCTCATCGTGTCCGGAAAGGAACACAGAAGCTAGGACCGGGCTCGACTTTCTTATCTCACTCACTTGACTTGGTCCGCTGGTCCTTGTCCTTGAATTCCGCATTCGTCACCCTGCAACTATCCGTCCTCTCTCCCTCTTTCCTATAATTATATATGTTCAGCATCGTTCCTTCCTCACATTATCTCCAGTGCTCTACTGGCTATAGGACACCCACTTTCTGTCAACCCTCTGATTTCTCTCTTCCTCTCTCTCTCTTCGGAAATGATTGTTGCTATCTAGATACGCCTTCATTCGACCTTTTTCTCCTCCCTCTTTTCAACCAACTTCGATCTAGTTCTGCTGCCCCCGCTGGTCTGTTCTCTTGCCACCATGGCTCCAACAGCTCTTGTGGATCTGGCCCAGCACCACAAGGTGGTTGCTGAGGCTCCTAGCAATGGTCTTCATCTCTCAACCTGTCATCATACCACAGTTACAGCCAAAGAAGTCGCACCGTCCAGCAATCTCAAGCGGACTGAATTCCTCCTTGACAGAAACCTTCACAAATCGTTCCCACTAGTCAAATCGGCTTGCGGGAACTACATCAATCTGGTGGATGGACGGACTGTCTTCGATGCTACATCCGGTGCCGCAGTTTCCTGCATTGGACACGGCAACCAAAGGGTCATCAAGGCCATGTATTCGGTCTTGAATACGGGGATCCCTTACCTTGCGACTACCTTCTGGGCGTGCGAGGTCGTCGAGGAACTCTGTAAGGAACTCATAAGTGGTACAGATGGCAAAATGGCCAGAGTGTATCTGACAGGCTCGGGTCAGTGGTG
>Ga0302227_10002291_pt1 | contig 13305 bp, 12 predicted proteins | sample II_Palsa_N1_1_FD_193525 | JGI IMG/M metagenome (GOLD analysis project Ga0302227, IMG submission 193525) | Peat permafrost microbial communities from Stordalen Mire near Abisko, Sweden - II_Palsa_N1_1 | ecosystem: Environmental > Terrestrial > Soil > Palsa > Peat permafrost | place: Sweden...
ACCTTGACGCCTTCTTCGATCAACGCCTCGTCAGCCAGCGTAAGCAGATCTGGCCCAACGCTAATTGACGATGACTAGATCGACGCAGCGATACGCCCTACCTCAGCCAATACAGCATTACGTGCCGCGGAGTCGGCAGATGAACCTGCGTAGTAAGCCGTCACCAGCAGCGGCTTGCGCTGCGGTGGATAGAGGATGCCCACATCGTTGGTTTCATTTTGTGCACCACTACCGGTCTTGTCGCCAACGGTCCAACTGGTTGGTACACCGGCGCGCAGCTTGTCGGCGCCGGTGCTGCAGGCGCGCAACCATGCGAGCAGTTGCTCGCGCGAACTATCGGTGAGTGCATTGCCCAACAGTACCTTCTGCAGGGTGGCGAGCATGGCATTCGGCGTGGTGGTATCTCGGATATCGCCGGGGCTGGCCACGTTGAGATCCGGCTCGATGCGATCGAGCCGCGTCAGCGTATCGCCAAGGCTGCGGACAAACGCCGTTACTGCAGCAGACCCGCCCAGACTCGCCAGCAGCAGATTCGCTGCGGTGTTGTCGCTCACGGTAATTGCCGCCTGACATAGCTCAGCCACACTCATGCCCGGCGCGCCGACACGATGGCTGGTGATTGGCGCATAGCTCAGCACGACCTCCTTGCCAAACACGATGCGTCGATCGAGTTTCTCGGCGCCGCGATCCACCTGCGCCAGCACCGCCGCCACTGCCAGCAGCTTGAACGTGCTGCACATGAGGAAACGTTCGTCACCCCGATGTGCCACACGACGCCCATTGCCAGTATCGAGAATGGAAACACCAAGCCGCCCACCGTGCTGACGCTCCAGTGCATCCAGCCTGGCGGCGGCATCGGTATCGGCATCGAGGGCAAACACGGTACGAAGCGAGAGTGCTGCCGCGCCCAGTAACGTACTTTTCAACAAATTTCGACGGTTCATGGATTCACCTTTTTTGCAGCATGGAAAGCGATGCGCATCACGCGCGAACCGATCCATACTGACTGCGGCTGCGTACCGTTCGCTGCAAAAGATCGGGCAATACTGAGACAGATGCTGCTCATCATCTCCGAGCGGTCAGCCTAATATTCGGCCAGCAACCGCCTCTGTTTTCGAAAGATGGGACCGATCTCGTACTTGCCGTTGGCATCTGTCGAGACACACGCTCATATCGGTTATCCGCTATCTTCCGATGGATGGAAAGAGCGCTCCTCGAACAGCCGCTGGTCATGGCCCCGGATCGGGTAAATCCCGCAACGACGATGGAGGATTCCGCGCGACTGCGTGCGCTCACGCCCGAAGCCTATTGGCTCGAGATCACGCGTGAATTGATCTGGGATCGTGCGCCCACCATCGCCCTCGAAGGTGGATTCGGCGACTTTCGCTACTTTCCCGGCGCTATGGGCAACGTCAGCGTCAACTGCCTCGATCGCTGGCCGGTCGATCGCATTGCCCTGCGCTACGAACGCGAGGATGGCCTGAAGGAAACCTGGACCTTCGGCGCGCTGACCGATGCCGTTGCCCGTTTTGCTGCCGCACTCGAAGATCTCGGTGTAAGCAAGGGCGATCGCGTAGCCGTCTACGCCAGCAACGTGCCCGAGTCGTTCATCGCCATCCATGCGTGCTACCGGATCGGCGCGATCTATTCGGTGATCTTTGCCGGGTTCAGTGCCTCGGCGGTGCGCGATCGGCTTGAGGATGCGCAGCCCAAAGTTATCGTCTGCACTGACGCCACGCTGCGGCGTGGCCGCGCCGTGCCGATCAAGGCTACGCTGGACGAGGCGCTGAACGGTTTACCGCTGCCGCACGTCATCGTCGCGCGCCGGGTCGACCCGAACTATCCACTGCAGAATGGCGAACGCGATTTCGCTGAACTGCTGGCACACACTACACGCCGAGCGATACCGGTATCGCTCGAAGCCAACGATCCGGGTTTCATCATCTACACCTCGGGCACCACCTCGAAGCCCAAGGGCCTGGTGCACGCGGGCATCGGCTTTCTGGTCGGCACCTATGCGAACGTGAAATGGTCGCTCAACCTCGGCGTCGACGACGTGTACTGGTGCACGGCCGATGTGGGCTGGCTCACCTTTCCGATCTTCGCACTGGTGGGTGGTCTCGCCCACGGCGCCACGCACATCATCTACGAAGGCAGCCTCGACACGCCGACGCCGGCGCGCGCCTACGAACTGATGGCGAGTTACCGCGTCAACAAACTGTTCACAGCGCCGACCGCGCTACGGATGATGCGCCGGGCCGGTGATGATTTGCTGCAGCATCACGACACCAGCAAACTTGTATTGGTATCGCTGGTCGGCGAACCGCTCGATCCCGACACCTGGTTCTGGACGCGTGACAAGCTCGGTCGCGGCACCATCTTCGTCAACAATACTTACGGACAAACCGAGACCGGGACCGCCTGGTCGAGCAGCATGGTCGGCATTACGCCAACGCGACCGGGCAGCTGCGGGCACACGCTGCCTGGCTACCTGCCGCACGTATTGCGCGAGGACGGCTCCGAGGCTGGGCCCGGCGAAGTCGGCGCGATCACCCTGGCCGCGCCGTTCCCCTGCCTGGCGCGAACCGTATGGGGCGATCACTCGCGCTACGTCAAAACCTATCTCGCCCCATTCCCCGGCCACTATGTTGCGTCCGATGCCGCGCTGTTCGATGCGGACGGCCAGCTGTGGGTCACCGGACGTCTCGACGATGTCATCAACGTGGCCGGCCATCGCCTTGGCACGATGGAGATGGAGGCCGCACTGCTCACACACGCTGCGGTATCAGAAGCGGCAGTCGTCACCCAACCCGATGAAATCAAGGGCATGACACCCATTGCCTTCGTCGTGCCTCGCGCGGGTTACGCGGACAGCACCGAACTGCAGGCGGCGCTGTGCCAGGCGATCGTCGATGCGGTCGGCGCCATCGCGCGCCCGGCTCGCGTAGTGGTGGTTTCCACGGTGCCACGCACGCGCAGCGGAAAAATCATGCGTCGCGTGCTGCGCGACCTCATCGTCACCGGCGAGGCATCGGGCGACCTGACCAGCCTCGAGAATCCGGACGCCATCGAGGTGGTACTGCAGAAGCTCGCGCAATCCTGAGCAACGCGCCCTGCCGCACTCACCATCGAAGACACACGAAAAGCGGACGAGCCTTTTAGACCACGGTCGCGAGTGGGCGCACCACGATCTCGTTCACGTCAACGTCGTTCGGTTGTTCGATCACGAACTGGATGGCGCGGCCGATCGCATCCGGCTCGATGGCCGTTTTGCGGTACGTCTGCATCCGCTCGCGTGCAGCCGGATCGCTGATCGTGTCGGCGAGTTCCGAGGTAACCACACCCGGATACACGCAGGTGCAGCGGATGTTGGCGCTTTCCTTGCGCAGTCCTTCGGAGATCGCTCGCACCGCAAACTTCGTCGCGGCATAGACCGCTGCCGTCGGCTGGACCACGAAGCCGCCGATCGAAGACACATTGATGATCTGGCCGTGACCCTGCGCTTCCATCCGGGGCAACACCGCGGCAATACCGTGCAATACGCCGCGAATATTCACGTCGATCATCCAGTTCCACTCGTCGGTCTTGAGTGCATTGAGTGGTGACAGCGGCATCACGCCGGCATTGTTGACGAGTACGTCAATCTGCCCGAATTCCGATTCGGCGAAAGCGACGAATGCCTCCATATCATCGGCATCGGTCACGTCGAGGCCGCGAAACCTGACCGTCCCACCGGCTTTCTCGATATCGGCGGCGATCTCTTTCAGTTTGTCGGTGCGGCGCGCACCCAGCACGACGCGAGCGCCGTTGGCAGCGAGCTGGCGAGCCGTGCCTTCGCCGATACCACTCGACGCGCCAGTAATAAGTACAACCTTGTTGTTCAAGCCAGACATCGTGATCTCCAGGTCAATGGGGCGGTAAATCCGCGCCAGATCACCTTAGCCCGCACCTCACCGTACGATAAGCCGCTACGATTGAGATGAGGCGTTGAGCAGAATGGGATGATGAACCGAGCGGAGTGCAACGATGAGTCGCGGTAACCTCGACGATCTGGCGTCCTTTGTCGCCGTCGCGCGGGCGCAAAGCTTTACCCGCGCCGCGGCGGAACTACGCGTCTCCACATCCGCGCTGAGCCACACGATCAAGGGATTGGAGGCGCGCCTTGATATTCGCCTACTGCAGCGGAATAGCCGAAGCGTGTCCGTCACGCCCGCCGGCGAACGATTGCTGCGCACCTTAGGTCCCGCGATCTCGGAGATAAACGGTGCGCTGGACGCATTGAACAGCGAACGCGACCTCATCTCCGGTGCGGTACGCCTCACGGCCACGCGACACGCATACGAGACGGTGATTCGTCCCGTGCTGGCAGATTTCCTTGCCGATCATCCCCAAGCCAGTGTGGAAGTGCTGATCGACTACCAGTTCCGCGACATCGTCGCCGACCGTCTCGATGCAGGTATACGGCTGGGCGAAAAGCTGGAGCAAGACATGATCGCCGTGCCCGTCGGCCCGGATCTGCGCATGGCCGTGGTTGCGTCGCCAGCCTATCTCGCCAAACATCCCGCGCCGCAAACACCGTACGATCTAACTACTCATCGCTGCGTGAACTACCGCATGATGACCTCCGGTCAGACCTATGACTGGGAATTCGAACAGGATGGCCGTGCCCTTGCCATCAAGGTTATCGGGCCACTCACCTTCAACGAACCCGCGCTGATGCTTCAAGCCGCGCTCGACGGTCTGGGCGTCGCTTACATCCTGGAGAATCAGGCAACGCCGGATATCGATAGCGGTCGTCTGATCCGCCTGTTCGAGGACTGGACGCCGCCCTTCCCCGGCTACTTTCTCTACTACTCCTCACGTCGGCAGATGCCTCCGACCCTCGTCGCATTCATTGCCGCACTGCGTCGCCGCTCGGATCGCCACACTGCGGACCGTCACTGATTTAGGTTGCAACAAAATGCCGAAAAGATCGCGATTCCTTGCACCGCTCGCTCCTCGCACGCCGCGATCGTGTCCTCCGCAATAACGGTCATGACAGCACGAAATAAAGGACAGCAGATGGTCATTGTGGTGATGGGCGTATCGGGCAGCGGAAAATCCACTATCGGGCGATCGCTGGCTGACGCACTGGGCTGGGATTTTCAGGAAGGCGATGCGCTGCATCCGCAGGCAAATATCGACAAGATGAGCGCAGGCGTTCCGCTGGGCGATGACGATCGCTGGCCGTGGCTGGATCGCATCGCGTCGTGGATCAGCAACGAAGGCGAACACGGCAAGCACGGCGTAGTGACCTGCTCCGCGCTCAAGCGTAGCTACCGCGACCGACTGCACCGCGCTGGCGATGGTGTTTGTTTTGTCTATATCCGCGTGTCGCGCGCCGAGCTGGAACGCCGCACACAGCAGCGCCAGCACTTCATGCCACCCTCTCTGCTCGACAGCCAGCTGCATACGTTGGAAGAACCTGCGTCAGACGAAAATGCATTGACAGTATCGGGTGAAGAAACGATCGACGTGATGATCACGGCTGTTCGTCAATGGTTGGAAGCCCGCATTGCTCGATAACCAAGTGCATTGAGCCAAGTCCTATGCGCTTTCCCTCAACGCGTGCCACTCACTCTTCCAGCTCAACAGGCGTCTTTACTATGCCGTTTTTCTGACGACGATGCGATGAATCTTCTTCTGAGAAGACAGGTTGATATTCTCGCTCTCCATGAGCACTTCGTAGTCAGCGCAGATGTCCAACACACTGGAATTGTCGAACGCAGAGTACAGCCGTCCGTGATCGTCGCGGCGTGAGTCGTCCTCGGTAATCCGCCAGCTCAGTGCCAGCACGCCACCTGGAATCAGCAAGCCAAAAAGCTGACTCACCGCTTCACTGATCTGCTCTGGTGGCAGATGCATGATCACGGTTTCGCACAGTACGTTCTGGAAAACACCGCGCTCGACACCATCGAGCGCCGGCAATATCGCATGCCCAAAGGCGAGATGCGGATGGCGTCGACGCGCCTCATCCAGCAAACCATCCGATGCATCAAAACCGGCAGCATCGTAGCCATGCGAAGCCAACCACGCCGTATCGCGTCCGGCGCCACAACCGATATCTGCCGTCTTTCCGGTCGTGAAGTACTGCGTCAGCAACCCATACAGGTCCGTGGGTTCGGGCTGCGCCAGCCAGTCGTCGGCGTAATGCGAGGCGTCGTTGTCATAGGCTTTGATGGTTTCGCCATCCATACCATTCTCTCTGGCTAAGTTCGCGCACTAAGTCTGTCATATCATCCTCGACAATCAGTAATTCTGACTGAAAGGCCGATGACCGGCATGCATGCCCGCTTCGATCAGGACCTCAGTGAAAGCGTTCTATGACACCCAGCGTGATTGGCGGATCACATCGCAAAAATTCCCGCGAACAAATCGTGGGTCCTTGTCGGCCAGAACGTCGGCCTTCACGTTACCGAAGGTCGTTTCCGGTTTGTGTTTAATGCCGTCATAAAAAGCCTGGATGATGTCTTCCTTGAAATGCTCGCTTCGGGGAAAGGCATCAACCACAGACTGACGCTCATCATCCGAGTACCGAGCATACGTCAGCCCCAGCACGTCCATCTCGACGCCTGCGGTGACCAGCGCAACGACCGGGTGCATGTGCTGCGGGATTCCTGGCGTCGTATGTAGCGCAATGGCCGTCCATACCGTATCGATATCGCTTTGAGAAATTCCATGCCTTCTCAGAAAATCTCGCGCTGCATTGGCGCCATCCACCTCGAAGCGCTCATGTGCGCTGCTGTGCTTTTCCGTGAGCCCCATGTCATGAAACATGGCGCCGGTGTAGAGCAAATCGGGATCGAAGCCAAGCCCACGCTGCCGCGCCGCAATGGCGCCGAAATAGTAGACGCGACTGGAATGGTTAAAAAGCAGCTCCGGCGCCGTGTCACGGACCAGTTCAGTCACTTCTCTCGCCAGAACACTGTTCGGCATCTGGATGCCGCTAATCGTCGTTTGCATGATTGTTGCCCTTGATAGCCAGACTTCAGGCTAGGCTTTTTCGGCCTTGTCTTCAATTTACCAAAACAGTCAATATCTGCCATCATCGGTTTACTGCAGCCATGTGGGCTGTGAGGCACTGACCATGAGACAAAAGCAGGTCCTCGTGCTGGCCATGTCTGGCGTCCAACTGTTGGATGTTTCCGGGCCGATGGACGTATTTGCTGAAGCCAATGTTCAGGCGGGTTGGCCGGCTTACGCGTTGCGTCTTATTGCCTGCGAACCGGGTGATATCGAGAGTTCATCGGGCGTGCGGCTCATACCCGATGGCGTGGCTCGCGGAAAAGAAAAAGCTCCAATCCATACCCTACTCGTCGCCGGCTCACCCCGTGCCGCTGAAGAACAATTCGGCGATACTGCGATGAGATGGCTCAAGACTCATGCGCCAACCGCACGGCGATTCGGATCGGTGTGCAGTGGTGCTTTCATGCTGGCAGCGGCCGGGTTGATCGATCACAAGCGAGTCGCCACGCATTGGGCGGTGGCGCAGCAACTGGCACGCGCCTATCCGAACGTCATTGTTGATGCCGATGCGATTCATGTGCGCGACGGACGATTGCGCACTGCCGCCGGCGTCACCGCCGGTTTGGATCTGGCGTTGGCGCTAGTTGAGGAAGACCTCGGTCACGACATCGCGAAAAAGGTTGCTTCGCAATTGGTGATGTTTTTCCGTCGGCCGGGCGGACAAACACAATTCAGTCGAAGTGGCGAGCTCGAGGTCATGGGACGTTCCTCCCTGCAAGAGCTGCAGCGATGGGTCGCCACGCATCCCGAGCAAGACCATAGCGTGGCTGCGCTCGCCGCGCGGCTGCATGTGAGCCCGCGGCATTTTGCGCGCATCTTTCGGAACGAAATGGGTACGACACCGGGAGTCTGGGTAGAAACCATTCGACTGGCCGCAGCCCGCCAACTGCTGGAAGGCGAACACGGCGCCCCGAAACAGGTAGCCGCGGAATGCGGTTTCGCCGACGTAGACAGCTTTCGGCGAGCGTTCCATCGTGTATTCGGGCTCAGCCCGGCGCAATATCGAAAATCGTATGCGCTTTGAGTCGTCCACTCAAAAAAACAATCATCCTCGTGCGGTCATGGCGGCAAAGCGGAGCACGATGTTTGCACATCGTGCTCCGTGTTATGGCGATGACTTATGACTTGGTCCAGGGCGTACCGCCGGCGTAGTCACTGTTGATGGTGGTATGGAGCTGGGTCAGGATGGATGCGTTGGTCGTCACGAGGCCCAGCTCGCGATTCTCGGTCAACGAAGCCGTCGAGAAGTTTTCCGAGCCAACGAAAGCCTGCGCGCTGGAGGTGTTGTAATCGGCGAGGATGACCTTGGCATGGATATACAGTGCCGTGCTGTTATCAGGGTAGGTACTGATCTTCACGCCAGCCTTGGTGAGCGCTTCGAATTCCGTCTCGTAGTCGTTGTCGTCGTTGGTCATGCACACAGTCACGGCGACACCGCGCTTGGCGGCATTCTCCAGCGCGGTCACGACGCCGCTGTAACTCATCTCCTCGTTTTCGACCAGCAAGCTGTCTTTCGCCGAGTTGATGATGTTGACCAGATCGGTCTTCGATACGGTCGGGCTCCACACCAGATCGTCGCCCAACGGAGGTGTGATCGTCTGCGCAGCGAAATCGGCGTTGAACGTGCTTTCGATCGCGGCAACATCGCTGGGATCGTTTTCGATGATGGCGAAGTCGCGCGTGGTGCTGTAATAGCGACTCGTCAGGTTGAGCGTCATCACCGCGCTGGTAGTGTTGTCGATGGTGATGGTTTTCTGGTGTGTCGCCGCGTATTTGGTCCACGCCCAGACGACTTGCACGCCGTGCGATGTCAGGTCGTTATAGGCTGCCGTGTTGTTGCTCTTCTCCAGGTTCTGATCGAGGATCACACGAACCTTGATGCCATTCTCGGCCGCCTCATCGAGCAGCGTTTGCGCCTGCGTATCGACGAGTTCGTACATCGTCATGTCGATGCTCGACTTGGCCGACTGGATCAAATTGTAGATCGATGTAAGGCCCTGGTCCGGTTCGATAACCAGCGTCTGCGTAACGGTGGTGCTTGCGTTGCTTTCGTTGGCGAAAGCTTGCGACGCGACGCCCAAGATGCCCGCACAAAATAGGGCGGAGTAAATGGCAGCTCTTGCTGAAATGGTAAACCCGCAACTGTTCTTCATTATTCAGTCCCTTTGATATGAAAATTGGAAAGATCCGCGTGACGAGTTTTGACCTCTCACGATAGGTGGATCTCTAGCTGTCCAGACGATCCAGTGCTCCCCTGCAGCAGACGCATAACGCCACAGCCACCGACAATTGAAGCTCGGATTTGTGACGCCGTTCTTTCCGTTAGCGGGTGCATGTTTTTACGTTTAAAAGCAGTACATGCTGAAAACACACTGACGTCGCAAGACCCTGCTGTGAAAGACGCCTTGGTCCGCTGGTAGGAAGCACGGCTGCAACGATTGTCCATACCGACCGACGATGACCATGGCGCAAGTTCTGACTATCGCCGCGCGGCACGCAACAAAATCAATCAATGCGGACCACGGCTGTTCTGGGCTGGGTCGATGCGCCAGTTGATAGTCAGTCTCAGTAGAAACTGACTATCAACTGGCACCTGCTCCCCTTCGGTCGCTATCTTGGACTGCCACTGGGCGACCCCATCTATGTCACAAGCTGTCGACATCCATCACCAGGAACCAAACTCATGACTGTTACAACCGAACGCGCCATCCTTGCCGGCGGCTGCTTCTGGGGGGTGCAGGATCTGATCCGCCATCAGCCAGGCGTGGTTTCCACGCGCGTGGGCTACTCCGGCGGTGATGTTCCCAACGCCACGTATCGCAACCACGGCAGTCACGCCGAGGCGATCGAGATCATCTTCAACCCGCAGGTGATCAGCTATCGCACCCTGCTGGAATTCTTCTTCCAGATCCACGATCCCAGCACGCCGAACCGTCAGGGCAACGATCGCGGCCTGAGTTACCGCTCAGCGATCTTCTATACCAGCGAGGCACAGAAGGAAGTGGCCGAAGACACGATCGCCGATGTCGATGCCTCGGGCCTGTGGCCGGGCAAGGCGGTGACGGAGCTGGCGCCGGCCGGCGATTTCTGGGAAGCCGAGCCCGAACACCAGGACTACCTGCAGCACTACCCCAACGGCTACACCTGCCACTTCATCCGGCCGGAGTGGAAGCTGCCGCACCGCGCTTAATGCTCAAAGGGTGGATGCAGGGCCAAGGCAAAGCGCGCGTCCTGCATGACGTCTCTCAATGCAAGGACATCGCCCAGGTGATGTAGGCCGCGCTGACGGCGGTCAGGGTCAGCGCCACCAAAAAAATAACGTCGGCCATGCGTTCGAGTCGATAGTTGCGAATCACGCTTCGCGTGCGCAGCGCCCAGTACGACAGCAGGCAGGACGCCAGATAGAGCATCGCGTTCACCGCCAGCAGATCTTCGGCCAACATGTCGGATTTGTGGGTTGCGATCACCACGCGAATGATGCCGGTCACTGTCAGGCATACACCCACCATCGCCGCCGAGGCGGTGAAGATGTGTACGCAGATGTTTTCATCGAGGCGGGTACGCTGGGACTTGCTGGGCGTGGTGACTAGAGAATTCATACGGGGGCTTCGCTAACGACTGATGACTCAGTGATTGAACACAGAACGCATGCAATAGTTTCATCGTGACCCATCTTGCGCAGGTGCTGCGGTGTAGCGAACTATGGCCAAGGTAAAGAACCAATGCGGAATGATTCGATATGTAACCGGTCGCAATAAATATTTTACTTAGCGCGCTCGATCACCACGGAGCGCCGCGCTGGGTCACCTCTTCCAAAGCGGCGTCGCTCCAGACAAATCGTGGTCGCATGACCTTTGCACCATGGCGGCACGACCTCGGTAAAGTGCATGCTGTGATCCGATTTGGGGGATGAAAAAGCCGATGCCTGCACGCCTGTCAAAGCAATCTCGTTATCTGCAGTGCTTGCTGCCCGTCGCTGCCTTGGTCGCACTCGGTCTCGCTGCTCAAGCACACGCCACTAGCGATACATCGGAGACCGCGCGATGGCAGCGCGAAGCTCAAGCCGTCACCATCACCCGCGACGACTGGGGCATCGCCCATGTGCATGGCAAGACCGATGCCGATGCAGTGTTCGGCATGGCCTACGCGCAGGCCGAGGACGACTTCAACCGCGTCGAGACCAACTACCTCCATGCGATGGGCCGGCTCGCCGAGGCCGAGGGTGAACCAGCGATCTGGCAGGACCTGCGGATGAAGCTGTTTATCGACCCGGTCCAATTGAAGACGATGTATGCGAAGAGTCCCGGCTGGCTGCAGGCACTGATGAACAGCTGGGCGGACGGGCTCAACGATTACCTCGCCATGCACCCGGACGTGCACCCGCGCGTCATCAGGCACTTCGAACCGTGGATGGCGCTTAGCTTCAGCGAAGGCAGCATCGGCGGTGATATCGAGCGCGTGTCGCTGAATCAGCTCGAGGCTTTCTACGGCCAGAACCCGGCCGCATTGGCGCGCGTCGATCCGCCGTCGAGCTGGAGCGAACCGACCGGCTCCAACGGCATTGCCATCGCACCCAGGCTCACCATCGATGGTCACGCGCTGCTGCTGATCAATCCGCATACCTCGTTCTTCTTCCGCTCCGAACTGCAGATGAGCAGCGACGCCGGGCTCGATGCGTACGGTGCGGTCACCTGGGGCCAGTTCTTCATCTACCAGGGTTTCAATCCGCACATCGGCTGGATGCATACCTCTTCCGGCGCTGACGTGGTCGATGAATTTGCCGAAACCATCGTGCACAAGGACGGCAAGCTGTTCTATCGCTATGGCACCGAACTGCGGCCGGTCACCAGCAAGATCATCACCGTGCCCTATCGCGCGAAGGACGGCTCGATGGCCGAACGCCGCTTCACGGTCTACGCCACGCATCACGGCCCGGTAGTGCGTGCAGCCGACGGCAAGTGGATCGCCATCGCGCTGATGAATAAGCCAATGGAGGCACTCGAACAAAGCTGGTTGCGCACCAAGGCCAACGACTACGCCAGCTACATGAAGGTTGCCGAGCTGAAGGCCAATTCGTCCAACAACACCATCTTCGCCGACGACAAGGGCGAGATAGCGTATCTGCATCCACAGTTCATCCCGCAACGCGATGACCGTTTCGATTACACCAAGCCTGTGGACGGCAGCAACCCCGCCACCGACTGGAAAGGCCTGCTGCCGCTCGACGCGGCGCCGCACCTGCTCAACCCGCCGAATGGCTGGATCTTCAACACCAACGACTGGCCCTACTCCGCCGCCGGACCGTACAGCCCGAAGGAGGCGGACTATCCGCGCTATATGGACAGCTTCGGCGAAAACCCGCGTGGTATCCATGCCACCGGCCTGCTTACCGGCCAGCGTGATTTCACCATCGCGTCGCTGATCAGCAACGCCTTTGATTCGTACCTGCCCGCGTTCGCACGGCAGATACCGATACTGGTTGCGGACTACGACGCGCTGCCCGCCAGCGATCCGTTGAAGCCGAAGCTCGCTGGCCAGATCGCGCTGCTGCGTCACTGGGATTATCGCTGGGGCATCACCTCGATACCGACCTCGCTCGCGGTGTTCTGGGGCGATACCTTGTGGGACTCGGTCAGCAAGGCCGATACCGCCGAAGGCCTCTCCATCTACGACTACATGGCGGAGAAAGCGGGACCAGCGGCGCGTCTGCAAGCGCTAGTCGAAGCGTCCAATCGACTGGAAAAGGATTTCGGCAGCTGGGGTATACCGTGGGGCGAGATCAATCGCTTCCAGCGGCTCAACGGCGACATCGAGCAGCCGTTCAATGACAGCAAGCCAAGCATTCCCGTGCCGTTCGTCTCCTCGCGCTGGGGCTCGCTCGCTTCGTTTGGCGCGCATCGCTGGCCAGGTACAAAGCGCTACTACGGCACCAGCGGCAACAGTTTTGTCGCGGCAGTCGAGTTCGGCCCCAGAGTACACGCCCGCGCCATCACCGCCGGCGGCGAAAGCGGTCACCCGGACTCGCCACACTTCAATGACGAGGCCGAGCGTTACACCACCGGCAATCTGCGTAACGTCTATTTTTGGCCAGAAGAGTTACAAGGTCACGTCGAGCGCGTATATCACCCCGGTGAATAAAACCTGGCCCATACTCCAAAAGAAACCACCGACCAGAAAGATGATTTTGTCGCGCCTCACCTAATTCAGCCACTTGGGATACCGCGAGCGGCCGATTGTGCC
>Ga0302227_10002302_pt1 | contig 13254 bp, 10 predicted proteins | sample II_Palsa_N1_1_FD_193525 | JGI IMG/M metagenome (GOLD analysis project Ga0302227, IMG submission 193525) | Peat permafrost microbial communities from Stordalen Mire near Abisko, Sweden - II_Palsa_N1_1 | ecosystem: Environmental > Terrestrial > Soil > Palsa > Peat permafrost | place: Sweden...
TGCCCTCACCACGAGCGCGTTCGAGACCGGCCTTCGTTCTGCGAGAGATCTTCTGCCGCTCAAGCGCGGCCCAGGTCAGAGCGACCGCTGTCTGGATGTTTCGCATCTCGCGCAGTTCGGGGTCTTCATCGATCCGCGGATCGTAGTCGAGCCAGCCTTGTCCAAGACTGACGACCCGTACTCCGTAGCGATCCAGCTCAGCCAGGTGAGCGAAGCCGGCTGCAGCTCCCTCCCGTGTCAGGCGATCCAGGTCGGTTATCAGAAGAACCCGAAACCGCCTCAATCTCGCGTCACGCAACAATGCGAGGAAGGAGGCCCGGCTTGCGCTGGCGCCGGTTTCTTCATCCGTGTATTCGCGAAAAATCTCGAAGTCCCGCGATAGCGCCAGTTCACGCAGCTGCCGCACCTGATTGGCAACCGTCTGACGGCCATCGTCGGTCGACACCCGCGCGTACAGCGCTGCCTTCACCGAAGCTGCATTCAATGGGGTGCGACGAGAAGTCATGCCAAAGTGTGCCACAAACGGTCGTTTTTGCCCACACGATTTGAGGCTCTCAATTCTACAAAATCATTGGGATTCTCAAGATGCCATGAAGAACCCCTTTCTGGCACACTGGCTCCGCGATGATCGCAACACCTCCACAGCCGACCCCGGTATTCCGATGACGACGCGGAATAGGAGACCGCTTTATGGCTGCAACGCAATCACAACCGTATTAATCGAAGGGGTCGAAAGGGACCATTTCGACGAACCGAAAGTCGCCGTCAGCCTCGATGGTCATCCCAGTCCCGGAGAACAGTAGGTCCCGGCCATGGTCACGCATCGTCAGAGTGAGCCTGACCTCTCCTTCGAAGCGCATCGGTAACGGTACTAGACCGTTGTGCTCAGTTCCTCCGAGCACGAGTGCCCCGCCATAGATGTCTGTAGGCATTTCGGGGACGAGATCCTCAAAGCGCATGGAAGGCACGCTGATTCTGACTCGCTGATTACCGCCTTCGACCGCAGTGTCACCGGCTTTTTCCACTTTTCGGTGCACGTATGCGTCGAGCAAGATCTCGCCCTCAGTCGCTGACGCGGCATCTATAGCAACAAGCTCAGAATCATGCCATCCCATCGATGAGTTCATCGGGACCGAGTCTACAGCACCTGTTCCGGGCATGTCACAGCTGATGGAGAAGTTTCGAGAATTGGGCTTGCTCTGCCGATGCCCCTGATTACGCGAAACTTCCTCATTGTCCACAACTCGACCGGAACCCCAAGAAGGCAATTCCTTCCGCCTCAATGAGCGGGTTACTCTGTTAACCGGCCTACGTGGGCTCTTCGACGCCTACCGCATGTTAGGCTTTGCCCAAGCGAGCGCTCTTCCCTTCCTGAGCGTTTGCACTACTCAGGAGGCGCTGATGACCCCGCGTCTTGGCAGGCAGGCTGTCGTTATCGGTGCAGGCATGGCAGGGATGCCGTCGGCCCGCGTGCTCGCAGACTATTTCGATCAAGTCATCGTTCTCGAGAGCGACACGCTTCCGGCGGACGCATCGCCACGTCAGGGAACGCCTCAGTCGAAACACCTGCACGTGCTCCTCGCCGGCGGCCAACAGGCATTGTCTAGGCTTTTCCCGGGTTTTGAGCAGAGTCTCGCTGCTGCCGGGGCTCAACCTCTTTCGGTGACCACAGACTACTGGGTGGAACTGCCTCGATTCGATGTCTTCCCGCAACGAGATCTCGGCTTTCGGACCTACAGTTTGACGCGTCCGCTGGTTGAACGGGTGGTGCGAGAAAAAGTGACCGCCATCGGCAACATCGAGATCCGAGAGCGCTGTCGCGCGCAAAAGTTGGTGACCACGGACGATGGTGCGGCAGTGAAGGGAGTGGTGTCTACCCACTCCACCGGCGAAACTGAGGAAATCCCCGCAGATCTGGTGATCGATGCCAGCGGCACCGGCCAATTGACGTTGAATCTGCTTGCAGCGCTGGGGTTGCAGCCTCCGGAAGAGTCCACGGTCCGCGTGGAGGTTGGCTACTCCACGACCATATTCGAGATTCCTGACGACGCCCCCTCGGACTGGAAGTTCTTGATGACCATGGCTGACCCTCCAGCAAACCGGCGTGGCGCCGTTTTGACGACGATCGAGGGGAACTGCTGGCTCCTGGGTCTGTTGGGGAGCCATGACACAAAACCGCCGGAAGATGAAGCCGGCTTTCTTGAATACGCAAAACAATTGCGCACGCCGACGGTCTACAACGCCATCAAGGGCGCCAAGCGGCAATCTGATATCGCTCGAAACGGATTCAAGGCCAGCCGTTGGCGGCACTTCGAGAAGCTGGATAGGTTTCCGAAAGGACTGATACCCTTCGGCGACACGATCTGCCGGTTTAATCCGACCTATGGCCAGGGAATGAGCGTTGCTGCCAAGGAGGCATGTCTGCTGCTTGATTTGCTGCAAGCTGCCGCGCAGGAGGGTAAAGAGCTCTGCTCAGTGTCACGCGACTTTTTGATCCAAGCTCAACCCATCATCGATGCACCGTGGGCGACAGCGGTCATTCCCGACTTTCTCGATCCACTGACCGAGGGAGAGCGGCCCCCGGATCTTGGCAACGCGCTGAAATTTACAGGAGCCCTGACCAAGATTGCCTACGAGGACCCGGCGATCCACAAACTGATGTATGAAGTCCGGCACATGCTGAAACCGCGCAGCGTTCTTCGGGAACCGGAGATTGCGGAGCGGGTGAGGGCGGTGATGGCCGAGGCTTAGAGGTTCTCTTACTTCGTTGGGTGATCAAGATGAGCCAGCATCCGATCCTTGAAGCAGATCGCATTCTCATGCACGTGGCTGAGTGCGGCAAAAATCGGTTGATCTTGGAATGTCTTGTTCTCGACGAGCGCTCCGCCAATGCACTCGGCCAGCGATGCAGCAGATGCTCTCTCGGTTTGAGGTCGCGGCAGGATGACCGCGTATGCGGAACTTTGCCAGATTTTCGCCCAGCGAGAGCTTTGGCAGTTCGATCCGGGCTGGCCGGCCGCAACGATGTCGGGGTCACTACACCAAACGTCCAAAATCGTACGCCAAGGAACCGGAGTGGTCTCTCAATCCATATTTCCGCGTTGGCACGATTCAATGAGCGCATTCGGCTGTTGGCAACGGTTTAACGAAGGCACGTATCCAGGAAGGCGACTATACAGACAAGTGACGTGAAGGGCCGTTGGCGATACCCCTCGTCCTAATAGTCTGGCATTGGGCGCGAATATCGTTCCGGGAGTGTCTTGTGCACAAAATGAGGAGCTTCGTTTCTTAGCACCTATTTGTAGAGGATCGGTATCGCAAATTCGGCTTCATTTTCCGATTCACTCTGGCTTACGTGGGCAAAAACCGGCATCTCGGCAGAGAATCACGACGAACCCGATATCTGTTGAACAGCACCATTCCGCCTTACAGCCAGTACCTACTTCACCTCCTCAAGCCGAAGCCGTGTCGATTCCAAGATCGCCGCATGCGACGCCGGATTTTCTTTTCTACTCAGTCTCTAATGAAGGTGAAGCACCCGTGTAGTGTCCGATGGCGAAGTAGTTCACGCAGCCCCGAAGTACCGGATTGATCAGTTTTGCGGCCTGATCAGCGATTGTGACCGGTATCAAAATCGGCTGTACTTGCGGGCCGACAGAGTTCGCACTTAAACCGTACCTGACTTGCAGATCCGTTTTATTTCAGGCTCGCGTACTCGATTTTGGCCTGGAGCAGGATCGGAATATCGGGGTCGGCGTCTTTCCAGAGTGCGAAGAAGTCCTGGAACGCCTTTTTTGCTTTCGCTGAGTCGCCCGCAAGCGCGTAGCCGCGCGCCATTCCCAGATAGGAGAGCGAATAGTACTGCCCCCAATTTGGATGGTCCCAGTCGCTGGCCCAATTGATTCCTTTGTGGTCCGCGATCTTCCGGAACTCGGCCGCGGCCTCCGCTCCTCTGCGCATGGTCAGGTACGCGCGACCCCCCAAATAAACTGCCTCCAGAAAGGCACGCTCGTATGGTGAGGCGGATTCCAGCAACTCCACGCCCTCCTCGGGTCGATTGCGATTCAGCGCAATCGCGGCTTGAATCGCGGGGAGTTGCACTGCGTTCCAAATGGTTCCGCTGGGGAACAGCCTCGAATTCGCGGTGGCCAGTTTTTCCGCAGGCGCCGCTTCTCCGCAGATCGCCAAGGCCAAGGCCGGACGCCCGAGGCGGCGCACAGTTTGGCATTTGCCGGATAGCGCGTCGGCCCGCGCATCAGCTTCTTCAAAGTCGGAGGCGACGTTTGGTAGCCCAACGCGCCGCGCCATATCTGCGGCCCGTTGGTAGAGATCGTGCGAAGCCCGCCGCCGGCCATGGACATTCAGGTAAGCCGCCTGCAAGCCGAGGCTGAGGTATTCTTCCGGCTTGCCTGCGAACCATTGAATCTCCATAGCAATCGCCGCCTGGTCGTTCTCGACGTAGGCGAGCTCGAGAAAGCGCTGGTGGATTCTCGCTCCGCCGAGCCCCATTTTTCGCAGCTTGTCCGCTAGCTGCTTGCCCTCGGAAATCCGATCAAGGCAAATATAGGCATCCAATTGACGGCGGTAAGGTGGTTCAACCTTGGGCTCCAGGTCGGCCGCTTCCAGACCTTCGCGCAACCCTTCCTCGTATTGCCCCAGGTAGATTAGGTTTTCACTTAAGTCGTTATGGAATACCCAGAAGCGGGGATAGTTGCGGATACCCGATCGGTAGAAATCATTCTCTTTCTCTGACTCGCCGGTGTTTGCGTAGTAGACAGCCGCGATACCATCTCGCTCCCGCTCGGAAACATGGTCGATCAGTGCGAAGGCCTTCTTTGCGTATTCCCGCGTCTTGGCTTCATCCCCCGCCTGGTAGTATGCGGTCGCCAAGTATTCGTAAGCTGCGGCGAATTTCGGGTCGAGGTTGACCGAGCGCTCGAGAAAGGGCACTGCGTTGAGAAAATGCCCTTGTTCCATGACCGACATTGCCTCACCAAAGCTCTGAAGGGCCTCGAGCGATGGTGTCGTGACTTGATCTTCGACGGGACGGCTGAATTTCTGAATCGAATCGTGGGATTCTCCCAGCTTGCTGCGAAGAGCCGTTGCGGCGGTTCCCAGTGCGCTCAGCACATGCTCTTTATCCTCGGCCTGCACCTGCTCCCTCGCAAGCGTCCTCCCGTTCTGGCACGAAAGCCCCTGAAGCGTGATGACATAGTTTCTTCCTAAGCTGGCAATCGCGCCATCGATGATGGCTGCGGCTCCTTCGCGGACGCAAATCTCATGCGCAATTGCATTCGTAATACGGGCATCGTCCGGACGGCTCATCAGGCGAAGAACGCGCTGCACCTCCTCGTCATCCATGATCACAAGGAAGGGCGATTGCTCGAGTTGAATTGCCAGCCCCTGCCGAAGCGTGCCGTCAAAGATCGGATCGCCGGTCGAGTTGGCAAAGTCGGCGAGCACGACGGTGTCTCTTTCACCGAGAATAGGCGCATGCTTGTTGAACAGTCTGAAGCTGACAACGCCAATGGCGACCACGAGGACCGCCGCGAGCACAATCCAAGGCCAGGACTTGGTCTCTTCCACCTGCACCTGGACCTTGGCATGGCTCGCTGCAACGATGTTGAGTTCGCGCTCTGGAACCAACTGTACGTCTTCCGCAAAGCGATAACCACGTCCAGGGACGGTGACGACGTACTGGTGATCCTGAGGAGTTTCGCCCAGCGCCTTGCGCAGAAGGAAAATGTTGCGGCTCAGGTTGGCATCTTCAACAAACGTGTCAGGCCAGATCGTCTTCATCAGATCGTCTTTGCTGACGACCTGTTTGCTGTGGCGGATCAGAACGAGAAGAACCTGGAAAGCCTTGGGCGCGATGGGAACGGCTTCGTCTTCGCGCAGCAGCAGTTCCTTTTCGGGGTCAACACGAAAAGGGCCGAACCCATACAGTTGCCTGGTTTTCTGATCTGAGCTGGAATCCATGGGGAAGCACGCTGCTCTCTCGATCGAAAAGGGGAACCGGCAAAACCAGCGTCAGTGCGACCTGATCAGCCCTAAGACTGATCCCCCTCCGGCGGGTCACGTCAGCAGAACCGGCTCTGAAAAGCAAACCTGGTTTGCATCAGGAATCGGATTCTAGCACGGTTTTGCTCAGATTCCTAAGCTGACCACACGACCTCGCGTGGCTCGAAGAGCGCTGTATTCAGTCGCTTAGGCGAAAAGCGAGAAATCATCAGAAATAATCACGAGCTTCGTCAAGACTTCTCACCGCAGTGCAAGCAAACTGTAACCCTGCTTGAGAACGACGTGCTCTCGGAGAGCGGTCTTGCAGGCAGGTGAGGGTGATGGGCATGGCAAAGCGCACGACGATCACAGTCGAAACCGATTCGCTTCTTGTTCTTCGGGGTCGAATGTTGCTGCGTGCTTGGTGTCCGGAGTGCGGCGCTGAGGTCGAGATGATCCCCCTGAATGAGGTCGGGGTGATCTCGAACCTGACGCCGCCGGAGGTTGAGGCCTGGATTCAGTCCGAAGACCTGCATCATACGATGGCCACCGACGGACATCCCCTGATCTGCCTGAACTCGATGCTCAAACGTGTGCATAAAGCAAAGTGGACCAGTTGAAACCCAAAACGAAGGAGAGCTTATGAAAACCACAATGAAATCGACCATTCTTCTGCCTATAGTGGCTGTACTCACTCTTGGTGTCGCAGCCGTCTCCGCCCAGCAGCCCGTAAAGATGACGTTTTCGGGAACTGCGGCGAACAGCATCATGAATCTCCAACAACCCAACACAAACAATGACGAAGACAACTTCGCCGGGACAGGTACGCTGGGCTCATTTACCCTTCGGAATGTGCGCGCGATCTCGAACTCTCCCACGTCATCCAGCACTTGCTCGGGCCCAAATGATCTCTATTTCTTGGAATCGGCCGGCGCGGGCGTCTTTCGCTTCCAGGATGGCAGTCTGTTGTATGTCCAACTCACCCAAGGAAGCGATTGCATCGATGTGGTGACGGATGAGGCACATTGCACTCTGAGTTTTGAAATCACAGGGGGAACCGACCGTTTCAAGAATGCGTCCGGTACCCTCCTGTTTACCGAGACAGTGGTGACAGTGATCTCCGACGCCTTGAACAACCCCGTCTACTTTGCTGCCACCGGTGAGTTTACGGGAGCGGTTTCCGGAGTCAGACATGCGGAAGACCACGACGAAGGGCACTAGGTACAAATGCTATTCGGTCGGTACCCTGCTCTTTAAAACCACAGATGCCAGTCTGACCCGATTCGGTCGGTGCGAGACTCAGAGTTGCAACACCAATTGAGCCTAAGCGACGCCCAATTAAGCCCAATTTATAAGGCCGGATCACTAAGGTCCGGTCTTCAATCTTGTAACCGGTTATCAGTCAGCTGACATGGAACAGGTAACAGCAGACACAGATTTCACTAATCAGTTAATCTCATGATCCGCGGCACTCCAGGCCTTGGCGCTCGTTGACCCCTATTCAGATCAATGTATGTCTTCGCCCAGTTGCTGTAACGACTTTATGTTCCAGGCAAGGAGCGCGACCATCCAACGCTCGCTCCGCTGATCGGCGGCAAGCTCAATCTGAAGCTGGTCCGAACGCAATGGGAAGAGATTTTGCGATTGGCTGCGTCCATACGGCACGGCACAGTCACGGCCTCTCTCATCATCCGCAAGCTCGCCAGCTATCCCCGCCAGAACAGTCTCCACACGGCGCTGCGCGAAATCGGGCGAATAGAACGCTCTCTTTTCATGCTGGAGTGGATGAAAGACCCCGAGCTCCGCAGGCGTGTCCAGGTTGGCCTCAACAAAGGCGAAGCCAGAAATGCTCTCGCGCGTGCCGTCTTCTTCAACCGCCAAGGCGACCTCCGCGACCGCAGCTTCGAGAACCAGCGATATCGCGCCAGCGGCCTGAACCTGATTGTCGCAGCCATCGTTCTTTGGAACACCGTATATCTTGAACGCGCCGTTGCTGCCTTGCGCGGCCACGGCATCACCGTAGATGACGAGTCCTTGGCTCACCTGTCGCCCATCGGCTGGGAACACATCAACCTGACCGGCGACTATACCTGGCAGGCCGCAGGACGCCTCCGCAAAGGTGCCTTAAGGCCTCTACGGCCCTTCGCAGCCTCAAACGAGTGATCCAAATTCCTTAGCGTACGATTTTTGACGTTTGGTGTAATGACCCCATGTCCAGCGTGTGGCAGCAAACCACCTTCGCCCCCGGTCATGACACGAGTGTGACAATCCAACACGAATCCTTACCGTGGGTGCAGGAGGGATATGTCAAAGCGGCAAGCGATGAAGAGCTATTGAAGGAATATCTGGAAGGTCTCATCCCACAATCCGACGCAGCATATCGGGCAACACTGAGCGCCTATGCGTCGAATCGTGAGCAGTTTGTCCACGTCCTTTCTTTTTTCACAGACACTCTCAACTTGAAGCTCGAATACGCGCAGACCCTCGCGGATCACGAAGCTGCTTTGGCCCATCTCGAAACTCTGACAGGAGCGACACTGCGATGAACAAATATATTTTGAGAACCTCACTCGCCTGGATCGCTATCTTGGCAGTGATTGCAGGGATATGGGCCTACCGCACTCATGCGACCAAACAGTCAACGGCAATGAATACGCCGATGTCCGGGGAGATGCAGCCTGTTGCCTCTGGCCCGCCTGCTTCTGCGGACGAGCCAAAGCCATCCATGCAAGATATGAAGATGGATGCTCCGCTCGTTCCGGTGCAACTCACACCTGAACGAATGCAGAGCATCGGCGTCCAGACTGGCACGGTCGAATACAAGCAATTGAGCGACGATATCCGCGCGACTGGAACAGTGGATATCAATGAGCGTCTGCTCTCCTACGTGCAGGTGCGCTTCCCCGGCTACATCGGCAAGGTGTTTGCCAATGCCACCTATCAATACGTGCGCAAGGGAGAGCCACTCTTCACGATCTACAGCCCTGACCTTGTGGCTACGCAGCAGGAGTATCTGCTGGCACGGCAGAACCAAAAGGCCATGAGCGCAAGCACAATCGATGGTGTTGCGGATGGTGCGGCCACGCTTTCGAGCGCGGCGGAGCAGCGGCTACAGCAGTGGGATATACCCGAAAGCGAGATCGCAAAGTTGAAGGAGACCGGCAAGCCGGTTACCGACCTCACCATCAATTCGCCGGTTGAGGGATACGTTACCGAGCGAAATGCTCTGCCCAATATGTATGCCGAACCCTCAACCAAGCTCTACACCGTCGCCGATCTGTCGCGTGTGTGGGTCTACGCTCAGGTCTTCCAGGACGACATAGGCCGCATAAGACCCGGCGATATGGCGCAGATCACTGTTGACTCCTATCCGGGCCGCACCTTCTCCGGCCAGATCGAAGAGATCCTTCCACAGGTGGATATGGCGACGCGCACCGTTCGTGTGCGGCTGGCGATGGCAAATCCGGGACTCAAACTGAAACCGGGCATGTTCGTGAACGTTGATCTGAAAGCAAACTTGGGACGTCAGCTCGTCGTTCCCGCGTCGGCTGTCTTTCAATCCGGCACACGGCAACTGGTTTTCCTCAATCACGGCAACGGCAGTCTTGAGCCAAAAGAGATCGCAATTGGTCCCCGCATTGGCGATGACTTTGTAGTGCTTAAGGGACTGAAGGCACACGAATCCATCGTGACATCAGCCAGCTTCCTCATCGACTCAGAAAGCCAGCTGCAGGCTGCGGCAGGTTCCTTCGTGCCGCCTCCGCCAGGTGCGGGGGGAAGCTCTTCAACAGCGAATGCACCCGGTGCTGTACAGGCAAATATCGACTTCACCACCGATCCCAGCCCGCCACAAAAGGGCAGCAACGGCATTCGCGTGAAACTCACAAACGCAGACAGAACTCCCCTTGCCGGAGTTGATGTTACGGTCACGTTCTATATGGCAGCGATGCCGGCGATGGGAATGGCAGCAATGAACACAAGCACCAAGCTCATCGACAAAGGCAACGGCATGTATGAAGGAAGCGGTTCGCTAGGCTCGGGATGCACATATCAGGTCACGATCTCAGCTCAGAAAAATGGCCAGGTGATCGCAACCAAGCAATTGCGCGTGAACGCGACAGGAGGCATGTAATGCTTTCCAGAATTATTGACATTTGCGCCCGCAATCGCTTCATCGTCTTCACGGGAGTGTTGCTGCTCACACTCACCGGGATCTGGTCGTTGCAGCACGTACCGCTAGACGCGCTTCCAGACATCTCGGATGTGCAGGTGATCGTCCATACGGGGTGGGCAGGCGAGCCTCCAGATGTCATCGAAGACCAGGTGACCTATCCGATCGTCACCAGCCTGCTTGCTGCCCCTCATGTCAAGGCCGTCCGTGCGCAAACCATGCTAGGCGATTCCTACGTGTATGTAGTTTTCGAGGACGGCACGGATCTTTACTGGGCGCGTTCGCGTGTCATCGAATACCTGCAACAGATCAGCGGGCGTTTGCCGGAGAACGTGCATCCTTCGATTGGTCCCGATGCAACGGGAGCGGGCTGGGTCTACGAGTATGCCATCGTTGATAAGAGCGGCAAACATAGTCTTGCCGACCTACGCAGCTTACAGGGCTGGCATCTGCGCTATGCGCTGGAAACCGTGCCCGGAGTTGCTGAAGTGGCCAGCATCGGCGGCTTCGTCCGGCAGTATCAGGTACAGCTCGATCCAAACAAGCTGCTTGCCTATGGCATTCCGCTTTCTGCCGTCATCGACAAAGTAAAGATGAGCACGAATGAAGTCGGCGGTCGCGTTCTCAACTTGAGCGGCGCCGACTACATGATTCGCGGTCTCGGCTATCTGCGCTCGTTGGATGACCTCGCTACGGTTGCCGTCGGCAGCAAAAATGGGACGCCAATCCTGATACGCGATCTGGGGACGGTGAGCTTCGGCCCGGATATCCGCGAAGGGGTTGCCGAGTGGCATGGAGATGGGGAAACCGTCGGCGGGATCATCGTCATGCGTCAGGGAATGAACGCACTGAACGTCATCAACGGAGTGAAGCAGAAGCTACATGAGATAGCGCCGTCACTTCCGCCTGGCGCCCAGATCATGACGGGATACGATCGTTCCGGCCTGATCGATGCGTCGATCAAGACATTGCAGCGCGATCTGCTCGAAGAAGCAGTGATCGTCAGTCTGGTAATCATCATTTTCTTGTTTCATTTCCGTTCGGCGCTCATCGCAATTGTCGCGTTGCCCATTGCGGTGCTGATGTCCTTTATCCCGATGTACTGGCTGGGAGTGAGTTCGAACATCATGTCGTTGGGCGGCATCGCCTTAGCGGTTGGTGTGCTTGTCGATGCTTCCATTGTGATGGTCGAAAATGGCTATCGCCATCTGTCGGAACGGCAGGAGAGCGACGCCACCCCGGTATCGGAGCCAGAGCGACAGAAGATTCTTATCAATGCGGCCAAGCAGGTTGGTCCGGCGCTTTTCTTCTCGCTGATTATCATCGTCGTTTCCTTCATGCCGGTCTTCCTGCTCGAAGCGCAGGAAGGGCGCATGTTCCGCCCGCTGGCATGGACGAAGACCCTGGCGGTCGGCTCTTCCTCCATCCTGGCCATCACTCTCGTGCCAGTCCTGATGGTGATGCTGATTCGAGGCCGGCTCAAGCCGGAGAATGCGAATCCAATCTCGCGCATCACTCAGGCGATTTATTTGCCAATCCTGAAGTTCTGCCTGCGGCACCGATGGCTCACGATTGTGGTCAACCTGATCTTCCTGCTGGTCACGTTTCCGCTTGCATCACGTTTGGGTAGCCAGTTCATGCCTGCTCTCTTTGAGGGCTCCGCTCTCTATATGCCGACGGCTCTTCCCGGCATCTCGATTGAGCAAGCGAAGGTGCTCCTGCAACAGCAGGATCGTGTCCTTCGCAGTTTCCCGGAAGTAGCCAGCGTATTCGGCGCTGTCGGTCGCTCGGACAGCGCAACCGACAATGCGCCGCTCGATATGTATGACACCACGCTCATGCTCAAACCGCGGGCGCAATGGCCCGCTGGGATGACCTATGAAAAACTCATTCAGCAGATGGATGAGAAGCTCCAGTTTCCTGGACTCTCGAACACCTGGACAAGCCCGGTCGAAAACCGCCTCGATATGGAATTGACTGGCATCAAGACGCCACTCGGCATGAAGGTGCAGGGGCCGAATGTGGATGGCATTCAGCAGTTGGCGTCCCAGCTTCAGACTGTCCTCTCTGGCCTTCCGCAGGTGCGATCCGTCTTTGCTGAGAAGGTCGCGCAGGGTTTCTACGTCAATGTCGAGGTCAAACGAGAGGAGGCGGCGCGCTACGGTCTCACGATCGCGGATGTTCAGACAGCGGTTTCGTCGGGCATCGGCGGACAGAATATCGCGGAGAATATCGAAGGCCGAGAGCGCTATCCCATCAATGTTCGCTACCAGAGAGACTTCCGCGACAATGTCGAGAAGATGCGTGGCGTGCTCATCGGCACGCCATCCGGTGCGCAGATTCCGCTCGGACAGGTAGCGAAGATTTCGTTCACGCATGGCCCGGCCATGATTCGGGACGAAGACGGTGCGCTGACTGGATACATCTACATCGACCTCAAAAACTCCGATTATGGCGGCTTCGTCGCGCAGGCAAACGAACTCATTCACAGCAAACTCGCGTTACCCGCAAACTACACCTTTCAGTGGTCGGGGGAGTATGAACTCGAACTGCGTGCGAAGCAGCGATTGCAACTGATCCTTCCGGTCGTCTTCTTCGTGATTTTCCTTTTGCTGTACCTGGTCTTTCATTCAGTTGCTGAAGCGCTTGTTCTCATCTTTCCAACCATCTATGCGATGAGTGGAGGTTTGCTCCTGCAATGGCTTCTTCAGTACAACTTCAGCGTCGCTGTGGCAGTCGGCTACATTGCGCTCTTCGGAATCGCGGTAGAAACTGGCGTGGTCATGGTGGTTTATCTCCATGAAGCGCTCGAACACAAACTGCAAAGCGGAAAGCCGTTGACCAACGCTGATGTGGAAGCCGCGGCCATCGAAGGCGCTGTCCACCGTCTGCGACCGAAGCTCATGACAGTCTGCGCTGTTCTCGCCAGCCTGGTTCCGATCCTCTGGGAATCTGGCATCGGCTCCGATGTGATGAAGCCGATTGCCGCGCCTATCGTCGGAGGCATGATCACCTCCACAATTCACGTCCTGATCCTGGTGCCCGTTTTCTTCGTCATGATGAAGGAACGCGAACTGCGGAAG
>Ga0302227_10002305_pt1 | contig 13250 bp, 10 predicted proteins | sample II_Palsa_N1_1_FD_193525 | JGI IMG/M metagenome (GOLD analysis project Ga0302227, IMG submission 193525) | Peat permafrost microbial communities from Stordalen Mire near Abisko, Sweden - II_Palsa_N1_1 | ecosystem: Environmental > Terrestrial > Soil > Palsa > Peat permafrost | place: Sweden...
ACTAAAAATTGTAAAAATTATCGCTCAAAATATTGATATATATTATATAATTGAGTATTATTGTTAAGTAAACGCATTTTGGTCGCAACAGAAATGTGTTTATGGTGATTAATTGCTTTAACATTTAAATAAACTGCTATGTCTCAACCAACAATTGTTGTAGTTGGAAATGGAATGGTGGGTTATAAGTTTTGTGAAAAACTTGTAGCCAGATCAAATCAGTTCAACATCATTGTTTTCGGCGAAGAGCCCCGGATCGCTTATGATAGGGTGCATCTCAGTGAATACTTTAACGGCAAGTCTGCCGATGATCTGTCGCTTTCATCTTCATCCTGGTATGCCGATAATGGCATAGCTCTCCATCTTGATGATCCTATCCAGGAAATTAACCGCATTAATAAAACCGTACACTCTTTAAAAGGCGCTGTAATAAAATATGATTACCTGGTTTTGGCAACCGGGTCATCTCCATTTGTGCCCAATATAGAAGGTGTTGAAAAAAATGGCGTATTTGTTTACCGTACCATTGATGATCTCGACCTGATTAAAGAATACGCGGTTAATGCAAAGGTGGGCGCGGTAATGGGTGGTGGCTTATTGGGGCTTGAGGCTGCTAAGGCATTAATAGATCTGGGGATTAAAGACACCCATGTTATTGAATTTGCGCCGCGACTTATGCCGAGGCAGATCGATTCGGCCGGTAGCGCCATGCTGCAATCAAAACTAAAACAGTTTGGATTAACTATACACTTAAACAAAAGCACATCTAAAATTGCCGGTGAGTATAAAATAGAATCGCTGAAATTCAATGACGATACTTCGCTAACGGTAGATATGTTGGTTATATCGGCAGGTATACGCCCGCGCGACGAGCTGGCAAAGCTTGCGGGCCTGCAAACAAGTAGTCGTGGTGGCATTATAGTTAACGAGAAAATGCAAACCAGCGATGAGTGCATATTCGCGATAGGTGAATGCGCGCTTTACAACAGCATGATATACGGGCTGGTTGCTCCGGGTTATGAAATGGCCGACATTGTAGTAACGTATTTAACCGGGGGCGATAAATTCTTCTATGGTTATGATATGAGCACGAAGCTAAAGTTGATCGGTGTGGATGTGGCAAGCTTTGGCGATGCCTTTATTACCGAGCCCAACTGCCGCACTATTGTGTTTGAGGATACCCATAAGGGCGTGTACAAGCGCATTAATATCAGTAACGATGGTAAGTATTTACTGGGTGGTATTTTGGTTGGCGAGGCTGAAGCATACAATATGCTACTGCAAACCGTAAATAATAAGATTGCTTTGCCGCCTAACCCCGAAGATATGATATTAGGGTCGAGAGGTGGCGAGGCCGCTGAAGGTGCGGGTGTAATGAGTCTGCCCGATGACGCGCTGATATGCTCATGCGAGGCAGTAAGTAAACTGGCCATATGTTCGGCAGTTAATGATGGTGCCTCAGGTGTTGATGAAATAAAGAAATGTACCAAAGCCGGAACGGGCTGCGGTGGTTGTGTTCCGCTGGTTAAAGACCTGATAGCCGGTACCATGAAAGCCAACGGCCAGTATGTTAAAAATGTTATATGTGAGCATTTCGACTACTCGCGCCAGGAGTTGTTTGATATGGTAAAGATCAACAAGCTAAAAAATTATGATTTGGTGTTGGATCATTTTGGCAAGGGCGATGGCTGCGAGGTATGTAAACCGGCAGTAGCAAGCATTCTCTCCAGCTTATGGAACGATGTGATCGTGAAGCAGCATACCATACAAGATAGTAACGATCGTTATCTGGCTAATATTCAAAAAGGTGGCACCTATTCGGTAGTGCCCCGCATTCCGGGTGGTGAAATTACACCTGATAAACTGATCGTTATTGGGCAGGTCGCAAAAAAATATGGGCTTTATACCAAAATAACGGGCGGTCAGCGTATTGATATGTTTGGAGCGCACGTAAATGATCTGCCTGCAATTTGGGAAGAGTTGATTGAAGCGGGCTTTGAAAGCGGGCATGCATATGGTAAGTCATTACGTACTGTTAAAAGCTGCGTGGGTAGTACCTGGTGCAGGTTTGGTTTACATGATAGTGTATCCTTCGCTATTGAAATTGAAGAACGCTATAAAGGGGTAAGATCGCCGCATAAACTAAAGGGTGGTGTTAGTGGCTGTGTGCGTGAATGTGCCGAGGCGCAGGCAAAGGACTTTGGTATTATAGCCACCGAAAAAGGATGGAATTGATATGTATGCGGCAACGGCGGTTCAAAACCACAGCACGCGCAGTTGCTGGCAACGGATATTGATAGTGCAACTTGTATAAAATATTTAGACAGGTTCCTGATGTTCTATATTAAAACAGCTGATCCGCTTACGCGTACGGCAACCTGGTTAAATAAGATGGATGGTGGTATTGCATATTTAAAGAATGTGGTCATTAATAATAGCCTGGGTATAAATGAACAGCTGGAAGAGGAGATGCAGGCTTTAGTCGATACCTACCATTGCGAATGGAAGGAGGTAGTGGAGAGTGAGGAATTGCGTAAGCGCTTTGTTCATTTTGTTAATGCGCCAGAAGAAAAAGACCCGGCAATTAAGTTTGAACCAATGCGTGAGCAGATCAAAGCTAAATGGTAATTAAAGTTTTGGATTAACTAATAATATTAAACGAAATTGGAATGGAAACGATAGTAGATATTAAATGGGTTTTAGCTTGCTATGCAGATGATGTACCTGCCAATGGCGGAGCGTGTGTAAAACATGGTAATGAGCAAATAGCTATATATAATTTTACCCGCCGCGGCGAATGGTATGCCACGCAGAATCTTTGTCCGCACAAGCAACAGATGGTTCTATCGCGTGGAATGATAGGCAGTGAGGGTGATAGCTGTGAGCCCAAGGTGGCCTGTCCTTTCCATAAAAAAACCTTTTCGCTGTTAAGCGGCGAATGTTTGAGTGGTGATGAGTTCCAGATAAAAACGTATCCGGTGCGGGTTTTGGATGGCCGGGTGTATATTGGGATAGAATAGTTATTTACGCTTCTTCGGCGGTAGTTAATAGCAGTAGTTTTTGGTCGTTTATAACTCTTATGTATTTGTCATGAACTACTACTATTTTTTCATTAAGCAATTCGTTTATTACCCTGAATACGGTTTCGTAAGTAGCGCCGATAAAAGATGCCAGGTCCTGCCGGGATAAACGGATATTAATAAAGCCATCGTCTTTCAGGCCAAATTGCTTTTCTAAATAGATCAGGGCCTGGGCAACCCGCCCCTTAACCGGCATATGGGCAAGGTTGCGCATCTTGTTTTCAGACTCCTGAAGATCCTTTACAAAAAACATCATTAGCTGGTAGGTGAATTCATTGTTCACCTTTAAGGTGGCTTCAAAAAAATCAAGATCGAAATAGCAAACTATTCCATCTTCAAGCGCGGTAGCTGATATGGGGTATATTTTGGTGTCGAGGCCCCGGTGACCGAAGATGGCGCCGTTGGATGCAAATCTTAAGATCACTTCCTTATCCTGTCCCCACTTTTTGTGTACTTTAACATTGCCGCTAATTACGAAATAGATACCCTTTACCGGGTCGCCTTCTTCAAATATGATCTCATTCTTTTTTACGAAAAAATTCTTTTTGTTGGCAGCAATTGCACCTTTCCATTCAGGAAGTACGTTTTTGCACAAAAAGCAGCTATTCATGTCACATGTAATTAGCTTTTTTTTCATATAGAGGTCAGTTATTTATTATTTTAAAAATTTGGCAGTAAATAATTGGTGCAATATAGGCCATTTGACGTAAATGTGATTAATTATTCATTTAAAATGAGATAAATAATACATTATTTACAATATAAGCAATTTTATTTCTGTTTAATCTATTTAAAACTATCTATTTAATTAAATACTGATTTTTGTTATTGTAATTATCTCATTTTTTGACACTGTTTTATGATGGTTGTTGCTTTTATCATAAAAGTGATTGTTTTTAAATCAAAAAATTGTTTAAAAATATTAAATGAGTTATATTTATCACAGTAAATGTAAAATTTAGGTCGAAATTCTTTACTTATGGATAAAATAAAAATATAATGCATAAAAAAGCCCTGCCGGGAGGTCGCATTCCCAGACAGGGTTAAACAGTTTTCATTGCTTTAACAAATAAAAAACTTACTCAAATGTACAAAAATGTATTAAATCAGCGCATGATCGCGCTATTTCTATTGTTTTCGTCGTGTTTTCTTACCGTCACGGCCCGGGCTCTGTCAAAAAGATCAACGCCTCCACAAATTTTGGCGAATGCTTCTGTGAAAACAGTAAATATTTCACGCCATAGCACTTATCAAATCATAAAATCAATTTATTTCTCTGAAACAGATGTCTCATACAAGCATCATGCGCTTAGGGGATAGAATTGATTTAATTCTTTGCAATATCATAGATGATCTAAGATCAAGGGGGCGAAATGCGTCTTCTGGAATCGTATTGTCATGATCCTTCTTTTTTCAATTTGATAAATAACCCAGTGACTATCGGATAAATATTACAATTCAATTTATTATGGAAAATCAACTTAGTAAACTCAATATATTTTCGCTGAAAGGCGTGCAAATGAAAACCTTCCACATAACGTGGCTTATGTTTTTTGTTTGCTTTTTTGGCTGGTTTGGCCTGGCACCGCTAATGCCTACCATCCGTGCCGAACTGCATTTAACCAAAGCGCAGGTGGGCAATTGTATCATCGCGTCGGTATCGGCAACAATAATTGCCCGGCTTTTAATAGGTAAGCTATGCGATACCTGGGGCCCGCGTAAAACAGCCATAAGGCTTTTGCTGATAGGTTCGCTGCCGGTTTTCCTGGTAGGGCTGGCGCACAGCTATACAACCTTCTTGTTATTTCGCCTGGCTATTGGCGTAATAGGGGCATCGTTTGTTATTACCCAGTTTCACACCTCAATGATGTTCGCGCCTAAATTAAAGGGGACTGCAAACGCTATAACAGGCGGCTGGGGTAACCTGGGCGGCGGCGTAACCAATATGGTGATGCCATTAATATTCGCAGCCATAGTGGGCTTTGGTTATACCAAGGCCGAGGCCTGGCGATATGCGATGATAGTGCCGGGAGTAATGATGCTGATAATAGCCTTTTTGTATTGGAAATATACTAAAGATACCCCTAATGGTAATTACGATGAGGTGGGTTATAATGTGGGTAAATCAACGAAAACAGATTGGTCGGTGCTTGCCGACTGGAGAATTTGGGCGTTAACTATAGGCTATGCCATGTGTTTCGGTATGGAGCTAACTTTTGATAACGTGGCCTCGCTGCATTTTGTTGATTCGTTCCATCTGTCGCAAAGCACCGCAGGTTTTTGGGCTGGTATCTTCGGTTCCATGAACTTGTTTGCCCGTGCCCTTGGCGGTATAGTATCTGATAAGGTAGGCGGCAAATTTGGCATGCGCGGCAAGGGATTATTACTGGCAGGTATGCTGCTTTTAGAGGGTATCGGCCTCATCTTATTTGCACAGGCAGGCTCGCTTGTGGTAGCTATAATTACGATGCTCACATTCGCGCTTTTTCTGAAAATGTCAAACGGGGCAACCTATGGTATTGTGCCTTTTATAAACTCCAAAAATGTGGGCCTGGTTAGCGGTATTGTAGGTGCTGGCGGTAATTTCGGAGGCATGATGTTCGGCTTTTTATTTAAGTCGAACTCGATTACCTATGTGCAGGCCTTTACCTGCATAGGCTTTATTGTGATAGCAGTATCGGTGATCATACTCATCACCCGATTTCAAAAACCAAATACAGTAGATGTAAATGTTGCCAGCCCGATGGCAGGCAGCGTGGCATAAGTATCCGAAATAAAATTAAGTTATGGCCCTCAAAAAACAATCTACAGATCAATTAACCAGTACCTGCTGTTATTGCGGGGTTGGCTGTGGCGTGGTTGTTAATAAGGAAAAGAACGGCAGCGTAACACTTACCGGCAATAAAGATCACCCGGTTAACAAAGGTATGCTTTGCAGCAAGGGGCTTAACCTGCATTACACGGTAAATGATAAAAGCGACAGGCTGCTTTATCCGCAAATGCGGTATAATAAAAGTATGCCCATGCAGCGCGTAAGTTGGGACGAAGCGCTTGACCGTACCGCGGCAGTATTTAAAACCTTCATTGATAAATATGGTCCCGATTCAGTCGCTTTTTACGCATCAGGCCAATGCTTAACCGAAGAATATTACGTGGTTAATAAGCTGATGAAAGGGTTTATTGGCAGCAATAATATTGATACCAACTCGCGGCTTTGTATGAGCAGCGCTGTCGCGGCTTATAAAATTGCCCTCGGCGAGGATGCTGTACCGGTTTGTTATGATGATATTGAACTGGCCGATTGTATACTGGTAATGGGCGGTAACCCTGCCTGGTGCCACCCCATATTATGGCGTAGGGTGGAAGCGCATAAAGCGGCTAATCCTGCTGTAAAGATCATTATAGTTGACCCACGGGTTACTGATTCATGCGCTAACGCCGACCTGCACCTGCAAATAAACCCCGGTACCGACATTACCCTTAATCATGCTATCGGCCGGTTGCTGATTGAGAATGGCGATATCGACTTTGATTTTATAAAAGATCATGCCGAAGGGTTTGAATTATATAGTGAAATTGTTTTTAGAAATAGTTTGTTTGACGCTGCAAAAATATGCGGATTGAGCGAAAGCGATATCCGCCTTGCAGCGAAATACATCGGCGAAGCCAAAGGCTTTATCACCATGTGGACGATGGGGCTTAACCAAAGCGCCATAGGTGTAAATAAAAATCTGAGCCTTATCAATTTAAACCTGATAACCGGGCATATAGGCAAACCGGGTTCTGGGCCGCTGTCACTCACCGGGCAGCCTAACGCCATGGGCGGGAGGGAAGTTGGCGGCTTAGCCAACTTATTGCCCGCACATCGCGATCTGAGCAACCCGCTGCATCGCGAAGAAGTGCAGAAATTTTGGGGCAGTAAAGCAATTCAACCTAAACCCGGGTTAACGGCTACCGAAATGTTCGAGGCGTTAAATGATGGCCGTTTAAAAGCCATCTGGATAATGTGTACCAACCCTTTAACCAGCTTACCGAATGTTCGTTTGGCCGAAGAGGCTTTGAAAAAGGCAAAGTTTGTGGTGGTACAGGAGATCAGCAATAAGCCGGAGACTTTAGCTTATGCAGATGTTATACTGCCTGCCGCTGCCTGGGCTGAAAAGGAGGGGACAATGACTAACTCCGAACGGCGCATAAGCTACCTGAACAAGATAGTAGAGCCACCGGGCGAAGCAATTGCCGATGCGGAGATCATTTGTCGCTTTGCCCGTAAAATGGGGTATAAAGGATTTGATTTTGAAAACCCGGCGGCCATTTATGCCGAGCATGCTAAACTAACCGGCAAAACCAATATAGATATAAGCGGCTTAAACTATGATATATTAAAAGAGCGTAAAACCGTACAATGGCCCTATAAAAAGAAAGGTCCGCCGGATGGGCAGCCCCGGTTATTTACCGATCATAATTTCTACCGTCCATCAAAAAAGGCGCTCATCAGTGCGGTTCCCGATACGCTGACCAGCGAACTGCCCAATGATGATTTTCCATTCATCCTGACTACGGGCCGTATCCGCGATCAGTGGCACACCATGAGCAAAACAGGTAAGGTAAATAAGCTTAATCAGCATTATAAGCAGGCTTTTTTAGAGATTAATCCCGACGATGCCGAAGTACTGGGTTTAAAAGAACTGGATATTGCAGTTATTACCTCCCGCAGGGGGGATGTAATGGTTCAGGCAAAAATATCGGCACAAATAAAAAAGGGGGTTGTGTTTTTGCCGATGCATTGGGGTAAAATATTGGGTAATGATCTTAACCGGGCCAATAACCTTACCAGTGATAGGGTTGACCCTATTTCAAAGGAGCCGGATTTTAAATACTGTGCCGTTAAGGTGAAAAAATATGTAAAGCCGTTTCAGCGCATAGTGGTGATCGGGGCAGGGGCGGGATCTTATGGCTTTGTAAAATCATACAGGGAGTTAAACCCCGATGATGAGATAACCATTTTCAGTAAAGAGAATCATCCTTTTTACAACAGGGTAATGCTGCCCGATTACATCAGCGGCGAGCAGAAATGGGAGCAGCTGGTAAAAATGAAAGACAGCGAAGAACCCGCCTATAACATCAGGTTGCTGAGAGGCGTAAGTATTGAAAAAATAGACCGGGAAAACAAACAGGTTACCGATTCGCGCGGTATAAAAACGGATTATGATGTTTTACTGATCGCTACCGGCAGCAGGGCATCTATTCCCAAAAACACACCATCGTTGCCAGGCATATTCAGCATGCGCAGTCGTAACGATGCCGATAACTTTAAAAAGCATGTGCCTAAAAATGGCCATGTAGTTGTGGTAGGAGGTGGTTTGCTGGGGCTGGAAATGGCAGCTTCGTTGCGCGAAATAGGTATCAGGATAACCATTATTCATCGTACATCGCGGTTTTTAAACAGGCAGTTAGATTCTTTGGGAAGCCAGTTATTGCACGAGGAAATGGTAGACCAGGGCTGCGATATTTATTATGATGACGAAGTGCAGCTTTTCTACGGTAGGTCGAAATTAACCGGTATAGGGCTTAAAAGTGGACGCAAAATAAATTGTGATGCTATGATACTGGCCATAGGCACAACACCAAACCTCGAAATTGCAAAAGCCTGTGGGCTCACTATAAAACGGGGTGTTATAGTAAATGAGCGCATGCAAACCAATGATCCATCTATTTATGCCATTGGCGAAATAGCTGAATTTGAAGGTACCCTATACGGAATTACTGCCGCTGCCGAGCAACAGGCAGAGGTAGTAGCCAAATACATGAACGGCGACATTGCCAGCTATTACAAAGGCAGCCTGTTCATGAATATCATAAAAATTCATGGGTTTGACCTGTGCAGTATTGGCCTGTCTGAATGTCCGGATGATAAGGCCTATGAAGAGATAGTTTTTATTGATAAAGCGAAGCGCTACTATAAAAAATGTATCATCCATGAAGATAAACTGGTTGGGACTATCCTCATCGGCGATAAAAGCGAATTCCAGGAATTTAGATCGCTTATCGGCAATAAAACCGAATTAAATGAAAAGCGCATACAGCTGTTAAGAAGCGGCAACAAGGTTGAACCTGTATTGGGTAAACTGGTTTGCAGCTGCAATAATGTGGGCAGCGAAAATATCCTTAACAAAATAACCACAGGCTGTCACACGCTAAAGGAGCTATGCGATACCACAGGAGCCGGTACAGGCTGCGGATCATGCCGGTCGGAAGTAAAACGCCTGTTGGAAGAAAATTTAAAAGCCATAGTTTAATCAGTTTGAAAGATGGAAAAAATTGAAACCTGTTGTGTAAAAGTAAACCTGCCGGGAGGGGTCATATCAGCAGGTGACCTTTATGAAATTTTACAGATTGCTGAAAATGCGGGTGCCGATGCAATAAGCATAGGTAACAGGCAGCAATTGTATTTCTGCATATCGCAAAACCAGCTTGAAGACCTGGAATTGGCAATGCTGCAATCGGCAATTGATTATGAGGTAAATACTGATCAGTTTCCGAATGTGATCAGCTCATATGTAACCGATAATATTTTTAATGCCGAGAGCTGGCTTAAAGAAGGGGTATATAAAGATATATTCGATCTGTTTAACTTTCAGCCTGAATTGAAGGTTAACCTGGTAGACAGGCATCAAACCTTTGTGCCATTTTTTAGCGGGAATTTCAACTTTATAAGCTCGGATGTAAGTAATTACTGGTATTTATATATCAGGTTCCCTAAAACAAATGATCTCTATTGCTGGCCTTATTTTGTTTATTCAGATGATATCCCGGTTTTTTGTAAAGTTGCGCAGGACGTTATTTTGGGTAACAGGGAATTGTTTTATGATCAGCCTGAGATCAATTACAATTTGTTTCACGAAAAAATTGCAGCCGGTAATAATTTCATCAAACAGCAGGTAACGGAACCTTTAAAACTGCCTGATTTTTCGCTGCAATATTATGAAGGGTTTAATAAGTATGTAAATGGTAAATACTGGTTGGGGATTTATCGACGGAACGAATTATTCCCGATATCGTTTTTAAAGGATGTTTGTTCCATATGCCTTAAAACGCGTGTGGGGCAGCTATACACAACGCCCTGGAAATCCTTTTTAATTAAAGGAATAAACGAAGTCGATAGGAAAGACTGGGGCGTTATCCTTAATAATTACAGGATAAATGTAAGGCATGCGGCCAACGAATTAAACTGGCAGCTTGAAAACCTGTGCAAAGAAAGTCTCGAACTTAAAAAGCAACTGGTACGGGAATTTGAGGAATATGACCTGCGAACATACCGGCTTTGTTTCGCTATAAAAATGCAGCCTAAAACAGGTTTGCTGGCATCCATCATCATAAAAAAAACAAAAGCAGGCTTATTTGATATTCTGCATACCCGTGATTTTAACCCTAACTCTAAAGATTTTGTTGTTTACCAGGAAGGTTTATCTGCTGCCGCTTTAGGTAAATCACTGATAACCTTGTGTGATTTTTACTATGGTTTATTAAGTGAGGGCAATGTTTTGCCGCACCATGGGGCCGCACCGGATGCAGAAACAGATGATCGTGCGGAAACCATCACAATTTACCAATGCAAAAACTGTCTTAGCATTTACGATGAAAATTACGGAGATCCTATTAATGGCGTTCCTGCAGGAACAGATTTTAAAGCTATCGACAACTATGTATGCCCTGTTTGCGAATCAACCCCGGATTGTTTTATAACAATTCAGAAACAAGTTCATGCGATTTAGATTATCATTACATATCAATTCACTTATTACCTATCGCAATTTAATTATTTGTTATGCTTTTTGTAAGAATAGCAGAGGCTGTACGACTAAACAATCAACCATCTAAAAATCAATTAATAAAAAAACATGAAAAAAAATCTACAAACAATTTCAGGTAAAACCATTAACCGCATCGCCATCAAAACTATTATGATAACATTTATTATGGCTGGTGTATTAGTATCGCGGCAGGCAAATGCCCAGGTAAAAGTGGTTCCACCCGATTCAATTGAGTATCAGGGAACACTTTATCAAAAGGCAAAAGCTAAATCCGCCTATCCAAAAGTGGTTGGCTATATGAGCTTTATCCTCCCGTTGGAAACATTAAACTTATCAACCGGGAAATTTGCGCCTAACTTCTCCGACCATACCACTACCATTGGGTTCCCCGTAGGCGTAAATGTTTTATATAGCGAAAAGTTTGGCTTTAGCTATGAATTTACGCCCAATATAAAAGTGGCAGGAGGCACAAGTAAAATGAATGATATACTGTTCGATCCCGGAGCAATGTTTCGCTTTGAGCATGGATTTACCATTATTTCGCGCCTGGCATTTGATACCAACGGGCGGTATGGTTTTACTCCCGTATTTAACCAGGTTTATGCACGCACACAGGCTGTTAATTATTTTGTTGCCTTATCATTACCAACGCGTTTTGGCGCCAGCGAAGCCGCTACGTTGGGTTTAAACGTACAGTTTGGATTCACGTTTAACTAAGGGTATGATATTATAAAGCCTGCTGATTATACGATCTGCAGGCTTTATAATATAATCTTAGTTGCTTTATTTAAAGATATTTCTTTAAATAAAGCATATTTTACCCTGCCCACTATCAGCAGGGTAAATCAACCAAAAGCAACATAAATTACTTCCTCCCAAATCAAAGTTTTCCTGCATGGATTCGAACCACGATCTTCTGAACCAAAATCAGACGTGCTACCGTTGCACCATAGGAAAATAAAGAGGTCAGTACAAGACTCGAACTTGTGATCCATCCTTTTGCAAAGGAGGCCCTTACCAACTCGGGCAACTGACCATTTATAGCGGAAATAAAAGGGTTTTAACCTTTAACTGTCACCGTATAAGGGTGTTGCTCTAACCATTGAGCCATATTTCCATCATTTTTGTAGGGTAACCCGGACTCGAACCGGGAGCCTCCTGCTCCCAAAGCAGGTAATCTAACCAATTGATATACTACCCTGAATAATCTCCCTAAAACAAAAAATCCCCTTAGATTTATCTAAGAGGATTCAAGTATTTTGTTTATGTTAAGTCAATACATAGCCTATCCTCTCTGATAAATCAGTTGGGGTGTAAAGCATTGTATTGTTGTTCTTTTCATGGCACAATGATACACATTATTTTTATAAATAAAGAAATTCTGTAAAAAAGATTATTTCTTCCCCAATAAACTGTTTCGGGTTGTTTTTAGCCTTTATCGGGCAGTGGAATCGAATTAGGTGCTGACGGAGTTATTATAAGCCTTTATTATTTCAAGATATCCTTTACCGGCGGCCCTGCTGCATCTGTGTAATTCGGTAAAAGTAATGGGGATTATTTTAATCTTTTCCTTGTTAACTATTAAGATCTCACCCTTTTTTATATTAGGTTCCAAACAAAGGAACAGGGTGACCAATTCTTCATCTTCATCAACAATAAATGCCGGGTTATACTTTGCTTTCTCAATTGTGTATACCAATACTGGTCGCCAGCTGATCTCTTCCGTATCCAGATCCAGGCTATCAGCAGCCAATAACTTTATCTGGTTAAGTGAGGGGATAAATTTTAATATGATGTCTTCTATTTGCGTGCGCACGCTTGCAACTACAGTGATCTGCATCAGCAGGCCAAGCAATAAAATAATGCCGATAATTAAAAGAATAGCAAAAATGGTGAGGGTGAGCTCGCCCCATATATGTTGTATGCCTATGTCGGCAGCCACGGGGGCTAAGGCTTTTTTCAGCATGCCTATAATGCGTAAAAATACATACAACACTATCGCAACCGGGATAGCCAGCGCTATTCCACGACCTAAAACTGTTTTAAATTTAGTTTTGCTCATAATAAGTGGTTTAGCGTAATATTTATGATTTAAAAGAAAATAAACCGTAATGAATATTAATTAGCAGATGTATATTCAAAATTATTAGGTGCGGAATACAAAACTTGTTGTTTAGGGTGTAATTGGAGTTTCATATTAGAATATGGAACTTGTTGGTTGGAAGGATGATTTTTTGACACCGGGGTTTGCAAAAAGTGGAGGAAGAGGCATCAAATAAAAATTGCCTTTAAGTACTTTATTAAAGGGGATTAATTGATAGTTCCGAGGAGCCGGAGAGAGATTCAGGTCGAACTCTTG
>Ga0302227_10002310_pt1 | contig 13227 bp, 17 predicted proteins | sample II_Palsa_N1_1_FD_193525 | JGI IMG/M metagenome (GOLD analysis project Ga0302227, IMG submission 193525) | Peat permafrost microbial communities from Stordalen Mire near Abisko, Sweden - II_Palsa_N1_1 | ecosystem: Environmental > Terrestrial > Soil > Palsa > Peat permafrost | place: Sweden...
AAAAAAGTATGACTCTGTGTATACAGTTGTGTTTCTGCAAACGGACGGATTGTCGTGTTTGACTTTGTCTCGGGGCACAAACTTGTGCAGGATGTCGAAGCCATCGCCGGCCAGGCAAGAGGAATAACATCTGCAGGTCAAAGGGGTGTTCAATGTACCCACAACCGGTGTCTGCTCGTCACTTCTCAACCACTGGGAGGCTTGGGCTATTGGGAGATCCAGTGGACAATATCGATGGAGCCCGAAGAAGCCGACCATAGCAGCGCTCGTCCGTATGTTTCCTCCGCTCCTTCGTCGCTTGGGTCGGCAACCCTAGTTCTAGACAATGTCTCGCACCGTAAGAGAAGGAAACTATTGACTCTTTTTTGGGGGGGGTGTTGTAAGAAACGATTTTTTTTTTTTCTGTGCAGGAGTCGTGCTTCAAGTCAGTGGGCAGGACGACGAAATAATTACCAAACTCACCGGCAGTGCGCGACTTCTCAAGCCCTGGTTGGCCGGTGGTGCGAGTGAAAGCACGCGGACTGCGCTGGCAATCTCCAAGCTGGTGGCTGTGCCTGCGGAGGTCGGAGAGTCAGCCCTGTGCGACAGATTATCAACAAAGAAGCTGGCCATATCGGATCGAGGAAGTGTCGCTCTGCTCTTACCCGACGTTCTCGTTGTCCGCCCATGTTCATCGGCTCAGTGGCTCAGGACCTCTGTTCCGTCTACAAGCCCCCAAAGCCGCGTGGTCTTTTCTGTGAATTCGGAGATTGTCGTCGTCGTCGCAAATGACGACAAGTGCCTCTTATTTTCAATTTCACAGGATGCCGATAGGCTTGTGCAGATGTAGAAGAGCTGAAGAAAATTTTATTTTTTGACATAAAACATTAAGAAAGGTCCTCATAAAAACAATCGGTGACGCTTCTGGAGCTCGCCGCAGAGGTCGTGTATGCTCTGGATCCACGGGATCTTCTGCAGCTGAAAGATTTCCCGGGCTATGCCTCGCTCACGCAGCCGTGTTATGACGAGGGGAGAATTCTTGAGCGAATCGACGGCGGCGATGATCCATTTGGCCGTGGCCACTGCTTGGCCCACATGGTTTTTGGGTGGCGGTCCGTTTGGCGGCGGTGCTGATGAAACGCTGGAATGCAGCTTTTCGATACGGTCGACAACATGCTTGCACAAGGAAAACAATGCGATCGACACCTCGGTCTCCACGCCAAGCCGACTGCCGCCCTGGCTCTGGATGGGCGTACAAAGCAGCCAAAAGAGCTTGCCGGGCAGTCGCGGCGAGTGATCAAAGAGGTCCTTGACAAACGCCCCCGGTTGTTGGAGCAGGGTTGACATGGTCGGGTAAAACGATATATGTGGCCGGGACAGCTCAATGCCGATCTGTCGCTCAGACTTTAGGAGTAGTTCCAGGGTATCGATGCAGTTTTCCACGCGAGCGATTGTATGTTGGCGAGATTGCTCTCCTCCCTGTCCATCCAGAGGCACATGTAGACCCTGCACAAAATGGTATTGTTAGCGATCCTCGCAATTGTCAAAAACGCATGTACGCATTGCAGCAAGCGGGCAACAAAGCTAGTCTTTCCGATCTCGTGCAAGAGAGCCTGCTTGATGGACGTGTTTCCACCGAGACATGTTTCGACAGTCACTTGGATCAGCAGAGATGCGTTCGCTCGCAGTTTTTCAGGACGTCGATTTGTATCGTCCAAGATATCTGTTTTTTATTTTTTTATTTTTTCTTGGTTTTTCTTGGAGTTGAAAACATAACTTACCCAGGCACACGTCTAACGCGTGGTTCTCCAGAAGCGACGAGCATCCTGCAGGAGTACTTGCTAGGGACCCCATGAAACGGAGGAGCGACATCTGAGCTGTCATTTTACAAAAATTATTTGTGCAACTTGGCATAATTGGTCGCGCATACTGGGCGTTTTCGATGGCACGGTGAGGTGCAAGTACACCAAAGAGATCTTGACGAGGTTGGATCGCTCGCTGAGCGGCAGTGTTTCTGTAGCGAGCAGCATCTTGGTCGCTGGTGAGACCGCGTCTTCAAATGCTTGGGCTAGCATTGTCACGGCCTGTGCGGCCACTGTTTCACGGCGCTCCTCGGTAGCGTCGTTCGTTGAAAGGAGCAGCCTCTCAAATACCAGATGAAGCGACGTCCAAAACAGAGGCACGGTTGTAAACGGCGTCGACGAGTCCCTAATGCGATGGAAAAAGAAGAGAGTTTTTTATGCTTAGAAAAATTTGGCTCTGCATACAGTTGCTTTAGGATGCGCGAAACGGCATTGATGACGATGAGGAGGCCGTCGGGCTGGATCCAGACGTCGTTCTTCTCCAGTAGGATAAAGTGATGCTCAAAGAGCGCTGTGATGACGCGTGTCGCCAGTTGGATGTCACCTCCCAGTGTAGACACGAGGAATGTCGAGCCATTGAAAAGGCGGCCGAGGACGCGACCGTGCCTCTTCAAGACGAGCAACAAATCGGTGTTGCTCGCTGCTCGAGTCCAGTCTGGCTTGATCACGTCAATGACCAGACAGAGAAAGGCGTCAACAGTCTGAGGCGGCGGTGCGGTGTCGTGAAGAAGGAGTAGCAGAATACTGGAGAACGCTGCATCGACGGTAAGATGGCGATCAGAGAGAGTCGCAAGCCATCTCGCAAACAGCGGCAGCTCATCAATGCGTCGGGTAGCAACAACATGACGTAGTATCTCGAAGCGCTCCAGCGAGAAGGCATTTGAAGAAGGAGTCCCGGCCAGCAGTGTTTCGGCCAGCCGACCCCAAAATGCTGATGCACCGGATAAAGTCGAGGCGGCGGAACGGGCGTACGCGAGGACACTCTCTGGAATTGCTCCCTTGTGAACAATCATCTGAGTCACCGAGTGCATCACCTCGTTGTCCATCACCTCGTTGTCCATCACCTCGTTGTCCATCACCTCGTTGTCCATCACCTCGTTGTCCACCTGCAGACGGCCTGCTGGATGCAGGAACGACGGGAGTACGGCGCGGACGAAAAATAGGTCTGAGCATGCATGCTGCCGGATCGACCTCCAAAGCTCGACATATGTTGCTTGCGCGTACGACTCTGTCGCCACCAACTTGTCCAGGTCAGCTTCACTGAGATGGGCCACCGCAATGGCAAGCTCCGCTGCTGTGGCCGTCTGCCGAATGTGCTCTCCAGAACAGGACACTGAACCGAGTTTCCTTTTCATCGGCGTAGACGAGGACGCCGACTTTATCCATGCGTTTATGAATTCGGCGGGCCTGTGCTCGGCTTGGATAAGGTGGACTTTGGCGATGGAGGAGCGAGTTCCTTGGTCTGCTTGAAACCTCCATCAAGGCCAAAAAAAAAAAAAAAAAAAATCAATGGTCTACGTACGAAGCCCAAGCTGGCCCACGAGCTCATCGACGATGCATAGGTCATGGTCGGTGCTAAGGCCATTGTGGTGCATGTCGGACCACACGTTGTCGAGCAGCAAACCGCAGGACGGAACGCTTCCGCGAACTTGCGCCCAAAAGACCGGCGAGCTGGCGGATGCGTTGTGGAGGGCAATCACAGCGTCCACAGCAGAGGTAGTAGTGCTAGTGCTGGCAAGTGCGGCGAGCAGCATTGGTCCAAATAAGTCTGGTTGTGCTGCGAGGACGGGGCGCAGGCTCTCAGTCGGCCTCGAGAGCAGTCGGCGCAAAAGAGCATCGCGCACCAAGGGGTTGGAGGCCAGACAGAGCACTGCGTCGATGTTGTCCACTCCTGTCGCGTCAAAGAGACGGCCCAGGCGAGCGTCCACAGAGGAGGGTGGTAAGTTGGCCGAGGAGGTGTGCTGAGCGAGCAGGATGTCGGCAAGCCAAACAAGAGACCTTGCATCCAGACCTCTGAGCTGCCAGGTGCCGAGCCGACCGTTGACGTAGGTGGCAATGGTACGCGCCACGTCCATGTCGTTGCGTCCTGCTTCCCAGAGCCGTGAAATCAGGTCGCTGCCCTCGGCGGCAGCGGTGTCGACGTCGTCCATCCGTTGCGCCGCTGTGAGCCAGCTCGTCAAAACGGGAAGAGGCCGCCGGCCCAGGATCGTCGCCGAGTCGCCCCATCGGAGTGCCGCGTGCCGCTCCTTTGGTGGCAGCCGCGACAGGGCATCTTCAAGCGCAGCCTGGTCGGTGCGCTGCAGTGAGAACAGTTCCGTTGCCACTTTCATCAGGAACTAGGAGAGCGTCGGCTGCAAATCTTAGTCGACTGCGCCAGTGAAGAAGAACTGACGAAAGAAAGAAAGAAAGAAAGAAAGAAAGAAATCGGATCAGTTAAAAATATGTGCCTGAGGAAGGCGACAGAACGATCCAGTGAGACCACACAAAGAAAAGTCGATGAAACAGGGGGTGGATAAGGATGTGGCGTGCGCCAGAGAGCGCGCGAGGGAGTGGAGTAATGAGTTGGGTCCGTAGCATAAAAGATTTTTTTATTTATTTTTACTGATGTGCTGCACATGTGCCCACCATCTACCGCGCAAAGCCCCACAAAACCGTACATGAAAAACTTAGGACCCTAGAGCTGGGGGGGAGTAAGTACTTTGTTTGACTGTGTGTCGGTGTTAGTGGGGACTGCCGCCATTGCCGGTACTCATCAGAATGTATCTGAGGAGAACTGCATAGCAAAAAATGAACTGTTCGGGGGTCTGGACCATGCCGGCACGCTGTTTCCTGAACGCAGTGACGATCGACTTTATCAAATCGGGGCCGAAATCTAAGACTCGGATTGTTTTTTTTTACTTTTTATTTTTTATTTTTATAAAATTATAAATAGCACACCTTGTTCAAGGGACAGCATATGCAGTGCCGTGTCGACAGCGCAAAATGCACCCGTCCTCCCTATCCCGGCACTACGTCGCAAAAGCAAAAAGCAAAGAAAAACAAAAAAATTAAGCTTAAGAAGTATTATAAAGTCTGCTGATACCTGCAATGGACAACTGGAAGAGAGCCCAAAGTCCCGACTTTATTGTACCTCCGAAACTGTGTCAATAGGTGGATGAAAGGATCTGGTTGCGGGACATCGTGGTCTGGCCATGACTAGGAAAGCACACTTGTTAAGACCTTCTTGTCTTCAAGGTCAGGTGCTTACCGTAAACTGAAGGTGGGTCACTTGGCGGGCAGATCCCACAGCAACCATCTGAGCAGGCATCAACTTTGAAACACACAGAGGCAATAAGCATGGGCTTACCTGGGCAGCAGCATCGTCACCGCCCAGCCAATCGAGCTTGAATTGGCGTGTAATGCATGACTCTGACACCTCCTCCGATTGCAGCATCACCTGCACCTTTCCGTATTGCTCTGGGCTGTTGACGCTAGACGGCCAATACCTCGCGCACTTTGGTTGTCCCTTTTCCGTCTCGCGTGTCTGCGCGTTTTGGTACTGAGTGTGACATCCTGCTGAAAGGTGAAAGGGCTACGTACGAGCATGGCGATCACCGGCACACCCCTCTCCCAGACCATGAGCCAAAAGTGCTCGAGCGTGTCGTTCGTTGGCCCCTGCGTGGCAATGTACCTGGCGTCGCACCCTGGCACCTAGGTTGTCTTTTTTAGTCTGGCGTTTAGGAGCAAACATTTTTTACCTGCAAGTAGTTGGCATTGATGTAGTTTGACTGGCCCTGACCGACAGACTCCAGTTGCACGCGTGTTGAGTCGACTAGGGGGAGCTGGTCAGTAAAAACAGGCAGCAGCGACGACTGCGCGTCACTCACGGGCAAGGATGTTGTTGTAGCGGTTGCGACTGCGGTTGGCTTCTGACAGAGCTGTCGTGTGGCTCGCCCTATCTGCGACGGGACTTGGTAAGCCCTACAGAGCAACCTGTGCGTTAGTCCTTTGCAGCAAGAAGCCCTGAGCATGCCCGGGTACCGCAAACTGGTTGACCAGGTCCGTCAGCGCGTCCTTTTGCAGGGCCGCTGACAACTGTTGTGCAAGCAACCGCCGGCGCGCCTCCACCATTTCTACGTCGAAATTCTTACAATCTATCACTGCTGGAATGAAGGACCGGCATCGGCGACTGCATGGGCAGCCGGCTCTGTTCAAAGATCGGGGTCAGGCGGCGCGTAGTGTTTGTTCGCTGATGGTGACTTGGTACAGTTTGGTTGGGCACGGACACGGTGGTGAGTGGGGCGCCGCTGTCGTCGATGACGACAGTCGACTCGTGCGTCGACTCGAGGGGGGATGACTCGGGCGCACACACCGGAACGGCGTTGGCATCGACGATGACGAGCGCATCATCCTGGAGAGGCTCTGCCACTGTTGCTGATGGCGATGATGAGACGACGGGAAGACAGACGACCAGGTCCCGAACAGGCGAGCTCAGGGGGCTGCTACTTGGCAGTGTCGATGAAGATGATGAGGGCGCAGGTGGGTCGGCAGAGGCAGAAGAAGAACTCGCGGCTGAAATCGCCAGTTGCAGGATCCAGGAGCGGTAGTCTGGCCGGACGCTGTGCTTTGTGTATGCCGTTTCGAAAAACAATCTCACACTTGAAAAAAAAAAAGGGAAGGGGGGGATAAAAGTTGAAAATAATTAAATAAATAGATCAATTCCATGCATACGTGGAGTCGCTCGAGTCCTTTCTGCTCGTCGATCCCGATGCCTTCGACGGTTTCTTCTGAACAGTTTTGGACCGGGCGGCTGGCGATGATGGTGAAGGCAGAGGAGACGAGGAAACAATAGTTAATGACAAGGGTTCGGTAGACCGCGATCTTGCTTTTGCATTATTCAACGAGGACGAGGTTTTCTTCACGCTGCTGGAGGGCGCCGCCAGAGAGGTGACTTTCTTCGCCTTGTTAGAGGCGCCTGCGGTGTCACGAAAGGCTTCTGCCTCCTTGGACGTGACCTTCTTTTTCTTCTTTTTCTGCAGATCCCCCCACGTTTCTTCAAAGTTGTCGTCCTGGCAGATAAATAATTTTTTATTTTTATTTATATAGTTGAATCTGAAACGGGGAAAGCAATCACATACCTTCCATGGATCAGGAGGAGGGGGTGACGTTCTCCTGCGCCAGTAGTTTTCTTCCTTCTGGCGTCGCTGCGAAATGAGCTCTGGATCAAAGGCACCCTTGCCCAGTAGCTAAAAAAAAAAAAGCACAATTAGTTCACGCTCCAGGCTGGCCTAAGCCTCTCACGTACGTCACAGAATTCGTACATCGAATTGCTAAAGAAAGAGTTGTCCTTGAAGAGCGAAACAAACACATCGTCCACTGTGGGGGAAAACGCGCTTTAATACGCTCCTCTTATTTTCAAATAAAAACATACTGGTCGCTTTGCCTTGAATGTCGACTTGCGGGAGAAAGCTCAAGAGATGCCTCTTTTCCTCTTCGGAAAACTTGAGCACGGCTTTCAAGTTGATGTTTTTCTGGATGAGCAGATTGGGGTTTCAGTTGCACTCATGACTGTACTACCTTGAGCAAGGAAATGTTGGAGAACGGGCTGTCCTGGTCTTGCAACAGCTTGTCGATCCTCTTTTGCGAGACCGCCTGCTTCCCTCCCCTGCCGTCGTTGGCATCAGCATCGTCCAGCGAGTCTGGCCTCATCTCGGCGCCGGCTTTGCGCTTGCGCCCTGGTGGCGACGACAGTGGTTCTGACGAGGACTTGCTCCCCCGTTTGGACGGCGTTGACCTGCGCCAAGGTAACGCTCAGAACCAAACAGTGAGAGTGCCCACGCTTACGGTGCAGCACGTTTGGACATTGGCGAGCTCGTCCTCGACGGCGACCGCTGGCTGCTCAGCGGCGTGTTGTCGTCGCTATCCAATGCAACGCCCGCGCACGTCGTGTCAATCAACCAGTCCTTGTCGGCAAACAGGACGGCGGGACCCTCGCAAAGCACATACGATGCGTCGTCGCTGATGTCGCAATCCGCGGCCGCGGGTGCTCGTGCGGCCGTCGGCCCCGCTGTCCCCGCCACCCCTCCTTCCACTGCTGCGGGCGTGGAGACAGGGACCGTCGTCATGTCCTCTCCGCCGTTTGCTGGGGAAGGCACTTGTAAAATGGACTCTGCTTCCAGAGCGGCTCGCCGCTCGTACTGGCTCGTGTTGCTTGTGATTGTGCCGTGCGTGGTGGTGCTGGCGGCCGACAGGTACCTGAGAAGTGCGACGGGGGATCTGCATGCGATCGTGCACCGCATGGCGTCGTTCACGCGCGCGGTCGAGCCGGCCCGGTGCCAGACCGAGATGGAGAGGGCGGCGGAGGACGACGAGGTGGCCCGGTGGACACACGCGAGGGAGCGTGCGTGGAATGCAAGGATGGACTACCTGGAGAAGGAGCTGCTGACGTACAGGCACAATCTGAGCCAGGCTGCAGAAGCCCTGCAGTCGACCGTGATGGAGAACCGAAAACTGCGAACGGTGATCAAGAAGGGCTCGACGCCGTCATCCTCGCCAGTGGTGCCGCATCGTGTCGGCGTGGTCTCCCTAGCGTCCTCGTCCATATTGTGCAGCCATGTGGAGCAGATCAACCTCGACGAATGTGCCAATGTCGAGCCTCCGCGAAGGATTTCTTTTTTCCTGCAGAGGGCTGCCGCCTCGGATGGCGAGTGCCCCGCGCTGCAGGGCAACTCTGCGTGTCAATGGCATAGTTTGCCGAGTGCTGCCATCGGTGCGTCTGTTGCCGCCCTCTGTGCAGACCACGAGCTGTCCTCTCTTCTTGTAAAGAACGACAATTCGTACCATTTGTATTGCGATCTCACACACATTGTCTCAGGTCCTCGGGAAGGACGTGCAGCTTTGCCCGACATGGCTTATGCATGTTCAGGCTGCGGCCACGGCGTTGGAGCAAGTTTCAAATGGGACAGGGGCTGTGGTCGACTTTGCACCAACTCAAAAGGATGTGGTGGATCGTGCAGTCCTCCTCTCGTGCACTAGCTCTGTTACTATCGCTGCCGAAGAGGTCCTGAGGCCTCTTTTAAACTCTGCGGCGCGGCACTATCTTTATCGGCGAAAGATCGCTGCGGATGATCGTCAACACTGTCTCGCGCCTCTGGCAGCTCGCGTTGTCATACGAGAGCAACTACCTACACCGGCGCTGCCCGTTCCTCCTCCGCTTTTGGTAGAGTACGTGCAGCACCAGTCGAGCAAGGAGCTGCGTTCGCCCTCGCTGACGATTTCTTATTCATACGTATCCAAAAATAGTTCCAATTCACCATTTGTAAATAATGTATACTAATGCCCCCCACGCTCTCATGCGAAGAAACAACATCATCCAACAGACACTGCAATAATAGACGGGCAGTAGCTTTCAGATCATCGAACGTGCGCGGTCCATGATGGATGTGGCGAGGAAAGCCGAGACTGTATTGCTGAGTCCAGGGGTCTGCGACTCTGCGCGCTTCTGGGCATCTCGTGCACACTTTGTGTAGCCGACGAGGTTGGCAACGTTGAGCGAGATGGCGACGGCCACAACAGCAAGCCATGACACCTTTTTTTCCCCACTGCAACGTAAGTGCGAAAAAGAAGAAAGTGCGTACCTGGAATTTGATCAGGCACATCACGCCAAAGAGGATCCACACAGTAGGCGTGATGTAGAGCGAGTACCAGAATACCCTCGAGTCGGTGTTGTTGATTTGCTTGTCCTGCAGAGGGGGGTTGGGGGGTCCGTTGTTAGACCAGAACGCAGAAGAACCGCTTCCTCTACCGCTCGTGACTCAAAGATCCACACGTTAGAGCCGTCTTCATGCACTTCGTTCCACCATCGCAGCCCGACGAGCAGACGCCCCGAGACGTTTTTCACCTGCGGGGCACGACGGGTCAGAGACAGTACAACGGCGCGAGGTTTAGTACCGTCCAAAAGTCGAACGCGAGCAGGAGGACGGTGATCACAAAGACAAGGATAAAGTTGTCGGTGAAGATCATCAGAAGAAGATACGACGCGACGGCCAAGGCCTTGAACAAGAGGTGGAACACCAGCACCGACGGGTGGCTTGACTTTTGCAGCAGCGACAACTGATGTGTTCGTTGATCGCAGGTCAGCTGCGGCGTGTCACTGCTCAGTTAAAGAAAACACACCTCCGGCTGCTGTGCCTGCTGCTGCTGTTGCCTGGTTTGCTGTGCCGAGCTGAGCGGCTCGTCGAAAGACGCAGGGGGGAGGCTGGACTGTCGCATGGGTTTAAAACCAAAGCAAGCGTGGTGACGTGCAGTCAAAAATGAAAAAATTTTCTTTTTCTTCACAAAGCGACTATCTTGTCACGGAAACGATCAATGTTCTGCTTGGTGAGGACAACCAGGTCGGAGCGCTTGAGGGGCTTCTTCGTGAGCGGGCAGCGCTCGTTCTCCAGGAGGCACTGAATCCAGCTCGCCATGCTCATGACGTGGCCGTACGGCGAGATGGCAGGCTGGACGACCTCCTCGAGCGTGATCGGGTCAACGTGGCCTGGCAGCGGGTTCTCGGAGGGGTCCGACTCCAGGCCCATAAGCGAGCGCGTGCGCGATGTCGTCTTCCACGCATTCGACTTGTAACGCGCCTGGCTCGCCGCGATCTGCTCTTCGTCCTCAAAGTCGATATCCTCAAAGTCGATGTCGTCCTCATCGTCGTTGTTGTGCTGGCTGCGCCGCTTGCGCTTGCCCCCTGATGGTGTCGACGAAGAGCCACCGCCACCGTTGCCCGACGATGCCGATGGCACACGTTTGCGCTTCTTTGGTGTGTCATCATCGTTTTCCTCGTCGTCTTCGTCCTGTTGTCGAATCAAAAGCTCATGAGCAAGGAGAAAAACAAGCTGGTGTTTGGTACCTTGGGCATGATCACGCGACCGTCCTTGTCTTTCTTGGTACTAAACAGGTAGACGGCCTTGCCGTTCTCAACGTGGTAATTGGAGTCCTTCAAAACGCCCTTGACGAGGAGAGTTCGGTAGTAGTTGGAACACTGGGCGCCAAAATAATAAGCTTTCCTACAAAGCACGCAACAAAGATAGTATTTTTCGTACCTGGTAGCCTACACGACCAAGAATGGCCATGGAGAAAATGCCCCACTGACCATCGGCACCGCGTTCGTTGAGTCGCTTGATGAATGCTTCGTGCTCGGCCTGAAAAAAAAAAAAAAAAAAAAGAAAAAATACAGACAAAAATATTTTATTATAAATAAATAAATAAAAAGAAGAATCTTACCTTTGTCCATTTGCCACCACGCTGGGCCTCACCGGGTGCGTTGAAACGGTAGTAGTAGGCATTGGGATTAACATCGATCAACTTGTAGGCGCGAATACGAGCTGCTGACCAGCCTTCCATTGCCTTCTCAAGATCGACACCACTGCTGAGCTGGCGCAGAGCGTCGTCCAGGCGCAGGCGCCCCATCGTGTACATCTTGATCTTGTCACTAGACGACGCCGTCTTCTTGCTGATGGCCTTGCGCTTTTGCAAGAGTTTTTCATACTCTTCGCGCGCCGACTCGTCCAACACGTCTATTCAATGTAGAGAAAATTGTTTTCTTTCCCCCCCCCTCCCCCCCTTTTTACTTTAATAAACCTACGGCTGCCAACGACCGTGCGGTACGTCTGCGCAATGATCTTGCGCAGCTGGGGCAAATAATCGGGCTCGGTAAACTTGAGGATGGACATGTCCTCGTCCTCGTTGCATTCGGCAAGCGTGTGTTGGACTTCCTCGCGCGACAGGTACTCGTACAGAGAGAGGATGCGCAGGATCTTGCGCTCCTGGCTACGACGCTGGAATTCGGCAAACTGTTTACCTGCATTGAGCAAAAACGCAGAAGATAAAGTAAAAAAAATTTTTTTTGGAACCTGCTGTTGCTTGAGCTGCACACGTTGCTCGATGATTGCCTGCTCGGCCTCGGAGATTTGCTCCTTGAACACGTTGGCCTTGCGGACGACCTCGATGTTGTCACTTGATAGCAACCATCACCAAAAAGCCCATTGAAAAAAAATAAAACGATACTCGAACAGAGCAACGTTGTCGTTTGTCGCAAGCTTGGCAATCTCTTGGTCCTTGGCACGGCGTTGCTCCGCCAGCTGTTTGGTCAGCATGTCCCGCAGAGCAAGCTCCTCGGCCAGAGACGGGGGCGACCACACCGGAGCTGCCGCCGCTTTCTTTGGTGAGACCATTCAGAGTTCGCGCCAAAAAAAAATAATGGAGGCCATTTTTCACACTGTCGCTTCCAAGATGACAGCACAGGATTTGGTCTCCAAGCTCGATGGCGTGCTTGAAAACCTGCGACAGCTCAGCATCGTCGTGTACGACTACCAACGCGAGAGCGGGACGACCTTGGCGCGAAAGATGTATGCTTGACGCTGGGTGACTGACTGACGTGCTGTGCCAGAAACGACGGTTTGGTGCAATCACTGCACGAGTTGGACAAGCTTGAGCTCGCCGAGCCGATTATGGTGCCACACGACCTGCTCAAGTATGTTGACCAAGGAATCAACCCAGACGGCTACTTGAAAGCGCTCCTGGAAGAAACTGTCCACCACAATCAAGTCACAAACGGCAAGGTCGAGGCAATAAAGGTGTGTGCGATGGCGATGCATTCAGTTGAGTTTATTTTGTTGTGCTTCGTCCAGGTTTTGCACACTGCACTGCAAGAAAGTATGGCACAAGCATATGCTGAGGAATTTGCAAAGTATCAAGAGTTTGCAGTACCAAAAACAACGTAATTTTCTTTTTGTAATTATTATTTGCGGAACAAGAATTGTTATGGAGGAACAGGGGAACAGAGCTCGACGGAGAACGGATTTTAGAGGGGAACAATTTTAGAAGGAGAAAACAGGGGTTCTATCGGATCGTCTTGTTGATGAGAAAGTACAATTTGTTGACGTTGAGCTTGACAAATTCGAGGTTGAGCGTGTGGTCATTCTCACGTTGCCTCTCCAACAAGTCGTCCAGCTTGAGGTCCACTTCTAAAACCGGTTTGTCTCGGCCCTTGTAGTGCAAAGCGATTACGTATGTGCCCGCACTCGGAGAGGAAAGCGTGAAGAAAATGTTATTGCGCCTGTTGAGATTTTTAGATAGCAGAATATACACAGGACACTGTAATACCGCTGTTCCGGAACCTCGCTTTCTGTAATCACGCCGTCCTTTTCCAGCTGGCTATACGTGAACTTGTGAACCTATAAATATCACAGGTCAGCAAAAAAAAAAAAAAAAAAAAGGGATAATTTTTTTATTTTTTTTTGGCTGTCACCTTGTTGGAAGCTACTGAGCGGTGCGCGGTCGTCCCTGCTTGACTGCGCACATTGTGAAGGTACGCGCGGTAGGTGTCGAGTTGGCTCTTGAGGTACTCGTTGTGGTCCTT
>Ga0302227_10002316_pt1 | contig 13197 bp, 17 predicted proteins | sample II_Palsa_N1_1_FD_193525 | JGI IMG/M metagenome (GOLD analysis project Ga0302227, IMG submission 193525) | Peat permafrost microbial communities from Stordalen Mire near Abisko, Sweden - II_Palsa_N1_1 | ecosystem: Environmental > Terrestrial > Soil > Palsa > Peat permafrost | place: Sweden...
TCAATCAAATGAGATTCATTGGCCCAATCCATCAGGTAGGCCGTCACGCAATCAGCTACGGTGATGCTGTCGCCAACGATGAACTGCCGCCCTGTCATGTGCTCATCCAGGATGGCCGCCATGGCGATGAACTCCTGGCTGGCGGCAGGGATTTCTTCAGGTATCCGCTTGTCTTGTGGGTATAGCCAGGTGTGGCGTGTGAGACGCCACAACGGCTGCTCAAGTTCCGTCATGGCAAACATCACCCATCGATACGCCTGGTCCAGCTGTTTGCGATCGGCAGGAAGCAACCCTTTATCGACGTATTTTTCAGCAAGGTAGATGACGATCGCTGCGGATTCGGTGAGTACCACGTCGCCGTCGATGAGCACCGGCACCTTGCCGGCGGGGTTGATGCGGAGGAATTCCGGACGATGTTGTTCTCCGGCCAGGAGATTGACCGGCACGAACTCGAATTCGGCATTCAGTTCGTTCAATGCCCACAGCACGCGGAGCGAGCGGGTGGCGGCAAAGCCATAGAGTTTCATCATGATCTTCCCTTTCAGACTCAAGTTAGTTGCCCATAACTAGTCGAATGGCGAAGCGCCAAATGGACATCGTCGCGAATTATTTTTTTTGTTGGGCAAGAATTGACGCCGCTGCTGGCGTGTTTCAGCACTAACCGAATCGCTGACCTGGCCAATCCCCGCGGTCACAACGCCCCGCTACAGCCGCCTGGCGGCGAGAGCGCTCCGCCTGGTAGGTGACCCACGGCGTTATCGAGATTGAAGGCGCGGGTGTTGACCGCAGACTCGGGCCTCTTCTGCTGCACCTATTGACTAGTTACACACGACGGCCGCAGCAAACACTGGTACAACTGGCTCCAACGAGGCTGGACCTACCAGGAAAGCCCGATGCCCACATACCGCATTGCCCTCACGATCGGATGTCTGCTGCTCGCCTGCGCGCCCACGGTAGCCCGGCCCCAATCGGCCGCCGAATGGCAGGCGCTGCAACTTGCCGCCGAGACCAAGTCAGACGACATCATGGCTGGGGCCAACACCCACAAAGGGCTGCTGGACCAGTACGAGGTGATGCGCCAGGCCTATGGCAGCGACAATTCTCCGGCGTTTCACCTGATCTTCGGGCAATACCTCAGTTGGTATCAAAGCTTTCTCGGCAATTATCCCGATGCGATGGACAGCTATTCGATTGGGCAGCCGCCGCTGGAAGGCGATAGCCCATCGCCACTGACCGACGCCGGCTATGTGGCCCAACCCGCTTTGGATGCCATCCCGGAACTGGCGCGAGGCTACCGCATCGTGCTGTTCAACGAAGCACACAATATTCCGCTCACCCGCAGCCTGACCGTGCAATTGCTAAGCAAGCTGCGCCAGGAGGGCTTCAATTATTTCGCCGCCGAAACGCTCTATGAGAGCGACACCGCGCTGCAGTCGCGTGGCTATCCCATCGATGCCAGCGGCTTCTACACCAGGGAGCCGGTCTACGCGGAAATGGTGCGTACTGCGCTGAAACTCGGCTTCAAAGTGATCGCCTATGAGGCAACAACGAATGCCGGGGGTAGTGATGCACGCGAAACCGCGCAGGCACGCAACATCGATGAGCAGGTGTTCAAGGCTGATCCTCAGGCGCGACTGGTGGTCAATGCCGGTTACAGCCATATCGTGAAGTCTGGCGAATATCTCGACGGCGCATCCATGGCTGAGCATCTGTACAAGCTCACCCACATCCCGATGCTGTCAGTGGAGCAGACGATGCTGTACCCCCACCCTTCGAGCAGCGGCGACCATCCTTATTACACCGCCGTCATGCAGCAGTTGCGACCCAAGGCACCTATCGTGTTTGTTAACGCCGCGGGTGAGCCGTGGTCGTTGCGCCCGGGCTACGACGTGAGCGTGTTTTTTCCGCCGGTGAAAATGCTGCACGGACGTCCCGACTGGCTCAGCCTGGGCGGCCTGCGTCGGCCGTATTTAGTGATCGGTGATCGTTGCAAGACGAGCTCCGTCTGCCTTGTTGAAGCGCGGTACCACGATGAAGGGGCGGATGCGATTCCAGCAGACCGCATGCTGCTCGAACAAACACCGATGATGGATTCCAAATCGCACATCCCCGTGTTCAGCAGCTACCAGAGCATACCTTCGGGCAATCTCTATCTGCGACCGGGCAAGTATCAGCTGACCCTGGTCAATGATGACGACAGGGTCGTTGAGAAAGAAAGTATCGTCGTTCCGGATGCGCCTACTTCGTCGTCTGGGCCTCCCTGACCAGCGAAGCATTTATCGCGACGATTGGCTCGGCTGAGAGCGCATCCCTCTACGGCACTCACGCACATGAGGTGCCCGCATGAATTCATGGGGACACTTCAGGCTCTGACCTCTGGGATTCAGGAGCGCGGTAACGCTAGGGCGCTTTTCGATCGTAGTAGGTTGAGTCGCCGACTATGTGATGATTTTTGACCGTGTAGACGGATATGATCCGAATGGTGACCGGCTTACTTGCCACGCCATTGAAATGGCCGCTGAGTACAAACTGGGCGTAGACGGTATCTGCCGCACTCTGGATGCTCACGATGTTATCCCGGGCATCGGGGATGGCCTCAAATAGCCGCCTGTATTTATCGGCAATTTGCGAATTGCCAACCAGCTTGGGATAGTCCGGACTATGCAGGGTTGCATCACTGGCGTAAATGTTTTTGATGGCGGCTACGTCATGCACATTGAACGCCGCGAATTTGAGCTGAATGGTTCTCATCGGTTCGGGGCCTGCCTCCGATGCGGCTGAGATCATGGGCCCCGCCAGGCTGGATACCAGGCAGAAAATCAGGATTGCCATTGCAGTTTTCATATGGATGAGCCCTTCGATCGCAGCGTAGTAGGCAGGTTGCAGGCAGCGGGTGTACAACTGGACGCGAGCATCCTTGCCAGACCGCCAAGCCTGTATCTGAATTGAATCGCGAGACGCGCGAAGATGATTGGAAAAAGCCGACATCCCGGCCCGGATGGGCAAGCGCACGGAGTCCCGCCAACTCGTAGCGCTTTCGGACAGGGCTGCGGAATTTTGCGGCACTCCCCCACGCCGGGTACCTACCGCCACGTACGCTATACGCCACCCAGTGCATTGGCCGATTGGGTGGAACATTTCTGGATTGAATCGTGGCAGCTTCGTGATCGCGCCCCGCAAACCCGCGTGGTGCTTCCGCACCCGTGCATCCATCTCGTCTTCGCGCCGGGCCGCTCAAGGATCTACGGCGTACAGCTAAGCCGCTTCGCACGAGAGTTGACGGGCGATGACCGCATCCTCGGGATCAAGTTTCGCCCCGGTGCGTTCTATCCGCTTTTTCACCAACCCGTGAGCGCGATCGCGAATACGTTTCTGCCGGCTCAACAGGTATTCCCGAATGCGTTACCTGCAGAGAAGAGTGTATTGGCTTGCTGCGATGATCACGCTATGGTGGATACGGCGGCGCAGTTCCTGATAGCGCACATGCCAGCGCGCGACCCCAATGTGGAAACCGCGTGCGAGATCGTAGAGGAGATTGTGAACGACCCTCGTGTGACGCGTGTCGAGCACATCACTGCACGGTGTGGTCTGCGGGAGAGAACACTCCAACGACTGTTCCATCGCTATGTCGGGGCGAGTCCGCGCTGGGTAATCAAGCGTTATCGCGTGTATGACGTGCTCAATCAACTGAGCGCCGGCATGCCGGTGGCGTGGGCGACGCTCGCACAGGACATGGGCTACTTCGACCAGTCACATTTCAGCAACGACTTCAAGAAACTGGTCGGTTGCGCCCCGAGGGAATACCTGGAGCAACGATAATTCCCCATCTGTCGCATCGAGCGATGCGGCGTGAGTGGGTTACCCCGTACTTCGGCAGTGTTGGTAAATGGTGCGAGCACGAGACAGGTTCATTTTCCGCGAGACCGAAACCTGTGGTCGTTCGACTTTCCGAGGCCTCGCATGCCCATGGATGGCGTCAATACGGTCGAGTTCCAACTTCGATCGTCTCCTGGAAGCGCCTCGTCCCCTTCATTCGAGCCAGTAATTCGACTGGCACTACTTTGAGATTTTTCTCATAGATTGGCTTTCCAACTAGCGCCGACAATGGGAAGGCTGCAGTTCGTATCTCACCCCGCATGCGAAGGGCTTTCAACGAGCCAACACTTGAGGCTGAGCGAGTTTCTGGCTGGCCAGTCTCGGGCTGGCAATTGGCTTGGAATCACTTCGTGGCGCCGATGGCGTCGCTGGCAAACGCTACAGAAACACAAGTCACATAAGGACTTATGCATGCCAATCCCATTACATCTGTGGCTGAAAGACACCAACGGCAGTGATATCTGTGGTTCCAGCATGGTCGCGGGCCGTGAAGGGAGCATTGAAGTTCTTGGCTTCAAACATGGCATGCATGCGCCAGCAGACGGAGTGACCGGAAAGTTGCTTGGTAGTCGATTGCACATGCCCGTGATGATCGAAAAGGAGATCGATCGGTCCTCACCGATTCTCTACCTGGCACTTGCACGCGGACAGACTTTGCAGTCGGCCGAGATCAAGTGGTACCGAGTCGATGACTCCGGCCGCGAGGTTGAGTATTTCAACATGATGATGCGCAACGTCAAAGTTGTCTCCGTCATGCCAAGAGTGGCGAACATCAAAGAAGACGCGGCGCTTGCCTACAACCACATCGAGCAGGTCCAGTTGCGCTATGAAGCGATCGTATGGCGCTACCTCGATGGCAACTTGCAGTATCACGACGCATGGAGTGACGGCTAGGTGCGCCACGACCTCTTCGTCTTCTCTTGCCTCAGGAGAGCCTCGTACCATATATCGCCGACATGAGGAAGGCGACTGCCTTGCAAGAAGCTAATGAACTAGTGGGAAACGGCCAATGCGTTTCCTTCGTGCATGCGGTCGTATTCGTCCCTCCGGCATCGCTTTGGCATCGCGGAGCACTTGTCATGGACGACCACAGCATTCAACCGGGAACCGTGATCGCCACATTTGACGATGACGGCAGATATGGCAACCACACGGATCACACCAGCCACGCAGCGATTTACCTATATCAGACGACGGATGGAATCGAGGTGCTGGATCAATGGAAAGGTAGCGTGGCGGTAAGGGATCACACGCCGCGACAAAGAACCATACACTTCCATGGCTATCACCAGACAAAGGTCAACGACGGGACCCAGTACCATGTCGTCGAGTAGATTCCTCTTTGCGATCCTTGCCCTGTGCATTCCCGCCGCACCCTATGCAGCAACCCATCATCGTTATGAATGCCCCTCTCCGCTTGTCGACGGGAAGGTCAAACGCTCGCTCTCGCACATCGACGTTTTTGATGGTCCTCCAATGGACATGGCGTCGCTCATTCCCGCCCCTGCTGGCAATGTGGCCATTTGGGACAAGCTGGAAGATGTCGACGTCTATTTGGTCTGTGAATACAAGGGAACGGACAAGATCGTCACGATTCATGCCCTCGGCGCGACCAACTGCACGGGAACTGATCATCCGTCGGCTGCTTTTTGCGACTAATAGGATATCCAAGCCAGGCTGGAGGAGAGCTTTGTCATGAAACCCTGTACCAAGTCGTCAACCAGGTACTTCATCGCTTTGCTAGCGTTCTGCACTTGTGCGAAAAGCTTTGCGGCAACATACCATCGTTATCAATGCCCATCCCCGCTTATTGAAGGAAAGGTCAAGCACTCGCTTTGGCACGCCGACGTTTTCGATGGTCCGCCTGAAGACATGGCATCTCTCATGGGATGGGACTCGCTGAATCACGTTGATGTCTATCTGGTCTGCACGTACAGGGGGACGACTAAAACCGTCGCTGTTCATGCCAAAGGGGCCAGCTCCTGCGATGCGACTGATAAGCCACTTGCCGCATTTTGCGACTAACGCGATCTTCCGAAGCTAACCAAGTCATAGAGCGTTGGCCGTTAGCCCGAAGCCAACCATCCACCACAACGAACCATACAATTTCGTTGCGGATATTTTTCGCAAAAAGCCAATGATGGATCTCAATGTCATGTCGTCGAGTAAGTACCTTGTTGCCATCCTTGCCTTATCCGCACCCATAGCCGTCTATGCAAGAGAGCATCACCGTTATGAATGCCCATCCCCGCTTATTGAGGGAAAGGTCAAGCACTCGCTTTGGCATGCCAAAGTCTACGATGGTCCGCCTGAAAACATGGCATCTCTCATAGGATGGGACTCGCTGAATCACGTTGATGTCTATCTGGTCTGCACGTACAGGGGGACGACTAAAACCGTCGCTGTTCATGCCAAAGGGGCCAGCTCCTGCGATGCGACTGATAAGCCACTTGCCGCATTTTGCGACTAACGCGATCTTCCGAAGCCAACCAAGTCATAGAGCGTTGGCCGTTAGACCGAAGCCAACCATCCACCACAACGAACCATACAATTTCGTTGCGGATATTTTTGGCGAAAAGCCAATGATGGATCTCAATATCATGTCGTCGAGTAAGTACCTCGTTGCCATCCTTTCCTTATCCGCACCCATAGCCATCTATGCAAGAGAGCATCACCGATATGAATGCCCATCATCGCTTATCGAAGGAAAGACCAAGCGCGCCCTCGACCATGTGAATGTCTACGACGGTCCTCCAGAAAATTTAGCGTCGCTCATTCCTGTCCCTGCTGGCAAAGCAGACATGTCGGATGGGTTGCAGTATGTCGATGCCTACTTGGTTTGTGAGTACAAGGGAACGGACAAGATCATTGCGATACATGCCCTGGGCGCGACCGTCTGCAAGGTAACTGATCATCCATCGGCGGCTTTTTGTGATTAGAGGTCTTCCGGAGCGGAAGTGTCAATGATGAAAATCAGCTTCACGTCGTCGACCAGATGCTTAGTTGCAACGCTGGCGCTTTTGACCTGCACGACTTGCTCTGCGGCAACCCATCATCGTTATGAATGTCCGTCGCTGCTTGTCGATGGGAAGATCAAACGCGAGCTCTCGCACATCGAAGTTTTTGATGGTCCTCCAAAGGACATGGCGTCGCTCATTCCCGCCCCTGCTGACGATGCAGGCATTTTGGACGGGTTGGAAAAGGTCGATGTCTATCTGGTTTGTGGATACAAGGGAACGGACAAGATCATCACGATTCACGCCCTGGGCGCGACCATCTGCAAGGGAACCGATCACCCATCGGCTGCTTTTTGCGACTAGGGTGGTTAGCCAGGCCAGAGCAGCTCGCCGACGCAGTCGCGGGACCTGCCGCGATAAGGGGGTGGCGTTGCCTGGGCGCTTGGGGTGATGTCATTACGCGAACCTCCAGGTCTGCGACATTTCCCAGATCAGCGATCTGGATAGTTAAATCATCGACGTAAGCAGTGCATGACGATGCGAGACGACCGGGGAAAGAACAGACGAAGGCAGAGCCCAGCGCTTGACTTGGCTACCTCCGCCCCCGTTGTCGGCATATCATGATCGGCGCGCCGTAGCGCCAGCCGATTGACGCTACGACGTCACATCCCAACCGAAGCTCATTGATACGAATGGAGGGTCCATGAAACAGATCCCGGTCCTATTGTGTGTGGCCACCATGGCGGTAGGTGTTGGCGGTGCAATGACAGTCTCGGCAGCAGGCGCCGAACAGGAAAAAAGCTCCCTGATCTTTGGAGGCACCCTCCCCCCTGGATACCGCGACTGGAAGTTGATCTCCGTGGCCCACGAAGAAGGCAGCCTCAATGATCTGCGCGCCGTTCTCGGCAACGACGTAGCGATCAAGGCGTTTCGGGATGGAAAACTTCCGTTCCCGGACGGCGCAATCATTGCGCGGCTCGCCTGGCGTTATGTCCCGTCGGAGGAAAACAACAAGGCGTTTGGCCGTCCCCAATCTTTCGTTGCGGGTCCGCCAACGAACGTCCAGTTCATGGTCAAGGACTCGCGAAAATACGCGTCGACCGGAGGCTGGGGGTTCACTCAGTTTACCGACGGCAAACCCGACGGCGTGGTGGCGCAAGGCTGCTTTTCCTGTCACGTGCCTGTCAAAGCTCGTGACTTTATCTTCACCCGTTATTCGCCTTGACACCCACCTCGACGTATCGCGAATCCGCGCCCTACGTCGAGCGCATCCTGCGCAGCATGGAGCCTCGTCAGTCAGGCGAGGCTCGCAAGTATGAAACAGTGCTCAGCTCGAAGTCGGCTTAGTCTCTGAGCCTCGTGATTTTCTGACCTTGAATCCCCAGGCCAGCCATCAGTCCGTGTTGTCCGAAGATGAACACATAGACATCGGAGTCGAGGTTGTCCGTAGTCAATGACTTCGCCACACCTGTGTCCACAAGCACCACGCTCGGACCTGTACCTATCGACCAACCATCCGATTTACCAAGGTATTGGAGCGCGGAGTCTGTTTCGAAAAACATGACCTGAGAGAACGCTTGCGCGCCCGCCTGGAGTCCGAACGACGCCGCCGCGAGGTTGTAAACGCCCACCACCTTGCCATGCTCGATCAACACGCCGCTCCCACCTTGCCCACCAACCACGAGGCCGGCTTTGACAATGTGTGGAAAGACCAGGATCGCCGTCGCTTTTTTGCCGAGCGCCTTGGCCTTGGGCTGCTCAGCGTACAGCGCGTGCAGCGCCGTGAAGCTATCGCTCTTGAGAGTCGAATCGTCGGGGGGAGAAGAGGCCGGTGTGGCCTGGGCTGCTTGGGCGTCGCCATGCAGGAAAGGTGTCCCGGTCGCAAAGCATACCGCGACAACGATCAGGAAAGAGATGGCTTTAGCAAATCGTATTTGCTTGAACATGGCATTGGCTTCCTCTGGATAGACAACCAACGTAAGAGTTTGAAAGAGGCTCACGCCTATGGGATCGCTCGTCAGCATGTCGCCGTTGCGAGCAACTGAACGCCCTGGATACGAGGCAGATGAAACTTTGCCTCCTGGCAAAATCGAGTACAACCGTATTTCTACTTGGCGGGCACCGTTGAGGCCCATTATTTCGGCCAAAGTCCGCCAGTCGGTTACGCAGCAAAGGGTTCACTCCGCCGCTTTGCTGTCCGAACACCGCAACCCGCCACAGTGGTCCGCTCGGGCGAATAGTTAACCAGCCGTCAAAGAGGAAGTCGGCGTTTCCAAAGGCGGAGTCCTGGCGCCCCAGATCAACAGCCAGAACATCATCGGCAGTTCGCCCCACTGGAGAATCATCGCGATCGGGTCGACGAGATGCCGATACGCTGGCAGCAGCAGGGAAGCGAACGAACCGGCCAGATTCCCGACGCCTGCCGCCAACAGGAAGAAAACCATGGCACGGGGGATGAAACCCGATCGTATGACAAGCATCCCGAATGGAAACAACCATAGTCCCCAGAAGATGCCGGCAACAACGAGTCCTTGCCCGTGCAAGCGCAGGAAGAGGTACGCCAGGGCATCGAGTTGATCCTGCTTGAATACCGACAGGAAATTGGCGCCGCTGACGAGAACCAGCGCGGCCAGTTCGTTGACCACATTCACGAACACTATCGGTACCGAAACCAGTGCACCCAGGATCACCATCAGCCAGGCCCGTCGCTCATTGACGGCCTTGAACAAGCGGTAAAGAGCCAGGACCAGAAAAATGAAAACGGTCTGGTGAAACAGCTCGCTGCCGATGCCGATGCGCAGCAGCGACTCGGAAGCCCTGAGGTGATTCGCCGTAGCGGTTGCATCGCCAGACACGATCAACCTGCTGGGCACGTAGACAAGGCCGATGGGAGCGGTGATTCCGACCAGCAGATACAGGAATCCTGCGAATCTCGCCTGTTTCCTGGTTGAGTTCATTTCCTGTCTCCTTCGGTGCTTGACCAAAACAGCTGTCAGGTTCGTTGGCTTCGGTTTCCTGGCCGACGGAAGTGCACTCTACCCCCCAACCCGGGCGTAGCTGCACCAGCCTGCGCACCATCCCCGAGTGCCTATGGCACTGACCTGCATTTCGCCGAGTCCTGCGAAAAGATCGGCGTGCCAGTACGGTGAACTGCCAGAGGCGGGCCCTTCCAGCCAGGAACTCCGACGTTTCCGGAAGTCGCGCCAGCCACATATCTCATGACAATTGGCTATACCCCCTCCTGATTGCTTACGGCACTATGCCGACTTCACCCAGCTACCGTTCCAAGGGCGTTGTTATTGCAAACCACTGCATAAGGACTGTCATATGAAGGGTTTTCGCGCTGTGTTCGCCGCCGTCGTGGCGGTCGCCATTCTAGGCCTGGGATTTTCTGCATACGCGTCGCAGGACACCCCGAAGTCCACGCAAGGGGCTGCCAATCTTTCGGGTCTGCACGCTTTCGATTTCCTCGTGGGCAACTGGCAAGTCCACCATCGCAAGCTCAAGGAGAGACTTGCCAACGACCATACGTGGGATGAGTTCGAAGGCACCCTCAGCATGCGCAAGCTGATGGATGGCTATGCCAATGTCGACGACAACGTGTTCAACACCCCTGCTGGCGCCTATCGAGGCGTTGGCCTTCGCTCATACGACCCGAAAACGGCGCAATGGGCGATCTGGTGGCTGGACGGCCGCAGCCCCTTCGGCGACCTCGATCCGCCGGTCAAAGGACACTTCGTGAACGGCGTCGGCACCTTCTATGCCGACGATACGCTGAGAGGGAAGCCCGTCCGCGTCCGATTCGTCTGGTCAAAGATCACGCCCACCACGGCGCGCTGGGAACAGGCGTATTCAGCCGATGGCGGAAAGACCTGGGAAATCAACTGGGTCATGGATTTCAAACGGGTCTCTTAACTTACACAGGAGATCGGGGCTCAAGTCGTACTTGTCGCAAGTGCGCCATGAGCCCCACTCCATCCATGATTGCCGCCGAATCGCCACTGCTCTGACGCATGGCGATCACCGGCCTGTCACGACCGCTGGGCAAACTGCATCGCCTCACCGCTCTGCGAGGCCGATCCCGTGTTGGCGCAGTACGTTATCCCCTCAAAATTTGGTTTATTCCGCATCGTCCGGCACGGTCATCGCTGGCGCACGCTGCTAGAGGAGCGTGAGCTGGGCCGGCACACCGCGGCGAGTGCCGCACTGACCTTTCTGCGCGATACATGGCCGCGGGCGCGCCTGCCGATGACGCTGGATCGCTGGCGCTATCTGCCGGAACCCGTGCAAATTGGCCCCATGGCTTACATGTCCATGACATAGCTGTCGCCCCGGGCGATGGCATTGGGCGGTTTCTGTTGTTCACCGCAGGTATGTTTTGGCCGCTCAACACGCCGAACTCCCGCGCGCAAGGAGTCATTGTTCGTGGATGGCCAGATCGTTTCATGGTGTTCAAAAGGCGTTAAGAACCGCGACTAAAGTTTGGGCCTGGATCGTCGATAACGATTCCATAGCCCTCTCTCGCATCGTTCCCCGCCCCAAGGAGACCCTCCATGAAGACCCTGATCGCCGCAGCTCTGCTGCTGATCCTGCCGATTGCCGCCCATGCGGCCTGCTCGCCGAGCGATTTCGCCATCGAAGATTTCCAGATGGGCACCGTCGGCTCCGGCGCCGCCATGCATCTGACTCTCAAAGGCAAGCTCGTCAATCATTGCGCCGCCGCCGCCGCCGCGCAGGTTCGCGTCGATGCAAAGGACGGCAGTGGCAAAGTGCTGGTCTCCAAGCAGGGCTGGCCCGCTGGCACCACGAATATCGCTCCCGGCCAGGGAATCGATTTCGATCTGGGCCGCCTGGTTCATTATCAGCCGGAGATGCAGACCTACGCGGCAAGTGTCGGTCAGGTCAGCACCTGGTGAATCCACTTTGGCGTGACTTGGGCCAGCTGATGGCACCGGCACGCCATCGCATCGCTTGCATGCCGCCAATCTTGGCGAGCTAGCGCGACTTTCCATGACATCGGTGGTGATTCAAGCACTGATGTCATTGGGAGCGGTCTCAAGCATCAAGTGCGATACGTTTTGGGCGAGCGAGCAGCTCTCATGGCACGACTTTGTTGTGCACTCCCCCATGAGAGTCTCGCTTTGCTTACCCCTGCCGCCGAATCATCGCGTACGTTGATTCCAGTGACTCGCTCTTGCATTCGATTACTCGCTAGCGTCACTGAGCGACGAGAAACTGTGCGCATTGGGCGAGTGATCCGTGGGTTTTCCGGACGGCGAGTCACCGTCACGTCCTCTCCCCACCTGTCGAATATCACGCTGATTAGCTCAGGCGATTGTTTGCCTGATATTGCTGCTCCTGTGGGAGCGACTTCAGTCGCGAGGCTCTGGTTTGGCTTTGCTGTTTGGCTTTGCTGTTTGGCTTTGCTGTTTGGCTTTGCTGTTTGGCTTTGCTGTTTGGCTTTGCTGTTTGGCTTTGCTGTTTGGCTTTGCGGTTTGGCCTGCTTTAGAGCTCAAGAGCGTTTCGTCCTCCGTAGGAGGGTGAAGCGCTCTGCACTACACAACAACAAACCAACAGCAGAGCATCGCGACTGAAGTCGCTCCCACACAAGAGCATCGCGCACAGGGTGCGCTCCTGCAAGAAACAACAAGGGCAGCAAGGGCTGCAAGGCAAGCAGCGGGTCCGGTGCAAGGCGCTGGGCCCCTGCCTTCGCAGGGGTGACGGCAAATAAGCGATCCCGCGAGCACCCGCCCCTCACCCCAACCCTCTCCCAATAGGAGAGGGGGCAGAGCAAGCAGGGGGATCGGGATTGAAGCGGCCCAGTTCTGGTCGGGCAGGCTGTGGTAAATCAACGTGCCTGAATTCGCCGCGTTGGCGCGCCAGAGTCAGCAGGCGATGGATGTGCTGCTGCGGTGACTTATGAACTCTCTGGGGTCGTTGCAGCAAACCATCTCAATGCAGCACGAACAGCTTATCGAAACCGGCAACCCGCAAGGTTCCGCGCAGTGCAGTGTCTGCGTTGACGATGCGTATCTCGGCGCGATCGCCGCCAGCGTGCTCGCGTAGCAGCAGCAGCATCCCCAGCGCGGAGCTATCCATGCTGCTGACCTCGCCCAGATCCACGACATAGCTCCGCGATGGCTTGCGCTCGCCCAGACACGCGTCGTGAAAGGCGCGGTGTACGGTGAAGTCGAAATGTTCGCCAAACTGCAAGGTCAGGCAATCCTGCTCGGTATCGTGGTGCACGTTGAGATTCATGGCGCTCATTCCTTCAAAACAGTTCGATTTCGCCAGCTTCCATGGTGCTCTGCAGGGCGGGACCGCGTGAACGCAAGCGGGCCTTTTCGCGCTGTATGGCCAATCG
>Ga0302227_10002317_pt1 | contig 13196 bp, 16 predicted proteins | sample II_Palsa_N1_1_FD_193525 | JGI IMG/M metagenome (GOLD analysis project Ga0302227, IMG submission 193525) | Peat permafrost microbial communities from Stordalen Mire near Abisko, Sweden - II_Palsa_N1_1 | ecosystem: Environmental > Terrestrial > Soil > Palsa > Peat permafrost | place: Sweden...
TCTTGGCTGTCCTGCCTGTTTTTATTTTTATTTTCTTTTTGGCAAATCACGTACTAACGTTTTCAATTACGTAACAACCCTTAACTTCTCTCCTCTCCTCTATATCCCTCGAACGACTACTGCAAAAACGGTAACGCTGTTATTTCTGCGCGCGCGCGCCTATTTTTTGGGGGGACAAAAAAATACTGCTGCTGCTGCTGCTTCCAACAACGGATTTAATATGCTGTGACTGTTGCACCGAAAAGCATGCTTGCCAATAGGTTTCAACGTCACTGACCTCAACCCTAACCGGTACATGGTTTTCCCCCCCACCAATTTATTATTTTACACGTTTGGCGAAAAAACCCACCTTTTTTTATTTTATTTTATTTCTGCGTGGAATATTTTACTAACGACTTTTCGTTTTATGAAAAAAAAATACTTCTCTCAACCTCTCTCCTCTACTATCACTACTTTCGTGCGATTGGGTTCCATTGTCTTCCGCTCATATTTTTTTTTTCTTTTCATTTCTCTCTCTTGTCGTGTTCTGTGTTCTCGCACACTCTACCCTCAGGAAAAAAGAAGGAAGGAAGAAGGAATAAGATGCAGAAAAAGAAGTCCCTCAAAGGTCAAGAAGATGCAAGTGTCTGTGGCATGTTTTTTTCCCCCTCCCCTTTGCAAGCGAAGAAGAAAAAATCACCCCGCCCTCTATTTTTGTTTTCCCCCCGATCTCTATTTTTTCATTACAGAAGGAAGGAAAGAAGGAAGGACTCGGATATGGCGCGATTTGTTGGAAAATCCAGACACGGTTTTATACATTTTATAAACTATACTGCTTGAAAGATCCCTTTTTTTTTTTTGCTTTCCTCTTTGGTTTATACTCTTTGCAGATTTTTTTTTAAAATACTATTATAACGACTCACAAATGGACCCAATCTAAGCCGAAAAAGAAACAAAGGTGCTGTACTTTATGCCTTGCTTGCTAAACTTGTGTCATCGCGTTATTCTTTTTTTTTTTTTTTTTTGGTTTTCTTTTTTGTTTTGTCTATTCTCTACTTGCTGTCTATCATACGATCACAGAAGCACGAGGACACGATTCCGGACAAACCAAAATAAATACAGACAACCCGATCCCAGAATAAGCAGAATTCGGCAAGTTACTCTCCTTTTCGGTATCTGTGGCTAGATTTACTACGAGATTCCTTGGGGTTTTTCAGTTTGCGTGCGTCTTTTCGTCTGCGAGCGGTCTACTTGCCCCCACCGATCACTGTGCGTTCCTGCCATGCTTGTTCACGTTTTATTGTTTCCAGAGGCCTCCGTTGTCGTCGGCCAGTTTTGTGTTCTGCTGCGTGGTGCTAGGTCGCGACTCCCTACAGTTCTTTTGATGATACTGCCTTCACTCTGTTTACAGATGAGCTCTCGATTCTGCACTTATCCTGTCGGTTGTGTCTACATGTCTCCTCCTCCTCCAGGTGTCGATTCCTCTACGAGTTCTACTAGGATGATACTGCTTTCACTCTCTTCCAGGTGAGCTTTTATCCGCTTGTGACTGCGTGGTCCCCCCCTCTGTCTCCCCCTTCAGGTGTCGATTCAACTACGAGAACTATCAGATACTGCTGTCATTCTCTTCCAGATGAGCCTTCGACTGCTGCTGCTACGTCTATGCCCCCACTCTCCAGAATAGTTTCGTGTCCTCTCTCCGTCGTCCTGCGCGTTTTTCCTTTTCAAGAAGCAAGGTGGACTATGGCTTCTGCATTTCTTCTATTACTCGCCTCATCGCGTCGTGGTAACAAATTGGTCGGCTATGTGTGCATTTCGCGTCTCCGCGTCTTCCTCCTCCTATCACGTTCAGCCTTTCTACATCACCCAGAACTTTCAATTGCCACCCCGACCGGATCGAGCGCTCAAGTTGTGCCCGCACGAACGAAAAGCATCTCGATACGTTACTCGAAGAAAAAAAATGTTTTCCCTTTCCCCCCCATTCTCCTCTTCACGCTGCAACCGCATCGTCCACGCATCCAGATATATGTGCTGCCAGGAATCGGTCAAAATGAAGCCGCCCCGCTCGTTATCAATTCTGGTAATGGATTGGAAAGAAACAAACAAACGCAAGAGTTTGGGTTTGATTTTTTTATTTTATTTTTTATTTCCAAATTCCTCCCTCTTTCTCCCTCCCTCTCCTCTCCCTCTCTCCCTGGGACCGGCAGTCCCAACCACTCCTCCCTCCCTCCCCCACCTCTTTGACGGATAAACAGATGTGCCTCCTCGTGGCATCCGTTGGGCAACGCAGCATGTCGTGTTGTGGCTGAATCATCTGGCACCTCTTTTTTCTTTTCCTCGACTCCTGAATAGAAACTGTAAAGTGCCAGATTTGTATTTACATCACTTCGCTCGAAAAATCTAGCCAGTTAAGGAGAAAAGATGTAGTCGTAGTTGACCACGATGAGCTCGACGATCCTGTTTTGGTAGCCCAGGTTGAAGACCGAGCTCATGTCCTCGACTTGCATGCGCATGACCGTGGGCCCAAAGACGATGGCGACGTTGGCCGACTCCATCTTGTTGATCTTTCCCTGCGCAACGACCCTAGAGGATTTGTTGTTTTTTTAAAAAGAGGAAGCTCAAAGCAATCGATCATACTTGCGAAGGTGGGTAATCAAAAACTTTAGTGTGTCGTAGTGGCCCTTGGGGAGGCCGATGATGAGTCCTTTGAGTTGCTGCAGTTGCTGCAGCTCGTCCTGGTTCTTGGCAATCTCCATGATCGCGTCGTATCGTTCAAACGTCAGCAGGGGGTTCTCGAGCTCACGCAGGTACGACTTGAGCGCGCCCGTAACCGTGTTGACGTCAAGGCAGCGCGGGTCCGTGAGCATGTCGACGGGTGTATCTGTTTTCATTATTTGTCAGTGCAACGCTCGCGACGTAAATAAACATTTTTTTCGTTCCTGCGTACCATTGTTGAAGAGGTACTTGAGTTTCTGGATGTCGGCCGAGTTGCCGCTGAGGCGGTAAATGCCAACGACGGCGAGACCGCGCTTTTCGATGGCGTCCACGCACTGCTGGACGATCTTGGGCACCTGGTTGTTGTTGCGCTCATACTGCGTGATCAAGCGACCGCCAAAGGTCATCGCACTCGTGTTCATGATGTTGGACGGGAGCTTGTCGGCCGCTGGACGGTGGCTCACAAACCAGCCAATCTTGGCCTTGACCACCTCCTTTTCGGGCTTGTCGTCCAGGTCCCTCTCGCCTGCAAAGGAGAGTGTAAGAAAGAATTAAAAAAAAAAACCCACCGAGTGGTGCACCTTTCTTTAGCGTCTTGGACTTGGATGGCGACGGAGGCTGCACAGCAGCGGCATTTGGACGCACATACATGGCCTCGGCCTGGAGAGCCTGGACCCAGCTATTTTGGTCGCTTTGGTCGACCGTCTGGAGGAGCCACTCCGCGTGCTTGGCGGTCACGACGGTGATGACAAAGGGCTTCTTGGTGTACTCGGTCGTGTTGACGAGGCAGTTGCACACGTCCACGGCCATCAGCGGCTTCTCTTTCTTGAGCGTCGACTTGGACGATTTGTACTGCGCCAGGCTCGGGTCCCTTTCGTAGAACGTGAGCAGGCCGTTGAGCAGGATCGCGTAGCAGGTGGACCATTTCCGGTTCCCTGTTTTCAGTATTTACATAAGAAATAGTATTTTCGCTGGTTACCTGATTTTCTCCCGCCGTCCAGCTTGTCGCACTTCTGGGTGATCAGGCCCTCCTTGCGGCGGGTGGGCGCGCCACTGCCGCTGTCCTCGATCTGCGCCTGCTGCAGCACGAGCGCCTGGGTCTCTGCATCCATCACGTCCTCGCCGGCATCGATGGGACCGATGATTGACATGGGACGCGCACGGCCCGCCGCTCCTGTCGATGACGAGGGGGCTGCGCTGTTGTCAAACGCCATTGACACGGGGCGGCTGCCAGGAGGCAGCGCCGGAAGCGAGGATGTTGGGCGAGCAGGCACACTAGGCAGCGGGGTGGTGGGCAGCGGTGGAGGCCCGCCCGTGGGCAGCGATAGTTTGGTCTGTGGCGGGGGCGCAGACGGCAACGGCGGAGGGCCTCCAGCAGGGGTTGCGGGGGGAGCGGCCGCCGGAGCAGCTGGACGAGACCACTGCGTTTCGCGCGTGACGGTATTGTAGTAGTAGGTCTTGCCGCTGGGCGCAACCGATTCCTTCCAGGGAGCAGGTAGAGGGCCCACGGCAGGCGCTGGTGCCGGTGCCGGTGCCGGTGCCGCAACAGGTGCTGGGGCGGGCGTCGGTGCAGGTGCAACAGAGGGGACCTCAGCGACCGGGCGGGTCCACTGTGTTTCGCGGGTGACCGTGTTGTAATAGTAGGACCTGCCATCGGGCGCGGTGGACTCCTTCCAGGGCGCGGGCAGAGCGGCGGGATCGGCCACCGCTGCAACAGGAGGGACCACGGGAGCAGCCGCTCGTTGTTGGGGCGGCGAAGGGGCAACGACACGAGCAGCCCCAGAAGGGGCGGGGGCCTGCGCACGAGCAGGTGTCGGGGAGGGTGCAGACGCAGCGGCAGGCGCAGCGGCGACAGGAACAGGTTCTGGCGTGGGCTCGACAGGCGCGGGGGCGGTCGGGCGGTCCCACGAGGTCTCCCTCGTCTGCTTGTGGTAATAGTAGACGCGGCCGCTGTCGTCGGTCACGGCTTTCCAGCCCGGCGCAAGGGGTTGCTCCTCCGACGCAGGTGCAACAGCAGCAGCAGCTGCAGGGGCAGCCGCCTTGGTGGTGGTGGCCACGCTTCCTCCACCCAGGTTGGCCGCGAGCGACTGCTGCAGGCTTGAGAGCGAAGGGCCGTTGGGGTCGCGCTCGATCGTCTCGCGTTTGGGCGCGGGTGTGGCCGCCGTGGACGATCCTCCCTGCATGGCAAACAGGTTCTGCTGCAGCGCCGCCATCGACGGGGCATTGGTGCCGCGCCCGAGGTCCACTTTGGCGCGAGGCGCGGCCTCCTTGGGCTTGTCCTCGGTGAGGCCTTGCTTGAGTGCGGCGATCGACGACGAGCGGTTGGTGATGACGACTTTCTTCTCCTCGGTGGCCGCAGCCTTGTCGGCAAGCACCTGCTGCTGCATCTGCGAGACCAGGCCCGTCTTGGCACGGGGGATATCCTCCTTGACAGAGGATGTAGCCGCAGAGGCATCGGGGGCCGCAGTGCTCACGGCCTGTTGAAGCATGGCGATCTTGCTGCCCTTCTTGACCACGGGCGGCGTTGCCTGTCCACCGGCAGCAGGAATGCCTTCGTTCGACTTGGGCCGCGAGGCCACAGGCGGCTTGGCGGCCGCGATGGCATCGGCCGCACTCAGCGTGGCGGCGGCAGCGGCAACAGCGGCCTCTTGAACCTGCTGCTCTTGGACAGGTTCTTCCTGGGCAGGTTCCGCAGCAGCAGCAGCAACCGCTTGATGCTCCTCTTGGACTTGCTCGGGTTCTGGCTCGGGCTCCTCCACCGATTGAGGCGGCGGGGCAGGCGCGGCACCCGCAGGCGGCAGTGGGATGTCCTCCTCTTCGGGCTGCGGTGGCGGGGGCAGCTGCGGTGGCGGCGGCAGGTCCTCTTCCTCTGCTGCCGGTGCGGGGGCCGGTGCGGGGGCCGGTGCGGGGGCCAAGGCGGATGGGTAGGTTACGCTGAACTCGGCGGCCAGCTTGTCCAGTTCATCGATGGCTTTTTTGTTTGTTGTTTTTTGTTTACAACGAGTTAAATTAAATGACCCTAAAATAAAATATAAAAATAAAAAGCGGTATTACCAGAGTCGAGTCCTGCCGTGTCTTCTGCGGGTGCGGCCGGCGGGGGCGCAGGCGGCTCCTCAGCCGGCAGGAGCATGACGTGGTTTGCAGGGAAGAATCCCTGCTCACCCTGCTGGTTCATGCCCTCCCACCAGTCGTCGTTGTGCTTGGCCATGACAAAGACCGTGTCGCCCAGGTCAAAGCTGATCTCGTTGGGCTCGCGCGCGCCAAACGTGTACACGGCCACGGCGGTCTCCATTCCCTCGGCTGTGCTACCCTGGACGCGTGTCGTTGAGTGCTAAAAAAAAAAAGGGCAGAAAAAGGGAGAACGAGGGAGGACGAACGCGCGAACGAAAAACGCTCGCGGCGGATCTTCACCTCGCGCAAGTGCTTTCTTCGTGCGCGCATACAGGGGAGCAGAGCCAGCAAGGCCAAACGCGGCTCAGCAAAAAAACAAACCCAAAAAAAAAACAGCTGAGAAAAAAATCGCGCTCGACGATGATTGGTGTAACGACACCAGAGTCCAGGCCGCACACTGGTAAAAATGATGGCGTATACCCCGCAGTTTCATTTTTTCCGTCTTGTGACCATAACAACGTCGTCAACAACGCCATTACCGGCGCGCGCGCTCGTCACTCTCGCTGGCTGTTCTTGCTCGTCACATGCGAGACGTGATAAAGTGTAACCTGTGTTTCCTCTTCTTCATTTTTTTTTTGCAGTCTGTGATGGGTGGAGGTCAACAACAACAACAAGCAAACGAAAAGGAGCCATTGCTCTCCTCTGGCGGGCTGAACGACAACCCTGCCGACGTGGAGAAGAGCGTGAACGACCAAAGCGACAACTCAAACGCCGAGCCAAAGTACGCTCTTGCTTTTTCAGCAGAGTGCTGACTGTACCTCCCAGATCATGCACCGACAGGCTCAAGGAGCCCTTCGCGAAGCGGCCCAAGACGTGCATCTGCCTGGGTGTGACCGTGGTCTTCATCGTGCTGTTCATGGCCTTTGCCGTGCCCGAGATCGCCAAGGCCGTCATGCGCAACTATATGCAGACGGTCGCGGTCGAGGTCCATGCACTCGAAGTGCTCGCGATCGCAGATGGCGTGGCGACGGTGCGGTTAGAGGGCAAGATGTCGATTGACGCGCCGTTCAGTGTTGCCGGCAGGACGAGCGAGACGACCATGGAGTTGCTTGTGGCTGACCCGACGTACGTTTTTTTCAAACGTTCTAAATGCCTCTCCCGCTCATATTACATCTCCTAAAGCGACAACTTCAACCTCGGCGTCCTCGGCAATGTCGCGCTGCCCGTGGTCGAGGCAGAAGGGCTCACCATCTACCTCAATATCACAACGACCCTGGAAATCGTCTCGGACAAGGTACGCATTCTTTTTTTGCAGACCACGTGTCTCGACGTCCACGTAGGACTCACGCCACCTTTTTTTTTCCTCCGGGCACAGCTCTTCCACGTTCTTTTGACCGATGTCGTCTTCAACAGCACTGTCTGGGCCGTGCTCGCGGGCGACATTGGCGTGACGGTGTATGTGCCGCTGTACAATGAAATTACAGCTTGGGAATACATTGCCCAGCCAGTGTCGATGAACGCAATGGGCGGTACGGTTTTCGGGGGGGCCGTCGTATTTCTTTTTGTTAACTTACTTTGTGATCAGGACTCGTTATTACCATTCAAGAGATTGACTTGTACGATTCGTCGCCGACGATGCTGGCGCTCTTGATGAACTTTACCGTGTACAACAACGCCGACTTTTACGCGTCCACCCCGCTCTACTTGTACGACGAGAACTTTATGGTCTACTTTGAGGGCGTCTATTTTGGCCAACTCTACGCCGGATCGCTCAACATGGGTACGCCTGCGCCGCCCCAAGTGAAAAAAAATTAAATTCATTTGTTTTCTTAGGCCAAGGAGCGTCCAAAAATCAGGCGGTCGCAAGGGCCTTTTTGACAAACGAAACCGAGGAATCACTCGCTTCCTTCCTGACAGGTCTCGTCACCGGCACCAATGTCACAGCGTTTGTCAACGGCAGCTGCAAGGTATTTTTTTTTTAAAACTATAATTTAATAATCGATAATTGGAAAAATTTTTTTCTTTTTTCACAAAGGTCGACATTGGGTTTCCGCAGACACCAGACAATCCCGCGACTCTCCAAACCAACTTGACAATTGAAGGCCCGTCCGCCCTGATCGAGGATGCCTGGTTCAAGGCCTTACCGGGGAGCCGCGATGAAATGGGCGTAATGGTCGAAGTCGAGGTCTTTGCGCGCCTTCACAACCCGCTGCTGTTTAACGTGTCCGTCGACACGTTTGACTCTGACTTTTTCCTCATGGCCCCGGACAATCCCCAGTGCAACACCACCGTGAGCTCTCGTATGAAAAATAAGAATGTCGCTGGAAACGCATTAATAAATACTTGATGCAGTGACAAACGGGCCTTCCTTTGGAGTTGCGGGACAGAGTTACGCCTGCATCCCCTGCATGCTCGAGACAACGGTCGCGTTCGGAGTCTGCATGGGCAACGAACTTAGAGGCGATGGCCTCTTCCTCATGATGGAAAATATCATGGTACCAGAAGCCAAAAAATTTCTTTAAATTGACTTGTTTTTGCAGATGATGACGCGATTTGGCGAGTTTGCAATCGCACTCTACTTTGACTACGGGCCTGTGCAAGGCTTCCTGGGCGAGTGCGTCATATGACGAGCCCCCCCATACGACGAACAACAAAAATATACTCATGAAAAATTTCTCTTTTCTTTTTTTCGAATGAAGCAATTGTAGAGATAAAATGAAACTTTTAAAAAACAAACAAACCAGAATACATCACTAGCTTGATTGCACTAAACCAGGGAGAGAGCGATCGAGGTAACGGCAGTCAGGCCAAGGACGGCGATACCAGTGCTCTTGACGCCGGGGTTGCTGACGTTGATCTTTCGGTCCCACATCTGCCAGTCACGGATCAGAACATGCTTATTTTCTTTTTTTCTCACTAGTTACCAGGTGGCGGATGCCATTGTAAACGTGGAAGGTGAAGGGCGCGGCGACGGTGAACTTGGCGGCGACGATGGCAGCACTGGGGATGTGGAGGTCTTGGACAGCGTTGATGATCGTGTTGGCATCCTGTTGAGCAAGGCCGTAGGCGGAGGCGCCCGCAAAGACACCTGTTGAGCAAGGCACATGAGTGAATCTGGACACAGGGAGGTAAAAAAAAAGAAGGGAACCACGAACCAGTCGCCATCGCGGCGGCGGCGACACGGAAGGCGCCGGAGACGATCCACGCAATGTTGATCTCGTAGATGGTCACGTGAGGCGAGATGGGGCGTCCGAGGCGGGCACCCTTGACGAGCGCGTTCTCTTGGAAACCTGCGGCCACGGTCGCGGCGGGCTGTGAGCGAGTGACATTGACGCCTGCTTTGGGTGTTTTGCGCCACAGTCAGCGAAAACAGGGGGCTCAGGTCTGTTGTTACCCTGGACACCAAGACGGCGAACAGCTTGCAGCGTCGTTTGTCGGAGCATGGTCGTCTGCTGTGTGTCTGTGATTGAACAAAGCCGGTCAGGTCGATGGAAAAAAAAGAGAGAGTCGTGCAACAGGGAAAAAAATAATACTGCAAATATTATAGCAATGGGGGGTCTTCCCCAACCTCCCCCCACACACGCCCCTCTATGGGACGGTGGGCAACATGCAACAACGAGCAGAGCGGGGAACCATCCGCCGCTTTTTTCACAGCGACCATGATTTCACAAGTACACTGCCCGTATTAATTTTTTGCCAGTTTAGTTCACCACTCGCCGCGCCACTCGCCCGCGTGGAAGCTGCACGAGTCGACGTTCCATCCTGCATCCCTTAGGCTGCTAAGGAGACGATCGTCTACTTTGATGGGGGCGGAAAGAAGGGCCAGATGGGCTTCAAAGGCTGCTGCGACCCAGTCGTTCTGCGCGACCTCCTTTGCGACGACGACCTTGACGCTTGCTGGTCCTTGCTGTTGCTGTTGTCGTGTGAGGATAATGTACTTGGCTGAGTGTGACTTGGCCTGCCCGATCGCCTTGTCCAGCCCTGGTTGGGCAATGAGGTCGCTTGTGACGCGCACGCCCAAACGGATCGGCTTGCGGACATAGTACAAGCGCTCGCGTGCGGCCACCTGGGCCGGCGTGAGGATGGTCTTGCCGCCCGACGTGGCCAGCTCCTGTGTGACAATGTCGACGCGCTGCTCGTTGAACGTGTCCATGACGACCGCCTTGACGGCCTTGTAGTTTGCGACGATGTGTCCGAGGGTGAAGGCGACGTAGACGGCCCACAGGGTCACGCGGTCCTCCTCACGGACGAGCGGCAGCAGGAGCAGCCCCGTGACGAGCGCGAGCAGGTTGACCGCCGTCTCCTGCGATCCGTCCTTGGCCGAGACGTCTGCCGTGTTGTTCCGCCTTGCCTGGTGCTGTGTCAGTGCCATGCGCGAGGCGCCACCGGCCACGCCCACGATCGCGCGCAGCACGCTGGACAGGCACAGCACCGGCAGCACCGTCTGCGGGCCAAACATGGGCGAGACAATGATGTCCAGGAACAGCGCCAGGTCGTTGAGCACGTCGGCCATGAGCCGCCAGAACCGCGGGTCGTTGTCCAGGGACGAGCTCCCTGCCCAGGCAAAGACGATGCGGCCCAGCATGCCCGCGCCGTCGCGCAGGGTCCACGTGAGCGCGGCCACGAGGGGCGTGGCCGATGCGTCGCCCACACCCACGCCCTTGAGGACGGCGCGCGTGGCAAGCTGGCCCACGATCGAGCTGCAAAAGGCCTGGACCGTGTCCCACAGCTGGTACTCGAGGTAGTCGGACGACACGCTCGCGGGGAACCCGGCGGGCAGGAACACGTCGGCCAGGAGCGACCGCGAAAGGGCGCTGTTGGACGCCGAGCTGGCATCGCGCAACATGTGTCGTTTTTGGTTCGGCAAACACGAAAAAGAGTTACAATCCATCATCATTATTTGTGCCCCGCAAACGACTGCTTGTAGAGGGTCGCGTAGACACCGTTGAGGGCCATTAGTTGGTGGTGGTTTCCTGAACAACATAATCGTTATTATTATTTTGTGGGGTTTTTTTTAAAAACGGCTTTACCCTTTTCGACAATGCGGCCTCCACCGTCCTTGTCGAGCACGCAGATAACGTCGGCGTTGTGGATCGTGCTGAGTCGGTGAGCGATTACCAGGACCGTTCGGTTCTTTTTTTTTGTTTGTTTGTTGTTGTTACTTACTATTTACTATTTTACGCGCACCTTCATCAAGTGGTCCAGGGCCTCCTGCACCAGCCGCTCCGACTCGGCATCGAGGGCGCTCGTGGCCTCGTCCAGGAGGAGGATGCGAGGGTTCTTGAGAAGGGCGCGGGCGATGGCGATGCGCTGACGCTGGCCGCCAGAGAGCGTGACTCCGCGCTCGCCCACGACCGTTTCGTAGCCTGCAGGGAAGTGGCTGATAAACTTGTCGGCATTGGCGAGACGTGCTGCCTCGTAGACTTGCTCGTCGGTGGCCGTGGGCAAGCCGTACCTAATGTTTTCCAACACGGTCCCAGCGAAAAGAGCGGGCTCCTGGTTGATATAGCCGATGCTTGTCCTCAACCATCTATGCTTTTTGTTGGGGAAAAAAAAAAAAAAGAAAGATCCGTAGTTTGGACTCGTACGATGGGTCCAGGTCGCTCAGCTTGTGGCCATCGAGCAGGATCTCCCCACCGAGAGGCTCGTAGAATCGCTCCAACAGGGCGGCGATAGTGGACTTGCCGCCTCCCGATTGGCCCTGTTGTGCACAGCGAGATTAAAATAAAAAATACCCTAATAAATAAACATACCACCAGGGCAACAATCTTCCCCTTGGGGACGGTGAGGTTGAACGACTCCAGGACGATGCGCTCGGGCCGGCTCGGGTAGGCAAACTGGATATTGTGGAAGACAATCTCGCCGTCGATGTGGTCAAGCTGGCGGCCTCCGCGGACGCTCACGAGCGCGGGCAGGTCCATGTACTCAAACACGCGCACGCCAGCACCGAGGGCCTTGGTTACGCTGCCGTAGAGGACGACGAGGGTGGCGAGGGCGCGCTGGGTGTTTTGCGTCGACATGAGGTAGTTCATGAGCTTGGACGGGCTGAGGCTCCCGTTGTTGACGAGGTAGCCACCAAAATACAGCACCGACACAAACATGCCCGAGATCGACAAAGCGTTCAGCCCCTGGAACATGCCGATGTGGAAGCCCAGGTAGCGGTGCTTGCTGTTGGCGTCGTCGACCGCGTCGCTATACCTGTCCACCTCAATGTCCTCCATCGCAAACGCCCTCACCGTCCGAATGTTTGACAGCGCCTGGTTTTTTTTGTCCGCAGTTGTAGCAAGCAAATGCTTAGAGTAAATAATGTTACCTCGTTGGCGATGGATGTGCTCCAGGCGTCGGCCTCGCGGGCAGATTCGGAGACGGAGCGGAGGAAGCGTCCGTAGAGGGAGCCGACGCCGTAGAGGGCCGGGAGTGTTGCGCACATGAAGAGTGTCAGCTGGGGAGACATGATGTAGAGGCTGGTGATGCCGCCGACGGTCTGGGTGAGCGCCTTGAGGCCTTGCGAAATGGTCGACTTGACGGACGACTTGAAGTTTTGCACGTCGGCAGTGAGGCGGTTGAGGAGGTCGCCGCACTTGCGCTCGTCGAAAAAGAGGATGTCCTGCACGACGATGGACTTGAACAGACGCACGCGCAGCCGCGCGGCCAGGTTCTCGCCCACCTGTGACACCATCGCCACATAGGCAAAGGTTAGGGCGCTGTTGGCCAAGAACAGCGACGACAACTTGATCGCGGCCACGTTCATCTGCGTGTTTCCAAAGAGCTGCTGCACAAAGTTGGTCGAGGTGGCCACCGCAGTCACGGGCTCGGGCAGCCGCTTGGTGATCTCCACAAGGACGTTGACGAGCTCACCGGTCGCCGCAGGGATCGCCAGCGACACTGCCGCTGTGGCGATGGCCGTGGCCGCCGTCTGTTGGGCAACATTTTAAATGCAACCTGAGAAATACTGTGTACAAAGGCGAGCAGCATCCAATCGGGCTCGAGCTCCTTGACAAGCTGCAGCACGAGCCCCTTTGTCGTCTGCTCCGGCTTCTTGTACGGCTGCAGCCCGTGTGCATTGATCGCCCTGGCCAACGACGGGTCGACCGACTTGGGGTGTGCGTCGCAGTGCAGTGCCTGTCGCCACGGACGCATGCTGTAGGCCTTGGCGCCGATCAAGACCATCGGCGGCACCGTCGTTGCTGCGACAACATGGCAGGACGCGCCCCTACAGGCCAAATCGCGCAGTAGCAAAGGAGAACAAGGTTGGGGGGTGGGGATGGATTTACCTCAAAAAGCGGAGCGCGGCCATTTTACCAAGTGGTACCCCCTGAATCATGACAGGTAAACTAGAACAAAGGGCAAAAGCGAGGCAGGGCGAGCGCGCGCGCGCGAGAGAGACAAAG
>Ga0302227_10002319_pt1 | contig 13187 bp, 16 predicted proteins | sample II_Palsa_N1_1_FD_193525 | JGI IMG/M metagenome (GOLD analysis project Ga0302227, IMG submission 193525) | Peat permafrost microbial communities from Stordalen Mire near Abisko, Sweden - II_Palsa_N1_1 | ecosystem: Environmental > Terrestrial > Soil > Palsa > Peat permafrost | place: Sweden...
TGATCGAGCCCGACCAGACGATCATGTGGGCCAACCAGGCCGCGCTGGACATGCATGGCATCTCGGATATTGCGGCACTCGGTACGACGGTCACCGAATATCGCGAGCGCTTTCAGCTGCGCTATCGCAATAATCATCGTCTGGCTGCCGGCAACTATCCGATCGATCGCGTGATTGCGGGCGAGTCGTTCACCGATGTGGTGGTGGAAGTCATGCCGACGGCTGACGAGGAAGCTCGCTGGGTGCATCGCGTGCGCAGCCTGGTGCTGACCGACGCCGATGGTGAACCGGATTGCCTGGTGCTGATCATCGCCGACGCCACCGACTGGGCCAGCGCCGAGCAGCGCTTCGAGAAAACCTTCAATGCCAATCCCGCGCCGGCAGTGATTTGTCGCCTAAGTGACCTGCGCTATATCAAGGTCAATCAGGGCTTCATGGAAATGACGGGTTACACGCGCGAGCAGGTGATCGGTCATTCGGTGTACGAGCTCGACGTGCTGGAGCGCGCCGAGAACAAGGAGCTGGCGATCGAGCGACTCGGCGAGGGCGCCACCATTCCGCAGATGCAGGCGGAGCTGAAGCTGCCCGACGGTGGCACCAAGTTTGTCATCGTCGCCGGTCAGCCGATCGAGGTCGGCGACGAAGGGTGCATGCTGTTTTCCTTCATGGATCTTGAGCCGCGCCGCAAAGCGGAGGACGCACTGCGCCAGAGCGAAGAGCGCTTTGCCAAGGCATTTCGCATGACACCGGTATCTACGCTTGTGTGCAGCTCCGACCGCTTCCACGTGATCGAGGTCAACGAGGCTTTTGTCGCCACTACCGGTTACGCGTCGGAAGATGTGCTGGGCAAATCGATCGCCGAGATCGGCCTGCTCGACGATCGTCATGCCAACGCACAGCTCGGCAAGCTGCTGGAAACTGTAGGCAGTCTGCACAACACCGAATTCCAGATCCGCAAGAAGACCGGCGACCTGCTCGATTGCCTGGTATCTGCCGAAACCGTCAGCATCCACGGCACCACCTGCTATCTGCTGGTGCTGCTGGATATCACCGATCGCAAGCGCAGTGAAATGGAACTGGTCAGCGCGATCGAGACGGTGATGAAAGATGCCTCGTGGTTCAGCCAGACCTTGATCGAAAAAATGGCCAATGTGCGCCGCGCCAATGCGCCGGACGACGTCTCGAGTGCGGAGCTGGCCGACCTCACCGCGCGTGAGCGTGACACGCTGGGCCTGATGTGCGAAGGCCTGGCCGACAAGGAGATTGCTGCGCGATTGGGTTTGGCGCCTAACACCGTGCGCAATCATGTGGCGGCGCTGTACTCCAAACTCGATCTGCACAGTCGCAGCGAGGCCATCGTGTGGGCGCGCAAGCGCGGCGTGTTCGGCCATTCTGCCGATCGTGCCACGGTGCGGAAAAAGCCGCGTCGCACTCGTTGAAGCCGGAGTCTTAATCGCCGCTGTCCATTGCCGCAAATGCACTAGTTCAACTGGTTCAAATGGTGCTTTTTCCTTCACATCGAATCCCGCATTCTGGTCACCAGCCCGGCAGGCCCAACGCCTTCCGGCATCCATTCGACCATGATGATGAGGAGATAACGATGGACAAGAATCGTATCGACGGCACCGCCAAGCAGGTCAAGGGCTCCGTCAAAGAAGCCATCGGCAAGCTGACCGGCGACAAGAAAGCCCAGCTGGAAGGTGCTGCCGAAAAGCAGATTGGCAAGGCCCAGGCCAAAGCCGGCGAAGCGGCCGACAAAGTGCGCGACTCGCTGAAGAAATAAATCGCCGAACTCTCCAATCCAGCAGCATGCGGCGACCGATCATCGGCGCTACGTCGCTCTTTTCAGTAACCATCCAACGCAATTACCGCAGGAAGTAAAGTTATGGACAAGAATGAAGTCGAAGGCACCATCCGCAACGTCGCTGGCAAGATCGAAGATGCTGCTGGCGCGCTTACCGGTGATGCCGAGCATCAGATCAAGGGCAAGGCCCGCCAAGTTGCCGGCACTGCCCAGGCCAAGGCTGGCGAAGTACTCGATGATGTGCGCGAGTTTGCCGCCGCGAAGCCGGTTGGCGCCGTGCTGATCGCCGCTGGTGTCGCATTCGCCCTCGGTATGCTGTTCGCACGCCGCGACTGACAGGAATTGACCGTTTTTCTATCGCGGAAACAGTCAACCCAAAACGGTCAACCCAACAAAAAGAAAGTCGGAGGAGTCATCCTTCGACTTTCTTTTTTGAATCGCACTCAGATCGATACGCAAAGCCAACGACTACCCGCTTGTAATGATGCGCATCAACTTCTGAGCTTGTAACCGGTGCGAAAAATCCACCACACCACGATCAGGCACAGCGCCATGAAACCAAGCGTCGCGCCCAGGCTCACCGCAACGTTGACGTCGGCCACGCCGTAGAAACTCCAGCGGAAACCGCTGATCAGGTACACCACCGGATTGAACAGGGTGAACTTCTGCCACAGCGGCGGCAGCATGCTGATCGAGTAGAACGCCCCACCCAGAAACGTCAGCGGGGTCACCACCATCAGCGGGATCACCTGCAGTTTCTGAAAGTCATCCGCCCACAGGCCGATGATGAAACCGAACAGACTGAAGGTGATCGCGGTAAGTAGCAAAAAGCCGACCATCCAGACCGGATGGGCGATCTCGTAGGGTACGAATAGCCGCGCGGTTACCAGGATCAGGATGCCTAGCAACACCGACTTGGTCGTCGCTGCACCCACATAACCGAGTACGACTTCGAAGTAAGACACGGGCGCGGACAGCAGCTCGTAGATCGTGCCGGACCACTTCGGCAGATAGATGCCGAATGAGGCATTGGAGATGCTCTCGTTGAGCAGCGACAGCATGATCAGGCCCGGGATGATGAAGGCACCGTAGCTCACGCCACCGATATGCCCCATGCGCGAACCGATCGCCGTGCCGAACACCACGAAATACAGCGACGTGGAAATCACCGGCGAGGCGATGCTCTGCATGAGGGTGCGAAAGGTGCGTGCCATTTCGAAACGGTAGATTGCGCGGACGGCGTGGATATTCATGTGCGCGCCTCCACCGGGCCAGTTCGCTTATCGGTATGCACCAGGCTAACGAAAATCTCCTCCAGCGAACTTTCGCTGGAATGCAGATCCTTGAAGTCGATGCCTAGCTCGCCGAGTTTACGCAGCAGGGGCGCGATGCCGGTCTGCTCGCCCTGCGTGTCGAAGGTGTATGTGAGGGAGCAGCCGTTCTCGCTCAGTTCCAGCGGCAGGCCGGCCAGCGCTTCGGGTATCTGTTCCAATGGACTTTGCAGTTGCAGCGTGAGTTGCTTCTTGCCGAGCTTGCGCATCAGTACATCCTTGTCCTCGATCAGCACCAGCTCGCCCTTGTTGATCACACCGATGCGGTCGGCCATCTCCTCGGCCTCCTCGATGTAATGCGTGGTCAGGATGATGGTGACGCCGCTCTCGCGCAGCGCGCGCACCATCTCCCACATGTCGTGGCGCAGCTCCACATCGACACCGGCAGTCGGTTCATCGAGAAAGAGAATCTGCGGCTCATGTGCCAGTGCCTTGGCGATCAGCACGCGGCGCTTCATGCCCCCGGATAGTGCCGCGATCTTGCTGTCTTTTTTGTCCCACAACGATAGGTCGCGCAGCACCTTTTCGATATGCGCGGGGTTGGCCGGCTTGCCGAACAGGCCGCGGCTGAAGCTGACCGTGGACCACACCGACTCGAACGCGTCGGTGGACAGCTCCTGCGGCACCAGGCCGATCTGCGCGCGCGCGGCGCGATAATCACGCACGATGTCATGGCCATTCGCCAGCACGGTACCACTGGTCGGTTTGACGATGCCGCAGATGATGCTGATCAGAGTGGTCTTGCCCGCGCCGTTGGGGCCGAGCAGGGCGAGAATCTCGCCGCGGCGGATATCCAGGTCGATATGTTTCAGTGCCGTGTGGCCGGAGGCGTAAACCTTGCCGAGTCCGCGGATGCTCACGATCGAGGGTGATGCCTCTGCCGGCGTGATCGAACGTGCTGGGTTGTGCATGGTGTCTCCATAGGCTGACGGGCCATTGTCCTCCCTACATGAAAAAACCGCAGCCCGGAGGCTGCGGTTTTTCGTTAGTCGGACTTGAGGAAGATGACGGACGACTACCAGATCTTCACCTGCGTCTCCGGCGAACGCACCATCGCATCGCCGGCCTTGCATTTGAACGCCTGCGCGAACTCCGGCATGTTCGACGGTGCGCCGATCGCGCGGAACTGCGCTGGCGCATGCGGATCGGTGTTGAGCAGGGTGATCTGCGCTTCAGGGCGGATGTTGCCACGCCAGACACGGGCCCAGTTGAGGAAGAAGCGCTGATCTTCGGTATAGCCGTCTATCTTGCGTTTGGCCTCCGCGGGATTCTTCGACAGCGCCATCTGCAGTGCGGTGTAGGCAGCGTTCAATCCGCCGAGATCGCCGATGTTCTCGCCCATCGTGAGGTGACCGTTGACGTGCTTGCCCGGCAGCGGTTCGTACGCATCGAACTGTGCGGCGAGCTTGTCGGTGCGTGCTTCGAACGCTTTGCGGTCGGCATCGGTCCACCAGTTGACGTTGTTGCCTCGGGCGTCGAACTTGCTGCCCTGGTCGTCGTAGCCGTGGCCCATCTCGTGGCCGATCACCGCGCCGATGCCACCGTAGTTCACGCCGTCATCCGCCTTGGCGTCGAAGAACGGCGGCTGCAGGATTGCTGCCGGGAACACGATCTCGTTCTGCTGTGCGTTGTAGTACGCGTTCACCGTTTGCGGCGTCATGCCCCATTCGCTGCGGTCGACCGGCTTGCCGATCTTGGCGATGCGGTAGTCGTAGTTGAACTTGTCGGCGGCCTGCACGTTGGCGTAGTAGTTGTCTTGCGTCAGGGTGAGGTCCGACCAGTCACGCCACTTGTCTGGATAGCCGATTTTCGGCACGAAGGTGGCCCATTTTTCCAGCGCCTTCTGCTTGGTCGCCTCGCTCATCCAGGCTAGGTTCTCGATACGCGTCTTGTAGGCGGTGCGCAGGTTGGCGACCAGTTCCTGGGCGCGCTGCTTGGCCACCGGCGAAAAGTTGTCGGCGACGTAGAGCTGGCCCAGCGCCATGCCCATGCCATCGTTGGTGGCGGCCAGCACGCGCTTCCAGCGCGGCTCTATTTCTTTCTGGCCGTTGAGGGTCTGGTTCTCGAAGGCGAAATCCTCCTGCTCGAACGGCGTGGAAAGATACGGTGACGCATTGGAGATCGCGTGGTAGCGGAAGTACGCCTGCCACTGCGCTACCGGTACGTCGCCGAACATCTTCTGCACTTCGCCAAAGAACTTCGGCTGCGAGAACGAGAAACCCTGGCTCACGTCTGCATCCTGCGTCTTGAAGAACGCAGTCCAGTCGAAGCCCGGCGTCAGCTTGTCGGCATCGGCAATGCTGACGTAGTGATAACGGTTTTCCGGTTTGCGCATTTCTACCGGCGGCAGCGACGCCGCGGCCAGACGCGTCTCGAATGCCAGCACATTCTTGGCCTGCTGCTGTGCGTCGGTGGTACTCACACCGGTGAGCGCCAGCAGCTTGGCGATGTGCGCCACATATGCCGTGCGGATCTTCTCGAACTCCGGCTTGCTGTAGTAATCGACGGTCGGCAGGCCGAGGCCGCCCTGGCCGACATAGGCGATCTCCTGGCTGGAATCCTTGAAGTCGCCGTTGCCACCAAAGCGGAACAGCACTGGTTCGCCCTTGGCATACGTGTCGCGGATATAGCCGGCGATGTCGCCCGCATTCTTCAAGCCATCGATCTGCGCGAGCTGCGGCTTGATCGGATCAAAGCCGGCACGATTGACTGCTTCCTCGTCCATGCCGGAGGCATAGAGGTAACCAATCTTCTGCTGGATCGATCCTGGCGTGGCTTTCGACGCATTCGCTGCCGCGGCGTCGACAATCTTGTGCTGCACATTGAGGCTGTCTTCGCGCAGCATGTCGAAAGAGCCCCAGCGCGTGCGATCGGCGGGGATCGGATGCGTCGCCACCCACTGCGCATTGACGAAGCCGTTGAAGTCGGCGCAGGGCTTGATGCTGGTGTCGAGCTCCTTCACGTCGAACACAGCGGGTGCCGCCACCGCATTGATAGACAGGGCCAGGCCCACGGCCAAAGCCAGCGGTTTCACGAGTCGGTACGTCATGGATTCTCCCTCTGCGCCGTGGCGCGTTTCGATCGCCCGTCGCCGGGCATGGTGATCCCCGACCGTAGTCAACCAGGGCAGGGCACAGACAGTGTCGAAGGTCACGGGTGAGGGCTTTGAGCGTGCGGAATGGCTGGATCGGGTGACGCTGCGCCGCATGGTGAAAAAAGCGACGTGCGCATTATCATCGCCGGATGAACACATCTGCCCCTATTGCTTTTCGTACCGCCGTGTCTGCCGATATCCCGGCCATCGTTGCCTTGGTCGAGTCCGCCTATCGCGGCGAATCGGGCTTGCGCGGCTGGACCACCGAGTCGCACCTGCTCGATGGCCGACGCACCAATAACGAAGACGTGGGCGCCGTCATCAAGCGCCCGCACAGCTGCCTGCTGTTGGCCGAGCGCGACGGTCAACTGATCGCCAGCTGTCATGTCGAGCGGCAGGGCAAGTTCGGTTACTTCGGCATGTTTGCCGTGGATCCCGCACAGCAGGGTGGTGGCCTGGGCAAGGCCGTGCTGGCCGAAGCCGAGCGTCTGGCGCGCGAACGCTGGCAGTGCCGCGCCATGCGGATGACCGTCATTGAGCAGCGCAACGAACTCATCGCCTGGTACGAGCGCCGCGGCTATCTGCGCACCGCCGAGTACGAGCCGTTCCCGTATGGCGACGAGCGCTTCGGCATCCCGCGCCGCCCCGACCTGCGCTTCGAAGTGCTGGTGAAAACCTTCGCGAAGCAGCCGGCGTGAACGGCTGGATCAAGGTAGGCACCCGCAGCGAGATCCTGCCCGGCGAATTCAAGGTCGTCTGGGACGGCGACACCGCCATCGCCGTCTACAACATCGACGGTACCCTCTACGCTATCGAAGACATCTGCTCCCATGATGGCGGCGAACTCGCTGGCGGTGACGTCCACGGTTTCGAAGTCGAATGCGCGCGCCACGGTGCGCGTTTCGACCTGCGCACAGGGGCTGTAACCAAACCACCAGCATACGAGCCGATCGCGAGTTTTCCGGTGAAGGAAGAGGGCGGAGAAATCTGGACGCGGGATGACCGGTGAATGGTGCACTTCATTTCGTGCGTGCTGTGAATCTTGACATCATCCTGGGAGGATTGAGCCGCAGGATTAGGCTGCACCAAGCGGATCAAATGGTTGATTTTTATTGGTGTAGGGCAAAACGATAGGCAGCGACAAACGTATTGTGCGGACGTATTAGGCTGCATTTTCCAACCTACATTTAGTTAGGTGTCTCAATGCGTAGCACCAAATATATATTTGCCTTACTCGTAACCGTAACTTTGGGCTACGGCACGTTTATTGGCCATGCGTTGTTGGGCGCTTACGTTGCTGGCCACCTTCCGTATGCACTATTTCTATCGGGCTTTGGTTTACTCCTGCTCCCCGGTTTGGGAGCTGCCTTGGTCACTGGATTCCTACTGGCAGCCCTCGCGCGCTTGATCATTCCACGCTTTGCCGTTGTCGTACCCGTGCTGGCTACTTTGCCATGGGTAGCGCTCCATATTTTGGCCTGGACCGTTTATGGTTCTCGAGATATTTGGTGGGTGGTCCTTAGCGATATCGCGTCGCTCATGATAGCGACATACACTCTGGCAATACTGCTTAGGCGGCATCGGCTTAGGTGGCCACCTAACGCCTCCAGCGCCGCTTAACTCCAGACATAAGCGTTAGGCCTCAGAAACCGGATCCTCGTTTGCTAAAGTGTCGAAGGAGTCAAAATGGCTCGTCAAATCATCTTCACCCCGAAAGCGGCTAAGCCGCCGCCTACCTACAGCCAAGCGGTCAAAGCTGCAGGCCTGGTGTTCGTCTCTGGTACAGCCCCTGCTGATCCAATCACTGGTGTGATCAAGGGCACAACCATTCAAGAGCAAACCCGACAGTGCCTGACTAACATACAGGCCATCCTCGAGGAAGCAGGTAGTTCCTTAGAAAAGCTTGTCAGTGTGACCGTCGTGTTGGCAGACGAAGATGATTTCGCCGGCATGAACGAGGAATGGCTCAAATGGTTTCCTTCCAATCCACCAGCTCGCCAGGGCGCCAAGCTGCCTGTGCGCATGCCTGGCCTTAAGATTTCCATTGCAGCGATCGCTGAGACCTAACCCTTCAATCAACCGGGCATGCCCTAGCAAGCTGGGGCATGCCGCTTATCTCAAACGTTAGATGCCTACTATTAGATGCCTACTAAGCGTTGGTGCCGTATGCACGCGAAATCAAATGGAGGCCGATGATGGAAGAGCAGAACATTCGGATGGCTATTGATCGACATTGGGCTGCATCCGCTGCGGGTGATCAAGTTGTCGAGCATGAGATCTATCACGATGATGCTGTCTGTGAGTATCCGCAGTCAGGCGAGGTCATCCACGGTCGGCGTAACCTGCAAGCGCTTCGTAGCCATCATCCTGGTAGACCATCGGGGTTTGAGGTCCGACGGATCGTAGGAGAGGGCAATTCCTGGGTTACCGAGTATGTGATTACCTACGAGGGCAAGCGCGCCTACACGGTGAGTATCATGGAGTTCCGGGATGGAAAGGTGTCGCACGAGACTCAATACTTCGCCGATCCCTTCGACGCTCCTGTTTGGCGGACTCAGTGGGTTGAGCGGAGGCGTGATGCGTGATTGAGCGCATCTAACAACGGCATGCCGCCGACGCCGCAAACGGCGCGGCTGATGTCGAGCGTTGGGGCAGAGGAGGAAACGGTGAAGCGTACCTGGACAATCATCGGTGTTGGCGATGTTGCTCGCAGCTTCAAGTGGTATCAGTCACTGCTTGGCCTGCCAGAGACCTCTCCTGCCCACGACTATTTCGGACAGATACTCGACACGGATGGAACCGTCTTGCTTTGCCTCCATCAGTGGGGCGCACACGAGCATCCTCCGTTAGTCAGCCCCAGTCGCTCAGGGCCAGGGAACGGACTACTCTTGTTCTTTCGCGTGGATGATTTCGACGAGGCGTTGCTACGCGCACACACGCTCGTGGCTGCCCTCGCAGAGGAGCCCCATGTGAATCCAAACACGGGAACCAAAGAGTTTGCGCTGTGCGACCATGACGGTTATTACGTCATGATCAGTGCACTCTCCGCGGCCTGACAATTCATTCAAGCCGACGTCGCTTAGCGGCGTGGCTTAACTCAAGTGTTAGACGGCGGAGCCATGCTGGACTCTTGTGCGATTACTGTTCGAAAATTCGAAGAATCTGAATTTTCTGCTTATCAAGGTCTGCGCTTGTCGGCGCTCGAAGAATCGCCCGATGTTTTTGGAAGCACTTTAAGTGCAGAACATCTGCGTACGGCCGAAGAGTGGGCTTCACGACTTCAGGTTGGATGCAATTCAGGGCTAGACCTGCCGTTGATCGGGCAAGTTGGCACGACAGCGGCTGGTTTGGCGTGGGGCAAAGTCGATAGGTCCGACCGCACAATCGTCCACCTGTACCAAATGTGGGTAGCACCTGAGTTCCGAGGCCGTGGTGTAGCGCGTCTTCTGCTGCGCACGATCGTGGCATGGGCGGCATCGCTGCAAGCTCGTTCAGTACATCTTGGGGTAGCCTGCGGGGAGTCGCCAGCCATGCGCCTCTATGTCAGCGAGGGTTTCGTCCCGTTCGGGCAAGTCGAGCCATTGCGCTCAGGTTCCGCGCTGCTGGTCCAAAGCATGCAGTTTCAAATTTCCCATGCTGCCGTTTAACCCATCGTTGCGCCGGATTACTTCCGGTAACCGGTGAACTCAAACCGTTAAGCCACACAAATTCAATGGTCGCTGAGCTGTCTCAGAGGAGAAACCACTTGGCAACAATCCGAGAAGGCAACAAAGCAGCACTGGTAGTCGTTGACGTGCAGGTCGGCGTCATGAGCGGAGCCTGGGATGCTTCGCGAGTTGTCGATAAAGTCTCCTTCGTTGTCGAACGTGCCCGCGCTGCAGGCGTCCCGGTAGTCTGGGTGCAACACTCCGACGAGCAATTGGTGAGGGAGAGCCCGCAGTGGCAGTGGGTGCCGAAGCTTGTCCCACGAGAGATTGAGCTGCGCGTACACAAGCAGTTCAACTCATCCTTCGAACAAACCAGCCTTGAGGGCGAGCTGGCGACGTTGGGAGTAACGCATATCGTCCTAGCCGGGGCTGCGACCAACTGGTGTATTCGAGCTACGGCCTATGGTGCGCTGGAACGCGGATACGACGTAACCCTTGTTAGCGACGCCCACACAACAGAGACGATGCAGCTTGAAAGCGGCGTGAAGATCGAAGCGGAGCACGTCATTCAAGAACTCAACATCGCCATGCAATGGCTTGCCTATCCCGGGCGCAAGAACGGTACGGCGAGCGCCGAGCAGGTCCAGTTTTAGCATTCCCTTTGTTGGCTGGCTCGGCGTGTGTGGCGCTGTGCTTCTTCGGAAATGCCTAACCACTCGTTCAAGGCGGACGGCTACGCCACCGCTTAACTCCGTTAGTCGCCTCAGGAGGCACCATGCCACTCGTCACTCTCACTGTTCGCAAGCCAAAGTCGAGCGCATTCAAATCCACGGTCCTCGACGCAGTGCATTCCGCGCTCGTCGCATCTGGCGTACCCGCAACAGACAAATTCCAACGAGTCATCGAACTCGAATCCGATGACTTTCGCTTCGACCCAACTTACCCTGATCTTCAGTCAGAACGAAACAGCGACTTCGTACTCATCGAAATCCTGTGGTCAGTGGGCAGGAGCGTCAAAGTCAAGAAGAAGTTGCTCGAGCAACTTATGGGAACGCTCTCGCAGGCGGGGCTCAACCCGGAAAACGTCATGGTCTGTTTCAAGGAAACTGCTTGGGAAAATTGGTCATTCGGTGGTGGCCGCCTCATTCACACCTGAGCAGTCACCCATGCAAGTGCCTATTCAAGGCGGAAGGCTTCGCTGCCGCTTAACTCCAACGGTAGGCATCCGAGTAACCAGCAGAGGTATGTCATGACTGATCACCCGCTTGAAATCTGGCATAGGCTTGTCCGGGAGCGCGATCCATCGGGATTGAGTGATTTGCTCGCGGCGGACGCGGTCTTCTACTCGCCAGTCGTTCACACACCGCAACGTGGCAGGAAGCTTGCCGCCGGGTATCTGAGCGCGGCATTCCACGTATTCTTCAACCCGACCTTTCAGTACGTACGCGAGATCGTCGGCGCTTCGGACGCCATGCTGGAATTCGAGACCGAATTGGACGGAATACTGGTCAATGGAGTCGACCTGATCAAATGGAACGATGAGGGGCAGATCGTCGAATTCAAAGTGATGATCAGGCCGCTCAAAGCGATCAACATCATCCACCAGCGCATGGCAGCCATGCTTCATCCAATCGATGAACGCACCGACATCTAACCCTTTCTTCAAGCGGACCCACCTCACGACCTCCTGCTACAGGCACTCAAGCAATGAAATCCAAAGGTCTGCAAAATTGGGAGAGAACGCGTGCGTTGGGTATGGCTCGCTATGTCCTGGTCAAAGGTGTTCTCTCGTATGGCCTGACCATGTTTATCGTCATGACGTTTATCGTTCACCGCAGTGATCTGAGCCCGAGATTCATTGCCCTATCGGCTGTGCTCTGGCTGATCGCAGGGGCTGTGTTCGGCACTTTTACATGGCTTTTTATGGAGCGGCATTACCGCAGAGCCGTTCCGAAGATCATTGCCTGACCACATCAGTCAAACGAAAAATTCATCAACCCGACTGGCGATGTGCCAACGTCTAGAAGTGATAGACAAACGCCAGCGCCTCGGAAATCTGCGTGCGCGATCCAAAACGCGTGACCAGCGGGCTGTCAGCGGCGTTGCCGAGCAGGCGGCCGTAGGTGAGGGCCAAAGCCACACCAGTGTGCCGGCTGGTGGGTACGAACAGATCGTATTCCAGTGAGGCGAGCTGGCTACCGGCACCTGGGTGCCAGGCGGGTACGTTGAGCACGCTGGCCTGACTGGGCGTGATGCCGAAGAAGCGGTTCGCCGCGGGCGCATTCATCGCCTGCCAATGGACCTCAAAAGAGTGCTCCAGCAGCCAAATCTTGGGCAGATCCCACTCGGCATAGACCTGGAGATACTCGCCGGCGCCATTGATGTCGTGACTGAGGTTGGTGCCGACGTCGATGGTCTTGGTGAGCTGCCACTCCAGATAGCCGCCGGTGGTGAGGCGTGGCGAGAGTGAATTGATCTTGCCGCGCAATATGCCCAGATCCTCGCTGTCGCGACCCCATTGGTAGTCGCCAAACAGGCCTCCGTGAAGCACGGTGCCCCCGATCAGATCGACCTGCAGCCCATCGAGTGTGGACAGGCTGACGTGGTCCGGCCATTCGAAGTCGACGTAGGGAATGGATTCATTCCGATGGGTTTTGCCACCCGGAAAGCTGGGCAGACGCTCTATACCCGCGCCCAGGGCCAGGGTAATGGCGTTGGGGTCAGTAGCGGTGTTGTCTCCTGTGTCGGCCCTGCTGCCGGACGACCAGCACAGGCCCGCCAGCAAGCAGGCAGACAGGAAGCCGGCCGACAGCTGAACGCGGTTATTAGGGGAAGTTCGAGGCAGAAAATCGGGCAAGGCGAAATGGGGCACGTCGGGAAGGCAGGCAGAGCAAGGGCTGGCAAGCATAGGTGATTTACCCGCCCGGACGGATGCATAGCCCGGGGCACCCTGGATATCATTCGTTAAGAATTTGAGAAAGGAGGCCGAAAGGGAGTCTTTTTATCCTTCACACATAATTTACAAGAGAAATAACCAATGCCCGTGTCTGGCTGGACCATCCTTTGTGATTTCGACGGCACCATTTCCGTCGAGGACGTGATCGATTCGCTGCTCGACCGCTTCGGCCGGCCGGGTTGGGAAGTGCTTGAGCAAGACTGGCGCGCTGGCCGCATCGGCTCACGCGAGTGCATGTCCGGTCAGGTCGATTTGCTGAAGATGACCCGCGACGAGCTGGATACGCATCTGGCCGGGTTGTGGATCGATCATGCGTTTCCGGGTTTCGTGGCGAAGGCACGTCAGCTGAATGTGC
>Ga0302227_10002324_pt1 | contig 13171 bp, 7 predicted proteins | sample II_Palsa_N1_1_FD_193525 | JGI IMG/M metagenome (GOLD analysis project Ga0302227, IMG submission 193525) | Peat permafrost microbial communities from Stordalen Mire near Abisko, Sweden - II_Palsa_N1_1 | ecosystem: Environmental > Terrestrial > Soil > Palsa > Peat permafrost | place: Sweden...
TTATTTTGACCTTTTTTTTAAGCAAGAATGTAATTTTTTCTTTAAAAAAAATGTACTTTTTTTCAAATTGGATCAAAAGAAATTGGTGCGCGAAAATATATACAGATGTATATATATTAGTTATACTATCCATATATCTATAGGCCCTTTTTATGTACTACTCCCGATACCTTGGGCTTGGGTGAATGATCATTAGGCTTGGCGAATTTGGTGAATGATTTATTCGTCCGGCGAATGATTTATTCGTCCGGCGAATGATCTCATTTACATAGGGTACTTTTTATTTACTTTATTCTGATATGATATATTAATCTTAAAGATCTAAGATATTGTTAAAAAAAATTATTCCAAAAAATTTGGAGCACCTTTTGATTTGTCTAAAACTCCGGAAATTGATCCATAATTTTTGGAATAATTTTTTTCTAGATTTTTCTAGATCCTTATCTAGCAAAAACATAATCAGGATTCTCTAGATATGCGCCGTTCAATATTTAAAATATTTTAAAAATTTTTCGCCAAATACTAACTTTTTATTGGTCCATTGGATTGACTAATCGATATAATATATCCGATATATAGGGCAGACAAATATGCCAATTATATAATTTATTGGGCTTCTAACCCAGCCGTTTTCAAAAGACGAATGATTCATTCGCCATCATTCGCCATCATTCGTCATCATTCGTCATCATTCGTCATCATTCGTCATCATTCGTCAATCATTCGGCTTTTCTAAAACGGCTTATCCGTTGGGTAATTAAATTTCATTAAACGAGTTCTTGGAAAGAAATTTTAAAAAGGTCGAATTTTTCGTCACATAGGACACTTTGAGATAAATGGATATTTATATTATATATGTAGACATAATATGGATTCAATACATTATATATTTTTTAATAAAATTAAGGAGCATTTTTACTTGAAAAATTTACGATAAAACTACTTCAAAATATTTTGATAATAAATAATAAAAAATTATTTGGAACTTTTCGCCGATCCATATATGGGAAATAATACAAAATAATACCCCCTTGTGGGGCTAGATTTTTAGTTGGTTTTTTAAACGCTACTTAAGACCTATCTAATATCATTATCCAATATAATGTCCCTCTCAAATATAGTGTATAAAAATTTGTAGAACGAGCAGAGCATAATTTTTTTTTTTTTTTTACATAGGCAACTTGTCGATCTGCAGCCAATTCTGCTGGAAACAATATAATGCCTAGTCTATTTTAAATCGCCAGAGCCGGACGAACTTGAAAGGACCATTTTCGTTATGTGCAATTTGTCACTACGAACTCAATTGGCGTCCAATATAATTTGGACCCTCACGCATCTTGAGGTAAAAATGAAGTGCGGAAAGAATTGCGGACGCATTTCCAGGTATAAGTATATCTGCTAAGTTTTAAAATTACTGGAGGACACTCGGCAATGTCCACAGAATTGGCTGCAGATCGACAAGTTGCGTATGTAAAAAAGGCGAATGATGGCGAATGATTGAAAAAAAACCCCTATATCTTTTATGACAAATCGCAAGCAAAACCATATCAATTCTCTTTCCAAGAGAACAAGCACCAACAGACAAAAAGCGAATAAATGGCCGAATGATGCCGAATGATGCCGAATGATACCGAATGATTTTGACAAAATATTGCGAACTCGCCGACCCATTTTTTCCCGACTATTTTTCTCTAGTCTATATCTCGCAATTATGCTATTTATTTTCCAATCCTATCGGCCAAAATTTGAATAAAAGTCCCCGATGGTGTTTTTTTTGTCTAAACTCATTTTAAATGAAATATTTGCGATATTTGTCGCTCTAAAAGGTATCTAAAAAAAAATTCCCGAAAGCAAACGACGATATTTGATGGTATTTTTTTAAGTGATTTTTTAAAAAATTGCTAAAAAAAAATGACATAAAATACATCCTTATTTTAAATAAAAATGAATTTATGTATATATGTAGATTCTATATTATATTCTATAATATCAGAAATACGAAAAAAAATTATTATGGTTTTATTTTTTTTTTTTCAAGCCTAAAGAATCATTAAGGCTTGGAAAAAAAAAAACGCGCCATCGTTCACCAAGCCTAATGATCATTCGCCAAGCCCAAGGTATCGGGAGTAGTACATAAAAAAGGGCCTATAGATATATGAATAGTATAACTAATATATATACATCTGTAAATATTTTAAAAATAAAATTTAATTTTTCAAAAACAACAATATTCCACTTTTTTTTTAAGCAAGTAACTAGAATCTTGGTTAAAAAAAGAGACATAAAATACATCCTTATTTTAAATAAAAATGAATGTAGATATATATGTAGATGCTATATTATTATACATAATATTCAAATCATTAGAAAAAATTATTTTGGTTTTTATTTTATTTTTTCCTGGTCTAATATTCATTAGGCTTGGCGAATGATCCAATGATGCCAATGATTTTATTTTGTATTTTAGAATTTTAAATATCTTATAGAATATATATATAACGTATTATATAATAAATATATAATTTAATTAATATTTTAAATGATATTTAGATATTATAATAAACATGCAAATATGTATTATTTCCGAGATTTTATAGACTAGTTTTATAGTAAAATTTTATTCATTTATAAGTTTTTGAATAGAATTATATATGTATATGTATCATACATTATTACGTAAATTATAGTTTAATTCGTATATGTAATATTTTTATATTACATGAATAAATATTCAAATACGTATTATTTATGGGATTCTACATACTACTTTTTTTCGTCGTTTTTTTCTACTTTATAGTTTTTAAATATAATATTTATGAGGATATAGATCAGGATATATATGATATAATAAAATTTAATTTGGATTTGATTCATATTTTAAATATGATAATAAATATAATAATATGAATTATTTCCGAGATTCTAAATACTACTTTTCTCTTAATTTTTTATCGATTTATAAGATTTTGAATAATATTTTATTAGTATATAGTGGTATTTTAATTCATAATTAGCGGTTAAAATTATAATATGGATTATTTTTAAAATGTCTAATAAATATTCAAATACGTATTATTTCAGGGAATATTTAGAGTTAAAATTTTTACTGCCAAAATCGTCTTAAGAAGGAACCGGCGCATGGAGTTGTTTTTCTAGTATAAATCTATTGGTAATGTTTATGCAGTTATTGTACTCCAGGTTACGTGCTAGAGATAAACCAATGTTTGTCAGTACCTGGGTACCTAGGGGGGTACTGCCCAAAGAGGGCGAATGAGACTAATGTTGGAATCATTCGCCTAGGTAGTATTAAAAGCATATGAACATATTAGCCTACTGAACCCCCCCACCCCACTGGTAGGCTACCAGGTCCCTCCCAGGTCGAGGTTGCATTTTTCAATAAATTTTAATTTATTAAACTAACCCTTTTAGAAGCAACCTAGCCACCTATCCGGATGCAAGCTCCCTTTTCCCCCCCCAGTTTGGCTGACTTGACAGCGACACTTTTTGGAATTTATTCCAATTCGGACTGGGGGGTAATAAGGTGTCACTCATTTTTTTCTCTTCTCAGATCCTTTTACAGGGATTTGGGAAGGGTTACATTTTATGATATAGGCATTGTAATGATGCAATTATATTAAAAGATGTTGAGAGTATCTTTAACGAGATACTATCACAAACAAGATCCTGAACAAGGACTTGTTTATTATCGATGTTAATATCGAGTGTCTTCGAGTGCACATGAAAGATATTGAACACAATAGTCGATATAAACTTTTTATTGTCTGAAAAAGAGAGGGAGGTAATATTGATTTTTGAGGAGAGATAGTAATATCTGGACCTAGAATTGCAGAGAGATTAATCCTGTCAATTCACTCTGGGAGGTAATTTTGGACCTTCGAGTTATAGAGAGCTTAATCCTATGATTCAACCAGAGAGGTAATATTATGAATATTCCAAAGAAATTAATATCTGGACCTAGAATTACAGAGAGATTAATCCTGTTAATTCACCCTTTTTTGATAATAGAGAGTTAATATTGCAATTTTGTTAATATTTGTGAATAATTTATTATTCAACGAGAGTCACCTTTATGGCTTGGTTTCATGTTCGATTGATACCTGGTTGATCCTGCCAGTAATATATGCTTGTCTCAAAGACTAAGCCATGCACATGTAAGATCGGCATAGGCTTTACTGCTTCGGCAGTTTGCTCATTGTTAATCTGTGGACAGCTCATTATAACAGTTATACACTTAGCCACTGGTACGTTTGGTGAAAGCCAATTACAAGGATAACTTTGTCAAATGCAGCGATAATACTTGAGTGACGAATCAGTGCAAGCTGATTGGCATTAGCGTCTATATCTCACGATCGTGAGGAAACCGCGCTACTGTAACTCTTGGTTTACTGGCAGGCTTGCTTGTCAGTGGCCGGAGCGTCGACCATTAGAAGTGCGCAAGCACACAAAGTTTGTCAGACAGTGTTTTAATAAGGCTCTGTAGGGTAGCTATTACTAGTGGCCAGGAAGAGGTGTTTCTTATCTATCAGCTGAAGTTGTTTCAGTAAGGGTAAAACACGGCGATTACGGATACGGGGGATCAGTGTCTGATTCCGGAGAGGGAGCCTGAGAAATGGCTACTACATCTAAGGACGGCAGCAGGCGCGAAAATTACCCAATCTCAATTCGAGGAGGTAGTGACAAGAAATAACAACTTTACACCATCTGGTGGAAAGGTACTATCTAATAGTTTGGAATGGTTTTAGATTAAAATTCTATTAGAGTAACGACTAGAGGAAAAGTCTGGTGCCAGCACCCGCGGTAATTCCAGCTCTAGTAGCGTATATTAATACTGTTGTAGTTAAAACGCTCGTAGTTGACCTAAGGATTATGGGTTTGAATTCGGTATTAGTCCGTTTTCATGTAGCTCAGTGTTATAACCGAGTTGCGGGAGATGTGAGTGATATCCTTGGTATCTGTCCCCATGAATCTCATTCGTGGGTGTTCAGGTATGGGTACTTACCTATAGTCCGATCCTTACCAACGGTTCGCCGTTGGTAAAGGCCTTATGGTACAACTGTAAACAAATCAGAGTGCTCAAAGCAGGCATTGTTAATGGAGATTTATCTTCAGTTTTGCTTGAATGATTTAGCATGGGATTGTCTTGGAGCCGTGAATAATGCTTATTCGTTCTCGGGTAGGTTATTGTTCACTGGCGCTTGTAATGTGAAGCAGGGAGAGGGCTCAAGTACTATGGTGCTAGAGGTGAAATTTAGATACCAGCATATGACTTTCTGATGCGAAAGCTGTTATTGTCCAATACACTTCTTTCGATCAGGGACGAAAGTTAGGGGATCGAAGATGATTAGATACCGTCGTAGTCCTAACTATAAACGATACCAACAAGAGATTGGTAGTGAAACCATTTAATAGATCCTCTCAGAATCCAAGGGAAACCTAAAGTCTTTGGGTTCTGGGGGGAGTATAGTCGCAAGGCCGAAACTTAAAGGAATTGACGGAAAGGCACCACCAGGAGTGGAGTTTGCGGCTTAATTCGACTCAACGCGGGAAAACTCACCAGGTCAGGACAGAGGTATGATTGACAGGTTGAAAGTCTTTTCTTGATTCTCTGGATGGTGGTGCATGGCCGTTCTTAGTTCGTGGAGTGATTTGTCTTGTTAATTCAGTTAACGAACGAGACCTTAACCTACTAACTAGGCTATAGGCCAGGTCTTCGGATCTGGTTAGTTTCTTCGGGGTGATTCGTATGAGTCATCTCTTGAAACCTATAATATGGGATTTGGCTTTCGGGTCAAATCCTTGCTTCTTAGAGGGACAATACTTCGTTTATATTAGAGTAAGGAAGTTTAAGGCAATAACAGGTCTGTGATGCCCTTAGATGTCCTGGGCAGCACGCGTACTACACTGTTAATACTAACAAGTCAGTACAATGTGAATACTTCGGTGTTCACTGGCCTTCTCCTTAAAGGAGTGGGAAATCTTTTCAAACATTAACGTGACAGGGATAGCTGTTTGGAATTTCATCTTGAACGAGGAATTCCTAGTAATCGCGATTCATTATATCGCATTGATTACGTCCCTGCCTTTTGTACACACCGCCCGTCGCTCCTACCGATGGAACAAAAAGGTGAATTTGACGGACTTGAGCTTTAGCTTGGGGAAATTAACTGAACCTTTTTGTTTGTAGGAAGGAGAAGTCGTAACAAGGTCTTCGTAGGTGAACCTGCGTAGGGATCATTTTTGTATTTGTTTTAAACAAATTAAGAATATTTATATTAAAGGTTAATTCTTTTTTTATATTTATTCTGTCTAGTAATAGACAAACCAATTTTCAGTAAAATGAATTTTGGGTGCTCGTAAAGAGCAAAAATAGTTTTGGGTACATTTTTACAAAAAGTGCCAAATTTTTCAAGTCTTCATAATGGACGACTTGGCTCTTGTATCGATGAAGAACGCAGTGAAAGGCGAAACGTAATGTGAATCGCAACTAACAGTGAATCATCGAATCTTTGAACGCAGGCCGCGCATTGCATATCACTTGTGTTATTGCAATGCATCTACGTATGAGTGTCAGCCCAACATCTTTTTGGTTTAATGAATATATAAAATTTATTTTTTATTATCATTAAATTCTAATCTACAGCCTTACTTTTTTGTTTGGCAGTTTGCAAATGATGTCTGGCCTCATATGTGGAAGGTTACCCGCTGGATTTAAGCATATTAATAAGCGGAGGAAAAGAAACCAAAAGGGATTCCCCTAGTAATGGCGAACGAAGAGGGAACAGCCCATCCTTAAATCGTGTTAGCTTAGGTTGATATGAGATGTGGGGTGGAGGTGGTACTCCTGGGTGTGGCATGAACAAAATTGTGTTGAAAAAGCACGTTCCTTAGGGATGCGATACAAGGTGATAGCCCTGTTTATCGTTCATGTGTCGTATGACTCCATGCTCAATTGCGAGAATTACCTACGAGTAGGATTGTTTAAAAGTACAATCTGAATACGGGAGATAAACTTCTTCCAAGGCTAAATACTAATACAAGAGACCAATAGCGAACAAGTACTGTAAAGGAAAGTTGAAAAGTACACTGTTAAGTGGGTGAAAAAGCGTCTGAAATTATGAAGAATTAAGCGTGATCAGCTCGTTATAGGAGACTGTTGGCTCAATACTATCCTCGGATAGTCCTATTCCTTCAGTCCGATCAATGTCACTCTACTTGTAGAGTGTTCAACCGATGACAACCAACTTAAGAGTATGCATTGATATTTCCCGGCAACACCCTGGTTTCATTCCTGTGAAGCTCTGCTTCATAGGGTGTGCTAGGGTTAGTTAGGTTATCATAGCATGCTTAATTCAAGAGTTTTTGTTCTCAACATTGATCCATTAATGACGGCTGAAACCGACCCGTCTTGAAACACGGACCAAGGAGTAAAGCGTATGTGCAAGCAGAAGCCATTGAAATGGTGTATGCATAATGAAAGTAAGCTAGTATTAATAGTAATATGATATACTGACCAATCCAGTATTAACATGAGCATGTCGATTGTTAAGTGGAATTGAGTTAGAGTATATATGCTTTGACCCGAAAGATGGTGATCTATACTTGAATTGGCTGAAGTCAGAGGAAACTCTGATGGAGGGTCTCGAACGGTGCTGACGTGCAAATCGCTTGTCAGACTTGAGTATAGGGGCGAAAGACTCATCGAACCATCTAGTAGCTGGTTCCTTCCGAAATATCCCTCAGGATAGCTAGAGTCTATATTAGTTATGTCAGGTAAAGCTAATGATTAGAGGTCTTGGAGTTTAATAGACTTCAACCTATTCTCAAACTTTAAATAGGCAAGAAATAAGTGTTACATCGGAAATCCGAACACTTATAAAAAATAAGGGCTCTAAGTGGGCCGTGTTTTGGTAAGCAGAACAGGCAAAGTGGGTTGAACCGTTAGCAAATGGGAAAAGCGCCAAATGTTTACATAGTGGAAACCATAAAAGGCGTTGATTCATAAAGACAGCAGGAATGTGGTCATGGAAGTCGAAATCATCTAAGAAGTGTGTAACAACTTACCTGCCGAATGAATCAGCCCTGAAAATTGATGGCGCCATAGTAAACAGCTTCTCCCATGCCATTGTTCTAGGTTGCGAAATAAAGAACAATGAGTAGGAAGGCGTGACGGTTGCTTTGAAACTCTATTTAGTAATTAAGAGTGGAGCGTCCGTTAGTGCAGATCTTGGTAGTAGTAGCAGCTATTCTAACGAGATAGAGTTTACTTTATCATCATGGCATTCCAAAGAACTGACTTTGTGGTGAAGACAGTAAAGCTTTGAAGGTCGTAGCGGGAAAGGTTTCCTTGTGTGTGGCGATCAGACAAGGGTTAGTCGGTCCTAATGGTTTGGGGAAACCCTAACATATGTCCTTATTGGACAGTTATGATAGACCAGAAAGGGAATCAGGTTAATATTCCTGAACTCTGGAGTATAGAAAGGAGCCTAGTCCTTTTGGGCTAGGTGTTTTGAGACTGCAAAGTCGCGTCGCTATTTGAAACATGTGCAGGGGGTCTCGGAAGAGTTCTCTTTTCTCCTTTACAATTCTGGCTCGACATGATTGGCTTCTGCCAGTTTATTGCGAGTAAGCTGTGACCATGAAAATACATTCAGTAGTGAAATGGTTATACGAGGATTGGTAGGGCAGACACTTTTTGTTCTGTGTAGTATTCTCCTGTGCATCAAAGAAAATCAAATAGGGCGTTTTCGTGAAGATTACTTCCTCTTTCTATACTCTGATCCGTACCAGAATCCGCATCAGGTTCCCGAGGTTAACAGCCTCTGGCCAATTAGATTAATGTAGGTAAGGGAAGTCGGCAAAATGGATTTGTACCCTCGGTACAAAGGTTGGCTCTTGTGACAGTGTGGTTTGGGTAGGGTAAGAACCTAGCCGCCTTGGTTTCGGCCAAGGTTATGTGCAAAGGAAGTCAGGGACTCGCTAGTACTCTCGGGGAAAGTGAGAAAGCGGCACGCCTTTGTATTGGTTAGGGGACGGCCCTATGCAGGTGTGATCTGGTGATCTGGGTCATCCCGGACAAGCCACAATAAGCTGTCGAACGAGAACCGATAGATTCCGGAGGAATCCGACTGTTTAATTAAAACAAAGCAAAGAGATTAGGCTCGAGACGGGTTCAGGCTCTTTGTGACTTCTGCCCAGTGCTCTGAATGTCAAAGTGAAGAGATTCGATCAAGCACGGGTCAACGGCGGGAGTAACTATGACTCTCTTAAGGTAGCCAAATGCCTCGTCATTTAATTTGTGACGCGCATGAATGGAACAACGAGATTCCTACTGTCCCTATCTACTTTCTAGCGAACCTACAGCTAAGGGAACGGGCTTAGGTTTGTCAGCGGGGAAAGAAGACCCTGTTGAGTTTGACTCTAGTCTGATTTTGTGGAATAACGAAAAGGATGTAGCATAGGTGGGAGGGCAACCGACAATGAAATACCACTGCCTTTTACTGTTATTTCACTCACCGTATGAAAGAGCAAAGTACAAGTTTACTTTTGTATTCTTGTATTATTCTAGAAAAAGCTATTTTCCTCCGGGTTTATGGCAAGCTCCTGTATCAATATGGAACAGATTCAGGTAGGGAGTTTGGCTGGGGCGGCACAACTGTTAAAAGATAACGCAGGTGTACAAAGGCTAGCACAGAAAGGTCAGAAACCTTTCGTAGCGGACAAGGCCAATAGCTTAGCTTGACAAATATTTTCAGTACAAATATTAGCCGTGAAAGCGTGTCTTAGCGATCCTTTAGTGAATAGTGGGACTTCGGTTCTATACTCATTCAAAGTTTGAAGCTAGAGGTGTCAGAAAAATTACCATAGGGATAACTGGCTTGTGGCGGCCAAGCGTTCATAGCGACGTCGCTTTTTGATCCTTCGATGTCGGCTCTTCCTATCATTGTGAAGCAGAATTCACAAAGCGTTGGATTGTTCACCCACTAACAGGGAACGTGAGCTGGGTTTAGACCGTCGTGAGACAGGTTAGTTTTACCCTACTGACAAGTAGTGGTCCATTAGGACCTTTGTACCTCAACAGAATATAAAACTCAGTACGAGAGGAACTGTTTTATCAAACCTCTGGTGCAATCGTTGGTATGATTTGACCGTTATGAGTGTCTACGTCTGTCAATTAATGGCTGAACGCCTCTAAGTCAGAAATTGATCTGACAGTTATTGGTATGGTATGTCAGGTTTTGGATTTTAAAAGAATTATAGCCTACATAAACTTGTTCTCCAAAGAACAAAAGTGATCTTCTTCTATGATACATATACTCTGGTTATCCAGCGGGCTATGTGTTATATGGATTTTCACACAACTTGGTGTCGATGGCAATAGGTAGCAAGTTTAAACATGTGTTTTCTGAAGACCACAGACGAAGGGTTATGATGTTATCATAGCTCGTGCTTAAGCACTTCCGTACCCTCGAGAGACAGGATTTCTTGTCGATTGGTTGAAGATAGTGTTGGGCTACAGGAAACTGTAGCGCAGTGCTCTTGCATTCTAAGCAAGACATTCGCAAATATATATTAAGATTTTCTTTTAAAAGCTTGATCACCTTATAATTGAAAATTTTGATATTGATGTGAAAACTTTTTTTATTGATTTTCTCTAAGAGTTGATCGTCTTTGAGAATCTTTAAAAAAGGCAACAAATGATCCCCTTTTTTGCGGGCTCATTTATTTTAACACAAATGATCCCCTTTTTTGCGGGCTCATTTAACTTTTGTAAACTTTAGTCAACTTTGTTTTGGTCAACTAAAGAGAAAACATTTTCAAAAAAACAAACACAACACATCACTACCACATTGTCTTGCATGCCTCACTCTCAATTTGAAGTAATAAAAGTTGAAGATAATGAAAGGGAAAATGTCATTATTGAAGCACCTGAAAGTTTGAAAGGTAAAATAAGAAAAAGAAGAAAAAGAAGACCCAAGAAATCCAATCTTTCATCTATGAAATCTGATCATGTACTTAAATGGTGGGAAAGAAAAGTTCATCCACGTTTAAAGATTCATGATAATGGGTTTCCTGATGATGAAAAGAAACATTGTTGGATTTTACAATATGATTCCATCACCATGCCAAAAGCCGCCAGGTTCCCCAAAAAATTGAGTGTATCAGCCAGAAATCTAACAGCATTTTACTTTGGGGCAAGAATTCCAGATAGAAAGAAAAAAGAGTTCTGGCATTCAAAGTGCACTGATTTTAAGGTTGCAACAAAAGGGCTCTGTGTTAAGCCAAAACATTTATATGTTTATGATTCAGATGAAAACAATTCAGATGTGGATCTTTCTGATGACGCCAATACTGATTCTGACCCTGCCTCTGATTCTGACTCTGCCTCTGATTTAGAGTAAAAAGATAATTTATTAAAAATAAAAAAATCAGTGGTTTGAGTTATTTTTCTAATATAAATCTATTGGTAATGTTTATGCAGTTATTATACTCCAGGTTACATGCTAGAGATAAATCAAAGTTTGTCAGTCTTTGAGTATCTAGGAGGTACTGCCCAAAGAGGGTGAATGATATTAATGTTGGAATCATTCACCTAGGTAGTATTAAGAGCATATAAAACAATTACCACAGACCTTTTACTGGCATGTCTTATATCTTGGAATTAGTAAAAATTTTAAAAATTTTAATCCATACATTCAATTCTTTTTATATCATAATTCATAATTAAAATCTTATTCATAATCTCTCCAATAAAATAATCACATGCAAAATTTTATGCCTCGATCATCATTTTTTTTCCATTTTTTTTTTTAATATTGCCCTGTGAATGAAACTAATGTTGTATTCATTAACCAAGGTAACATTGAAGCTGTATGGGAGATTTGTTCCAATCCTCTTTTTTATTTTCCTTGTCATATTTTTTATCCCAATGTTATTATGATATCAAACACAAAACATTAAAACATTATGTATCAATATAAAACAATGATCACTTTTTTTTTAATAAAAAAATTTAACTCTTCACCTCTCAACACAAAAATTTAAGAAATACATCTATTAATCTTATAACTTCATTCATTATTAAAACCTTATTCAAAACATTTCCAATAAAATGATTGTGAATATAAATATTTTTTTATTGAAAAAACTTTAGCGGTCTGGAGGTCTATGCAACTCTGTGAATACGGCTCTGTGGGCAATATCAATCTAAGATACATTGACCTTGCCACTATTAAACGCATATGAGGGTATTTATTTCAAACTCTTTACCAGTCTATATAGTCGTAGATTCAAAATTTTTAAAAATTTAAAGTATATGGTTAATTAAGATTATATTATAATCAATGATCAAAATGTTACATCATATTAAAATATTGCAGAATAAAACTTAATCATTCTATTTGAAAAAAAGTGATACTCAAAGTGAATAAATAATCATCCTCCGAATGTTTATTGAGGTCATTGATTTTGGTTCAGATTATTAATTAATCTCATATTATGTTTAATATGTATCTATACATATTCGTTTTATGATATTTAATTTTTAATGCGACCTTATAAATTTAGGCTTGGCGAATGATTTTTACATAGGACATATTAACTGTAGACTATTCTGATTATATAAAGCATATATATCCCGAGTCTATTTAAAAAAAGTTAGAGCCTACGAACTCTCCATCTCGCTTTTGGAACTCACAAACTTGAGTTCGCAAAACCTCTTTTTTTTGCCTATGAAGTTCCATTCTTATATACTTGATATATGTCTCTAATCTATCATATTAAAATATTGCAGAATAAAACTTAATCATTGTATTTGAAAAAAAGTGATACTCAAAGTGAATAAATAATCATTCTCCGAATGTTTATTGAGGTCATTGATATATAGTCCAAATACGAATTAAAATATTATTATATGAAATATATATCTACAAATATTCGTTTTATGATATTTGATTTTTAATGCGACGTCATCAATTTAGGCTTGGCGAATGATGGCGAATGATTTTTACATAGGACATATTGACTGTAGACTATTCTGATTATATAAAGCATATATATCCCGAGTCTATTTAAAAAAAGTTAGAGCCTACGAACTCTCCATCTCGCTTTTGGAACTCACAAACTTGAGTTCGCAAACCTCTTTTTTTTGCCT
>Ga0302227_10002326_pt1 | contig 13157 bp, 8 predicted proteins | sample II_Palsa_N1_1_FD_193525 | JGI IMG/M metagenome (GOLD analysis project Ga0302227, IMG submission 193525) | Peat permafrost microbial communities from Stordalen Mire near Abisko, Sweden - II_Palsa_N1_1 | ecosystem: Environmental > Terrestrial > Soil > Palsa > Peat permafrost | place: Sweden...
CGCGATCTTCAGAACTTTACGAACTTTCGCCACGGGAATGTCCATGCGCTTGGCGATTTCTTCGCTGGTAGGTTCGCGGCCGAGCTCCTGCACCAACTGCCGCGAAGTGCGGATCAGCTTGTTGATGGTTTCGATCATGTGCACCGGGATGCGGATGGTGCGCGCCTGATCGGCGATAGCGCGGGTGATGGCCTGACGAATCCACCACGTGGCGTAAGTGGAGAATTTATAGCCGCGGCGGTATTCGAATTTGTCGACGGCCTTCATCAGGCCGATGTTGCCCTCCTGAATCAGGTCGAGGAACTGGAGGCCGCGATTCGTATATTTTTTCGCGATGGAAACGACGAGACGAAGATTAGCTTCGATCAGCTCGCGCTTGGCCTGCTCGGCATCCATGTCTCCCTGGATGATTTCGCGCTGCGTGCGCTTGATCTCCTGGAACAACAGGCCGGCTTCGACTTCGAGCTTTTCAATCTCGCTTCTTACGGCGCGGGCCTGGCGGCGGTATTCTTTTTTTTGGTCTTCGCTGCGCGTGGCATCAGCCTTGCGCTCGAGATTGCCAGCCTGGCGGTCGAGCGAGCGCATGCTGTCGACGGTTTTGTTGACGCGGTCGATCAGGCGCTTGCGCTCGGCGTTGGTGAAGCCCAGCTTGCGCACCGCGATGGAAACTCTGACGATGGCGCGAGCGAAGTTGCGGCGGGCGCGGCGATGGTCCTTGGGACGCTTTTTCAGCGAGACGGACTGGTATTTTTCCTGCACCACGGCGACTTTCTTATAGAGCTTCGCCATGTTGTCGATCTTGCCGGTGAATTCGTTCAGCCGGTTTTGCAGAATCTCGTCGGTAATTTCTTCCTCGTCGAAGGTGACGACTTCCTTAATGGAGCGCACACCTTTCTTGAGGTCCTCGCCCATGGCGAGGAGTTCGTGAATCACGATTGGAGATCGGGAGAGCGCCTTTAGCACTCGGATCTGGCCGCGCTCGATGCGCTTGGCGATTTCGACTTCGCCTTCGCGGGTGAGCAGGGGGACGGTGCCCATCTCGCGCAGGTACATGCGGACGGGATCGTTGGTTTTTTCGAGAGCGACGGGCGTGAGGTCGAGTTCAACGTCCTCGCCTTCTTCGCCTTCGTCAAATTTCTTATCGAGAGCGGCGGAGGGCAGTTTGGGGCCTTCCAGCACGTCGATGCCTTGCGTGCCAATGGTGGTGAGCAGGTCGTCCAGATCCTCGGGACTGACAACGTCCTGCGGGATGAGTTCGTTCACCTGGTCGTAGGTGAGATAACCTTTTTCTTTGCCGGCATCGACCAGCTTTTTTATATCGTCGTACTTGTCTTCAAGAGCCAAGAAGTGTTCCTCAAATTCATCAATTCGCTCTTTGGGGAGCGTATGGTAATGTCATTACAGGTGGGAATGTGGGTTAGCGCGGAGTTGTGCACCTAGCACAAACCTATAGATGTTAGCACATAAGTGCTGCCCGGTCTATCACTTGCCCTGCGGAACACCCTCAGTCCACCGCTATCTGTAAGTCTGCTAAATAGTTAGATGATTCGAAGCGTTGTTTTGTTTCATGCACTTTTCTGGTTCCCGAGAGAGATTCTTAAGCCCTCTTCCGCCAGGCTGGGGTCTCGCAACGCACGGCTCACGCGCTCAACTTCCAGCAACAACTCCCTCATGCGATCCTTATCGTCGCCAACACCGGGCTTCTTCAATTCGCGCTGGATCTGCTCCTGGCGGCGGCGCAGGTAAATGCGTCGCAGGGCGCGCACTGCGCCTTCCAGGCGCTCGGCGCTGAGTTCTTCGTCCTCCTCTTTCAATAAGATTGAGGCCAACATACGGCGCTCGCTATCGGAGCAGGGTACATCCATTACATCGGCAATTTCGGCTCCGGCATTCAGAAGAGCGTCGACCAGAGATTCGGTCGCGAGTCCATTGTGGAGCGCTTCGTTCTGTAAGACGTAACGCGCCTGGCGGGCGGGATCGAAATCCTCTTCTGCGCCGTCGCGAGCGGAAAGGCGCTCTCCGGGCTGCATTTGGCGTGCCGAGGCCAGGGCGCGAACAAGAATGCGCTCGGCGTCGGTGGGCTGCGCCATTGCCGGGGCTTTCACCGTCGCGGCCGAACGCTCGGAGGCCACATGCCGCAACTCCTGCCGCAGCACGGCAGAATCGATGCCGAGCTTCTGGGCGATCTCCTGGCCGAGTTCATCGCGAACGATCCGGCTGGGGACGCGCTGAATGTGCGGCAGCAGGTAGTTCACCGCCTTTACCTTGCCCTCGGGGCTGCGCACCGGAAAATGGGTTCGCGCCCGGTCGATGAGATAGTCGAAATATTTTTGCGAGCCGCGCAGGGCCTCGCCATACGCGTCCTTGCCTTTGCGGCGGATGTAGAGATCGGGGTCGAACCCTTGCTCCAGCGTGAGAACTTTAATCTGAAATTCTTCTTCCACCAGCAAGCCCAGAGTGCGCTCCGTAGCCTTGGCTCCGGCTGTATCGGGATCGAAGTTGACGACTGCGTTTTTGCTGAAGCGGCCAAGCAGCTTGGCCTGGACTTCGGTGAAGGCCGTGCCTGAACTGGCAATCACATTGTGGAATCCGGCGGCGTAGACGGAGATGCAATCCATTTGGCCTTCGACAAGGATGGCGTAATCCAGTTTGCGGATGGCTTCTTTGGCGTGGTCGAGATTGAATAAGACACGGCCTTTGGAATAAATTCCCGTCTCAGGAGAATTCAAGTATTTGGGGCCGGATTTTTCGTCGGTGGCGAGGGTGCGTCCTGTGAACGCGATGATCTTGCCTGCGTCGTTGGCGATGGGGAACATGACGCGGTTGCGGAATTTGGAGTACATCGCTTGACGAGCTTCTGGCTTCTGGCTGCTAGCTTCTGGCTCTCCAGGGTCACTGTCATCCCGAGCGGAGCGAGGGATCTTGGTGGAATCCTCCTGTTTCCACGAGAACAGGCCGCTTTCGCGTAAGACTTCTTCACTGAACTCCCCGGCCAGGCGGTCGCGCAGGAGGAAGCCGGAATCATGGGGCGTAGCCGATGCGAAAGTTCGCGATGGTTTCCTGATCGAGGCCGCGCTCCAGTAGATACTCGCGGGCGCGCGCGCCTTCGGGGCGTTTGAGGCATTCCTGAAAAAATGCGGCGGCGCGTTCCTGAGCATCGAGTAACTGCGCGCGCAGCTTGGCGTCCCGAGCTTCACCCGGACTCGAATACGTGGCCTTGGGCAGCGGAATGCCCAGCTTTTGCGCCACCAGGCGCACGGCCTCGGGAAAAGTTATGTTCTCGACCTTTTGTACGAAGCTGAATACGTCTCCTGAGACGCCGCAGCCGAAGCAGTGATAGAACTGGCGCGTGGCGTGAACGGAAAATGACGGCGTCTTCTCGCCGTGAAACGGGCAGAGGCCGGAGTAGTTGGACGCACCGGCTTTCTTCAGCTTGATGTAGTCGCCGATGATGCGGACGATGTCAGCCTGCTGCTTGACCGTCTCTTTGAAATCTTCAGTGGGCATGGAATGGGGCTGTTGTGACTATCAGGAACTACACTTCTCCCCTTTTGGATTGTGAGCGAAAAGACAGCAGCTTGGAATATACGAGAGTTCGATTGCTGTGGAGAAGCTGTGGGAATCCAGTCTTATCGGTTGAAGCTTCCGGAAAACGAGACGCATCACGGCAAGCCCTCGTGCGACTCACCGTCGGTTGCGCATTTGTAACCGTCCGGAACTCATCTCCCTCGTCTGTTATCTCCCTGCCCATTGCGCGTCCGGATCAATCGCGCGGCGGATCATGTCGACGATCTGGCGCATTCGGGTCGAAGATAGCATCCGCCTTTGCGGGTCGAGAAGATTCTTCTTTTCCAGTACCTGAATGAAATGGGCTTTAAGGTATGAGGTTTCCGGCAGGCCGGTTTCGCCGGGAGGCAGTGAAATAACCGTCGGTCCCTCTTCGCCGTAACTGCCGAAGGGGATAACGAGAATCGAGGAAGCGTTGTTGCTGAGATTGCGATTGTCCAGCGACACAACCACCACCCAATGGCGTTTTGGGGCGTCGTGCAGATAGGCTGTCCAAATTTCCCCGCGCCGGGGCTTAGGGCTCGCGATCAAAGTCGATGCCTTTCGCGCTGCTGGATAACGCTGCCGCAAGCTGGTTTTCCTCCTCCATTGCCTCGGGCGAGAGGTTGTCAAAATATGCCGCCGTGTCGTTGGCCAACCGCTCGCGATTTTCATAAACCAAAAGCTTCTGCACCACCGAGTCGATCGCATCGGCCAGCGTCCGGGCTTCGCCTTTCTCAATCAACTGTTCCAGGTAGGCGAGAGTGGCGGAAGAAATTGTCGTCGAAATCTTTTCCCGAGTTAATCGAACTGGACTTGCCATTTTGGAAATCCCCCGTGTGTCTTACATCTTATCACCCAAAGAGTGAGATAAAAGAGAGGATTATTGTCACCCATTAATAGTACTATTTATCAGCGACTTACAAGCCTGCTACACTCTCAGCTCCACCACCGTCGCCCCGCCCCCGCCTTCATTCTGCGGAGGCTCGGCTACTGACTCCACGTGCGGATGCTGTTGCAGCGCTTGCCGCAGCGCTTTGCGGAGGATGCCCATGCCGCTGCCGTGGACTACGCGCACGCGCGGCAGTCCGGCGAGAAAGGCGTGGTCGACAAACTTTTCCACGGCTCGCGTCGCGTCGTCGACGTTGTAGCCGATGACGTTGATTTCCGAGGGCGCGTTCTGGCCTTCATTTTCGCTGGACAGAGAGACGGAGATGCCACGGGCGCGGGCAGCTTTCACGGGAGAATCGGACGGGCGCGCGCTGCTGGGGCTGGTTATCACGGCGGCGATATCGTCGCGGGCGATCTTCATTTTCATCGCGCCCATGGATACTTCGAAGTGGGAGTCGTCCAATTTGCGCAGGACGGTGGCGGAGCGGCCGGTGGACTTCAACTTTACGGTATCGCCCTGGGAGACGTACTTTACAACCTGGGGCTCGGCGTTGGGATCGCCCTGATCGGCTCCGCTGGCGTGGGCAACGACGGTGGAATCGAACTGCTCGCGAAATTCGCGGCGGAGCTTGGCTACGCGGCGCTCGGCATCTTTCGAAACTTTCTGGGCGGCAGCGCGATCCTGAATTGCATTGACCTGTTCGCGCGCGTGGTATTCGAAGTCGCGCAGCACGCTCTCGAGTTTTTTCTCCATCTCGCGGATTTTGGCTTGCTGCTCTTTTTTGCCTTCAACGGCGAGATAAGCTTTCTCTTTTTCCAGCTCCTGCTCGCGAGATTGCAGCCGCAGGCGCTCGGCTTCGGCTTCGCGCAGGCTGGCGTGGAGCCTGTCGAGGAATTCGCCGACATCTCGGGCTTGCGTGCCCAGGCGGGCGCGGGCGGAAGCGATGATGGCTGGATTGAGCCCGAGGCGCTGTGCGATGTTGATTCCCGCGGAAGCTCCGGGGACACCGATTTTCAATTCGTAAGTGGGTTGCAGCGTGGCTTCGTTGAAGCCTACGGAGGCGTTGATCACCCCGGAAGTATTTGCGCCGTAGACTTTCAGAGAAGTGTGGTGGGTGGAGATGACGGTCATGCAGCCGATCTGGCCGAAGTATCCGGCAATCGCGACGGCGAGCGCTGCGCCTTCTTCAGGATCGGTTGCGGAACCGAGTTCGTCGAGCAGGACGAGCGACTGCGGGGTGGCGGTGCGGGAAATGAAATCGATGTTGGTGACGTGAGCGGAAAAAGTGGAGAGATTCTGCTCGATCGATTGGTAGTCGCCGATATCGGCGAGAACCGCATCGAACACGGGCATTTCGGCGCGATCAGCGGGTACGGGAATTCCCGATTGCGCCATTAAAGCCAGGAGGCCTACGGTCTTTAGAGTTACCGTCTTGCCGCCGGTGTTGGGGCCGGTGATCACTAATTGGCGACGATCAGCTTCGAGTTCGACGGTGATCGGGATTATGGCAGCATTTTTTAGTTTTAGGTTTCGTTCGAGCAGCGGGTGCCGGGCATTGTGCAAGAACAAGCGAGCTTCGCTCGCGGACAACCGAGGGCGGCTGTCCCCACATGGATCTTGCCGATCCCCGCTCAGCTGCACTTCAACGCAGTTGTAGTCTTCGGCGAAGCGGGCTTTGGCGAATTGCAATTCCAGCTCGGCGAGAACTTCAAACGACGCGAGGATTGGCTGCGCCTGCTCGCCAATTTGGCGCGTCATGGCGAGCAGGATGCGATGAATCTCCGCCAGTTCTTCGTCGAGCAGGCGAACCAGTTCGTTATTTTGCTCGATGGTTTCCAGGGGCTCGACGAATACGGTCTGGCCGCTGGAACTGGCTCCATGGACGACGCCCTGGACGCGGCGTTTCTGCTCAATTTTCACGGGGATGACGAAGCGCTCGCCGCGGATGGTGATCAATTCCTCTTGCGCCGCGCCGCCTTCGGCCAGTTTGCGTAAATATCCGCGCAGCGACTCCTGAATGCTGCGGCGCTGCTTTTCGGTGTCGCGGCGGATGCGCGAGAGCTCGGGTGAAGCCCGATCTTCCAGCGTGCCATCGGGCTGAATTTTGTTGCGGAAGAAGCGGAGGAAGTCCGTGAAATCGGGGATGCTTTCCGAAAGCGCGCGGATGCGCCGCCAATCCGTGCGCATGCTGGCGGGAGGACGAAGGGCAATCTCGCGCCACTCGGCGGCGCGGTCTACCACCAACACAACGTCGCGGATATCGGTGGTTTCGAGGACGGCTCCGCCGATGCGAGACTTCTCGATCAATTGCGTGATGTCGAGCAATCCGGAGAAATCGAAGCGTCCGCCCACGCGCCGGAAGTCGCGGATTTCCCCGGTTAATTCTTGTTGCTCACGAATCCAGGGGAAATCGAGAGAGGGAGCGAGGGACTCAGTTTTTGCACTCCCCAGGGGCGAGGAAGTGTATCCGCCGAGCAGGTCGCGAAGAGAATCGAACTCCAGCACACGCGCGGAGTTGTGGATGAGCGGCAGAGACATTGCAATTTATGTTACAGGAAGGATGCGTGCGCGTGGACGGTTACGCCTTCGCCCCAGCCGCTTGCGCCGCCGCTTCCATCGTGGTGGGCAGGCGGAGCGTGAATAGAGCGCCACCCTCAGCCTTATTCTGGCAGGTAATCTGACCGCGATGCTCCTGCACGACGCCGTAGACTGCGCTGAGACCGAGGCCGGTGCCCTTGCCGATCGCCTTGGTGGTGTAGAACGGGTCAAAGACGCGAAGCGGTTCTTTGATGCCGGGTCCGCTGTCGGAAAATTGGACGAGCACTTCTTCGCCCTGCATCTGGGCGCTTACGCAGAGTACGCCTCCGCCAGCTTCCTCCAGGGCATCGAGAGCGTTCTCGACGATCTGAACGAAGGCCTGGAATAACTGATGGCCGTCTCCCCAGACCCGGGGTAAGTCAGGCGGCAAAGAGGTTTCGACGCGGATTTTCCGATCGTGGCGCTGCAGTTCGCGCATTTGCACACTGCGCAGCAGAAGCATGCTCAAGTCCACCATGGTTCTCTGGCCGGAACTTTGTTGCGCAAAACTGAGCAGGTTGGAAATCAATTCGCGAGTGCGTTGCGAGTGGTGGACAATTTTGCGCACCAATGTATCCTGCTCGCTGGTCAAGTGATGATTCGACCAGAGCTTCTCCGAACATCCCATGATGGAGGAGAGTGGATGATCGATTTCATGGGCGGCGCCCGCAACCAGTTGGCCCAAAGAGGCCAATTTCTCACGCTGCACCAGATGGCTCTGCAAGCGTTGCTCGTTTTCGAAGCTGCGACGCGAGTCCTCCAGAATCCGAATAAGAGCCTGGTCTTGCAGGTACTGGCGCAGAAACACGAACGCTCCGAGAACCAGCATCGCCGTCAGAACCGTGAGCAGACGAAACGTCCGGGTAAGCGCCTCAGAACGGTCCCAACTGAAGGTCCAGAGACCGAGCACGGGCAAGGAAAGAATGGCGAGCATGGCCAGCCGAAGTGCCATGGTGCCCCATTTATCGTCACCCCGGGGCGGGGCGGGCTGGAGCTGCCATTCCCGCGCCGTCAGGACCGTTGCCGCCATCCAGCTCACCGCTCCGATCAGGGGGACGTCGTATAAGCTTCCCGTGGTGTAGAGCCCGGCGGCGACGGCGAAGTTCACCGCCTGCGAAGCCACCGCATAAAAGGCGCTTGACGCCATCAGGTTCAGGTAAACTTTTTTCCATCCTGGAGTGGCCCCGCGGGCAACGATTCCCAGCACAAACACCAGTACGCCGTTCTCTACCAGGTAGAGAGCGCCAAAGTTGCTGTCGTAGCGCGCCACGTTCACCGAAACATACTGAGAAGGGAAAACCACAAACGCATAAAGGAAGACCCACCAAACCAGCAGGAGCAGAAAGTCTAGCGCACCCACGCGGGATTTCTGTTCGGCCTCGGCGCGATGGGGGCGCAAGCCAACCGCCGCGATCATCGGAATGAGGTGGAGAAACAGAAACATGTCCATGGACCAGGGATCGGGCACGGCGGCGTGGCGCCACACTTCGTGATACGCCCACCCCGCCTGATTGCAGGCCCACAAAACATATCCGGATGCCAAAAGCGCCCAGAAGCGCCGGGTGGCGCCTTGGGCCAACCAAGCGTTCACCAACATGCCGCAAGCGATAGTAAGGGTTATCGCGAGATACCCAACATCCGCCATCGCGGTCAGCGCCGCACCCCGCGTCATGGCGAGCGAGGCGGCGGCGAAGGCTAGTGTGATTGCGCCTGCGAGCACGAACCAGCGATTTCGTTGGAACAAACTCATCCGCTTCCATTTTATGGATAAAAGCGGCGATTCCAAGATTGCTTTTGGGTTGAAGATGGTTACTATGGTCACCAATCCGGAGAACGGCAACCCGGAGCCAACTGAGAGCTGTGACGTGCGTCACTTGGGAGTGGTGCAGTTTGGCTTACGCGTTGGGCCGGTTAAGCGGGAGATCCTTCGCTACGCCTGAAAAACGGCTCCGCTCGGGACGACAACGTCGTAAAAAGTCAAACTGCACCACTACCCGTCACTTCCGGCTGATCGCTCCTGCTAGAATTGATGCGAGTCTGGCGCTGCGGGGGCGCCGGCATTATTGGGACCGTCGCCGGCTCAGAATTCCCTGGTGTTTTATGGCATTCCCGATTACCCGTCTTCGTCGCCTTCGGCGCACCGATCAACTTCGCAATCTGGTGCGCGAGACGCGTCTCACGCCTGACGCTTTCGTGTATCCCATGTTCGTTTGTGCCGGCGAGGGGGTGCGCAAGGCAGTTGGTTCGATGCCCGGTGTCTTCAATCTATCGGTCGATGAAGCCGTGAAAGAGGCTCAGGCGGTTCATTCTCTGGGCGTTCCGGCGGTGATTCTCTTCGGCCTTCCCGATAAGAAAGACGAAGTGGCGACAGGGGCCTGGGCTGACGACGGGATCGTGCAGCAGGCCGCGCGAGCGATGAAGCGCACAGTGCCAGGCTTGATCCTGATGGGGGACGTCTGCCTGTGCGAATATATGTCGCATGGACATTGCGGGATTGTAAAGCCGGGATCTACGCCGCAATCCTTGGGCGCTGCCGCTCGGGACGCGTGGAGCGCCACCCGGGGAGTGGCGGTGAGCCCGGTGAGGACCCGCGAGGAGAAAGAAAGAGCAATCGACGAACTGGCCGCAATTGTGGCGCGCGCCGTGGAATTCGAAATCGATAACGATGCCAGCCTTGAACTCCTGGCCCGCACTTCGGTCTCGCTGACTCGCGCCGGCATCGACATTATCGCGCCTTCCGACATGATGGATGGGCGCGTCGGCGCTATCCGGCGAGCGCTCGACGAAGCCAGCTTCACGAATACTCCGATTCTTTCCTACGCGGCAAAATTTGCTTCCGGCTTCTACGGCCCGTTCCGCGAAGCCGCCGATTCCGCTCCGCAATTTGGCGACCGGCGCTCTTATCAAATGGATGGCGCCAATTTGCGGGAAGCCATGCGCGAAATCGAGCTCGACATCGAAGAAGGCGCGGACATGATCATGGTCAAACCAGCCATGCCTTATCTTGACGTGATCGCCGCCGCGCGTGATCGCTTCGATCTGCCGCTGGCTGCCTACCAGGTTTCCGGAGAGTACGCCATGATTGAAGCTGCGGCGCGCAATGGCTGGATTGAGCGCGACCGGGTCATGATGGAATCGCTGCTCAGTATCCGCCGCGCCGGAGCTAGTATTATCCTCACCTATTACGCCAAAGACGCCGCTCGGCTGTTGGCGTGAAGCGTCGAGTTGAGGTTGTTCGCCCCCGAAACCCGTCCTAAGGATTTCCCTTACCCTTCACTACAGTCTTTCGCCGAAGCATTTTGACTCCCTATCTCGGGTCGACACCCTAGCCGCAGAAATGTGTCAACTAAAACGTGTGGGGCAGCAACACCGCTATTCGCTTTGCCATCTATAAGAGGCCCGAACTCTGGCGAGATTAGGAACGCCCACATTTATGAATGTCACTCCGTCTAAGATCGCTTCCGGCTGCCTAGCAATTGCGATTGCTTTCACCCTGGGTTGCTCCGGCGTTAGTAATTCGGTAACGACAACCCCCCCCGCTCAGGTCAGCGTAGCCTTGAACCAATCCTCCGCTAGCATAGTGGTCAATGCGACGACACAGTTCGCGGCCACGGTGCAGGGCAGTTCCAACACTGCGGTGACCTGGTCGGTGGATGGCGTGGCGGGAGGAAACTCCACGGACGGAACGATAAGCGCCGCCGGGTTATATACAGCACCGGCGCAGACGGGAACTCACACCGTGGCGGCTACGAGCATGGCCGACACGACAAAGAGCGCTAAGGCTGCGGTGACGGTAACTCCGGCCGTAAGCGTCTCTCTGAATCAATCTTCCGCGAGCGTGGTTGTTAACGCGACAATCCAATTCGCCGCAACTGTGCAAGGCAGCTCCAACACTGCGGTAACGTGGTCGGTCGATACTGTTGTCGGCGGAAACTCGACAGTGGGCGCGATCAGTACCTCAGGTTTATACACGGCTCCATCCCTGGCAGGGACCCATACGGTGACGGCCACTAGCGTAGCGGACACGACAAAGAGCGCTAGCGCTGCGGTCACGGTTACTGCCCCGGTCGTGAGCGTATCGCTGAGTCCGACTTCCGCGAGCATCGCGGTTGGCGCGACTGCACAATTTACTGCCACCGTTCAGAACACCACGAACACGGCGGTGACTTGGTCCGTGGATACGATCGCCGGCGGGAATGCAACAGTTGGCACGGTCAACACTTCGGGCCTTTATACGGCTCCAGTCACAGCAGGAACTCATACCGTAACGGCCACTAGCGTAGCGGACACGACAAAGAGCGCAAGCGCGACTGTGATCGTAAACGGGCTTGTCATTTCCCCGGCCACTGCGATTGTTGGCGCGGGCGGTACCCAGCAGTTCAATGCGGCCATTGCAAATGTGGCGACCACGCCGGTGAACTGGTTTGTGGATCAAGTAGCGGGCGGGAATGCGACTGTGGGAACCATCAGCGCAACGGGGCTTTACACGGCGCCCACTACGCTCGGCGCTCACACTATTACTGCGGCCAGCGTAGCTAATTCGGCGATCACTGCCAACGCGTCGATTACAGTGACCACGATTACGCTTTCACCGACGAGCGCCACGATGATTGGCAACACCACGCAACAGTTCACTGCCGCCTTGCAAGGCGTAAGCAATGGAACGTTCACGTGGTCGGCTACAGGTGGCACGGTTTCTTCCAGCGGACTATATACGTCCCCTTCAACCGTTGGAACCTACACGGTGACGGCCACGAGCACTCTGGATTCGGCGCTGACGGCGAGTGCGACGGTGAGCGTTTTTGTGTTCACTATCTCGCCTACGACGGCGACGATCGCGCCTTCGTCGACCCAACAATTTACGGCGACCATTCAAGGGTTGACGAATACTTCGGTGACATGGTCGGTGGATGGTGTTGCGGGAGGAAATGCGACTACCGGCACGATTACATTGGGGGGATTGTACTCCGCGCCAGCGGCGATTGGGGCGCACAAGGTGACTGCCACCAGCGTGGGCGCTCCGACGTTCAGCGTGACGGCGTCACTGACAGTGATCAACGTTGCGCAGGCGGCGGTGCTTACTTACCACAATGACGACGCGCGCGATGGGCAATATCTGGAAGAAGTGAATCTGACGCCTTCGAACGTGAATTCAACCCAGTTCGGGAAGCTGCTGAGTTATCCGGTGGATGGGCAGGTTTATGCGCAGCCGCTGTATGTTTCGCAGTTAAGCATTGCCGGCGGAGTGCACAATGTGGTGTTTGTGGCGACGTTGAACAACAGCGTTTACGCATTTGACGCAGACGCGACTTCGACGCAGACGGCCCAGACGTTCTGGCAGGTCACGTCGCAGACGTTCGGTACACCCGTAACGGTACACGATACCGGCGGGCCTTGGGGGACAGTGGGAATTCTGTCGACACCTGTGATTGATGCGTCCACCAACACGATGTACGTAGTCGCCGAGGCGAGCCCCAATGATCCGACTCCATTTAGATTGTTTGCGCTCGATGTGACCACGGGTGCGGTTAAGGCGGGTGGGGTGGTAATCAACGGCACAGTCGCGGGCACGGGCGGCGATAGTTCAGGCGGCAATATATCTCTTGAAACCTCCTGCTATCAGCGCATGGGTCTGGCGCTCGATCCGGTAACCAATTGGCTCTATATTCCCTTTGGCAGCTGCACACACGGATGGGTTTTCGCCTACGACAAGACGACGCTCGCCTTCGAGGCCATTTTCAACGCTACCCCGGACGGTGACGGAGGCGGATTTTGGGCTGGTGGCGCTGCCCCTGCGGTCGACGATACGACCGGCGATGTTTACCTGCTGAGCGGGGTCGATGAGTTGGTGCAGGGACAGGGTAATAATCCCGGCACTGGCGATCCTGTCACAAACGGCTACAACGATTCGTTCCTGCGGCTGGAGTCGAGTACCTTATCAATCGTGCAATCCTTTACTCCGTCTGACAACTTCACGCTCGCCGAGTGGGATGCTGACTTGGGCAGTGGAGGACTTGTTCTGATGCCAAGCCCGTCCAATCAACCGATGGCGATTGGCGGAGGAAAAGACGGAAACGTGTTTGTCGTGAATCAAAATAACATGGGAGGCTATAACCCGACGGGGACAAACGACGTCGTACAA